>Ga0075428_100006434_pt1 | contig 13069 bp, 10 predicted proteins | sample RhiMetdeltSRZDD2_FD_75291 | JGI IMG/M metagenome (GOLD analysis project Ga0075428, IMG submission 75291) | Populus rhizosphere microbial communities from Tennessee, USA - Rhizosphere MetaG P. deltoides SRZDD2 | ecosystem: Host-associated > Plants > Roots > Rhizosphere > Soil | place: USA...
ATCTTCCCGTTGTCGTGCGCGAATTCGCCCGCGCCCGGACCCCACTTGCCTTCGCGGCCGGCCGCGCCCGCCGGCACCAGCTTCGCTCGCGCCGCCTTCTCGTTGTAATCCTTGTGCCCCGGGGTCACGGTGTCCTTGGTGAGCGTCATCACCCACTCGAGGTCCTTGTCGATCGCCGAGCGCTGGATGAGCCTGCCGCCCACCCACTCGAAGCGCTTGCGCCCGTCCTGGGTGCGCAGGAGCTTCATGTCCATGCCGCCGGGACGCGCTGCCGGGCCCGAGGTGCGCAGCGTCGGATACGCCTTCGCCGTGCCGTGGCAGTCGACGCAGTCCACCTCGACCGCGGCCGCCACCTCGCCGTAGATGTGGCCGCTGCCATGCGAGTCCTGGGAGAAGTGGCAATCCACGCACTGGAAACCCACGTCGAGGTGGATCGAGGTGAGGTGCACGGCCTTCTTGAACTTGAGCGGGTCTTCGTCGGCGACCACCTTGCCCTCGCGATCGAGCAGCGCTCCCTTGCGGTCGCGCTTGAAGACCGCGCGGAAGTTCCAGCCATGGCCGTGGTAGTCGGCGAACTGCGTGTCCTTGAGCTGCGGGTTCAGCTTCGAGACGTCGGCGAGGAACCTCGGGTCGCTCCAGAGGCCGCGCGTGGCCGCCTCCTCGGGATTGCGGTCGAGGATGCGCCGCGCCTCGTCGTCGGTCGGGTACTTCTGCGCCTTCGGCCACATGTGGGGCGCGTCGGACTCGTAGTCCCACATGATCGTGCCGTAGTAGCTGTTCACGAAGACGTTGGGCTGGTGCATGTGGCACACCATGCACTGCGACGAGGGCACCGCGCGCGTGAACTCGTGCCGGATCGGGTGGCCCGGCTCGTCCTTCGGGATGGTCGGATCGGCGGTCGCGCTGCTGCCGCGGTGGCCGAACGCCGCGTACGCACCGGAATGCTTCGGATCGCGATCGTTGGCATACGGGACGTGGCAGGCGCTGCAGCCCGAGGCGCGGTAGTCGCCCGGCTGGTCGTTGGTGCCGGCGAACCACAGGTGCGGGTCGTTCAGGCGCGTCTTGGCGACGTTGATGAGCGGCACCGCGATGCGGCTGCCGGTGCCCGGCCCGCGGTTCGACTGGCGGATGTCGGGACGTCCGGGCTCGTCCAGCTTCTGCAGGGCTCCGGCGACGTTGGGCAGCCCCACCTCCGGGAACTGCGTGCCGATCACGCGCCCGCCACGTTCGAACACGCGGAAGACATCCGCGGGGGGCACCGTCTCCCAGGCAGGCAGCGCGGTGAGCGACGGCAGGATGCCCTTCGAGGCCATGAACGGATCCGGCGGCACGGGCGCCATCAACGTGGCGCCCTCCCCCTCGCGCGTGTACGCCTCGCCCAGGATGTAGCGCTTGTTCGGCAGGATGCCGTTGTTGTAGGCGGCACCGCCCCAGAACATCGCCGAGGTCGCCATGAGGCTGCGCTCGGTCGCCTGGATGATCGCGAGGTGGCAGGCACCGCAGGCCTCGCGCGCCGCGCGCAGGTCGCCCGGATTCATGAAACGCACGAACTCGGGGCTCTCGCGGTTGAGCAATGTGTAGGTGCGCTCGGGCGTGGCGCTCGACGGCCAGTTCCAAGCGCGCTCGTTGCGCGGCAGCACGTGCGCGCGGCGCAATGTCGCGATGTACGCGGCATCCTCGCGCTTCGATCCCCCGGGGCGCACGACCTTCGCGTCGCCGCCGTGGCAGTCGGCGCAGCCCAGCACCACGCCGGGGTTCTGGTGCATCGTGTGCCGGTCGGTCGTGGTGTGGCAGGTCATGCAGCCCACGCTCTTCGCGTGCCCCTCCTCCACCGTCTGCCGCGCCGGCGCCGATGGCGCGGCGGCGATCCCCAAGAGCGGGATCACTGAGAGCACAGAGAAGACACTGAAGGCACTGAGGGAGAACATCCTGGTGCGTTTCGTGGCTGCGTTGATCGGAGTCGCGACGCCGATCGCTGTGCGTTTCGTGGCTGCGTCGATCGGAATTGCAACGCCGATCCCTGTGCGTTTCGTGGCTGCGTCGATCGGAGTCGCGAATGCCATCATTTCTCGCTCAGTGCTCTCAGTGCTTCTCAGTGATCTCAGTGAGGAGCTGTAGTCAGTGGTTTCTAGAACGTCGCGATGAGGTTCACGAGAACGGAGTACAGCACGCCCGGCTTGTTCTCGTCGTAGAGCTGTTTCAGTCCCTTGCCCGGCACCAACGCGGCTGCCGAGGCGTTCAGGACCAGGTTCTGGCTCATGAAGGGACGCCACTGCAGCGCGGCCGACAGGTCGACGCCGATGTCCTTCGCGGGCGGCGCCTGGTTGCGCAGCACCCCCAGGACCTCGGTCGAGACGAAGCGCAGGTACGACACGTTGCCCAGCACGCGCAACTGCGGCGCAAGGTCGAGGTCGCCGCCGGCCCCGAGCAGCAGCAAGCCGGGATTCACGAAGTTCGACTGGCCCTGGTCCCTGGACGAGCGCAGGCTCGCGAGCACGCCGTTGCGTCCCGAGAGCGCGACACCTCCGCCACCCACCAGCGGCACGCCCTGGCGGATCCAGAAGCTCGTGTCGGCTCCGGCGAACTGCGGGTTCTCGAGGATCGCGTCGAATCCGGTGGCGCGGTCGTCGAAGGGATCGCGATCGCCCGACTGCAGCAAGGCGGACAGGCGCACGCGCGCCCAGCTGAAGTCGCGCGAGAGCTCCATCGCGGCGAAGCCGGCGACGATCGACTGCTCCGACTGCGAGATCGGGTGGCGGTCGTCGCGCCCGAGGGCGAGGTAGGCCGTCGCGGTCAGGTTCCATGCCCCGATGTGCCCGTCGCCGCTGTAGCCCACGTAGGCGACGGTGTAGTCGTGCCCGCGGCCGTCGCCCTGGACGGCGGGGCGCACGAGGAAGCCGTTGGCGTCGTAGAACTCGTCACCGCCCTCACGGTTGACGTTGACCGCGATCAGCGCCTGCGAGGTGAAGCCGAGCACCGGCCAGTCCTGGCGGTAGGCGTTGGCGACGAAGACGTCGTCCTTGCGCGGCGCGACGCCCACGTCGTTCAGGCCCGAGTTGGTGTCCTTCTCCAGGCGGCGGAACCACGCGAGGTTGTATTGCCAGCGGTTGTTGTCGCGCGTGCCGAAGAGGCGCACGCCGAGCGGCACGTCGTTGAAGAGGAAGCCGCGGAAGTCCGAGATGAACGGCTGGATGCCCACGCGCACCGAGTCGAAGTCGTAGCGCACCGAGACGTCGCGCAGGTGCACGTCGACGAAGGCTTCCTGCAGGCCCACGTGGTCGTCGTCGCGCGTGCGCCCCTGGCGGGGATCGATGCGCAGCGCGCGCAGCTCCTCGACTTCGGAGCGGTTGAAGTTCAGCACCGGCACGAGGCGGACCTCGTAGTCGGGCGGCTTGAACGTGGTGTCGCCCTTGATCGCGGCGAGCGAGAGGACGACCGTCTGCGCGAAGGTCGACTGCTTCCCCCGCCCGAAGACGTCGAGGCTGTCCGGGCGCTCGGAGGCCTGCGGCCCGACGGGAGTCGGCAAGGCGCGAAACTCGAACAGCGTGTCCGACACCACGCCCACGTTGACGAACCAGTCGCGCACGACGGGCAGGTCGCCCTTGAGCAGGTTCTGGTTGTACGGATCGATCCACGACGACTGCATCCCGAGCGCGCGCATGATGCGCCAGCGATCGGGCACCGGCAGCGCTTCGCGCGGCGCGGCCGCGGTGGGCGGCGGAACCTGCGACGGATCCGGCGGCGGCGGGACATAGCGCTGCGGCTCGCTCGGTCCGGGCCGGCGCGGCAGCACCTCGCGCGCGGGATCGCGCTCGGGCGGCGCGGGCTCCTCGGCCGCGGCGCCCGCGGCAAGGCCGAGCATCACGCCCGCGAGCGCGGCGTGGGCGCGGCGGCTAGCGGCCCGCACAGGCGTCCTGGGCATCGGAGTCGAGGAAAGGCGCCTGAGGGCATTGCACGTAGCGCAGGCGAGTGCCCTGGGGAACCAGGCGATCGGCGCGGCGTTCGGCGGGCGCATTCACGAGGCCGGTCGCGAGGCGCGCGGCGGCCTGGTCCACCGCGAGGAAGGCGATCATGTCGTCCTGGTCCACGCCGTCGCCGGAAACGCCGATGCCGCCGACGAGCGTGCCGGCGCGGTAGATCGGCACGCCCCCGGGAAAGATCTGCAGGCCATTGCGAACCTTCGCGATGCCGGGTCCCGCATCGCCCGCCGCATTGCCCGCCGCCATCCGCCCGGCGCAGCCTTCCGACAGGTCGCCCAGCACCCCGCGCACGAGCTGGTTGTTCACCAGGTCGAGCTGCAGCCCGACATTGAACGGGCTCCAGGTTGCGAGCGGCGTGGACAGCGGTCCCTCCGCGGCGCCGTCGATGCCATCGGGGAACAGCGGCCGATGGACGTTGCCGAGGGCGCGCGCGCTCCAGGCCACCGTGCCGCCGAGCGCGCCGTTGCCGGCGAACGCCGCCATGCGGGCGACGTAGCTTGCGATCGGCGACGGCGCCGAACCGTCGAGGTATTCGGCGGGCGGCGCGGCGGTGAGCTCCGCGGGTGCATCGGGGTGGGAGAAGAACATCGCGGTGCGTGCCTTCTGTACCGCCACGTCGATGCCGAACAGTGGACCGTCGGGCGTGCGCACGAGCCCCAGGATGTCGCCGTTCGCCGCGACCACCGCGATGCTCACCTGCGCCTGCGATCCGAGCGGCCGGCGGATCTGCGCGCGCGCCCGGCGGGCGACCGCCAGCGCCTGCGCGAGCAGCGCCTCGACTTCGTCCAGCGCGAGACCACCGCCCGCGGCGGCGCGCGCCGGAAACCGATTCGCGCCCGCGGCATCGGTCACGATCCAGCGGCCGTCCGTCGCGGCGGCCTGGGGCCGTATTCCCGACGCGACGCTGCCGTACGCGACTCCGGCCCGCGGCAAGCCGTCGAAGTAGCCTTCGACCGGCCGGTAGCCCGAGGCCGGCGGACTCGGCGCGTTCGTGGGATTCGACGCAACCGCCTCGGAGTCGACGAAGCGGAAGGTGCGCCCGTCGGCGGTGATGCGATCGGCGCGAATGCCGGTGGGCGCCGCGAAGCCGAAGGAAGCGGCCACGGCGATGCGTTCCTCGGGCGAGTCGTCCACGTCACGCAGGTCGCGATCGACGCCGTAGCGGCCATCCGCCTCGACCCCGATGGCACCGACCAAGACGCCATCCCGGTACAGCGGGAGCCCGCCCGGATCGGCCGCGAGCCCCAGGGGCGAGCGCTTCGGGCCCACCGTGCCGTGCGCGGGCTTGCGCGTGATGTCCGAACAGGTGAGCTGCGAGAACTGGACGCCGTACAGGGGACCGGAGGGCTGCCCCGCCTCGTTGGGGTTGAAGTGCTCCTGCACGATCTGCCCCGCCGTGCGCGTCGAGAACGCGTTGCCGTGCGACGAAAGATAGGCGCCGGTGAGCGCCTTGGAGACCGCCGCGAGCACCGCGGGCACGAGCGGGCGGCGCGTCTCGAGGCCCCCGGGCGCGGGCAGCCCGCTCAGCACCGTGACGTTCTCGGGGGCGCCGGCCATCGAGTACGCGGCGAGCACGTTGCCGCTGCGATCCACCACGACCACGTGCGCGCGGGCTCCGAGCGCCTGGGCCTCCCCCACGGCCTGCGCGACGATGCGCTCGACCTCGACCACGCCGAGCAGGTCCGTCGCACCCACCGCGGCCTCGCTCCCGCCGCCTCCTCCGCCCGAGCCGCCGCAAGCCGCGGCCAGCGCCGCGGCGAGCGTCACGCCGGCGAGGCGCCTAGCGGGCATCGGCGACTCTCCCGCTCGCGCGCTGCGGCGACCTCGGCGTGAACAGCGGGTCCCACGGGTACCGAGTGTCGTGGAATCCGTGGCAGAGCAGGCAATTCGACGTGATACGGCCCTCGGCGGGCCTGGAGCCGCCATGGCACCCCCGGCAGGTCTTGATCGAGGGCATCGCGACGTCAGCGGAGCGCTTCGAGGTGGCCACGTCGTGGCACTCGGCGCACTTCACGTGCGGGTGCGCCCTGTGGCTGAAGCGCGCCTGCGGCATCCATTCCGTGCTCGCGCGGACGGGAGCGATGCGCCACTCGGGCGTTGCGGGCGAATGGCCAGGCGCACGCGTCACCGCGTGGCAGGTCTTGCACACGCGCACCTCGAGCATCTCCTCGCCCACCTGGCGAGCCTTGCGCTGCGCGAGCTTGAGCGCGCTCTCGCGCTCGGACGGGGTGGGTTCGCCGACGCGACGCAGCAACCCTTCGCCGGGAACGCCGAACGCCTTGCGGAAGCTGTCGGGCACGCCCTGCAATGCGAGGTTGGCGTAGAACTCCTCGATCACCACGAGCGCGTCGCTCACCTTTCCGTGGGGCACCTCGCGCGCGGTGACGGCCGGTTCGAACTGCAGCGCGTGGCACTCCTGGCAGTGCTTCGCCATCGAGACCGGCAGGAAGCCCTGGCGCGCGGCGTCGGGCTGGTGGCAGCCGCGGCACTCGAGTTTCATGCGCCCCTGCACCGGCGAGCGCACGCCTTCGGGCGCGAGGTGCACGTCGTGCGGGAAGGTGAGGTTCGACGCCTCCACGGGCGCGTCAACGCCCATGCGCACGCGGCGCACGCCCGCCTCGCCGGGAAGCGACAGGCGGAACGCCGGATGGTCGCGAGCGAAATCGGATGCGTCCAGCGCGGCGGCGCCCGCCGAGCGCGAGCGCAGGTCGCGATGGCAGGCGACGCAGAAGCCGTCGTCGTCGCGGTGCGTCGCCTTGACCCCCTTGTGCTCGCGGTGGCAGCTCGCGCAGCGCGCCCCTTCGAAGAGCCCCGCGGGCTGCGCGTGCGGCGCGAGGTGCTTGCCGATGCGCGCGTGGCATTCGAGGCACGTGCGATCCTTCACGCGCTCGAACGCCGTCTCGTGGCAGGCCCCGCAATCCTGCGCGATCGGCTGGTGCGCGAGCATGAGGGGCCCCGGGTTCCAGAAACGGTCGCCGAAGGTCGACACCTTCGCGGCGTCGCGCCACGGCAGGTCGAGCACTCGCCCGGAAGGCAGCGCCACGAACAGGCCCAGGACGATGAGGGCCCAGAGCCACGCGGCGCCCCGCTTGGTGAGGCCGAGCGAGCCCAGCGTGAGCTGGCTCGAACGCGTTGCGAGGTCGCTCGCGGCCTCGAGCGGGCGCACGAGGTCGAGCTGGATCGCGGCGTCGTAGTCGGCGGAGGGCGGCGGCAGCAACTCCATCCGGTAGGGCCCGATGTCGACCGGCTCGCCGGGCGCGAGGCGCACCTGGCGCACGCCCTTGCGCGAGATGTCGCTCGCGCCCGCCTCGCCCGCCACGTACATGAAACCCTCGTCGGGGCGGGTCACCATGCCCTGCTCGAGCGCCACCCGGGGATCCGGCAGGTGGATCTCGCAGCTCGCATTGCGCCCGACGCGCAGCCAGTCCGCGCTGACCGGCTTCTTCGACTGGACGCGCCCGCCGGCGCGGATGGTGAGCAGGACCTTCACGCGCTACCAGTAGATGAAGACCGCGACCACGTGCGCGACGAGGGCCGCCAGCAGCATGAAGGCGAGCGGCACGTGGAAGTAGAGCCAAAGGTCGAGCAGCGCCTTGTGGCGCAAGTCGCGCCGCGCCTGCTCGAGCAGCTGCTGCTTGCGCAGCAGCAGCGCGTAGGTCTCCTTGCCCACCTTGGCCGCGTCCCCGGTCAGGCGCCGCGAGGCCTCGGCCCATCGGGTGACGGCCGCCGCCGTCGGGCACGAGGGATCGCGGCCCGTGACCAGGCGGCTGAAGCTGCCGCCCAGGCGCGTACCCTTCAGCGAGGCATCGACCAGCGCGAGCACCGAGTCGGGCAGCGAAAGCGCCTTGGCACGTATCTCGCGGTCGAGGTCGTTCACCTTGAGCAGGATCCCGGCCTGGGTCTCGACGCCGAGGTTCTCGGTCATCGCGCGCGGCACGCGCAGGTAGAGGAACACGCCGTAAAGTCCCGTACCCACCACGGCGAGCATCAGCAGGTAGGCGAGCGTGTGCACGTTCCACCCCAGCTCGAAGCCGGTGTGCAGCGTGACGATGACGACCAGCGCGGTCCCGAGATAGACGTGCGCGGAAAGCCAGCCCTGCACCGTCCCGGAGGTGGAGCGGTAGCGGCGCTTGCGCACGCCGTACCAGAGCAGCCACAGGATCAGGACCGCCCCGATCGTGCCGAGCGTGTAGCCCAGCCAGGTGCCGCCGTAGGGCTTCAGCGGCGGGTCGTGCCAGAGGTACGCCGCCGCAGCGAGGCAGGTGAGCGCGACGGCCCCCTTGAACCAGCGGAACTGCGCGTACTCGAGGATCGAGCGGTGCCTCACCCTAAGCCATTGCTCATCCGGGTCGCGCGCCTTGTCGGGTTTGGGTTTATTTGTGCCGCGACAAGAATTCTAGCAGGGGGCCCCGGCTATAATTTGACTTGTTTTCCCTTGCTTTTCTGGACCTTATTCCCTGATGGTCGTTTTCTGGATTCTGGCCACCTGCATGGCGCTGGTGGCCCTGGGCGTCGTGCTGGTGCCCCTGCTGCGGACGCGCAACGAGATCACCGGCCCCACGGCGCGTGATGTCACGCTCGAAGTGCTGCGCGGGCAGCGCCAGGAGATCGAGGCCGACATCGCCGCCGGGAGCCTTCCGGCCGAGGCGCGCGAGGAGGCGCTGGCCGAGCTGGTCGAGCGCGCGGGCGCGGACCTTCCCGCCGAGCCCGCCTCGCCGAAGCCTGCAGCGCCGCCCCCGGGCAAGCCGTGGCTTGCCGCGGCCGTCGTCGCGATCGCCATTCCGCTGCTCGCCTTCGGGCTGTATGCGGTGATCGGCTCGCCGTCCGCGACGGATCCGAAGGCATTGCAGGCCCCCGCGGCCGCCGCGTCACACGACAAGGAGCTGGTGGGGATGATCGACAATCTCGCGCGCAAGGTGCGCGAGCGTCCCGACGACGCGCGCGGCTGGGAGTTGCTCGCCCGCTCCATGATGTCGCTCGGCCGGTTCACCGAGGCGGCCGAGGCTTACGCGCACCTGGCGAAGCTCGTGCCCAACGACCCGCAGATCCTCGCCGACTATGCCGACGCGCTGGGCATGACGCAGGGGCGCAGCCTGCTGGGTAAACCGCGCGCGCTCGCCGAGCAGGCGCTCGCCATCGACCCGAAGCATCCCAAGGCGCTCGCGCTGGCCGGGACCGCGGCGATGGACGCGCACGATTGGGTACCGGCGATGGGCTACTGGCAGCGGCTGGCCGCGGTGGTTCCGCCCGATTCGCAGGACGCCACGCAGCTGCGCGCGATCATGGATGACGTGCGGCAACGCGCCGGACCCGGGGTCACCTTCCCGGCCGCGACGCAGGTGGCGCAGGCAGCGCCCCCGATGAAGGCCGCTCCGGCGAAGGCCGACACTGCCGCGAAGGCCGACACGGCCGCGAAGGCCGACGCTCCCGCGAAAGCCGGCGCGGCGCCCCCGGCGAGCGCGATCTCCGGCTCTGTCACCCTTGCGCCCGGCGTGGGCAAGCTCGACGGCGGCGAGCACCTGTTCATCCTCGCCCGCGCCGAAGGCGGTCCGCGCGTGCCGCTCGCGGTGGTGAAGCTTCCGGCGAGCGTCCTGCCCTACCAGTTCGCGCTGGACGACAGCCAGTCGATGGCGCCGGGCATGAACATCTCCTCCGCGCAGGCGGTGCGCATCGAGGCTCGCGTCTCGCGCTCCGGCAACGTGAAGCCCCAGACCGGGGATCTCGTCGGCACCAGCGACGTCGTCAAGCCCGGCGCGCGCGGCGTGAAGATCCTGGTGGACAAGGTGGTGCCTTGAGCCTCGAGGGACGTGCCCTGGCCTGCTCGCGCGGAGCCGTAACGCTCTTCCGCGAGCTTTCCTTCCGCGTCGACCGCGGCGAGTGGGTCGCGGTGCGCGGCCCGAACGGCAGCGGCAAGACGACGCTGTTGCGCTGCGCGGCCGGCCTCACGCGCCTGGATTCGGGCGAGATCAGGCGCGAGGGCAACGTCGCATACGCCGGCCACCTCCCCGGCATCAAGGACGACCTCACCGCCGAGGAGAACCTGCGCGGCGCGCTCGCGCTGTCCGGCGCGCCGGTCGATGCCGAGCGGGCCCGCGCGGCGCTCGACGAGGTCGGCCTTGCCAGGCGCCGGATGCTGCCCGCCCGCCGGCTCTCGGCCGGACAGCGCCGCCGCATCGGGCTCGCACGGCTCATGCTCGAACCCGCCCCCATCTGGATCCTGGACGAGCCGCTCACCGCGCTCGACGACGAGGGACAGTCGCTCTTCGCGCGCACGCTGTCGCGCCATCTGGAGCGTGGCGGGTTGGCCCTGGTGGCCACCCACCATGACCTCGCGATCGCCCCCGCGCGCCTGCTGCGCTTGGGCGAGGGAGCGCGCGCTTGAACGCCACCGCGCAAGCCACGGCACTGCCCGCCCCGTCCGGATCGTTCACGACCGGCTTCTCATGGGCAATCGGGCGCGACCTCACGCTGGCGCTGCGTCATCCCGGCGAGACGCTGCTGGTGGTCGCCTTCTTCGTCCTCGTGGCCTCCCTCTTCCCCATGGGCGTGGGCGCCGACCCGCAGTTGCTGCTGCGCATCGGACCCGGAGTGATCTGGGTGTGCGCCCTGCTCGCCGCCTTCCTCTCCTTGCCGGCGCTCTTCTCGGCCGACTACGTCGACGGCACGCTCGAGCAGATGACCCTTTCGCCGCACCCGATGCCCGGCTGGGTGTGCGGGAAACTGGCCGCGCACTGGTTGGTGTCGGGCCTGCCCCTCACCGTGCTCTCGCCCCTGCTCGGCTTGCAGTATGGGCTGCAGCCCGACACGCTCGCCGCCCTCGCGGTGGCGCTCGCGTTGGGCACGCCGGTGCTGTCGTTGCTCGGGGGCGCCTGCAGCGCGCTCTCGCTGGGCGCGCGCGGCGGTGGCGTGTTGCTGGCGCTGCTCGCCCTGCCGCTCTTCGTGCCGGTGCTGATCTTCGGCGCCGGCGCCGCCGAGGCCCAGGCCGCGGGCCTGTCGCCGGCTCCCCACCTGTCGCTACTCGGCGCGCTGCTGGTGCTCGCCGTCATGGCGCTGCCCTTCGCCATCTGCGCCGCCGTGCGCATCGCCCTGGACTGAGATGAACTGGTTCCTCTTCTCCTCGCCTTCGACCTTCTACCGCCTCGCCGGGTCACTGGCACCCTGGTTCTTCGTGCTGGCCGCAGCGCTTGCCGCCGCCGGACTCTACATAGGCTTCGCCGTGGCCCCGGTGGACGCGGTGCAGGGCGAGGTCTACCGCGTCATCTTCCTGCACGTGCCCGCGGCGTGGATGTCGATGTTCCTGTACTTCGTGCTGGCCGGCTGGGGCGCCGCCTCGCTGGTGTTCAACACTCGCCTGTCCGCGATGATGGCGCGCGCGATCGCTCCCACGGGCGCTGTGTTCACCTTCATCGCGCTCTGGAGCGGCGCCTTCTGGGGCAAGCCCACCTGGGGCACCTACTGGGTGTGGGACGCGCGCATGACCTCCGAGCTGGTGCTGCTGTTCCTCTACTTCGGCTTCATCGCGCTCGCCAACGCCTTCGAGGATCCGCGCCGCGGCGACCGCGCGGCGGCGCTGCTGGGAATCATCGGGCTGGTGAACCTGCCGATCATCTATTTCTCGGTGCAGTGGTGGAACACCCTGCACCAGGGCTCGAGCGTGAGCTTCAAGGGCACGACCATGCACGTGGCCATGTTCCGGGGCATGATGCTGATGGCCCTCGCGTGCTGGATGTACGCGATCGGTGCGGCGCTGGTGCGCGTGCGCTCGATTATCCTGGAGCGCGAGGCGCGCACGCGCTGGGTGCGCGAGCTGCGTGGCCGCCCCGGGGTCGGTGCCGCCGAGGGAAGCCGGGCATGAGCCACGATTACTACATCTGGATGTCGTACGGCGCCGCCGCGATCGTCGTGGCCGTCGAGGTGATCGCGCTGCGCATCGGGCGCGCAAGGGCGCTGCGCCGCATCGAAGAGGAGAGGGATCTTGAAACCCAGGACTAGGCGTGCGGTGTGGATCGCCGCCGGCGTTGCCGGCCTCGGCGTGGCCACCGCGCTCGTGCTGAACGCCTTTCAGTCGAACCTCGTGTTCTTCTTCACGCCGACCCAGGTGGCGCAGAACGAGGCCCCGAAGGACCGCACCTTCCGCATCGGCGGCCTGGTCGAGGAAGGCAGCGTCGTGCGCGAGAAGGATGCCCTCACCGTGCGCTTCAAGGTGACCGACACGGCCAGGACCATCCCGGTGGTCTACACCGGCATCCTTCCGGACCTCTTCAAGGAGGGCAAGGGCGTGGTCGCGCAGGGCAAGCTCAACGCCGACGGAACGTTCAAGGCGAACGAGGTGCTGGCCAAGCACGACGAGAACTACATGCCGCCCGAGGCGGCGCACGCGGTGCAGCAGGCCGGCGGCAAGCCGATCGACGGCACGGCGTTCGCAGGACAGGGAAGGAAACCGCACAAATGATCCCCGAGCTCGGACACTTCGCCCTCGCCATCGCGCTCGCGCTCTCGATCGCCCAGGCGGTGCTCGCGTTCACCGGCGCTGCTACCGGCCGCGCGGCGCTGATGGCGACCTCGCGGCCGATCGCCGCGGGCCAGTTCGTCTTCGTCGCCGGCGCCTTCGCGGCGCTCGCCACGTGCTTCGTGGGCAACGACTTCTCCGTGGTCAACGTGGCCACGAACTCCAACTCCAGCCTGCCCGCCGCGTATCGCTTCGCCGCGACCTGGGGCTCGCACGAGGGATCGCTGCTGCTCTGGACGCTGATGCTCGCGGGCTGGACGCTCGCCGTGGCGGTGTTCAGCCGCCACCTGCCGCAACGCATGGTCTCGCGCGTGCTGGGCGTGATGGCCCTGGTGGCGGTCGGGTTCCTGCTCTTCATGCTGCTCACGTCCAACCCGTTCGACCGCCTGGTCCCGCCGGCGGAAAACGGCCGGGACCTGAATCCCCTGCTGCAGGATCCCGGCATGGTGATCCATCCGCCGATGCTCTACATGGGGTACGTCGGGTTCTCGGTGGCGTTCTCCTTCGCCATCGCCGCGCTGCTGGAGGGACGTCTCGACGCCGCGTGGGCACGGTGGTCGCGCCCGTGGACCACGGCTGC
>Ga0075428_100006435_pt1 | contig 13068 bp, 12 predicted proteins | sample RhiMetdeltSRZDD2_FD_75291 | JGI IMG/M metagenome (GOLD analysis project Ga0075428, IMG submission 75291) | Populus rhizosphere microbial communities from Tennessee, USA - Rhizosphere MetaG P. deltoides SRZDD2 | ecosystem: Host-associated > Plants > Roots > Rhizosphere > Soil | place: USA...
TGCCCGCGGCTCGCCATCGAGCGGATGAAGACGCCCGGGTCGGTCGCATGCCCCTGCATCCGGACCCGGTCCCCCAGGATGGCGCCGCCCGAGTAGGCGCTCGACGGATCGACCGCGACGACCCCGACGCGGCGTCCCTCCGCACGCAGCGTCCCCACGAGGCGGTCGACGAGGCTGGACTTCCCGGCCCCGGGCGCTCCGGTGATGCCGATCACGGTGGCGGCTCCGGTGTGCGGGAACAGCGCGCGCAGGAGCTCGGCCGCGCGCGGGGCGTCGTCCTCGACGTCGCTGATCGCGCGCGCCAGCGCGCGGACGTCGCCGGCGAGCACCCGGTCGACCAGCCCCACTAGATCGCCTTGAGGAGCTCGCGCGCGATCACGAGGCGCTGGATCTCGCTGGTGCCCTCGCCGATCGTGCAGAGCTTCATGTCGCGATAGTACTTCTCCGCGGGAAAGTCCTTGACGTACCCGTAGCCGCCGAAGATCTGGAGCGCGCGGTCGGCGACGTAAACGCCGATCTCCGACGCGTAGAGCTTCGCCATCGACGACTCGAGCGTGGTCTTGTCGCCGCGGTCCTTGAGCCAGGCCGCGCGATAGACGAGGAGCGTCGCCGCGTCCAGGCGCGTCGCCATCTCGGCGAGCATGTGCTGGATCGCCTGGAAATCCGAGATCGGCTGGCCGAACTGGTGCCGCTCCTTCGAGTAGCGCAGCGCCGCCTCGTACGCGCCGCGGGCCATGCCGAGCGCCAGCGCGGCGATGGAGATACGCCCGCCGTCCAAGATCTTCATCGCATCGACGAACCCTTCGCCGGCGACCCCGATCAAGGCCTCGTCGCCGACCCGGCATTCCTCCATGAGCACCTCGGCGGTGTCCGAGGCGCGCAGCCCCATCTTGTTCTCCTTCTTTCCGGGGCGGAAACCGGGTGTCCCCTTCTCGATGGCGAAGGCCGAGATGCCGCGCTTGCCCGCCCCGGCGTCGGTGACGGCGAAGACCACCGTGAGGTCGGCCACCGAGCCGTGCGTGGTGAACGTCTTCGACCCGTTCAGGATCCAGCCGCCGCCCGGTGCGCGCTTCGCGGTCGTCTTGGTTCCGCCCGCATCGCTTCCGGCGGTCGGCTCCGTGAGGCTCCACGCGCCGATCCATTCCCCGCTTGCGAGCTTCGGGACATAGAGCCTCCGCTGCGCGTCGTTGCCGCACGCGAAGACGTGGTTCGTGCACAGCGAGTTGTGCGCGGCGGCCGAGATGCCGATCGAACCGTCGACGCGCGAGAGCTCCTCGACGACGATCACGTACTCGACGTATCCCAGCCCGGCTCCGCCCAGCTCCTCGGGAAAGAGGACCCCGTAGTAGCCCTGCCCGGCCGCCTTCTTCACGAGATCGATCGGGAACTCCTGCGCCTCGTCGTAGGCCATCACGTGGGGGCCGATCTCCGCCTCCGCAAAAGCGCGCACGGAACGGCGGAGAAGCTCCTGATCTTCGGTAAAAGCGAAATCCACGATGACCTCCTGAGAACGTGCGGGATTATAGCGGCCGGCCCCTGAGCGACCCGTCAGTCCGCGTTCCCGATCAGCTCCGCGAAGAGCTCGTTCGAACGCAGCCGGCCCTCGGCGGTCAGGCGGACTCTCGGGCCGTCCCAGACGATCAACCCCGCCGCCTCGCCGCGCTCCCAGGCGGGGGCGAACCGGGCCGAAACGTCGGTCTCGTACCGCGCGCCGAGGGCGGCGACGTCGATTCCCTCGACGACGCGCAGTCCGAGGAAGATGGCCTCCTCGAGGCGCCGCACGGGATCGTACGGCTCCAGCGATGCCACGGGGGCGCGGCCGGCGGCCACGTCGTCGAGATAGCCGTCGAGGTCGGCGCGATTCGCGCGCCTGACGCCGGCAAGGTAACCGTGCGCGCCGAGCCCGAAGCCCGCGTAGGGGGCGTCGGTCCAGTACTTCAGGTTGTGCCGCGAGCGCCTGCCGGCCCGGGCGAAATTCGAGATCTCGTAGAGCGCGAACCCGGCCCGGTCGAGCTCATCGACCGTACGGCGGTAGGCCTCCGCGAGTACGTCGTCATCGGCGATGCGCGTGCGCCCGGACCGCACCGCGCGACCGAGGGGCGTGTCCTTGTCCGACTCGAGGAGATAGACGGAGACGTGGTCGGGGGACCACGCCGCGATCGCCCCCATGGTCCGGGACCAGGCGTCGAGGTCTTCCCCCGGCAAGCCGGCGATCATGTCGACCGAGACGTCGGCCACCCCCGCCGCGCGCGCGTCCGCGACCGCCCGGCGCGCATCGGCGGCGTCGTGCGCGCGCCCCGCGCGCGCGAGGACGCGGTCGTTCAAGGACTGCGTGCCGACGCTGATGCGGTTGACGCCCGCCGCCGCGAAACCCCGGAGGTTCTCGGCCGTGAGGGACTCGGGATTACCCTCGAGCGTGATCTCGGCTCCGGGGACGATCTCGAACCTCGCCTGGAGCGCCCGCAGGACGCGCGCGCATTGCTCCGGGCTCATCCGCGACGGCGTGCCTCCACCGAAGAACACCGAATCGACCGGTCCGGCCGCCTCGCGTTGCAGGTGCTCGATCTCCGCGCACAGCGCATCCAGGTACGCTTCGATCCGCCCGTCCCGGCCCGCGACGGTCGGAAAATCGCAGTAGCTGCAGCGAACCGAGCAGAAGGGGAAGTGGACATAGAGCCCGAGCCTCCCGGTCGCGCAGGGAGGCTCAGATCCTGCCGGCCGCATCGCTCGGAATCCATCCCGTCGCGCCGTTGGGGAGCGAGACCTGCAGCCAGCCGGGTCGCTCGGCGCGGATCTCCACGGTCGTTCCCTCGTGGACGGTGAACTGCGACGTGTTGTTCAACCCCGGCCCCGCGAGGGCCTCGGCGGACGGGTGCAGGACGACCGCCCGCGGCGTTCCCTGCAACCGCGTCCACGTCGCGTGCCACGACGTCGTCGCGAGGATCGTTGCGACCAGCACGGCGCAGAGCGCCCATCCCCAGGCCGGGGTGAACCCACCGCGGCGGGAGGCGCACCAGGTGACGATCCCTGCAAGCCCCCAGAAGCCCGCGAGCGCGATGACCGCCTGGGCGGTCATGCCGATACGATCCTGGATGCGACGCCAGCCGGCCAGGGCTCCGGCCGCGTCGGGATCCTCGATCACGTCGCGGATCCGCGATCGGGCGAGGGCAAGGTTGGCGACGATATCGGGATCGGACGGCGCCATGCGATGCGCACGCTCGTAATGGAGGATCGCCTCCCCCATCCGGCCCCGCTTGTATTCGCTGTTCGCGAGGTTGTACTCGAGGCGCGGGTCCTCGAAGCCGTAGCGCAGCACGCCGCGGAACCCCTCGGCGGCCTCGTCCCACTTGCCTTGATCGTAGGCGTGGCACGCCTGCTCGAACGCCGCCTCGGCGCTATCGGCGCGCGCCGCGGTGGCGCAAAGGACGGCGATGAGCCCGAAGGCCGAGAGGGCCGTGCGGTTCAAGCCACGTCCTCCAGCGCGCGCACGATCGCACGCGCTTCCGTCACGAGATCCGTGCGGGCCGCCGGGCGGCCGGCATCCGGGACGTAGCGCGCGAAATCGCAAGACTCGAGGCACGCGCGGTAGCGTCGCCGCAAGTCGGGGGCGACGCCCTTCGTCGCCAGGACTTCGTCGAGTTGATCGTACGTCAGGCCGGCCGCCGATCGGTTCGCGCGGTCGGCGACGTAGTCGACCAGCGCGCCCGCGACCTCTTCGTGGAACGCGGTCGACGACTGCCCGGCCATGGCGGCCGCCCGATCGAGGCGGCGCGCGGCCTTGCGCGCCGCCCGCCGTGCGCGCGCGAACCCGTGGTCCGACAGGTAGCGCTCGCGACGACGGCCGAGCAGGATCCCGGCGGGCATGAGAACGAGAGGCAACACGGCGAGCGTCACGAACCATCCCGTGCGCTGGATCGGCGGCGTCGACGTGCGCAGGGAGCCGCGCAGCGCCTTGAGAAACGCGATGTCCTTCGCGGTCGTCTGGATCTCGCCCCGGGCGATCCCGAGATCGGGAGTCGCGGCCCCGCGCAGGACCGCGATCTCCGCGAGGTCGTCCCGGAGCTCGCGATAACTTCCCGCGGCCGGATCGAAGTACGCGAACGCCGGAGAGGCCAGCCGGAGCGTTCCCGGGGCCAGCGGAACCACGACCCATTCCCAGGTCTTGCGCGATCCCAGGCGCTGCGGCCCCCCGCTCGATTCCTCGACGAGCTTCGGCTCGTAGATCTTCACGTCGGGCGGCACCGCGAGCTTCGGCGGGCCGACCGCCTGCAGCGAGCCGGTCCCCTCGACCGTCGCCCGGACGGCGACCGCGTCCCCCGCGTTCACGCTCGCCCGGTCTGCGGTCACGTTCATCTTGTAGGAGCCGACGGCTCCGGAGAACTCCGGTGGACGTCCAACCTCCGGGAGCGGCTTCACGTCGAGTTTCAGCCGGTTGGTCTTGCGTGTCAGCGTGGCGAATCGCCCGAGAGAGAAGAAAGCCCCGAACGGGTCCCGCGTGGCCCGCCGCACCTGGATCTGCGCCGAATACGGCTCGATCGACAGCGCCCCCGCCCCCGTCGGCACGAGCGTCTTGCGGGCGACCGGGTAGGCGGCGTACTGCCGCCCGTTCATGGTCACGATCTGCCGCTCCCGCTCGAGATCCACAGGGATCTCCTCCGCCCACAGCCCCGGTAGCGACGGCACGTCGGTCCACGCGAAGGCGCTGACCGGTGTCGCGGCGTAGAGCGTCACCTCGAGCATCAGGGCCTGGCCGCTCCAGACCGAGGTCGCGGAGAGACGGGACTGCAGGAAGACGTCCGCGAGGTCGGCGCCCTCGGCGCCCTCGTCTTCGTCGGCCCCGGGCACGGCGGGAGCCCGCCCGCCGGGCGGCGCGGGCCCGCTGCGGCCGGCCGCGATCTGAAAGTGCAACGCCTGGGTTCGGTAGGTCGTTCCACCGACCGTGACGTCGAACGGCGGGATCTCGGCCGTCCCGGGCGCCTTGGGTGTCAGGAAGTACGTGAGGATGAGCGAGCTCGACGCGCTCACGCGGCCGTTTTCGAAGGCGTACGACGAGCTGCGGGAGGTCTGAGGTCCACCGGCGATCGTGAGATTCGTCATCGCGGGCAGCCGCGGGGACGACACCTCGGGAATCGAGTTGCCCTCGATCGTGATGACGAGACGCACCTGGGTCGTCTCGGAGATCGCGCCGCGCGGGAGGACCGACGCGGTGACCCGGACGTCGTCCGCGCCCTGAGCGATCGACAGGCCGGAGGCGAGCGCGAGTGCCGCGACGGTGGCGCGCGCCCGTGTCACCAGTCCTTCTCCGGCTTGCGCTCGCCGGCCTGGGCGGCGCGCGCCGCCTGGCGCTTGATGTTCTGCTTCTCCTCCTCGCCAGCCCGGTCGAGGAGCTTCTGCGCTTCTTCCGGGGTCATGCCGCCGGGCTTCGGCTGCTGGGAGGCGTTCGGCTTCTCCTGCTTCGTCTTGTCCTTGTCGTCGTTTCCGGGTTGCGGCTTCTGCTCCTCGGGCTTCTGCTCCGACCCCGCGCCCTGAGGCTTCTGTTGATCGTCCTTCTTCTGATCCTGCGGTGGCTGCTTCTGCTGCTGTTGTTGTTGCTTCTTCTGCTGGGCGGCGAGCGCGCGCAGGGCGAGCTCGAGGTTGTGCTTCGCATCCCCGTCCTGAGGCGCCGCCTTCAGCGAGCGCACGTACGCCTTGATCGCGTCATCGTACTTCTCGTCTTGGAACAAGGCGTTCCCCAGGTTGTAAGCCGCCTTCGGCGCCAACTCGGGGCCGGCCGCACCGAGGGCGCGCTCGTACGCCTCGGCGGCGCCGGCCCAGTTCTCCTGCCGGTACAGCACGTTGCCCAGATCGTAGTGAAGCTGCGGCGCATCGGGGACGATCGCCTGCGCCTTCTGATAGTCGTCGAGCGCCGCGTCCTGTTTTCCCTGCTCGTACGCCTTGTTGCCTCGCTCGGTGCGCCGGTGAGCCTCCCCGCCCAAGAAGGTCGAGGCGCCCGCGAGGAGCAGGAGCGCTGCGGGGCGCGTCATGCCGCGGACTTCCGGTCGGACATCAGTGCCTCCGCGAACAGCGCCGCGAGCGCCAGCGCAAGCGGAATCTGGAACCTCTCTGCCCACCGCGTGCGGAGGACGGTACCAGCACCACTGGCGTCCATCGCGGCCAGCGCCGACACGATGTCGTCGATCTCGCCCGCCGCCGCGGTCGCACGATAGTACTTGCCGCCGGTGTCGAGGGCGAGCGTGCGCAGCGGGCGCTCATCCAGCCGGGTCGTCACCAGCTTCCCCGAACCGTCCTTCTTGTAGGCGCCGGCCGCGCCTTCGGGGATCGGGGCTCCTTGCTCGGTTCCCGTGCCCAAGGCGTAGACGATGACGCCGGCACGCTTCAAGCCGTCCACGACGCGCTCGAGTCCGCCCTCGTGGTCCTCGCCGTCGCTGATCACGAGCAGCGCGCGCCCCTTCGGCTCGGAGCCGTCGGCCGGAGGGGGCCCCAGGGCCCGAATCCCCTCGCGAACGGCATCCGCGAGCGACGTGCCGGGTACCGAGACCGTCTCGACGTCGACCGCGTCGAGGAACAACCTCACGGCTTCGTGGTCGATCGTCAGCGGACACGCGAGCGCCGGCTCGCCCGCAAAGGTCACGAGGCCGATCCGGTCCCCCGCGGTTCGCTCGATCAGCGTGGATGCGGCGTGCACCGCGCGCGACAGGCGCGACGGCGTGACGTCGGCTGCGGACATGCTGCGGGAGGTATCGAGCACGATGACGAGGTCGATCCCCCGGCGTGTGATGGTCTCGGTGCCCTGTCCCCACTGCGGCCGCGCGGCCGCGACGATCCCCGCCGTCATCGCGACCAGCAAGCACAGCGCCTTGACGGCACGGCGGTGCGTGCTCACCCCCGCGCCGGCCCGCGCGGCCTGGAAACGTCCACCCGCGAAGGTGGCGAGCGCGCGGCGGCGGGATGCCGCGGCGAGCCAGAGCAGCCCCGCGACCAGCGGCACCGCCGCGAGCGCCCAAAGGATGTCCGGTGCTGCGAAGCGCATCAGGGGATCCTCCGCAGACGCGAGCCGGCGAGCAGCAACTCGAGCGCGAGCAGAGCGGCTGCGGGTGCCAACGCCAGCGCGAATCGCTCCGTGTACAGGACGCGTACGCGGCTCTCCATCTCGGTTTTCTCCAGCGAGTCGATCTCGCGAAACGCGTCGCGCATGCCGTCCGCGTCGAGCGCCCGGAAGTAGCGGCCGCCCGTCGTCGTCGCGATGCGCGTCAGCAGGTCCTCGTCGAGGTCCGCTTGCATCGCGACGTAGTGCCGGCCGGCCTGCGGGTCGTCCACGAGGCACTGAACCTCGCCCTCCGAGCCGACGCCGATCGCGTAGACCTTCATGCCCAACGCCTGGGCGGCAGCGGCAGCCTCCTCCGGCCCCACCTGCCCCGCATTGTTGCGGCCGTCGGTGACCAGGACGACGACACGGCTCTTCGCCGTGGAGGATCGCATCCGGTTCACGGCGGTCGCGAGGCCCATCCCGAGCGCGGTCCGATCCTGGCCCGGAGGCGCGAAGTCCAGGTCTTCGACGAAACGCTGGAGCATCTCGTGGTCGAGGGTCAGGGGGCATCGCGTCGTCGCCGCGCTCCCGAAGGCAACGACTCCGAGACGATCGCTCGGCCGGCCGTCGATGAACCGCGCGAGGCACTCCTTGGCGACCTCGAGCCGGTTGTGGCGGGGCGTGTCCTCGCATCGCATCGAGCCGGAGATGTCGAGCGAGATCACGATGTCCACGCCCTTGGACGAGAGCGTCGTGATCGAGGCGCCCGACTGCGGGCGTGCCAGGGCGAAGACGGTCAGCGCCAGCACGATTCCGCGCATCCACGGCAGCGCGCCTTCGAGGCGGACCCACGGGCTCACCGGGATGCGCGCGATCCCCTCGACGTCGGGGAACACGATCCGTGGCCCGAAGCGTGACAGCCGGCGGCGTAGCCACCACACGACCACCCCCGCGAGCGGCAGCGCCAGAAGCGCCCACGGCGTGGCGAGCCGGGTCATGCGACCTCGGCGGCGGCGGGCGCTATGGCCGGCTTCGTCAGGTCGACCAGCCGGTAGGCGTCCTCGACCGAGCCGCGGCACTGCTCCGGACCCGCCGTCGCCCGCGCGAACTTCACGCGGTCGGAGGACTCCAGGAGCGCTCGCGCGAGGGTCGTCGCCTCGACGGGGGCGCCGGCGAGCTTCAAGGCCCCCGGCACCTCGGAGGTCGTTCGATCCATCAGATCGACCCGGTAGCGCCCCTGCAGGTACTGCTTCACGATCCGCGTCAGCTCGTCGTAGAACGTTCCGATCTGCCCCTCCTCCGCAAGCCGCCGCGCGAGCAGGCGCTCCAGCTCTTCGTAGACCCAGACGTGAGGTGGCAGCTTCCGGAAGGGATCGACCGCCGCGGGCACCGCGGCGAAGCGCGAAGCGTAGCGGCGCCAGAGCCACCAGGCGACCCCCGCCGCCGCGAGCAGCAGCGCGAACGCGGCGAGCGCGCGCTTGAGCGGCCCCCAATCGGGCGGGATCGAGGCGGGGGGCTTCAGGTCGGCCAGGCTCTTCGCGGCCTCCCCCGCCGGCACATTGCCTTGAACGTCGAGCGCGACCGGCTCGGTGCTCACCATCTCTTGCCGCGTCCCCGCGAGGATCGGCACCGCCACGGGAGGGATCGTGACGGCTCCGAGCTGGTAGAGCGCGACCGTCCCGCTCCACACGCGGACGCCCGTTCCGGCGGCGGCGGGTTCCCACCCCCCGGTCAGCACCTGCGCCGGCCCCCACATGTCCGGCAACGGAGAAGCGTCCACGACCCCGTCCGCCCCCGGATCGACGGTCAGGCGCACGGCGACGGGGTCGCCGAGCTTGGCGGTCGTCGCCGCGGTCGTCAGCGTCGCGGTCGCGGCGTGCGCCTTCGCGCCGAGGAGGAGGGACACGCCCAAGGCGAGAGCGCGCCGCATCCTAGGCCCCCGCACGCGTCGCGCGCCGCGCGCGCTCGCGGAAGAAGCCGACGAGCTGGCGATCGTAGTCCGCTCCGGTCGACAGCTCGAGGAGGTCGGTCCCGGCGCGCTTCAGGATGGAGCGCGTGCGCTCCCGTTCGCGGCGATACCGCTCGGCGTAGACCCGCCGGACCGCGGCGCTCCCGGCGTCCAGGAGCATCGGCCGGCCGGTCTCCGCATCGGCGACCGCGACGAGCCCGGTCGCCGGCAGCATCTCCTCCCGCGGATCCGAGATCGAGATCGCCACCATGTCGTGCTTGAGGTTCGTCGCCCGGAGCGTCGCCTCGTAACCCTCGTCCTGGAAATCGGAGACCAGGAAGACGACCGCGCGCTTCGTCACGACGCGCCGGAGAACGTCCAGAGCGTCCTTCACGTTCGTGCGCCGCCCCTCGGTCTCGAAGGCGAGCAGCTCGCGCAGGACGCGCAGGCCGTGGTCGCGCCCCTTGCGTGGGGGGACGAAGCGCTCGACCCGATCGGTGAAGAGGAGCAGCCCGACCCGGTCGTTGTTGCGGATGGCCGAGAAGGCGAGCAGCGCGCTGATCTCCGCGGCGGTCTCGAGCTTCGTCGATGCCGCCGTCCCGAAGCGGCCCGAGGCGGAGGCGTCCACGACGAGCACGACCGTCAGCTCGCGCTCCTCGGTGAACTTCTTGACGAACGGATGCCCCATCTTGGCGGAGACGTTCCAATCGATCGTACGGACGTCGTCGCCGGGCTCGTACTCGCGGACCTCCGCGAACTCGACGCCGCGCCCCCGGAAGACGGAGTGGTACGACCCGGCGAGGCTCTCGTCGACCAGGCGCCGCGTCCGGATCTCGAGGCGGCGCACCTTGCGCAGCACCTCGCGAGGCGTCACGGGACCTCGACCGCGTCGAAGACGCGCTGCACGACCGTATCGGCCGTGATCGATTCGGCTTCGGCTTCGAACGACAGGATGAGGCGGTGGCGCAAGACGTCGTGCCCGATCGCCTTCACGTCCTCGGGCGACACGAACCCACGCCCGCGCAGGAACGCGTGCGCGCGGGAGGCGGCGAGCAGGGCGAGCGTTGCGCGAGGCGAGGCGCCGAACTGCACGAGCCCCTCGAGGTCGAGCTTGAATTCCTTCGGGCGCCGCGTGGCCTGAACGATCCGCACGGCGTAGTCCTTCACCCGATCGTCGACGTAGATCGAGAACATCGCCTGGCGCGCGCGCTCGAGGTCGTCCAGCGTGACGACAGGCCGGATCTGAGGGAGATCCGCGCCGGACATCCGGTCGAGGATCTGCCGCTCCTCCTCGGCCGAGGGATAGTCGAGCTTGATCTTGAGCAGGAACCGGTCGACCTGCGCCTCCGGGAGCGGATAGGTCCCCTCCTGCTCGATCGGGTTCTGCGTGGCGAGCACCAGGAACGGCGACGGCAGCGGGTACGTCGTGTCGCCGATCGTGATCTGACGCTCCTGCATCGCTTCGAGCAGCGCGCTCTGCACCTTCGCGGGCGCGCGGTTCACTTCGTCGGCAAGCACGAAGTTCGTGAACAGCGGCCCCTTGCGGGGAACGAAGGTGCCATCCTTCTGGTTGTAGATGAGCGTCCCGGTGAGGTCGGCCGGGAGCAGATCCGGTGTGAATTGGACCCGCTGGAACCCGCCGTGCACCGCCGAGGCCAGCGAGCGCACCGCCAGCGTCTTCGCCAGCCCCGGCACCCCTTCGAGCAGCAGGTGGCCGCGCGTGAGCAGGCCGATCACCATCCTCTCGAGGAGGTACTTCTGGCCCACGATGACCCGGCGGACCTCGGTGAGGAGCTGCTCGACCACAGCCGCCTCGCGTTGCACCCTGTCTTGGACCGACTGAACCGTCTCGCTCATGCTGGCTCCGCGCCCCGTCTCGACGTTCGACGAACGTCCGAGCAGAAAGTCGACGGAGGATTGTAGAAACGCTCCCCCGGAGTGTCAAAAAGGCGGGACACCGGCGGTCCTGGCGTGCCTCCATCCCGAGCCCCATATTCCGATCGGGGCTGATGTCTTCGGGGGTCGTCGTGCAGAAGAAGCTCGCCGCATCGTTCCTGCTCGTCACGTTCCTGTGCACCGCGGTCGCCGTCGGGATCCCGCGGATCCAGGACGACCCGGTCTGGGCGACCACCCTCGTGGTCTGTCTCGACATGGCGATCGGGCTCGGCGGCGCCTGGCTGATGTCCTGGCTGGTCGTGCGGCGCCTCAAGCAGCTCGCGGCCGCCGCCGCGGTCATCAGCCGAGGCGATCTGACCCACGCGGTCGCGATCGACGGGGCGGATGAGACCGCCGAGCTCGCGCGCTCGTTCTCCGCCATGCTGGCGAGCCTCCTGAACGTGCTGATGGAGGTTCGCGCCACAGCCGAACGGATCCACGAATCCGCGGCATCGCTTTCGCGGACCTCCGAGAGTGTGAACACCGCAACCGACGGCATCGCCGAGGCCACGCGCGCGATCGCGCACGGCGCCGACGCGCAGGCCGAGGACGCTGCGGGGGCGTCCGCCTTGACGCGGGAGCTCACCGGCTCGGTCGATCGCGTCGCCGAAGCCGCCAAGTCGGTCCACACCGCGGCGGAGAACGCTGCCGAGCGGGCGCACGCCGGCGCGGCGGCCGCGCGGCGCGCCGCCGACGGGATCGTCGAAGTGTCCAAGGCGGTCGACGCGTCGGCCACGGCCGTCGACGGCTTCCAGGGCCGGGCCGACGAGATCGGAAAGATCGTCACGTTCATCGTCTCGCTCGCGGAGCAGACCCATCTTTTGGCGATCAACGCCACGATCGAGGCGTCGCGCGCGGGCGAGGAAGCCCGCGGCTTCGCGGTCGTGGCGGAAGAAGTGCGGCGCCTCGCCGATCACGTGCGTGGGTTCGCCGACCAGATCTCCAGCGTCGCCGACGAGATCCGCGGTGGGTCCCACACGATCGCGAGCAGCATCCGCGACAGCGCGCGGGCGGCCGGCGAGGCCCGGGCGCTCGTCGATCGCGCGACCGCGGCGTTCGACGGCGTGCTCGAGGCGACCCGCGGGACGACCGATCGCGCTCGCGCGATCGACCGGAGCGCGGAGGAGCAGCGAACGCTGTCGCGACAGCTCGACGAGGCACAGAAGCGCATCGTGCAGATCGCACGCGACAACGCGCGCAGCACGGTCGAGACCTCGGCCGCTACCTCCGGCCAGACCGCCTCGGTCCAGGCCCTGTCGAGCGCCGCGCGCGATCTCGCCACCACGTCCGATCAGCTCAAGGGATTGCTCGCGACGTTCCGCCTCAGGGACTGAGATGGATCTCCTGTACTTCCAGCTGGGCGGCGGCCCCTATGCGCTCCGGCTGGAAGCCGTCTCCGACGTCACCTCGGCGGGCGTGATCCAGCCCGTTCCGCTCTCGCCTCCGGCCGTCAAGGGTCTCGCCGACCGACGCGGCCGGCCGATCGCCGTCATCGATCTTCCGCGGCTGCTCGACGACTCCGCTCCATCCGGCCGCACGATCGCGCACCTCGTGCGCTTGGCGCGGCCGCTGGACGGCACGGCGTTCTGGGTTCCTGCGGAGGTCTACTCGGGAGAGGGCATCGCCGGGGAAGGCGCCCCGGCCGGCCATGTCCTCATCGATGGGCGCCTTCACGTCCTCCTCGACCCCGAATCGCTGGTCAAGCGCGCGGCGGCGTTCTCCTGATGGACCTCTCCGTCTACCTCGATCTCTTCGTCGCCGAGGCGCGCGAGCACCTCGGCTCGGCGTACGCGCTCGCCTCGCACCCGGAGTCGCATGGCGCCTCCGCGACCGCGCTGCGGGACGTCTTCCGCCACGTGCACTCGGTCAAGGGGATGGCGGCCTCGATGGGCTTCTCCGCCATGAGCTCTCTCGCGCACGATGCCGAGTCGCTGATGGACCACCTCCGCGACGGCCGGATGCCGGCGCGCGCCGCGACGCAGCGACTGCTCTGTGAAACGCTCGCCTGCCTCGAGCGGATGGTCGACCGCGCGCAGCAGCGCGCCGAGGTCGACGACACCGAGCGCTCGCCGCTGCAGGCGAGCCTTCGCCGGCTTCTCGCGGGCGAAACCGAAGGGACGGTCGCCGACCCCGGGGGCAGCGCCGGGGCTTCGGTGGC
>Ga0075428_100006436_pt1 | contig 13067 bp, 11 predicted proteins | sample RhiMetdeltSRZDD2_FD_75291 | JGI IMG/M metagenome (GOLD analysis project Ga0075428, IMG submission 75291) | Populus rhizosphere microbial communities from Tennessee, USA - Rhizosphere MetaG P. deltoides SRZDD2 | ecosystem: Host-associated > Plants > Roots > Rhizosphere > Soil | place: USA...
CCATGGCAGTTTGGGCGCCGATAGGTTTTGCGCTGCTTGTTTCGCTAACGGTGCTGCTACACCAGGAGGATGGCTGAGTGATGCGTCGAGCGCCGATACCGCACCGTTTGTGCGGCAGTGCGCCTGTTCGCGGACGTCGTAAAGACGGACGGCGGAAGATGCTGTCGCTCGCCACTACGATTGCGGGCGCGCTCGCTCTGCTGCTGCCTGTAGCCGGTGTGCTGCTCCCTCAGGCAGCTCACGCACAGGACCCGAACCGGCAAATTGATGTGCCGTCCGCCAAAGCCTTCCCCAAGAAGGCGAGCAACATGTTCGGGTCTCGTCCCAAGATCGATAGGGCCGAGCCGCTCTACCTGCAGGCCGACCAGCTGATCTATGACACGCGCGGCAATCGCGTCGTCGCGCAGGGCAATGTCGAAATCTACTACAACAACTACATCCTCACTGCCGACAAGGTGATCTACGACCAGGGCACCAACACCCTGACCGCCGAGGGCAATGCCCAGCTCAAGGATCCCAACGGCAGCATCACGCGCGCCGATCGCTTCGAGGCGCTCGATGACTTCCGCGACGCCTTCGTACAGTCCCTCAGCGTCGTAACCCAGGACGACACCCGCATCGCCGCCGAGCGGGCGAGCCGCCGTGAGGGCAACATTAACGAATACGAGCGTGCCAAGTTCACGCCCTGTAAGAACGACCCTGGCATGCCACCGCTGTGGTGCATCGGCGCTGCGCGCATCATTCACGACCAGCAGGCGGCCACCATCACGTATCAGGACGCGCAGTTCGAGCTGTTTGGCGTTCCCGTACTGTACGTACCCTACTTCCAGCACGCCGATCCATCGGTTAAACGCCGCTCGGGCTTCCTGGCGCCGACCTTCAGCAATTCCTCGACGCTCGGCGCATCGGTGGAGGTGCCCTACTACTGGGCGCTGGCGCCAAACTACGACTTCACCTTCCATCCTCGCTACTTCAGCAAGGAAGGTGTGCTCTGGCAGGGCGACTGGCGGCACCGACTGGCGAACGGCCAGTACACGGTTAAGTTCGCAGCCATCGAGCAGGACAGCGGTCCCGAGGCCGGCTGGCGCGGCTCAATCGAAACCAAAGGCCAGTTCTCACTGTCCTCGTGGTGGAGGTTCGGCTGGGATGCGACCTTGGAAAGCGACGAGAGCTTCCGCCGGTTCTACAAACTCGACCCGATCATACAGACTGACCGCGTGAGCACGGCCTATCTCCAGGGCATGAGCGAGCGCAACTACTTCAATGCCAGCCTTTATCACTTTGGCGGCTTGTCGCTGACCGATCCGTCGTACGCCGACTCCTACGTCGCACCCGTGATCGACTATCGCTATATCGTGGGCACCCCCATCCTAGGTGGCGAGCTGACCTTCACCGGCCACGCGCGTTCCATGACGCGATCGGGCACCACGCTCACCGATACCGACACCAATCACGCGCTGTTCGAGGCGAGCTGGCGGCGCAAGATGATCGATCCAGTCGGTCAGGTATGGACGCCGTTCGCCAGTGCGCGTGGCGACGTCTACAGCTACGAGGATGCCACCAATCCGGCCTTCAACAATCCGGTGGTGGCCATTCCGGACGATACCGCTTTGCGCGGCCAGGTCGTCGGCGGCATGCTCTATTCCTATCCGTTCGTCGCGCACACGCGCAACGCCTCGCACGTGGTCGAGCCGACCGCCCAGATCATCGTACGCCCGAACAAGATCGACCAGGGCAAGCTGCCGGTCGAAGATGCCAAGAGCTTGGTGTTCGACGACACGCTGCTGTTCGAAGTCGACAAGTTCTCGGGCTATGACCGCTTCGAGACGGGCACGCGCGCCAACTACGGCCTGCAGTACACCTTCCAGGCCAGCAACGGCGTGTATGCGCGCGCTGTGGTCGGCCAGAGCTATCACCTGAAGGGCGACAACGCCTTCACCAATCCGGGCTTCGATCCGGCTAGCACGCCGTTGAATCCCACGCTCAACTTCTCACCCGTCAGCGGCCTGGAAACCAGTCGGTCGGACTACGTTGCCGGTCTCTACCTCTCGCCGATCTCCAGCATTAGCCTGATCGCCCAGGGCCGCTTCGACGAAAAGGACTTGTCGTTGCGCCGCCAGGATACGCTGCTGCGCGGCAGCTATGGTCCGGTGGCCACATCGATCGGTTACTCCTACTCGTTGTTTGATCCGATTACCGGCCTGCTCGACAAGCAACAGGACGTGCTGGGCAGCGTAGGGCTGCGCCTGACCGACAACTGGAGCGTGGCTGGGATGATGCGCTTCGACATCGACGACAAGCAGCGCATCCAGGATCAGATCCAGCTCAAGTACTCGGACGAATGCTTCGTGCTCACGGCCAGCTACACCGAGACATTTGTCAACAACGCAGCGCTCGATCTGAGGCCGGACAGGACGCTAATGTTGCGCTTCGAGCTGAAGTATCTGGGCCAGTTCTCCTACAAGACGGACAGCCTGGACCATGTGTTCGGCGACACCAACACGGCCGTGCCGAGGTAGCCGCGTTCGTTAGTCAGCGCGCCACCTCGCCCCGTTAACCGTTCTACCTCCGGCCCGGACAGCTTGAGCACGGCCTCGCCATGGTCGATACTTGGCGGCCGACGTGTCCTGCGCTGTTCGTGCCAGGGTGAGATTGCCGTCTGATGCAAGCACTGCTGCTTCCATCAAGACCGATCTCATTCTAAAAACGGGTCTGCCACGACCCTGCCACGCGGACCGTGGATAACCAGGCGTCGTTTGCCGCTGCGGAGGGGTTAAGATCGCTCGCAACGAATCGTCGCTTTCTAACGGCTCGACCACCATGTCTTCGCACGCCGCATCTCGTCGCTGCCTTGCCTTCGCCGCCGCTGTGGTAGCGGCTAGCCTGGGGATGACCGCCGTTCTCGATGTCTGCGCTCTCGCGCAGTCTGCAAAAAAGCCGCCGGCGCAAGCCTCGGCGGCCCAATCCAAGCCAAGCTCCGATGGTCCCGCTGCGAAGGGCACGCAGGCTATTGTCGTGCTCGTCAACGACGAGCCGATCACCGCCTGGGAGATCGAACAACGTGCCGGCTTCGTGGCGGCGAACTCGGGCGGCAATCCGAAGGAGATGAAAGCTAAGGCCGAGGCACGCTGGGCGCAGATCGTCAAGGATCCCAAGACCAACGAGCGCTTCCAGGACTTCATGCGAGCCAACAACGTGCAGTCGCAGGAGCAGGCCAGGACCCTGCAGGCGGAGTTCGTCAAGAAGCTGCAGCAGGACATGATCGAACAGCTGCGCCGCGAGTCGCGCGCCGGCATGGTGTCTCAGTTTCGCAAGCAGGCTCAGGAGGAGCTGATCGACGAGCGCCTCAAGATGCAGGAAGCCAAGAAGGTCGGCGTGGAGATTTCCGACGACGATATGAAGCGCATGCTGCAGAGCATCGCCGACCGCAACAAGATGACGATCGACCAGTTCGCCCAGCAGGTGAAGTCGACCGGTTTCGACATCTCTACGCTGCGCGAGCGGCTCAGAGGCGAGCAGGCTTGGCGAGAGGTCATCCGCCGCCGTTTCGGCGCCCAGATCAACATCAGCCAGAAAGACGTCGACCGCGTGCTGTCGGCAGCGGCTAACGAAGCCGGCGAGGACGCCTTCGAACTGCAGGTGCAGAAGATCACGCTGCCGCTTCCTGGGCGGGCCGATCAGGCGGTCCTGGTCAGGCGCTTCTCGGAAGCGCAGGCCCTGCACGGCAAGGCGGAAGGTTGCAAGAACATGGCAAGCCTCGCCAAGGAGGCACCTGACGCCAAGTTCGAAGACTCCAAGTATGTGAAACCTGGCAACCTGCCCGAGCCGACCCGCTCGATGATGCTGCTCGGCAAAGACGGGGATGTTCTACCGCCGGCAACGCAGACCAATGGCATCGAGATCTATGCCATTTGCGGGCGGCGGGCTGTCAAGGGCGACGAGAAGCAGCGCGAGAATGCCATGCAGGACCTGCAGGCGAAGGAATTCAATATCGTCGCCAAGCGCCACCTGCATGACCTGAGGCAGGAAGCCCATATCGAGTATCGCTGAGGCGCCAATGCCCGCGTCGTCCCGCGCCTCCGTGACTACCAAGCCGCGTTCGCCTGCGTCGCCTCTGGCGCTGACCTTGGGCGATCCCGCCGGGATCGGCCCGGACATCACGATGGCGGCATGGCTGCAGCGAGCCAAGCGTGGTCTCACCCCCTTTGTCGTTTTCGGCGACCCCGAAGCCCTGGCAGCCCGCGCCCGCGCGTTGCGTGTGGATGTCCCGCTGGCGGTGGTTGGGTCACCAGGTGAGGCAGCGGCGGCCTTTGCCGACGCGCTGCCGGTGTTGGCCTCTGATGCCGGCAAGGGCGATACCGCCGTCCTCGACACGATCGTGGCGGCGACCGCGGCGGTTGCAGCGGGCGAATGCTTGGCGCTGGTCACCAACCCGATCGCCAAGAAGGCGCTGCAGTCGGCCGATCTGCAGCAGCCAGGTCATACCGAGCTGCTGGCAGTGCTGGCAGCGCGCCACAACCCGGGCCGCACCTATAAGCCGGTGATGATGCTGGCATCGAGCCAGCTGAAAGTTGTGCCGGCCACCGTGCACATACCGCTGGCCGCAGTCCCCAAGGCATTGACGCGTTCTCTGCTTACCGAGACCATCCGCATCACGACGGCGGCCTTGCGCGACGACTTTGCCATCGCCCACCCGCGCCTGGCGGTGACTGGGCTCAATCCCCATTGCGGCGAGGGCGGCATGCTCGGCCGCGAGGAGATCGACATCATCGCACCCGTAATTGCCGAGCTTGCGGCCGGCGGCCTTGCCGTGACTGGCCCGCATTCGGCCGATGCCATGTTTCATGGCGAGGCGCGCCGCAGCTACGATGCGGCGATTGCCATGTACCACGACCAGGCACTGATCCCGCTCAAAACGCTAGCCTTCGACAGCGGCGTCAATGTTACGCTGGGACTGCCGTTTGTGCGCACCTCACCCGACCACGGAACCGCCTTTGACATCGCCGGCACCGGCAAGGCGAGCCCCGACAGCTTGCTTGCCGCGCTGCAGCTTGCCGCCGAGATCGGCCGACGGCGGACTGGCGCACAGCACCCCCCACGCCCATGAGCGCCCGCCCCCCGGGTGGCGGCGCGAGCCCGGATGGGCTGCCTCCGCTGCGCGAGGTGATCCGCGCGCTCGGCCTCACCGCCAAGAAAAGCCTCGGCCAGAACTTCATACTCGATCTCAATCTAACGCGGCGCATCGCCCGCGCCGCCGGACCCTTGCAGGGCCGCTCGGTGATCGAGGTGGGCCCTGGCCCCGGTGGCCTGACGCGGGCGCTGCTCCTTGAGGGAGCCGAGCGTGTCATCGCCGTCGAGCGCGACGAGCGCTGCCGGCCGGCGCTCGAGGCCATCGCAGCGCGCTACCCGGGACGGCTCGAAATCGATTTTGGCGACGCCCTGGAAGCCGATTGGATGCGACTGGCGGCCCTCGCGACGCCGAAGCCAGCCATCTGCGCCAACCTGCCCTACAACGTCGCCACCCTGCTGCTGGTCGGCTGGCTCGAGAGCGAACCCTGGCCGCCGTGGTACGACCGCATGGTTTTGATGTTCCAGAAGGAAGTGGCCGAGCGCATCGTCGCCGAGCCCGGCAGCAAAGCCTATGGCCGCCTCGCGGTGCTGGCGCAGTGGCGCACCCGCCCGCGGCTGCTGCTTACGCTAAAGCCCGAGGCCTTCACGCCGCCACCGTCGGTCGCCTCGGCAGTGGTCGAATTCACACCCATCGATGCGCCAAGCCCGGCCTGCTCTGTCAAGACGCTGGGTCAGGTGACTGGCGCAGCCTTCGGCCAACGGCGTAAGATGCTACGTCAGAGCCTGCGCGCGCTCCTGCCCGAACCGGAGCCGCTGCTTGCTGCGGCAGGCATCGCTGCAACGCTGCGCGGAGAGGTGCTCACCGTGCGCGACTTCGCACGCCTCGCCTACGTCTTCGAGCGCTGGGCGCCCACGCGCGGCTGATCGGCACTACATGCGACGTTGGCAGCCGCTGGCATCAAATCCGATTGCCTGTCCTGTAGGCAGCCATTTCGTAACACGGCGTAACGAGAGATAGGCTCAAGGCGAGCTTTCCCGTCGCTGTATTTCCAAAATTGCCTGCTGAAAATGCTGCTCACCGCCGTGCATGGACGATCCGTCTGCGCACGGTGTGCTCTCGGCCTGCTCGCCAGGCCCGCTCCACTGTTTGCGAGGCATGCATGACGCAGTTGCGCCTGCTGTTGGTCCCGGCGGCGATGATCGCCATTATATCGGCGGCCGAGCCTGCGCGGGGGGGTGATGAGCAGGATTGCTTTCAGGGCCAGGAACCCGAGTTGAGAATCAGGGGATGTTCCGCGCTCATCGAGCGGGCCCCCAATGACACGGCCGGCTATCACAATCGTGCCGTCGCCTACAGCGCGGCAGGCGACATGGACAAGGCCATCGCCGACTACACCAAGGTCATCGAGATCGCCCCCGAAAATGCGAGCGCCTACGACAATCGTAGCCGCGCGCTCGCGAGCCGAGGCGATTACTCACAAGCGGCTGCGGACAAAACCAGAGCTCAGGAGCTGATCGCCAGAACCATCGCCCAACCGACCAACGTCACGCGCAAAGGAAACATCTTGCCGAGCGAAGCACAGACGGTGGGATCGCCCTCAAAGGCAACGCCAACCCGGAACGCAAAGCCGCCCCTGCCAGCCCTGAAAGCAGTGCCACCCGTGAAGGCAGGGTCGCCGCTCAAGACAGAAGCGGTGCTGAAGGCGGAGCCGGCCTCGAAGGCGAGCAACAGCGTCGCCACCGAAGGGCCCGGCAGTTCCTTCTGGTCATGGCTCAATGGGCTTGGCGGCAAGAAGGAGCCGCCCCGGAAGGCAGCGCCGGCCGTGAAGGTCGAACCGGCCTCGAAAGTGGAGCCGGCGCTGAAAGGTGAGCCTCCAGTGAAGGCGGTACCAGCTCTGAAGGTTGAGCCGCCCGTGAAGGCAGTGCCGGCGCTGAAGGTGGAGCCGGCCCCTAAGACCGAGCCGACGCCTAAGGTGGAGCCGACCCCCGACAATGGCGTCGACCAGGAAGCGCCACCCGATACTTTCTTGGCATGGCTCAACCAGATAAACGGCAAGAAAACCAAGCCGTAATGTGAGGCACGAGCGGTTTTTGCCTTGCGTCCTGTCGGGCTAGGCACGGCGGCTCTTCGTCCGTGCGCGCCAGCAGTCACTCAGTATTGCGGGTTGGTGACCAGGCTCTAAGGTGCCGGCACGCGATCTTTCGGCATATTCCCCGATGCCAGCACGGCGCATTTGCCTGCAACCTCGTGCAGGCGGTTCGATGGCCGCCGTTCAGCAGACCTCGACATTGCGACTTGGGTTTTGACCTCCGACAGGAGTGCATCATGTACGCGATCTCGTTGTCGCCGACCGTGCGCCGCCTCTTTGCAGCGGCAGCCGGCATAGCCAGCCTGCTTGTCGCGACTGCGGCAGCCGGTGACGCCCGTTCGAGCGCGGACGCCGCGCACACCGGCGCAGCCAAAGCCGGTGACATCCGGCCCTTCCGCGTCACCATCCCCGAGGAAGACCTCAATGATCTGCGCCGACGCATCGCCGCCACGCGCTGGCCTGACCGGGAGACGGTGCAGGACCAGTCGCAAGGCATTCCACTCGCGAAATTGCAGGAGCTGGTCCGCCACTGGGGCACTGCCTACGACTGGCGCAAGGCGGAAGCCAAGCTCAATAGCCTGCCTCAGTTCGTGACCAACATCGACGGCCTCGACGTTCATTTCATTCACGTCCGATCACAACATCCCAGCGCCCTGCCGGTGATCATGACGCACGGCTGGCCGGGCTCGGTCTTCGAGCTTGTGAAGGTGATCGGCCCGCTTACCGATCCGACTGCCCACGGCGGGACAGCGCAAGACGCGTTCGACCTCGTGTTCCCTTCAATGCCCGGCTACGGCTTCTCAGGCAAACCGCAGGACACGGGTTGGGGGCCCGATCGCATCGCGCGGACCTGGGCGGAGCTCATGCGGCGCCTGGGCTATTCCCGCTATGTGGCGCAGGGCGGCGATTGGGGTTCCCCCGTCTCCAGCGCCATGGCGCGCCTGGCACCGGCCGGCCTGATCGGGATCCACATCAACTTGCCGGCGACGGTGCCAGCGGAGATCATCAAAATCGTCAACGACGGCGGTCCAGCGCCAGCAGGCCTATCCGACAAGGAGCGCGCGGCGTTCGACGCTCTCAGCGCATCCGCCAAGCAAGGCAGCAGGTCGTACGCCACGATGATGGGCACGCGACCGCAGACCATCGGCTATGGGCTGACGGATTCGCCCGCCGGCTTAGCCGCGTGGATGCTCGGACATCCGGGCTTCTCGCAGTGGACCTACAGCAGCAACGATCCCGAAAAGTCGCCGGACGAAGTGCTCGACGATGTCACGCTGTACTGGCTGACGAACACAGCAACCTCCGCTGGACGGCTGTACTGGGAGTACGGTGGACGCAGCGTCACCAACGCCGTCACGGAAAAAACCAACGAGATCGCACTACCGGTCGCCATCACAGTGTTTCCCGGCGAGACGTATCGCGCGCCGGAAACATGGGCGCGACGGGCCTATCCCAACTTGATCTATTTCCGCGAGGTCGATAGGGGCGGCCACTTCGCGGCCTGGGAGCAGCCGCAGCTGTTTGCCTCTGAGCTGCGCGCAGCGTTCCGTCCATTGCGGTGAGCAGCGCCCACTTCAGCCCGATCATTCGAGGAGCACAGCCATGACAGCAGTAGCCGAAAAGCCCGCGAAAGTCCTGTACACGGCCAAGACCCACACCACCGGCGGGCGTGAGAAGGGTGTTGCGAAAAGCTCTGACGGTCGTCTGGAGGTAAAGCTGTCGCCTCCCGGCTCATCTGGCCAAGGCACCAACCCGGAGCAGTTGTTCGCAGCGGGCTGGTCCGCGTGCTTCGAGGGAGCGATGGGGCTTGCGGCCCGTAAGATGAAGGTGAAGCTGCCAGACGACACAGCCATCGATGCCGAGGTTGACCTCAACCAAGGCGACGCCGGCTACTTCCTGCGGGCTCGCCTCAACGTCAGCGTACCGGGCGTGACGCGTGATATTGCCAGGGCGATCGTGGAGGAGGCCCACAAGACCTGTCCCTACTCCAAGGCGATCCGCGGCAATGTCGACGTAACCGTCAACGTGGTTTGATGCACTTGCTTGAAGACGGCGTGTGCTTGGGCGGTGCCGGTTCGCTTGCGGTCGGGGCGCCGGCTCGGCTGAGCGGGTCTTGGCAACGCTGGGCAACCACGGGCGATGATGCCGCCCAGCCCAGCCGGGCGTCACATTGCTCGCCTCATCCCGCGTCGAGCCCCGCACTCAGCCCGCACTCAGCCCGCACTCAGATTGCAAGCGACGTGCGGCACGCCGTTTGGGCGGTTTCCGAGCACGCGGTCGATGGCGCCCAGCCAGGCGACGTCGTCCCGGGTGCATCGATTGTCGCGCCAGTACTCCACGATGGGCCCGGCATAGCGCGCATCAGTAGCGTGCCGACCCCAGGGGGTGGCCGGCTCGTGCCCACTGACCGCCGCCGAACAGCGCACCTAGGAGCAACAGCACCGGGTCCAACATCGCCAGCCCGGAGCATCAGCAGCACGAAGCCGACTGATCCGCGCCGATGCGGTGCGGCGCACCAGTGTTCCTTTGCTTTACGCCATTTGCGCTCTGGCAGCGCCCGGCACTTCAATCGGGTCGTCAAAGGCTCGCCAGGACATCGGCGACGAAGTCGGCCATGCCGGTCAGCCGCTCGCGCTTCAGCCGCTCCGCGTTGAGGATCGACTGCAGTGCGGCGAGGCTGGCATCGACGTCGGAATTGACGAGCACGTAGTCGTATTCCGACCAATGCGCGACCTCGCTAGCCGCCGCCGCCATGCGCCGCGCCACCACCTCGGCACTGTCGAGGCCGCGCGCGCGCAGGCGGCGCTCCAGGGCCTCTCCGTCCGGCGGCAGGATGAAGACCGTTACGACATCGGCCGGCAGCTGGGTCTTGAGCTGGCGCGTGCCCTGCCAGTCGATGTCGAACAGCATGTCCCGGCCTGCCGTCAGGGCCGCCATCACCGGCGCTCTTGGCGTGCCGTATGACTTGTCGAATACCGGTGCCCATTCCAGCAGGTCGCTCGCGCTCTTCAGGCGCTCGAACTCGGCCGCATCTATGAAGAAGTAATCCCTGCCCTCAACCTCGCCGGGGCGCGGTGGGCGGGTCGTCACGGACACGGACAATTGCAGATCGGGATTGGCCTCAAGGAGCCGCTTGGCGAGCGTGGTCTTGCCGGCGCCGGATGGAGAGGACAGCACGAGGAGCAGCCCGCGTCGCGCGATGCTGGATGCGCCGCTGTGTCTCGCCTCACTCAATGTTCTGCACCTGCTCGCGCATCTGGTCGATGATGGCTTTCAGTTCGAGGCCGGCCCGCGTGGTCTCGGCATCGCTGGCCTTCGAGCACAGCGTATTGGCCTCGCGGTTGAATTCTTGCGCCAGGAAATCCAGGCGCCGCCCGGCCGGCTCGCTGGATGCTAGCAGCTCGCGCGCGCCGGCAATGTGCGCCGCAAGGCGCTTCAGTTCCTCCTCGACGTCGGCGCGGGTGGCAAGCAGCGCCGCCTCCTGATAGAGCCGCGCCTCGTCGAGAGGCACGCCAGGCTCGAGCAGGCGCGCCACCTGCTCGTTGAGGCGCTGCCGAATGGCTTCGGGCGCGCGAGCCGGACAGCGCTCAACCATCTCGATCAGCCTTGCGATCGCCGACAGTTGCTCGACGATCACGGCCTCGAGCCGGCGTCCTTCTCCAGCGCGCGCGGTCACCAACCCGTCGAGCGCCTGCGCCAGGCTCACCAGTATTGCCTCGTTGCGGTCGCGCGCCGCGTCCTCGCTCTCCTCTGCCTCGACGAACTCGAGCACGCCGCGGATGCCGAGCAGCCCATCGGCACGCGGGGGCTCGATATTGGTCATGGCATGTAACTTGTCGAGCGCCGCCAACACCTGACGCAAGGCGGCCTCGTTGAGGCGGATCTGGGAAACGCCTTCGCTGCGCTTGACGTTGAGATTGACCGAGATACTGCCGCGCGTGACGCGCTTGGCGATTGCCTCGCGGATGCGCGGCTCCAGGGCCTCGAAGCCGGGCGGCAGGCGCAGCCGCACATCGAGGCCGCGACCATTGACCGAACGCAGCTCCCAATGCCAACTCGTTGAACCGGCCGCCCCGTCCGCGCGGGCAAATCCGGTCATGCTCTTGATGGTCATGCGGGGGCGCTTCCGCGTGGCTGCCGGCGCGCGGCGCGCGCGATTCGGTCGACGTTGGCAGAGTCTAGCGGCAGATCACCGGCCCAACAAGAAGCTCGGTCCATGGGCCGCGCGCGCGGCCTGAGCTCATTTCTTGCTGCCTTCCTGCGCCTTGTTGGCGTCCTGCGCCCAGGGCAAGGTCTCCTTCGGCGGGGCTTTCTTGACCTGAGTCTTCTCGGCCGCTTTCTCCTTGTCGGCAGCCTTGACCGCGGCTTTCTCGGGTGCCTTTTCCGGTGCCTTCTCTTCGGGCTTCTCCGCGGCCTTCTCTGCCGCCTGCTCGCCGCTCTGCTCTTTCGCGGGAGGTATGCGGATCAGGTTGCGGTTGCTGCCAGGCGCGTTGGTGTAGGGCAACGTGGTGGGAGGAATGGGCACCGTGCCGGCCTTGGCCTTCTCCTTCTCGGCCTTCTCCGCCTTCATTTCCCGCTCGGTGGCGCGCCATTTGCTGACGTTGGTATTGTGGTCCTTCAGCGTCTCGGAGAACACGTGGCCACCGGCACCGTCGGCAACGAAATAGAGCTCCTTGGTGTCGGACGGATTGAGCACCGCCTCGATGGCGCGCCGTCCAGGGTTGCAGATGGGCGTCTGGGGCAGGCCATGCATCTGGTACGTGTTGTGGTTGGTCTTCTGCTCGATCTCGCTGCGCAGGATGGGCCGGCCCCAGGCGACCTTGCCGCCCTGCAGGCCGTAGAGGATGGTGGGATCGGACTGCAGGCGCATGTTCAGGCGCAGCCGATTGTGGAACACGGCCGCCACGCGCTGGCGCTCGTCGTTGCGGCCGGTCTCCTTCTCGACGATCGAGGCGAGGATGACCGCTTCGTCCCACGACTTGATCGGCAGATCCTTCTTGCGCTGCGACCACAGCCGCTCGGCCAGCTGCTTGGACTGCGCAGCCATGTTGTCGAGGATCGTCTGGCGATCGTAGCCGCGCGGCACGACAAAGGTTTCGGGCAGCAGCGAGCCCTCCGACGGCACCGATGTGATCTCGCCAGACAGGCCCTGGTCGGCTTTCAGGCGCTCCACGATCTGGTGACTGGTCAAGCCTTCCGGCACCGTCACCTTGTAGGTCACGGTGCGCCCTTCTGACAGGGTATCGACCACCTGCTTGATGCTGGCGTTCTGGCGAATCTCGAAGTCGCCGGCCTTGAGCTGGACGGCCTTGTCGCCGTCCATCCAGGCCGCGACCTTGGCCCAGAGGTATCCAGCCACGAACAGGCGACGGTCGGCGATGATCCCCTCGCGCTCAAGCCGGGTGGCGATCTCTTGCGTGCCCTCGCCCTTCGGGATCACCACAACCTTGTTGCGCTCCAGGGGCCCCGGCGCGTCGATCTGGCTGTCGAACACATAGGCCGCCGCGCCGGCAGCCACCATGAGCACCAGCACCAGGGTCAGCACGGCGTTCACAAAGCGCATGAACGGACGCATCCTGCGCGGTTCACGCCCGCCTCTGCCGCGCCGCGGCCTGGCAGGGGCGCGCGTCGGCTCCAGCCTCTCCAAAGGGCTGTGCGCGAGGCTGCCGGTACGACTGAACGACGGGTCCAGATTCCGGCCTACCGGCTGGCGAATGCTCATTCCTGGTTCCCAATCGACACGCCGCCCGTGTCCTGCAATGCAGTTTGGTGTGCCCTTTGTATCGGCTGGTGAATCTTACGTCGAACCTAATTGTAAATGTGGCGAAAGGGCGAAACGGTGCAGATACGCCCGTTCGCGCTGAGCATAAGTGCTTGTATACGCTGCGCCCGCGTCGGCAACGCAAC
>Ga0075428_100006438_pt1 | contig 13066 bp, 8 predicted proteins | sample RhiMetdeltSRZDD2_FD_75291 | JGI IMG/M metagenome (GOLD analysis project Ga0075428, IMG submission 75291) | Populus rhizosphere microbial communities from Tennessee, USA - Rhizosphere MetaG P. deltoides SRZDD2 | ecosystem: Host-associated > Plants > Roots > Rhizosphere > Soil | place: USA...
CCGCAGAAATCATCCAGCTCGCGAACGGCGTTAAGTTGCAGGGCTGCGTCTGTGTCAGGATCGCCGGATCGATTGGCCAGAATGTCGCCGGCTAGAATCAACACGTCGCCGTGTGGGATTCGGGCTTCGCTCAATCTTCCGTGACAATCTGAAGTCACAACGAGTTTCATCCGGCTAAGGATAAACTTGTTGATGAGTTCGAGTCATGCCGTGTAGTGATGAAATGATTCGTCCCCGGTAGTGAGACCCAGCTGTTGGTTGCCGTAAGAATTACACCAACGAAGTTGGTGGAGTGGAGTTTGGACATTTCGCTCGCCACTTCAACAACACAACAGAGGATAACCGCGTAGCGGTGTCCTGTCGGTAGCTTGCGTGGTTGGCGTTACCCCTGGGCCGCGTAGCGGTTACCTATTTGATTATGAATCGATTTTGATGCACGCAGGTAACCGCTACGCGGCCCCGAGGCAAACGCCAACCCACGCAAGCTACCGATAGGACACCGCTACGCGGTTACCACCACCCCATTGACGAATTCATTCGTCACCATCGGATTGGTCAACCAATGCGGATCCGCAGACTGGACGGTCTACGGTCTGGCGCCGATAGGTCAGCTCCTCGGATGATTTGCAATAAGGCGGCGCAACTCCTTTTCCATAACCCCTGAGACGCCGGCGCCGTGCTTAATCAAACGCACAATTCCCGCTCCGTCGATCAACACATAAGCCGGCAGCCGTTCGACTCCATACGCACGAGCGGCCGAATTGTCCGTACCGGTGTCGTCAAACAAAACCGGCCAGTCGACCCTTTCTTGTTTGACGAACCGCAGCAAATCCTCGCGAGTCGTGTCGGTGTTTTCGCCTCCGTCCAGACTGACGCTGATTACTGAAAGAGCCCGACCGAACCGACGTTTGAGTTTGCGCAAGTCAGATGCAGCCTGGTTACACGCCGGACACCACGTCGCGGTGAACTCGAGCAGCACGATTCGTCCGCGCACGCTTGAGAGTCGTAACGACTTGCCGTCAAGCGCCGGCAGTTCGAAATCCGGCGCCATCTCTCCCAACTCCGGCCCGATCGCAGGTGAAGCTTGCGCCGCCTGCTGACCTGAAACCACAGACGCCGTCAGCATTACCACCCAAGCTATCACGATCAATGAGATAGATTGTTGTTTCACCATAGACTCCAGAATCGGGTCCGACATCAATATCTGGTCTCGCGCTATGCTGGGATCGCTAACGCGAGCCGCGTCATTTCGTTGTATTCAGGAATACGGTCACCTCGCCGCTGCCGTAGCTTGTGGCAACGATATCGAGCTTGCCGTCTCGGTTCAGGTCAGCAAGCGCCACGTAGTTGGACATTTTGCCTGCGCGAGGGGCCGGCGTACTTGACTCGATAAACCCTCCGCGCCCGTCGCCAAGCATGATTGCGATGCCGTCGTCGATCTGGCTCCCACAAACAAGATCATTGGCGCCGTCGCCATTCACATCGCCAACCGAAACGCCCCAAACTGCAAACGACGGTTTTAGCGGAGACTCGGGCGTGGGTTTAAAGTTCCCCATTCCATCGCCGAGCAATACAGCCACTATCGGGTAGTCGTCGTGGGTAGCGACGATGTCCTGCTTGCCGTCGCGATTCAAGTCGGCAACCGCCACGTAACCGGGTCTGGTCTGAACCGCAAACGGCGCGCCGGTCGCTTGAGCGAAGCTCCCGTTGCCGTCCCCCAGCATTACCATAATGGCGTTTCCGCGAAGATTGGGGGTTATCAGATCGAGTTTACCGTCGTTGTTTATGTCCGAGGTGGTGACGACATCGTAGGGATGACGGCCGGCGCGAAACGGCGAGCCTGGCGCTTGAGCAAAACCCCCGCGGCCGTCGCCTAGAAGCGCCGATATGGTGTTGTCATTTGCGTTTGTGGTCAGGAGGTCGAGATGCCGATCACCGTTGATGTCGACGGCCGCAATATCGTGAGTGTGCGGACGGGGCCCGGTTGCAGCCACGACCGGAGACGGGGCCGGCCGGAATCCGCCACCGCCGTCACCTATAAGAACGACCACATCATAACTATCATGTTGAGCCACGAAGATGTCTTGTCTGCCGTCGCCGTTTGCATCTCCGAGCGCGACCTTTCGCGCGGAGGAACCGATCTTGATTGGCGAGCCCGGTGAGGTTCTAAAACCGCCGCGGCCGTTGCCCATCAGAATCTGAACGTGACCGCTCATCGGGCTCGGCGCAGAACCGCAGCAGGTACCACACGGTATGACGAGATCGAGATTACCGTCTTTATTTAGATCGGCAGTCGCCGGTTCACCTGCCATTGGGCCCACGGCGAACGGATCGCCCGCCCGTTTGAAGACAGGTTGTTTTGTTCCGTTGTTTTTCGCCGGCCCCGCCGGATTTGCGCCTACCGAAATCGCCAGCAGCAGTGTAAGCATGAGTGTTCTTTTCATTGATGCACCTCCTCAGTAGCTCAATGTTTGTTAAGAGTATCAAGCGCGACTCTTCATAACATCGCACGAAGTTTAGACGGCGCAGGGTTGTTTCTTCTTCCGTACTATTGTGATAAACGTTCTCCCGCGATGATCAGGAAAATAGCGGGATCGCACAGTCGCGGGCACACCTTTCTGGTGCTGGTCCTTCTCCTGACAACTCTATGTCCAAATGCAGTCGCCGAGCGACTGCCGATAAAAAGCTACACCGTAGCCGATGGCCTTGCGCATGACCGCGTGAGAAGAATTATCCGCGACTCGCGTGGCTTTCTTTGGATCTGCACAGTCGAGGGGCTCAGCCGGTTCGATGGATACCGTTTCGTCAACTACGGTGTCGAGCACGGGCTGCCTGGAGGCAACGTCAGTAATATTCTGGAAACACGTGGCGGTCAGTACTGGGTTGCTACGACTAATGGGGTCGGAAGGTTAAACCCATCCGCGACAACAACTTCACTAAGCGCCGGCGCAGCTGCGCCTCGCTTCACGTCGTATACCCTTGGCCATACCGCTCAGTCTAATAGCGTCGGAGTGTTGTTCGAAGATAGTTCGGGACAGCTTTTTGCCGGTACTATCGGAGGCCTCTTTCGCTGGGTAGAGTCGGAAGGAACCTTTCAGCGGATGGAGCAGGGGCTGCTCGCGCGGCCCAACTGTAACGTGGTGAACCTGGCCGAAGATTCGGAAGGCAGCCTTTGGATCGGCAGCACTCTGGGCTTAATGCGGCTGTTGCCCGACGGCCGTCTCCTCTCTTTCAGTATGCGTTGGCCGGAAAACGAGGAGCGAGTAAATTCCACGAACGTGCGGGCGGATCGCGACGGCAGGCTGTGGATGCGGCACAACAACGGACTGGTGGTTTTCCGGCCTGAACCGGCTGCGACGGCCGAGAACCGCGATGTTCCGTGGATCAGACACACGCGACACAAAGCCAGTATCCAGACTTCACTGGGCGGCCGGAACAGAAACGGAAACCTCGGGAAAAGCGATTTGCCAGCGCCGAATTTGACTCTCGCGCCCGGTGAAGCGCGACTGTTCTTTTGTACGCCCTGGTCGGCAAGTGAGGCCGGGCTGGTCTTCCACCAAACGGCCGAGGGCCAAATCTGGATTGGCACCGATCTCGGACTGTTGGCCTTCGACGGGATGAACTTCCGAAGCTACACGACCGACCAGGGGCTGACTGAAAACGTAGTGGTTGCGCTAAACGAGGACAGCGACGGCAATCTATGGGCTGGCGGGTTTTCGACGGGCGTAATGAAGATCGTCCGTCAGGGACTCACCAGTTTTACGACAGCAGATGGCGTGGGCAACACGCGTGTGGTCGACATTGCAGGCGATCTATCCGGCGCCGTTTACGCGTGCAGCGCTAATTGGATTATCAGCGGATTCGATGGGCAACGGTTCACGGCGATCCAACCCCAACTCGCATCGCCGATGCCGGCTGCCGGTTGGCGCTTTACCCAGTCCAGCTTTCAGGATCACCTTGGTGAATGGTGGACTGCGACCTCGAACGGCCTCTACCGTTTCCCTCGAACCGAGCGGTTCGAACAACTGGCGAGCGCGCGCCCGATCGCGGTCTACACCAGGCGGGACGGGCTGCCCGGCGACATCATCGGCTATTTCTTCGAAGACTCTCGCGGAGATTTGTGGCTGGGAACGAATGGCAGGCCCCAGCTGGTTAGATGGGAACGCGCGACCAACACCTTCCGTCCATACTCGCAAAGCGACGGAGTCCCCTCAGGCGCACCTCAGACTTTCTGTCAGGCTGTTAATGGAGACATCTGGATCGGATTTGCTGATGGATTGGCGCGCTATCGAGAGGGACGGTTCTCGGTCTGGACGGCCGACCACGGGCTTCCGAAGGGCACCGTCCGGCATCTTTACTCGGATCACTTGGGTCGCATTTGGATATCAAGCAGCCTTGGAGGGCTGGGCTGTATTGAGGAGCCGGGCGCTCCGACACCCACTTTCAAGATTTACGGAGTTGCCGAGGGTCTTTCAAGCAACGCAACGCGCTGCGCTACTGAGGATAAGTGGGGACGGATCTATGTCGGCGTCGGCCGCGGCGTGGACCGCCTGGATCCCGCAACGGGGCGTATCAAGCATTACACGACGTCCGATGGTCTGGCCAATAGCTTCGTAAGCTCTGCCTTCCGCGATCGCGATGGCCAACTTTGGTTTGGCATGCTTCAGGGTTTGTCGCGCCTGATCCCCGAACCCGACCGTCCTGCAGAACCGGTTGCGGTGTGGATTAATAACGTGCAGATCGCCGGAGCTGCCTATCCAATTTCGGAGTTCGGCGAGAGAACGGTCTCACTTCCCTCGCTCGATCCGGAGCAGAATCGGATCCAGGTTAACTTCTTCGGCATGAGCTTCTCGGCAGGCGAGCCGTTGAAATACCAATACAAACTGGAGGGTGCGGGGCAGGATTGGAGCGATCCAACCGAGCAACGGACACACGAGATGAGTCTCGGTCCGGGAAGCTATCGATTCCTTGTGCGCGCGGTCCGGGGGGAAAGCCCGATCGATTCGATCCCAGCAAGCGTTTCATTTAAGATCCTGCCTCCGATATGGCTTCGGTGGTGGTTTATTACGATCGGCTTGCTCGCGGTTGCACTGGGAACCTTCGGCATTGCCAGATACCGGTCTCAACGAGCGAAGGCCGCCATGGAAGCTCAAGAGGCGCTCAGACGCAGTCGCGAGGAACGTTTCGCGGAACTGGAAAGGGTTCGCCGCAGGATCGCCACCGATCTGCACGACGACATTGGCTCGAGTCTTACTCAGATTTCCATTATGAGCGAAGTAGTGCGCCAGAGAACGGATCCCAACGACTCTCAATTATCCGGGCCGCTATCGATGATCGCCGGCGCATCGCGCGAACTCGTCGATTCTATGAGCGACATCGTGTGGGCGATTAACCCGCAGAAGGACCATCTGAACGACCTGGCCCAACGTATGCGCCGATTTGCGAGCGATCTTTTGACTGCTAGAAACATAGCTTTCGAGTTTGTTGAGCCAGATGAGGAAGATGACGTCCCATTGGGCGCTAACATCCGTCGCGAGGTCTTCCTGATCTTTAAAGAAAGCGTCAACAACCTGGTGCGTCATTCAGGGTGCACGGACGTTCGAATAGATTTTGACATCGCAAACGGCGTCCTTAAGCTGCGAGTGCGCGATGACGGCAAAGGATTCGACATCTCGCAGAACGGCGACGGTCATGGTCTGGCCAGCATGCGCCAGCGTGCTGAAGATATGGGCGGACAACTCGAGATCATCTCGAAGTCCGGGGAGGGCACGACAATCCAGCTCGATTTGCCGATCGCGGGCGGTTGATCAGTTGCGTTGCCTCCCAAGTCCCTACAAAAACAGGTAGTGACCAGGTTTTCTTTTAGGTGTAGCCTTTGATCGAATAACGGACGTGCAAGGACATTTGAGATGATGCAGGAGAGCAACAACCTGGCGGCGGATGGAGGGCGGTCAATCAATGTGTCGATCGTCGAAGATCGGCGCGAAATCCGCGAAGGGCTTGCGATGCTCATCGACGGTACTGAAGGCTACAATTGCGTTGGAGCGTACCGGTCGATGGAAGAGGCTTTGGATAGAATCGGACACCAGCTACCGGATGTGACGCTTCTCGATATCGGTCTGCCTGGCATGAGCGGCATAGAAGGATTGCGAATTCTGAAGGAGCGCTATCCAAACATGCTGCTTCTTATCCTGAGCGTCTACGATGACGACGAGCGGATCTTCGATGCGATGTGCGCCGGCGCATCGGGATATCTGCTCAAGAAGACACCTCCGTCCAAGCTGCTTGAGAGTCTCAAGGAAGCAGTGCAGGGCGGCGCTCCAATGTCACCAGAGGTAGCTCGGCGTGTCATCTCTCTATTCCGTGAAATCCGCCCACCCGAACGAGCCGACTACAATCTCACTCCTCACGAAACCCGGCTGCTCAAGCTCTTCGTCAAGGGGCACAATTACAAAACCGCGGCAAAAGAATTAGGCGTCACGGTCCACACGATCTCATTTCACCTGCGCAGCATCTACGACAAACTACAAGTCCACTCGAAGTCCGAAGCAGTAGCAAAGGCTCTCGAGAACAGACTCGTCTGATCAGCAATCTAACACCCAACTTCAGTTGGGTGCCTGTAGTCTGGACATTTCGCTCGCCAATTTCAGCAAGACAACAAAGGATAACCGCGTAGCGGTGTCCTCTCAGTAGCTTGCGTGGAGTGGGCGACACCCCTGGGCCGCGTAGCGGTTACCTCTGGGCGTCAAAATCGGATCTAGTCAAAATAGGTAACCGCTACGCGGCCCAGGGGTATCGCCCACTCCACGCAAGCTACCGAGAGGACACCGCTACGCGGTTACCGCCAACGCAGTTTGTCGACGAGAGACTAAAGTTTTGTCCAACCCCCAACTGAAGTTGGGTGTTCTATGAAAACTGGGACACTGAATCAACCGCTACAGAAATTCGTAGTCAGAAAAAGCTCCAACAACCAGCGCCTTCTTCGGACCAGCTACACAAACTCGTAGCTGGATTCCTCGCCCGTAGACCACCTGCCCTTCGACTACGAATTTGCGTAGCAACACAGCACGCCGCCTAGCCGATGAGCAGCTCCTGCCCTTTCAAAACAGCTACATAGTTGCGCGGTGACCGGCATTACGAATTGAAGTATCTTGGGCGCGCAGTCGGAAATGAGGATCAGCTCAGGCTGGAGACATCAAATTGAAGGAGAGACCGGAATGATAAAGCTAAAGTCAAGCATAGCGCACACCGTCGTTTGCGTAGTCTTATTGACCGGCAGCGTCGCTCGAGCTCAGACGCCTGCGACTCGTAATCCCGCCCCGAACGAAGCATATCGATCGGAATTTCGAATTGATACGTTGTTGGCGCAGGTCCGCCCATCGCGTCGGGCCGGTTTCAGCCTGATGGGGCCAACTGCTGCGGGCGTCGGGCCGATGGCGGCAGGCGGATTGAACATTCCTGTGGTCGGTGGCGGCACAATCGGAAGGCTTCCGAAGTGGACCGGCTTCACTAGCGCCAATTGGGTGATAGGTGACTCGACCATCTTTGAAGACAAGTACGGGCTGGTTGGCATCGGCACCGATACGCCGACCTCGAAGCTGACGGTGCAGGGGATGATTGAAACAACCATGGGCGGTTACAAGTTCCCTGACGGCACGGTGCAAACTTCGGCAGGTCTCTCGGCAGGCCAGGCGGTCATGAGTCTCAACGGACTCAAAGGCGATGTGACGCTGAAGGCTGGCGTCAATATCTCGATAAGCCAAAACAACAACCAGTTGACAATAGCGTCCACCGCTCTAAACCAGGTACTTCACGACGAGACGTTAACAGGCGATGGGACGAATACGCCGCTTCGAGTCTCTGTTCCGTTGGTACTGGCGGGGCCGGCCGGGGACATAAACAGTCCCCAGGCGGTTCTACGAATCGCTAACTTCACAGAAAAAGGTCCAGGGATGATCGTGCGCCCCGGAAATAGCGAAAACGATTTTGGCGGTGATGGTATTTCCGTGTCAGGCGGCAAGAGCACCAATCTTGTGGGCGGCACGGGCGTTCGTGCGTTTGGGGGCAGCGGCAAGCTAATGGGGGGTGAAGGCGTCGTCGCGGAAGGCGGTATAGTCGACAACGCTCCCGGCGTTATTGGCGATGGCGGCCCAGGGATACGCTCTGAAGGCGGTGACAGCAACACCGGAGATGGCGGTGATGGCGCGCTGCTTCGTGGAGGCACTGGCACCGGCGCAGGCAAATTCGGAGGCATTGGGGTGATTGCAATCGGCGGTATAGGTGAAAAGGGCGCAGTCAAAGGATTAGCCGGCTCTTTTGTAGGCGATGTCGAAGTAGAGGGCAACTTCAATGTAACCGGCGGTGGCTCAAAAAACTTCAAGATCGATCATCCGCTCGATCCGGAAAACAAATATCTCTATCACGCCGCAATTGAATCGTCCGAGGTTCTGAACATATACAGCGGAAACACCAGGCTGGACGGTCGTGGCGAAGCGACTGTAAAGCTTCCGGAATGGTTTGAGGCATTGAACAAGGACTTCCGATACGCGCTGACACCTATCGGCGCTCCGGGAGCGGGCCTCTACATCGCACAGGAAGTTTCCAGTAACCAATTCAGGATCGCGGGCGGACTCCCGGGAACAAGGGTCTCGTGGCAAGTGACTGGCATCCGTTCGGATGCAGCTATTCGCTACCGCCCATTCAAGCTCGAAGAGGACAAAGACCAATCAGACCGCGGCTATTACCTGAGTCCCGAAGCACATGGTCAGCCCGCCGAGAGGAGCATTATGCGGTCTCGAAATCCCGAGACTACTAAACGCCTCGAGCAGCAAACACTCGACCCAACGCACAATAGGAGTCAGAGATAGGCTCTCAAACTATCACAACCCTGGAGTGACAATGATTTTGAGGCGCTGTCACTCCAGCACCTGAAAATCCTGACACATCACAAGCGACTAGGCGGTTCTGGAGTTTTAGTACCGTCGGCAAGCCAGGTGTGTGTCGAACTAATAACCAAATGCAAAAAGATTGAGAAGGAGACGAAATGAAAAGCAACCTAAGATTCACGGTTAACGCTCTGTTGGTGCTTGTGGCGGTCTGTGTAGCGAGTGCCTACCCACAGGAGAAGGGAAAGCCGAAAGATCCTGCAGAGAAGCAATCTGCCCAGATGCAAATCGCAGCCGGAGGAAACCAGGCCGTACAAGGCAACGGCACGATCGGCCGGCTGGCAAAGTGGACGGCACTTAAGAACATTGGCGATTCAATCGTTTTTGAAAGCAGCAACGGTCTGGTCGGCATCGGGACCGACACACCGACTTCGAAGCTGACCGTCCAGGGAATGATCCAGACGACGATGGGCGGCTACAAATTCCCTGACGGAACCGTCCAGACTACCGCGGGTTTGCAGTTCGTAAATCGAGATTCGACGCTGAGTGGCAATGGCACGCAGAACGACTATCTTAGGGTAGCAGTTCCACTATTCCTGACCGCCACCCAGGATTCAATCACCGCCTTAGATGTCAGAGGTGGTGACCTTTCGGCCCAGCAGGGATTTGGCGGCTCAGGGTTAAGCGCTCGTGGAGGTGATGCGAAGAACCCGTTTGGGGGCATCGCGGGCGTCGGACTGACAGGAATTGGCGGCAATGCGACTGGCGTAGCCAGCGCAGGAATCGGTGTAAGTGCTAGAGGTGGTGCTGGGGGGGAAGGCATTGGGCTTCTTGTCGAAGGCGGAGATCCCCTCGTAGGCTTCGGTGGAAGTGGCGGCGACGGTGCCAGGATATTCGGCGGCGACGGGCGTGGCGTCTCCCACCAGGGTGGCGATGGCATACGCGTTTTCGCCGGCGCTGGCACTAACGGCGCGACCCCGGGTAACGCGGGAAGTTTCTTCGGTACGGTTGATGTAGCCGGAAACTTCAACGTAATTGCAGGCGGAACAAAGAACTTCAAGATCGATCACCCGCTTGATCCCGAAAATAAGTACCTCTACCACGCGGCGATCGAATCCTCGGAAGTCCTCAACATCTATAGCGGCAACGTCACCACCGATGAAAGCGGCGAGGCTGTGGTCACTTTGCCGGATTGGTTCGAGGCAATTAACCGTGATTTCCGTTATCAGCTCACAGTTGTCGGCACCTTCGCCCAGGCCATCGTCGGCCAGAAGATCAAAAGTAATCGCTTTCAGATAAAGACCAGCGCGCCGGGCATAGAAGTTTCCTGGCAAGTAACCGGCATTCGATCCGATGCCGCTATCCGCAAACATCCGTTCACGGTTGAAGCGGACAAGGCAAACGACGAACGGGGTCTCTACCTTTCTCCAGAGGCGTATGACCAGCCGCAAGAGAAGGGCATCCAGTGGGCTCGCGATCCTCGAAATAACAAATCAAACCAAAGACCTGCGACTGACAATCGTTGAGTGTTATTCACGAGAACGCAGGCATCTGTCCCTGAGGAGGTAGGAGAGATGCCTGCGTTCCAGTGGCTCAACTCAATAAAAAAACAAACCATAGAGCTGCAGGCATCAACGCCGTCAAGCTCACCGTCAGTGAGGCAGGCAGGATGCCTGCGCTCCCAGGGAGATTACTTCAATGAGAAACATATTCTTCGAACACAAATCTGCTAGATCCGAAGCGAGCAAGTCCAGGTTCTTTATCGTTGCAGGGCTCGTAGCGCTGATGTGCGCCGGGACCGTTGCAGCCAATGTTACATTTGTCCTCAAGTGGGGAAGCGTCGGCTCGGGTGATGGAGAGTTCTTTGCTCCCGCGGGCCTGGCCGTTGACACCACCGGCAAGATTTATCTCGCCGACGCTTTCAACCACCGCATCCAGAAATTTGACGCGAACGGAACCTTCGTAGGCAAGTGGGGAAGCTTTGGGAGCGGAGACGGGGAATTCTATTATCCCTATGGTGTTGCGGTAGACATATCCGGAAACGTCTTCGTCGCCGATGCGAATAACCACCGAATTCAAAAATTCGATGCGAATGGGAACTTCGTCACCAAGTGGGGCGCGTCAGGCGTCGGTGACGGGCAGTTTGATTTCCCGGTGAGCGTTGCGGTGGATGCGGCGGGCAACGTGTTCGTCGCGGACCCCAATAACAACCGCATTCAGAAGTTTGACTCGAACGGAAACTTTCTTGCGAAGTGGGGCAGCGCCGGGACGGGCGACGGTGAGTTTGCCTATCCCCTGGCTGTCGCTGTTGGTCCCGACGGCAAGGTTTACGTCAGTGATCAGTTCAACCAGCGCATACAAAAGTTCGACTCGAATGGCGTCTTCATCACCAAGTGGGGCGGCGGGGGCACCGGCGACGGCGAATTCAACAATCCAGACGGTGTGGCGGTTGATTCCCTTGGTTATGTTTACGTCACTGACCAATACAGCCATCGAATCCAGAAATTCGACTCGAGTGGAAACTATGTCGAGAAATGGGGCAGCCTCGGTTCCGCAGATGGCGAGTTCGACGGACCTTACTCGGTGGCCGTAGACGATCTGTTCAACGTCTACGTAGGCGAGCTTGTCAACGTGCGCGTTCAGAAATTCAGCCAACTGGTTCCCAACCAGGGTGGCGAGTGGGTAACCGGAGGTGGGTGGATCAACTCGCCGGCGGGCGCGTATGCCCCGAATCCGTTGTTGACCGGAAAAGCCACGTTCGGGTTTGTTTCGAAGTATGAAAACGGGGCTAATGTGCCAACCGGACAAACAGAGTTTCAGCTCAAAATGGGCAGCATCAATTTTCACAGCTCAAGCTACGACTGGATGCTGGTTGCCGGCGCAAAGGCGTATTACAAAGGCAGCGGGCGGATCAACGGCAGCGGCGACTATGCATTCATCATCAGCGCAATTGATGGCCGGATCAACGGGGGCGTCGGTCCAGACAAAATCCGCATCAAGATCTGGAACAAAGGCAACGGAGCTCTGGTCTACGATAGCCAACCGGGGAGTGGTGATCAGGCTGACCCGACAACTGTCCTGGGCGGCGGCAGCATTGTCATTCACCACTAGAACGAAATCCGGACGGCGCCCAGGTCGTTTGCACTCAGAGGCTCGCTGGCGTGAAGCGGGGAATTGTTAGAGTGTGGGTACGCCGTGTACTGGTTGTAGATGTAGCGTAGACTGTCCAGTCTGCGCGCGCCATCTGATCGCCTATAGCTTCGTTAGACGCGCGCAGACTTGACAGTCTACGCTACATTGTGTGACTCGGGTGAAAACTGATTGGAGGAATCGACTGATGAAACGCTCAATTCTCGCAGCTTCTCTTTTAGCATTTCTTAGCGCATCTGCATTTGCGCAGAACAATCAAAAGGTTGATGAAGCCGGCCTGCAGTTCTGGGCAAAATTTAAGGCCGCGGTTGCTGCAAACGACAAAGAAGCTGTCGCCTCGATGACCCGGCTCCCGTTTTTGTTGCAGGGCAAGGAACTCTCGAGAGCCGCGTTTATTCAGAAATTCGGTGTGCTGTTTGACGCGCGGGTGAAACGCTGCTTTGCAAAGGCCCGGCTAGTGAAGGAGAACGATGGTTTCGAGGTGTTCTGCGGACAGCAGATCTTTCTCTTTGGAAAGGTGAACGGCGCTTATAAGTTCACCGAGATCGGCGTTAATGATTAGCAATCAGGATTGCGAGCAGACCACCGGGTTCAGCCGGTGGAGCTTCAATTTCAACCTAGAAAGCCGCACCCGCGATCTGAGACCACCGGCTTCAGCCGGTGGAGCTTCAATTTCAACCTAGAGAGCCGCACCTGCGATCTGAGACCACCGGCTTCAGCCGATGGAGCTTCAATTTCAACCTAGAGAGCCGCACCCGCGATCTGAGACCACCGGCTTCAGCCGGTGGAGCTTCAATTTCAACCTAGAGAGGCCACCCTCGAATCTGAGACCACCGGCTTCAGCCGGTGGAGCTTCAATTTCAACCTAGAGAGGCCACCCTCGAATCTGAGACCACCGGCTTCAGCCGGGGGAGATTTCAACCTAGAGACGCACCAACAATCTGAGACCACCGGCTTCAGCCGGTGGAGCTTCAATTTCAACCTAGAGACGCACCCACAATCTGAGACCACCGGCTTCAGCCGGTGGAGCT
>Ga0075428_100006439_pt1 | contig 13065 bp, 9 predicted proteins | sample RhiMetdeltSRZDD2_FD_75291 | JGI IMG/M metagenome (GOLD analysis project Ga0075428, IMG submission 75291) | Populus rhizosphere microbial communities from Tennessee, USA - Rhizosphere MetaG P. deltoides SRZDD2 | ecosystem: Host-associated > Plants > Roots > Rhizosphere > Soil | place: USA...
CGTGATGCGCAAGCTCCTCCATGCCCTTCACGGTATGCTGCGCACCGATTCTGACTTTGTGGGAGAAAAATTCTTCGTGATCCCCTCTTGACTTTCGAGGGAGTATCTAGTGTTTAGCCACGGGCGCGAGCAGATTACTCGTCTCAACGCCGTTACGCTGAATTCTTCTCAGCGAGGGTGCTTAACGTCTTCGAGACGAGCTACCCATTTCTCCTCTGTGGTCTAATCAACGAAACTTTGTAAGCACCGACCTCGTATCCTGATTCCGAGGACGGATCCAGTTCGCCACGAGTTGACGTGTGGCGGTGTCTCAGTCTCAAAGAGGGCAGCGCTTTTAACTTCAGTATCATCAAATCTGGAGTAGCCTTGAACGAAGCAACGTCTATCAAGGGATTCGGCAGTGGCTCAAGAAACCGCCCGCCTCCTGCGCACTCGCCGATCACGACTGACTGGGCACGTCAGGTCGACGCGCTGGTGTTTACGCAGATGATGTTCCCGAGTACCAAGGGCCCGATGGCGCCGGACGGAACAGTGCTTACCGATCAGCCAGCTGTTCCTCGGGTGCGTGAGCGCGAGTGACCGACAAGAGCGTGTGAGGGGCCGCAGTGCTCCACACGCCCACCTCGTGAAATGGCTCCTGCGGTGCTGGAGTCCCTGTTTGAAGGACCGTACGGGTTCGATGCGCTGCTCACCGCGAGGACCACGTTCCTCAAGATCGAAGCGACCCTCTCGACTGGCGAAAAAGTGGTGGTGTGGCGGGCGTTGTCGGATCTCGGATAGTGGGCGACGGCGACCCTGCTCTGGACGGGCGCCGACCTCATGGCCCTATGGGCGGCCGCCTCCCGACACCGAGAGGGCCGGCGGGCTTGAGCGCCCCCATCCCTCCAACGATTTCTCGTTTTCGAGGCTGCAAATGGAGATCCAGATTCGGAACCTCTCAAAGACCTACGCCAACGGGGTTCATGCCCTGAAGGACGTCACGCTGACGATTCCCCACGGCATGTTCGGGCTGCTCGGTCCGAATGGCGCCGGCAAGTCCACCCTGATGCGGATGATCGCCACGCTGCAGGAACCCGACCAAGGCTCGATCCGCTTCGGCGATATCGACGTGCTGCGGCAGAAGGACAAGGTGCGCGAGACACTCGGCTATCTTCCGCAGGAGTTCGGGGTCTACCCGAATGTGACCGCTGAGCAGCTGCTCGAGCACTTCGCGGTGCTCAAGGGCATCACCGATCGGCGGTCGCGCAGGGAAATCGTGGATGCGCTCCTGCATCAGACCAACCTGTATGAGGTGCGAAAAAAGAAGCTCGGTGGCTACTCCGGAGGGATGCGCCAGCGGTTCGGCGTCGCGGTCGCGCTGCTGGGCGACCCGAAGCTGATCATCGTCGACGAACCCACCGCAGGCCTCGATCCCGCCGAGCGCGTGCGCTTTCTGAACCTGCTCAGCGAGTTGGGGGAGGATGCCGTCGTGATTCTCTCCACGCACATCGTCGACGATGTATCGGAGTTGTGCAGCCGGCTGGCGATCATCGACAAGGGGACGATCTTGCTTGAAGCCGAGCCGCTGCAGGCGGTCGCGGCGATGCGCGGGCGGATCTGGCGGCGGGTGATTGAGAAGACCGAGCTGCCCGAGCTCGAGCGAGCGCAGTCAGTCATCTCGACGAAGCTCCTCGCGGGACGCACCGTCGTGCACGTCCACAGCGCGACGTCGCCCGGGCCGGGGTTCGACCCGGTCGAGCCGAACCTGGAAGACGTCTACTTCACAACCATGGCCGGCCACTACGGCGGCCGTGGCGAACAGCCGGTGCTGGAGGCGGCACGATGAGGTCCTGGGAGATCTTCCGTTTCGAAATCGCCTACCAGTATCGCCGCGTTTCGACGTGGCTCTATTTCATCGTCTTGCTGACCCTCACTTACTACATGGCGACGGAAATCTACATAGACAACGCGCGTAGCGACGGCTACTTCTTCAACGCGCCGTTCGTCATCGCGGTTATGACCGTTCTCGGCAGCCTGATGGGGCTGCTGAGCGCCACCCGGCTGGCCGGCGATGCGGCAGCGCGAGACGTGCAGACGCGAATGGATCCGCTCTTCTACACCACGCCCGTCGGCAAGGCCGCGTACCTGCGGGGCCGATTTCTTGCGGCTTTCGTCCTCTACGCGGTCATTCTGTTGGCCATGCCGCTCGGATTGCTACTTGCCGCAGTCGTGCCGGGCCCGGAGGCCGAGCTCATTGGTCCATTCCGTCCGGCTGCCTATCTCGGCGCTTACCTGTTCCTTGCGCTGCCGAACGCATTCGTCGCGACAGCGTTCTTGTTTTCGATGGCGGCGCTGGGCCGGCGCGCCATGACGAGTTACCTCGGCAGTCTGCTCCTCTTCAGCGTCGTCGTCTTCAGCCGGGGGTTCGTGGCTGGGACGTTAGAGTGGTGGGAGCTGGCGAAGCTGCTGGATCCCTTCGGCATGACAGTGCTGGGCGAGCTTTCGAGGGTATGGACGCCGGTCGAAAAGAGCACGCGTTTGATCGGACTGCAGGGCTCGCTCCTCTTGAACCGCTTCCTTTGGATCGGCATTGCCCTGGGCGTGCTCACGCTCACGCACCTCCGGTTTCGCTTGGCGCACCACACTGCGGGCGCCTGGTGGAGCCGCGGCGCGCGACGGGCGGACCGGGAAACCCCGATGGGTGACGCTATCGTGCATGTAGCGCCGCGGGTGCGGCGCACATTCGGTTTCGCGACGCACGCGCGCCAGATGCTCACCGTCGCGCGGGAGTCTTTCCAGGAGATCGTGATGAGCTGGGGCGGCCTTGTCCTGGCCGGGATGGCGGCACTCGCGGTTGTCAGCGGGACCCAAATCGAACACATGGGCGTGCCGTTGTTCGCAACGGCCGAGCGCATAACTGCATTCTTAGCTGCTCCCTTGACGAGTCCCCAGGAAGTTTTCGGGATGATCGTCCCTCTGCTCATCGTGTTTTACGCTGGCGAACTGGTCTGGCGGGAACGGGAAGCTCGCCTGAGCGAGATCACCGACGCTGCGCCGGTTCCGGAATGGGTCTATTTCCTGGGCAAGTTCGTGGGACTTGGCCTGGTGCTCGTCGCGCTGCAGGCGCTCATGATGGCGGCGGGGATGCTCATCCAGGTCCTCCTGGGCCACGTCGATTTCCAGATCGGCCTGTACGCGCGGATTCTTTTCGGGCTTCAGCTCCCCGACTACATCCTCTTCGCCCTGCTTGCCCTCGCCGTTCACGTGCTGGTGAATCACAAGTACGTCGGACATCTCGTTGTCGCCATCGCCTACGCGTTCATGGCCTTTGGCCCGGCGCTGGGAGTCGAGCACAACCTGCTCATCTACGGGTCTGATCCTGGCAGGACGTACTCGGACATGCGCGGCTTCGAACCATTCATCGGGCCGTGGCTCTGGTTCAAGTTCTATTGGGCCGGATGGGCGCTGTTGCTGGCGGTGGCGGCGACGCTGCTCTGGATAAGCGGCAAGGAAGCGGACCTCGGCTCGCGGCTCGCGCTGGCGCGCCGCCGCCTCACGCGTCGAGCCGCAGGGCTCGCCGCTGCTGCCGTGGCCCTCATTCTGACGTTGGGCGGTTTCATCTTCTACAACACCAACGTGCTGAACCCGTACCGAACGGCTTCCGATAGCCTGACCTGGCGCGCCGAATATGAGCGGCGCTACGGACACTACAAGGGCATTCGGCAACCCGAACTCACCCGCGCCAACCTGAGAGTTGAGATCTATCCTGGCCGGCGGGAGGCCGAGATCCGCGGCACCTTCCATCTCGTGAACACGAGCCCGGACGCGATCGACTCCGTCCATCTCGCCACCAAGTCGGCGGTCAACACAACGGCAGTCCGCTTCGACCGGCCAGCCAAGAACGTGCTTTCCGATGAGGAGTTCGGCCACCGGATTCATGCCTTGGAGACACCGCTCCGGCCCGGCGAGTCGCTGCAGCTTGATTTCGAGTTGCATTTCAAGCCCCGTGGGTTCCCCAACCGCGGCATGGATGCCTCCGTCGTCGCGAACGGCACCTACTTCACGAATGACGCGTGGTTGCCCGCCATCGGCTATCAGGCGGACCGTGAACTGCGAAGTGCCGGCGATCGCCGAAAGTATAGACTTGCCGCGCGCCCTGAGACGCCTATGCTCGACGACGTAGAAGCACACAGCGACGCGGGAGGAGCCGCTCGGATCGCGTTCGAGGCGGTCGTTGGCACGGGCGAAAGTCAAGTCGCCGTCGCGCCCGGAAGGTTGCGCCGGACGTGGACGCAAGGCGGACGGCGCTACTTTCACTACGCGGCCGATGTTCCGATCCGGAATCACTACGCGTTCTTCTCCGCAGCCTACGCCGTACATGAAGGGCGTTGGAATGATACCTCGATAGAGATCTTTCATCATCCGACCCATGCGTGGAACGTGGACCGCATGGGCCGAAGCATACAAGCGTCGCTGGACTGCTACACGCAGCAGTTCGGCCGGTACCCGCACGGCCAGCTCAGGTTCGTCGAGCAGCCTGGCGATGGGGTCTCCTTACACGCTTCTCCGGTCAACATCTCGTACGAGGAGGGGTTTTCTCTGCTGAACCCCGGCGGCGATCCGCGGGACATTGATCTTCCTTTCGCAGTAGTGGCGCATGAAGTGGCGCACCAGTGGTGGGGCGCCACGCTCACACCTGCACGCGTCGAGGGTGCTGCAGTGCTCACCGAGAGCCTGGCGTGGTACTCGGCGCTGCAGGTCGTCGAGCGGAGCCTAGGCCCCGAGCACCTGCGGCGGCTCCTGAGCATGATGCGGGGAGTCTATGCAACGCCACGCACGCGCGCCGAAGTCCCGCTGCTCCGCGCCACCGATTCGTTCCTCACCTACCGCAAGGGCCCGTTCGCGATGTACGCCCTGCGCGAGTATGCCGGCACCGAGCAAGTAAACACCGCGCTACGGCGCTTGCTCGAGAGGGACGGCTCGGGAACGCCTCCCTTGGCAACCTCTCTTGATCTCTACCGGGAACTTCAGGCAGTCATTCCGCAGTCGCTCCACTATCTGCTTGTCGATCTCTTTGAAGCGAACACGTTCTGGGAGCTTGCGACGCAAAGAGTAACCGCGAAGCAAACCGAGACAGGCACTTGGCAGGTGACGCTCGACGTGAAGACGCGCAAGGTGGTGGTGGACACCGCGGGCGTCGAGACCGAAGTTCCGATGGATGACCTCATCGAAGTCGGTGTGTTCACGGCCGCGAAGGCCGCAGGACCCGGCGAACCGCTGTACCTGCAAATGCACCGCCTGCGCTCCGGCGAGCATCGCATCACCGTGATGGTGGCGAGCAAACCCGCGCGGGCGGGGATCGACCCGCGGAAACTATTGATCGATGTAGAGGGCGATGACAATCTCAAGGAGATAACACGCGCCGAGGGTCAAAAGAGATGATGAACGCGGGCTAGCTGAGCATTCGACACCAGACCTCAGGCGTGGGTTTTCCCTTCGGAAAGGATGAAAGTTCCCTCACCAAATATACCTGTTTGCTGACGGCTCTTCCAAGTCCAGGCCTAACGCAGTAATCGCAGTAACGGTCGGTCCAGAATTTCTTCTCATATGAGGATGTAGAAATCTAAACTGATCACTGCGCTTTCGTCTATAATCTTCAAATATTATTAATATACTCAAGGAGAGGTTCTGCAGTCACACCTTGCCGCCCCTTTTCAAAGTGGACACACCTTTTCGCGAGGGAGCACCGTGAAGCTTCTGCTCGACTTAGATGGGAACGTCGCTGAGACGAGTGGAGCGAATTTCCTTGTCTCGAGGGAGGGAGTTCTGATTCTCCTACTGCACGGAACGATGTGCGGCATCAATCGTCAAAAATGTGATTGAGCTGTGTGCGAAGCTTCAAATCGCCTTCACTGAGCGGGAAGTCCAGGTGCACGATGTCGACACGGAAGCCGGTTGAGATCGACGGTTCCAACGCTTTGGTGAAGGAGGGACGCTGGAAAGCACTCTCGTGATGCGACAACGACAACCCCACTCTTGAGGCAAGACAGAACATGGGTCTTCTCAACCTGCTCGATCTGGCCGTAATCGTTGGCTATCTGGTGGGTATAACTTGGATTGGCGCGCGATTCTACCGGAAGAATTCAAGCATGCAGGAATACCTGCTGGGGAACAAAGGCATGAAGTGGCTTCCGGTTGCACTGTCCATTCTGGCCGCTGATACGAGCGCCGTGTCATATCTTGGAGTTCCAGCATGGAGCTATCAGGAGAATATGCGGCTGAATCAAAATATCTTCACCTATCTTCTGGCAATTCCCATCGTCATCTGGCTGTTTCTGCCCATCTATTCCCGAGGCAACCTTTACACGGCTTACCAGTACCTCGAGAGCCGCTTCAACTTGCATGTCCGGCTGCTGACGAGTGCATTTTTTCTGGTGATTCGCAGCGCTCACGTCGCCGTGATCATCTATGCCCCGGCTCTCATGATGGCCGAGCTGATAGGGATTCCCCTCAAGTTTTCTATCATGGCGATGGGAATTTTGACCGCGTTCTATACGACGATGGGGGGCATCAAGGGGGTGATTTGGACGGATGCCATTCAAGTAGTCACAGTGTTGGTGGGTTTTACAACGGTCGCACTCTCCGTCCTTTTGAACATTCCTGGAGGTTTGGCAGAAGTGCTGCGGACTGGACTGGCGTTTGGGAAATTTGAATTCGTTGATTTTTCTTTCAACCTGAACAAGGTCGACAATTCCTGGGCCATTCTGATTGGAGGAACGATCCTGGGGGTTCAGGCGATGAGCACGGATCAGGCGGTGCTGCAGAAATACTTCACCACCAGATCCAGTAAGGAGACGAGCAAATCGCTTCTATTCTATGGCGCCGTCATCATCCCGCTGATCACCCTGCTCTCAGTTCTGGGTGTCCTCTTGTTTGTCTTCTATCACAGCCATCCCGCCATCAAGGCAACCCTGCGGAACGCGGATGCGATCGTTCCTCACTATGCCGCCTCCATGTTGCCCCATGGTCTGGCGGGCTTGGTTGTAGCCTCCATCTTTGCGGGATCGATGTCCACGGTGAGCGCCAGTTTGAATTCTCTGGCTACTTCTTCTGTAGTGGACATTTATAAGCGCATTCTTCAGGTGGACCGGTCGGAACAGCACTACACTAGGGCCAGCCGATGGGCGACGTGTCTTTGGGGACTTCTGGCAACAATCGGTGCGTTCTATGCGGGCCGCTTGGGCGCGTTAGTGAATGCTTTTGCCAAGATTCAGAGTCTGATGGGAGGCATCATCCTAGGAATCTTTCTGCTCGGGATCTTGACCAAGCGAGTTAGCAGCGCAGGAGTGATCTTTGGCTCTTTGCTCGGATTGGGTGTCGTTCTTTACGTGTTCTTTTTCACGCCCATCTCGCTGTTCTGGTATTGCGTAATTGGCAGTGCGTGTACTTTCGCGGGAGGGTGGGTGTACAGTTTAGTGAGCAGATCGAATCAAATACCTAACCTCGCTGAGAACAACGCAGAGTGATGTGCTGTAGACGACCGGCATCCTGATCATTTCCACGAAAGGTCCAAGGCCAGCATCCGGTGTATCTTGCGACGCATGTCGAACTGGCCAAAGGCATAGATCCATCGGTTCGCTGAGAGTTGGATGAACTGTCCGTTCATGGTGTTGTAGTAGTTGTCGAATTCGGTGTGCTCGGGATCGTGCTGTAACAACTTCTCCGTCTGCCAGGTCTTCCCCAAATCGAAACTGCGTGCTAGGTGCAATCCATATAGTTTTGGATTCGCAGGCCGAATCCAGGTCGTTTCGACATGATGAGGAATGCGGGCCGCCAGCAACAACGATCCATCCGGCAATACGAGGCCGACTCCGGTTGCACCGGTGCCGGCAATATTTGTAACCTCCGGTGTCGACCAGGTTTCTCCGACGTCTTTTGAAATCGAGCGAGAGAAATATGTTTCACGGGGGCGTCCGTCTGTCAACTGGGCAAGCTTTTGCCGGCCACGAATCATCGAAATGAGCGTTCCGTCATGGGCTTCAAACAAGGTCTGTTCATTGTAGCCAACGGGTTCAGCCGCCCTGTCTCTCAATGCCAGATCGGATGTGTAGCCAACCTGGCGATAGCGCCAGGTTTTTCCGTCGTCGTCACTCAGCAGGACTCCGCACTGCCAGTTGTCTCCCTTTCTTGCACTTCCCCAGATTGCCAGCACGATACGGCCTTTTCTGGTGACGATCCCTCGCTCTACAAACTGTTCTCCGAGGAACGTTCCAGATTCGTAACGAGTCCATTCAATGTTCTGATCCCGGCGTGGTTGGCGTCCGATCAAGGCGGTGTTCGGGCGCCAATTAATGCCTTCGCCAGAGGTTTGAATTCCGCTTGGATTGAAGAAGCCGCCGAGCACGAGGGTTCCCTTGGCGCTCACTCCCGAAAAATGGCAGGCTTGGAAAGCCGTCTTCTTATCGGAAACAGCTGGCCCAAAGGGAACTGGTTGACTCCAGGTTTTTCCGAGGTTAGGGCTTTCTGTCAGAGAGGCCTGCAGACCGCTGTCGCCATCGCTAGCCTTCTGAAAGATCATGGACAGCTTACCATCCCGATACACAAAGGATGCGCTACTCGCCGGATAACCCGTGCCGTCGCGGTCAAACAGAACTCGGTAGTCCGAAAAGTGAACTTTGGTTGTCGCGCCGTTTCGTGCTTGGGCGCTTATGTCAGATGGAAGCGTTGTTCGGAAAGTCAGCGCCGCAAGGGTGCAGAGAAGTGAGAGAAAGACAATGCCTCTGGTCCTCTCCGTTGATTGAAGCTGGGCCTTCAATGGGTTGTTCATGGCCAGGAAGTAAACTATTCAGACCAACAGCTCGCTAGGGGAATTGCTCGGCCATGCTACACCAAGTCAGGGACAGGAATCATTGCTCGAGAGGATTAGCTTTTGGATTGAGAGTAGCGCTGCCGGCGTCAGTGCTCTTCTCACGAAGCAGTTGTGACGTCAATGGTGATTCGATCATTGCTAACGAGGATTGCCACAATGCGTATGCACCTGGTTGCCGAAGGAAGGCGTTCAGACCAATTGTTTTTCTGATGGCGATTTTAGGATTGCTCTCTGCGCCTTCGTGGGTAGCAGCGGTCGAGGCGAAGGGTAGCAAAGGAATCACAGTGACCCCAACGGAGCCGAGTGTTGTGGACGAAGCGACCCTGTTTTCGTTTGATGATGTTTCCATTCCTTTTACTCAGAACCTGTATCTCTCGATGCGCGAACCTGAGAAGTAGGCTCAGAACCCTGTCGTGCCATTGGGCAAGATAGGAGAGCCAGATGAATGGCAGCAGCGAAGGCTCGCTGCGCGGGGCTATCAGTTTCTATGCTTTGTATGTTGGCGAGTGACCGTATCGCATAGCTGGGCCGTTTCTCTACGCCGTCGTCGAGAGGTTTGAGCAAAGTCGCACCCAAAAGAAGGGAGGATAGCAGAGTGGATCCTTTGGCAAGTCAACCGGTTCTGGCGGCCAGTTGGAGAACTTACGTTGCAGACAGAGTCGCCGTGGTCGATTGTGATGTACACCAGATTGTGCGGGATTTCGATCAGTTGCTTCCCTATTTGCCCCGTTACTACCGGGAACAAGTTGCTGATCAAGGGTTCTTGATTCCTTCATCGGGTTATTTCAGCGCGCCCAAAAGAGCCAGCCGAACGGACCTGGCCGGGGATGACGCCGGAGAGAACTACGACGGGCGCCACATCGGTTGGGATTTTGATCTGCTGGTTCGAGAACACTTGGATGCCTGGAAGATTGACCAGGTACTGCTGACAGGTGGGAGTGTCTACAACGCTTCGATCCTGCCGGATGCCGACTATGCGGCAGCCCTGTGTCGCGCTTTCAATGATTGGACGATTGAGCATTGGACCGCTCGAGATCCGCGATTGAAGGCGGCTATGGCCGTTAGCACAGGCGATCCGAATTTAGCCGTCCGCGAGATTGACCGGATCGCGGCGCGCTCCGATGTTGTCGCCGTGCTTCTGCCTTCCGGGGCGCGAGTTCCATACGGTAGTCGGTGTTATCATTCCATTTACGAAGCCTGTCAGCGCCATCGTTTGGCCGTCTGCATTCACCCAGGTGCGGAGGCAACGGGCATGGCAGGTTCCCCTACTGGAGTTGGTTATCCTACCTATTACTTGGAAACGCGCATGGCCCGCTCACAGATGGCCATGGCTCATTGTGCTTCCCTCATTTGTGAAGGGGTCTTCGAGAGGTTCCCGTCGCTGAGCTTCGCATTCTTGGAGATGGACCAGTTCTGGGTTCCTGGCTTCTTATGGAAGATGGATGCGGACTGGAAGTCGCTTCGCCAGCAGACTCCCTGGCTCAAGCAGTTGCCCAGTGAGACCTTTCGGAAGCACATTCGGATTGGCTCTCAGCCGATGGTGGAACCGGAAGCACCAAACCAACTGGAAGAACTCTGGGGCGCGATGCATGCCGAAGAAACACTGATCTATTGCTCTGATTGGCCCCATTTCGATTGGGACGATCCAGCCATGGCTTATCAACGTGTTCCAGAGAAAATGCGGCTGTCTGTTTTTTCCGACAATGCCCGAATTTTGCTGGGACTGCCGATGGCTGAACGTTTGGAGACAAAGTGCTGAAGCGCGAGGTAGTCGCAAAGACACACGAAATACCGCCGGGCGGCCGCAAGCTGATCACGCCCTGGAAAGGATTGGCTGGAATCGGTATTTTCAACATCGATGGGCAGTTCTATGCCTTGCGGAACCTATGCCCACACAGGCTGGGTCCGCTTTGCGTTGGGCAAGTCAGTAGGCGCGTCGTCGCGGATGAACCTCTTCGCGATGCGCACGAAGCGCTACCGTTCGAACCGGAAGGCGAAGTCATTCGTTGCCCCTGGCATCTTTGGGAGTTCGACATCAGAACAGGGCAGTGCCTGGTAGACCCGCGAGTTCACGTGAAAACCTACCCGGTTCAGATTGAGGGGGACACGATCATTGTTGAGTGCGAACAGATTTGAGAAGTAACCCGTCCGGCCCGGCCCTCAATAGGTGTGCGGTTGAGGTCTCTGACGACGGACACCCTATGCAGTTGAGTCATCGGCTAGGAAATAAGCTGAATCCGGATTTCGCTGAAGAGAAGAGGCAATCACTCATGAAGAATAGTTTTACTCGCCGACAGTGGCTGCAAACGATGAGCGGAACCGGTCTGCTATGCCTGGCTCAACCGGCCAAACGTGATCTGAGCAAAGTCCACGGGCACTCTTCTTTGCGGGATGCAGCGCGAGTTCCAAGTCTTTACACACTGGAAACCAGCCAGCAAGTCGATCGGGGTGGACCGATTCTAGCGACGCGTGACGGACGAATCCTCTGGTTCACAATCGAACCTGAAGCCCCCTATCTTTCACCGAACGTCTGGCCACTTGCCCGTGTGGATGTTCGGGAATGCAGCGGTGATTGCAAGAGTTGGGGAACTCCCCAAACCATCGTCCAAGGCACTCGGGAGTATTCGGTGCTTTCTCATGTGGCCTTGCAGTTGAAATCCGGCGATCTGATTCACATTCATGTCCGGTTTGGTGGATACGATCACATCGGTCATGATCCGGAAAAGTCGAGCAATCCATGCTTCATTCAGCGCTCTTCAGATGGCGGCAAGAGTTGGAGTGATTCGGCGCTGCTGCCGACGGCGGAGCGTTATATCAGCGACGTGCTCTCGATCACTCAGATTTCGACGGGGCGCGTGATCTATCCCTTCGGCTTTCTGAGCAGTGAAAAGGGTCGATTCAAAGTCTCGGTCCTTTATTCTGACGACGAAGCTCGCACTTGGAAACGATCTCCTCATGTGCTGGAGGTGGGAGGCAAGGGCTTTGAGAGCGGGGCTTCAGAACCATCCGTCGTGGAAATCGGAGATAGACGGCTCTGGATGCTGATTCGGGCGCAGAGCGGGTTTCTCTGGGAATCGTTTTCTGACGATCAAGGAAGAACCTGGGAGGAGGCGCGCCCTTCGAGGCTTCCGTCCAGCAACGCACCAGGCACTGCACTGCGTCTTTCCAGTGGAAAAGTCGTGGTGGTTTGGAACAATCACGTCGATTCGGCCTATGCCCGGCAAAGCCTGGTCATCGCAAGTACGGAAGATGGTCGGACATTCTCAGGCTTCAGGGAGATTGATCACACCAACTTTGCGGAGAATCCGGACGGGCCGGTTCCTCATGTCACCTATCCTTTCCTCGCGGAAGCGCCGGACGGCGACGTGCTGGTCTCCTACAACCAGGGTTTCTGGCTGCGTCACAATCGTGCCAAGTTTGCACGTGTTGCCCCCAGCTGGATCGACATCAGGCATGAGATTGAGGATTTTCGCAATGGACGAGTTGGATGGTGCAGCACCAACCCTGGAACGAGCCAGATTGCGGCTGTCGAACGTTACGCTCCGGCGGAAGACAACGAGCCGGGGGCGTCCTTGGATATCGAACAACCAGCCGGGTCGACTGCTCCCTGCGGAGTGACGCGCAACATGCCGCTTTTGGGCGAAGGAGAGATGAAGCTAACTCTTTCCGTCCTCAAGCCGGAGGCCTATGTTTTGTGGCACGACTCTCTGTTGCCCCCTGGAAGGATTACCGAGGCCTGCCTCCGCGTGCGCTTTTCCCAGGATGGAAGTATGTTTCTGGCCGCCGGAGTGCCGACACGCACGGGAAAGGAACGGAAAGGACTCGCTTATTCCTACCTAGCCTATCCGATAATGGGCGAACAGCGTTACCCGCAACCCATCGTTCAAGGGAAACGGTTTATATTGTCGCTTCGCTTTAGTGTCTCCTTGGGAAAAGCCTTCGTGCGGATTAATGACGGACAGGAAGTCGCGATCCCCACACCACCTATTCTCGGACTTTGTCACTTTGGAGTCGCGGTTGCCACCGGAGGAGCGATCCGGTTGCGACGATTTGAATCGATACGGTCCTGAGCAACGGAGTGTCTGCAACGTCAGCGGAACCGAAACGAGTAGAGGTCAGCATCCTTCATCACAAACCGCAGGCGCAGGGTACGGCCCGCCAATTGGCTCACGTCGGAACTGGCGCGCCATCGCACGGTGCGTTCCAGGGAATCTCCA
>Ga0075428_100006440_pt1 | contig 13064 bp, 9 predicted proteins | sample RhiMetdeltSRZDD2_FD_75291 | JGI IMG/M metagenome (GOLD analysis project Ga0075428, IMG submission 75291) | Populus rhizosphere microbial communities from Tennessee, USA - Rhizosphere MetaG P. deltoides SRZDD2 | ecosystem: Host-associated > Plants > Roots > Rhizosphere > Soil | place: USA...
CGCGCCCGTTCGCGACAGATTCGGCGCGCCGCAATTCCTTCCTGATGACGACACCGACGAAACCAGCCCCCGCATTCCAAACGGGTCCGCCCCGTAATTCCGCTGACGGGCGGCTTGCGACGGCGATCGACGCCTGGAAGCGAAAGCTTCTCGACCTCTCCAAGCGAAACCGCGCGCTCAACTTTCGCGCGACGAAGGTGTCGACGGTCGCCATCGTCGATGAGCACCCGGCCGAGATCTTCCGACTGCTCTACCTCGCCGAGCGCGAGATGCGCTTCACGGCCGCGGAGCCCGCGGCGCCGGACGCGGCCGCCCCCGCAGCGACAGGCACAGATGGGGATCCCGACGAGCAGCTCGACACGGCGGCCCCGCAGCCGGAGTTCGTCCCGTACGATGCTGCCACGCTCGACGACCGCCACACCGACGAGTTCCTGCAAACCACCGCCACACCGGAGCCGCTCGACCGCTCGCTCCGCCGACTCGACGAGCAAGCCCGGCTCGCGATCGAGGAACAGGGTGTCAACACGCTGTTCCTCGCGCTCGGGATGCTGCACTACACGGAGGCCGAGACTTCGGAGCAGGTATTCAATGCCCCGCTCGTGCTGCTCCCCGTCGAGCTCTCGCGAAAGTCCGCCCGGTCGGGGTACCGCGTTCGTGCGGCGGACGACGAGCCGGTCGTCAACCCTGCGCTTGCCGAGTATCTCCGCCTCGACTTCGGGATCACGCTGCCCGAGCTGCCCGACTCGGCCACGATCGCTGATGACTACGATCTGCAGACGCTCCTGTCGAGCGTGTCGCAGCTCGTCGTCGGGCGGAGGGGCTGGTCGGTCACCACCGACGTGGTGCTGGCGCTGTTCTCGTTCCAGAAGCTCGTGATGTACAAGGACCTCGAGGCGAACGCGCCGGCCGTCGCGGCGCATCGACTCGTCAGGCAGCTCGTGGGCCGGGAGGGCGATCGCGTCATCGGCCTTCCCGACGACGTTCGGCGGCTCGACCTCGACCGCGAGTTCGCGCCGGAGGCGACGGCCCAGGTGGTGGATGCCGATTCCAGCCAGCTGCGCGCGATCGCCGGCGTCGCGCGTGGATACGATCTCGTGCTCGAAGGCCCGCCCGGGACCGGCAAGTCACAAACGATCACGAACCTCATCGCCCAGGCGTTAGGCGCTGGCAAGTCCGTGCTGTTCGTGGCTGAAAAGATGGCGGCCCTCGACGTCGTGCACTCCCGGCTCGTCAAGGCGGGGCTTGGCGAGTTCTGCCTGCAGCTGCACTCGACCAAGGCCAGCAAGCGGGCGGTGATGCGGAGTCTCGCCGCCGCGATCGACGCCTCGCTCCAGCCGGTGACCGTCACCGTGCAGGCCAGTGCCGCGCTCCCGGGCGTCCGGACGACGCTCAACGCCTACGTGCGGGCGATCCATACCCCGCATGGCACGCTCGGGATGACCCCGTTCGAGGCGTATGGCGCACTCGCTCCGGTTCGGGGCGCCGACCCATCCGCCGCCGAGGGCACGGCGAAGAGCATGCCGCGGGTGAGGTACGTGCGTCGCGTCGACGACGTCTCGCGTGAGGCGCTCGACGCGACGGTGCGGGAGCTGCGGGAGCTCGCTGCCGCGGCGCGTGGCGTAGGTGACACGGCTCGACACCCGTGGCGCGACGCGACGAAGACGCTGTACACCGAAGACGATGTCGCGACGATCCGCGAGCTCGCCGCGGAGCTGGGGACGCGGATCGCGGACGTGCGTCGCCAGGCCGCCGAGGCGGAACGAACCTTCGGCCTGTCGCCGGTGCAGACCGCCGCGGACGTCGACACCGCCGACCGCGTCGCGACGGTAATGAGTCGCTCGCCTGGCGCGAGCCCCGACGTCCTCCAGAGCGCCGACTGGGACACGGCGCCCCGCGCCGCCCTGCAGCTCATCCAGCGCGGGCGCGCCGTTGCACAGCTCCGCAAGCGAGTGGAGCAGCACCTCACGCCGGCGGTATTCGAACAGGACCACGCGGCAGACATCGCGTACGTGGAGCGGAAGGCCGAAGGCCTCTTCGCGTTTCTTGCCGTGCTCGACGGCCGATGGCGCGCGATTCGATCGCGGTGGATAGGGTACCGGGTTGGCACGTACCAGCCGTCGCTCGTCGAGCAAAGCGTCGAAATGAAGCAGGTCGATCGGCTCGTCGCCGAGCGAAACGCACTGAAGGACTCGGAGGCCGTCGCACGATCGCTGTTCGGCACGCACTGGCAGGGAGAAGAAACGGACTGGGACGCGCTCGATGCGTACGTACAGTGGGTGGTCGAGCTCCGGTCCTGCGTGGCGCGCTACAAGCTGGGCCACGAAGCCATCGCCGTCGCAGCCCAGCGTTCGCCTAACGTCACCGCCGTCCACGCGCTCCGCGATGCTGCAGCCGACGCGCTCGGCGCGCTCGATCGACTTCGCGGCGTGATTGGCTGGCCGCGCGGCTACCTGTCGACGGCAACGTTCGAGGAGTTGCAACAGCGCGCCGAGGCACTCGCTGGCGCGGCCACGGCGGGCCCGCGATGGGCCGCGTTCGAAGGCGCTCGTCAGACGGTCGCCGCCGGAATCGCCGCGGAGCTTCTGGACGGGGCGATGCGCGGCTCCCCGCCGTTCGATGTGCTGCCTGAGGCGTTCCTGCGCGCGTTCTATATGAAGTGGCTCGCCGAGGTGGTCCAGGACCGTCCACCGCTCGCCCGCTTCGACGCGCTCACGCACGAACAGCGCATTGCCGAGTTTCGCCGGCTCGACCGCGAGGTCCTGGCCGAGAATCAGGCCGCCCTCACCGGTCGCCTTCGCGATCGCGCGCAGGAACGCCTGCAGGACGCAAGGGCCCGCGAGGCGCTGCCGTTCCTGCAGCGTGAGATGGCGAAGCAGCGGAACCACAGTCCGCTTCGAAAGACGCTCAAGCTGGCGGAGTCCGCGATTCGCGCGATCAAGCCATGCTTTCTCATGAGCCCACTGTCGGTGGCGCAGTACCTCGCCGGGGGTGAGCCCGGGTTCGACGTGGTGATCTTCGACGAAGCATCGCAGCTGCCATCGGAAGATGCGGTCGGCGCGATAGCGCGCGGGCGGCAGCTGGTCGTGGTCGGCGACCCGAAGCAGCTCCCGCCGACGAACTTCTTCATGGTCACGGCCTCGCCCGACGCGGTTCCGGTCGCCGACGATGGGACGCCGCTGTACAGCGACGCCGAGAGTGTGCTCGAGGAGTTCATGGGCGCCGGCGTGCCGATGAGTCGCCTGCGCTGGCACTACAGAAGCGCGCACGAGAGCCTCATCAGCTTCTCGAACGTCGCGTTCTACGACGCAGACCTGTTCACGTTTCCGAGTACGGAGGCGACGTCGGCGACGGGCCTCCGGTTCGAATTCGTGGACTGCGGTATCTACGAAGGCAAGGGGCTCAACTCGGCCGAGGCCAGGCGCGTCGCCGACGCCGTCGTGGCGTTCGCACGGGAGCAACTCGCGCGGCGGTCCCGCGGCGAGGCGATGGAATCGTTAGGCGTCGGGACCTTCAACCTGCGCCAGCAGCTCGCCGTGCAGGATGAGCTCGAGCTGCGGCGACGCGACGAGCCGTCCCTGGAGCCGTTCTTCGATCGCTCGCTGCCGGAGCCGTTCTTCGTGAAGAACCTGGAAAACATCCAGGGCGACGAGCGCGACGCGATCTTTCTGAGTGTCACCTACGCGAAAGCCGCCGACGGCGTGCTGCGATACAATTTCGGCGCCCTCAACGGCGAGAACGGGTGGCGCCGCCTCAACGTGCTCACGACGCGCGCCCGTCGCCGGATGCACGTATTCTCGTCGATTCGCGCGAGCGACATCAATCCGTCGAGCACAGTGTCGGCGGGACCACGACTGCTCCGGGATTTTCTCGACTACGCGGAGCACGGCCGGCTGGAAGTGCCCGCGGGTCGAAGCGCCGGAGCGACCGAGTCTCCGTTCGAGCACGAGGTAATGACGGCCCTCGTCGAGCGCGGGCTCCAGGTCGTGCCGCAGGTCGGCGTCGCGGGGTATCGGATCGACCTGGGCGTCGTCGATCCGCAAGCGCCGGGTCGTTTCGTGTGCGGCATCGAGTGCGACGGGGTCGCGTACCATTCCTCGGAGACGGCCCGCGACCGCGATCGTCTCCGGCACCAGGTGCTCGAGGCTCGGGGCTGGACCCTGCTCCGCGTGTGGTCCACGGACTGGTTCAAGGACCGGGGCGGGCAGGTCGACCGCATCGTCAGGCTGGTGGAGGAGGCGCGCCAGCGCGCACGTGATCGCGTCGCGCCCGCCGAGCCGGCCGCGTTGACGTCGCCGAGTGAGCCTGCCACCGAGGCGGACTCGGAGCCGACGATCGCGCGCGGTGAATACGAGCGGCCGGTTGCGCCACCCTACAGCATCGCCGAGGGCGAAGGTCGGTACACGGGGCGTGAGCTCCTCGCCGAGCCACCCGCCACGCTGGCGACGGCGGTCGCGACCGTTGTCGAGACGGAATCACCCGTGCACATCGATGAGGTGATCGCACGGGTTGCCGGCATGTGGGACACACGTGCCGGCACCCGCATTCAGGCCCGCATCACCGAGGCATGCGCGCTGGCCGAGCGTCAGCGGCTGGTGGAGCGCCGTGGCGACTTCGTGTGGCACCCCGGCAGCCAGGCGGTCGTACGGTCGCGGGCGGGTACTCGCATGCCCGCCGAGCGAATCGCGCCCGAGGAATATCGGGCCGCCATCACGATGGTCCTCGCGTCCGGGCGCGGTTTCGCGCGACCCGCGCTGGTCACCGAGGTCCGCTCGCTGCTGGGGTTCGCTCGCACGAGCGCGGCACTGGACGAGGCGATCGGCTCCGTGCTCGACGCCATGCTGGGCGAGGGCGCGCTGGGGGAAGGCAGTACGGGCGTGCGGCTGCGATAGTCCGCGTTAGGCGCGCGCACGTTCGCATGCGAGACCACGTTCGCTTCCATTCCACCGCGTTCACGCCGGCCGATGCCGAGCCCGGTCAGGTGAACACCGAACGGTATGGCTACGCGCTCGCCACATGGGTCGCGACGCGGCTGCAGGAGCGCGGCTTCGCGGCCGATGCTCCGGTGCCGGAGGACTGGGGCTGGATTCTCGGCGTCGCGCAGCAGGGGCGGCTCGTCCGGATCGGCTGCGGGAACGTGGAGGGGTCCGTGACCGAGTGGGTGATCTGGCTGGACGTGGTGCGGCCGGGGATGCTGGCGCGGCTCCTTGGGCGCACGCGGGAGCCGATACCTAACGCGGCGTACGGGATCGTCGCGGCGATCCACGGGGCGCTCCAGGCGAGTGGGCATGCGGAGGACATCGAGTGGTTTCGCGTTGGGGCGAGAGGAGAGGAGATGGATCATGGCGCGACGCCGATCTGACGGGCGGCGGGCGGCGGGCGGCGGGCGACGGAGGGAACGGGGAACTGTGAACCGGGAACCGATGCCCCCCTCTCCGGGAACCTGAGGATTCCTGACCTGCCCGCTGACGCGGGCACCCGCGCTCGGAATGACAGAGGTTGTCATCCCGAGCGTCGCCGTCCCCCGTTTTTATGGCGTTCCGTTCGGTCGAATGAAATCTTGTTGGTACGATGCCCGCCCCTTCCCCGCCACGTAGCCGACTCCTCGGACTCTGGTCCAGTCGCCTCTGGATCCTCGCCACCCTCCTCGGCGCGACGACCATCTATTCGGTCGCCGTGACCATCCACGACGGCAACCGGTCGCGACTTCAGCTGCTGCACATCACCCTGCTCCTGGCGGCCACGATCATCGCGGTCACGCTCGCAGCAACGGCGTCGAGACGGGAGCTGCTGCTCGCGCGTGCGCGGTCGGACTTCATCGCGGGAGTGTCGCACGACCTCCGCATGCCGCTCGCACAGATCCTCATCGCCAGCGAGACCCTCGCGATGCAACGCGAGCGTACGGACGACGAGCGCATCTCGCTGGCGAGCTCGATCGTTCGGGAGACCCGCCGACTCGTTGGACTCGTGGACAACGTGCTGCTGTTCTCTCGCTCCGGCTCACTCGCGCTCAAGCCGGCATTGCGACCGGTTGGCGTGGACGAGATGCTCGACGATGTCGTCGACGCGGTTAGGCTCGCGGTCGACGATGCGGGTCAGACGATCGAGATGGTCGGTGAACGAGGCCTCAGGGTGACGGGCGATCACCGACTCGTCAGGCAGGCGCTCGTGAACCTGGTGGACAACGCGCTCAAGTACGGCGATCCCGGACAGCAGATTCGGCTTGGCGCAGAGCGACGCGGCGAGCGCGTGCGGATCTCCGTGGAGGACGACGGACCCGGCGTGCCCGAAGCCGAGCGCAAGCGGGTGTTCGAGCCGTACACACGGCTGGCCAAGGATCAGGTGTCCGAGAGAACGGGCACAGGCCTTGGCCTCGCAGTGGTGCGTCAGATCGCCGACGCGTGCGGTGGCCGCGTCTGGATCGAGGACGGGGCGACACGCGGCGCGCGCGCGGTGCTGGAGCTTCGGGTGGCGACCATGCCCCAGCCTGCGGTGGTCACGCCAGAGGTCGCGTGACACCTAACGACGGTGCCACCGTGAGCAGCATACTTCTCATCGAGGACAACCGGGACTACGCTGCCACGCTTCGCGTGAACCTCGAGCGCGAAGGATACGAGGTGGCGCATGCGGCAACCGGTATCGATGGACTCGAGCTCGCCAAGCGCTCGGCGCCCGATCTCATCATCCTGGATCTCATGCTTCCGGCGATGAGCGGCTTCACGGTGCTGCAGCGCCTCCGCGACGAAGGCCGCGACGCGCCCGTCCTGATCATGACGGCGCTCGGGACGGAGGAGGAGAAACTGCGCGGCTTCGGGCTCGGGGCGGATGATTACGTCGTCAAGCCATGTGGCCTGCTCGAGATCCTGGCCCGCGTCAAAGCACTGCTCAGGCGCTCGAGCGGCGGCGCAACGGTGCCGCGCTCGGAGGCCTACGTCGCCGATCTCACCATCGACTTCGGTGCGAGGGTCGTGCGGCGTGGGTCGGAGGAGATCACGCTGCGACCCAAGGAGTTCGACCTGCTGGCGGCGCTCGTCCGGCACCGCGGAAACGTCATGTCGCGCGCGGACCTGCTGCGCGAAGTGTGGGGCTATGCGGCGGGAACGGAGAGCCGGACCGTCGAGACCCACCTGGCCGCTTTGCGTGAGCGACTGGGGGACGACCCGCAGGCGCCGAAGTACATCGTGACGGTGCGTCGAGCAGGCTACCGCCTGGCAGGATGACAATGACGAGCGTCGACCCGATCCGCTGGGGCATCCTCGGCGCGGCGAACATCGCAGTCAACAAGGTCATACCGGCAATGTCGGCGAGCCGGCTCTCGCGTCCGGTGGCAATCGCATCGCGGGACATCGCGAAAGCGCAGCGAGCCGCCGCGCTTCTCGGAATTCCGCGTGCGTACGGCTCGTATGAGGAGCTGATTGCCGATCCGGAGATAGAAGCCGTCTACAATCCGCTGCCTAACCATTTGCATGTCCCGTGGTCCATCCGCGCCGCACAGGCGGGGAAGCACGTGCTCTGCGAGAAGCCGATCGCGCTGACCGCGGACGAGGCGCGAACGCTGCTGGCGGCTCGCGATGCGAACCGGGTTCAGGTCGCCGAGGCGTTCATGGTGCGCGCGCACCCGCAGTGGCTGGAGGTGGAACGGCTCGTCGCGAGTGGTGCGATCGGTACGCTGCGGTTGGTCAGCGGGCACTTCAGCTACTATCGGCGCGACGCTGCGGACATACGCAGTCGCCCGGATTGGGGCGGTGGCGCGCTCATGGACATCGGCTGCTATCCGATTTTCATCGCGCGGTGGATGTTCGGCGCGGAGCCGACCCATGTGGTGGGGATGATCGATCGCGATCCGGACTTCGGTGTCGATCGCCTAACGTCGGCCATGCTGCGTTTTCCCAACGGCTATGCGACGTTCACCTGCGCGGGTCAGCTGGTGCCGTACCAGCGGATGCATCTCTTCGGCGAGCGTGGTCGGATCGAGGTGGAGATCCCGTTCAACGCCCCGCCCGACGCTCCGACGCGAATCTTCGTGGACGACGGCTCGCGGCTCGGCGACGGAAGCGCGAGGATGATCGAGTTTCCCGCGGTCGATCAGTACACGTTACAGGCGGACCGGTTCTCGGAGGCCGTTCGGGGGGTCGGATCGGTGGCGGTCTCGCTGGAGACCGCTATCGGGAACATGGTCGTGATCGACAGGCTGTTTCGGTCGGCGTCCCAGATGGCGTGGGCCAGCGTCTAGGAGCCTGGCCAGCATCTCAGACGAAGGGCTGTTCGATTCTTCGGATGCCACGGATGAGCCGGATCGATGGGTGCTTGCTCTGGTACCAACGATAGAACCTTGGCTCAGGGCCGAACTGGAGCAACAGTCCAACCTCGAGGCTCGTTGCGCGTAAGTAGTTGTAAACCTGCCGGTTGGCACCCTTGTGCAGCTCAACCGTCGACTTGACTTCGACGATCACGACATCGTCGATCATCATATCCAACCGCTGGTAGGCGAGCTCTTCACCCTTGTACATGACACAAACGCCGGCTTCGCGTCGTACCTGATGGCCGCCACTTCGTAACTCGCGTTCCAGGGCCAGGATGTAGATGTGCTCCGGCTGATCCGTGGCATCCGAAAAATCCGAGCATCCTTCGTCTGATGCTCGGTTGCGTCAACTGACTCTGCATCGTTAAGCATCCAGAAGGTCGTTACCCACCAGCAGCAGTACTCAGATGGTCCGTTTCGCACGTCTTGCAGCATCGTTGATCACTCTCGCTGGCGGAGTCGCCTGTGCCTCCGCCCGAAGCACGGCGTCGGCATCGATCATGAGCGGTCCGGCCTCCGCAGAAGGTCCTCGCGGGGGGCCATCCGCGCGCGCCGAGGTATCGTGCCCGGATTGCGGCGCGATGCCGATCCCCGGCGAGATCACCCACGCCGTCGAAGCGCGCATCGCCGACCTCAAGGCACGCGGCGGCGACTGCTCGCGCTACGGGGCGGTGCTCGAGAGCTCGTACCGCAGCGGGCAGATCACGCTGCGACCGTACATGTGGCGCACCGGCTCGAATCTCACGTCCGGCGAAGCGAAGCCTAACGGGGACATGATGCTGGCGCGCGAGATCGACTCGCTGAACGTTGGCGTTCGCACCGTGGACGACGTCATGTGGACCATGGAGCACGAAGCCGCGCACATCGCGTTCGACCTCGCGTCGGGCAACGAGGCGAGCGAGGAGAAAGTCAACCAGACCGTGCGCGCGTGCAAGTCCTGACCGAACGCCGGCTCGTGCAATGATCCGATATCGTTAGGACGCGCGCCATAGGACCGCGTTAGATTCTCTGGTCGCCGAGCGACCCTGCTCGGACGACCCGAGACCCGAGCCCGTTGGCGAAACTCCCCGAGCTGTTCGAGAACAACAGGCGCTGGGCGACCGAGCGCGCCCGCGTCGACCCCGAGTTCTTCTCCCGCCTCAGCGCCCAGCAGGCACCTGCCTATCTGTGGATCGGCTGCTCGGACAGCCGAGTGCCCGCGAACGAGATCGTCGACCTGCCGCCGGGCGAGCTGTTCGTGCATCGCAACGTCGCGAACGTCGTCGTACACACCGACCTCAATTGCCTGTCGGTGCTGCAATACGCCGTCGACGCGCTCAAGGTGCGGCACGTCATCGTCTGCGGTCACTACGGTTGCGGTGGCGTCCGAGCCGCGCTCGCCGGCACGAAGCTCGGCCTGATCGACAACTGGCTGCGGCACGTGCAGGACGTCAACCAGAAGCACGCGAGCGAGCTCGATCGCCTGTCGCTGGACGCACGGGAGGATCGCCTGTGTGAGCTGAACGTGCTCGAGCAGGCGGCCAACGTGTGCGAGACGACGATCGTGCAGGACGCGTGGGAGCGCGGCCAGACGCTCACCGTCCACGCGTGGATCTATCGCCTCGACGACGGGATCCTGCGGGATCTGCAGTTCGACGTCGACTCGAACAGGGAGCTGGTCCGGAAAACTCCCGCGAGGTAGCCTTACTGCTCGGCGAGTGTCTTCGCCGGATCGACGGACGCCGCCCTCCTGGCCGGCACGTAACACGCGAGCATGATCGTGATGACGAGGAGCACGACCGCCGCTCCCAAGGTCAGCGGATCGGTGCCCTTCACGCCATACATGATCGACGACAGAAAGCGCGTCGTCCCGAGGCCCGTTGCGAGACCGACGACCGTCCCGATCGCCGCGATCGCTGCGCCCTGCCGCAGCACCAGCCACACGATGTTCGCGCGCGTCGCGCCGAGGGCAATGCGCGTCCCGATCTCACGCGTGCGCTGGCGCACCGCGTACGACATCACGCCATAGATCCCGATGGCCGCAAGCGCGAGCGACGTCACCGCGAACACGCCGAGGAGCCAGAGCACCACGCGCGTGACGCGCTCGGACTCGCTCGCGACGTGCGCCAAGGTCTGCTCGTCCGACACGAACGCGTTGGGCTCGAGACGCGCGATCGCCGCTTTGATTGCGGGCAACGCCTTCTCCGGACTCGACACCGTGCGCACAAACAGCGTCGTCTGACCGGGCTTGTTGCGCTCGAACGGGAAGTACATGTCTGCCCGTGGCTCGTCTCTCAGCCCGGCTCGACGGATGTTGCCCACCACGCCGACGATCTCCGCCGTCTGATTCGACTGGAGCTTGACACGCTTGCCAACAGCGGTCTCGTTCGGGAAGAACCGCTTCTGAATGGCCTCGCTCACGATCACGACCGGCGGCGCATTCGGCAGATCGCGGTCGTCGAAGAGCCGGCCCGCGACCAGCGGAATCTGAAGCGCCTTGAAGTAGCCGTTCGATGCAAGCTGCCAGCCGACTTCCGGCGGCCTCTCACCGGCGGACACGGGCTGCTCCGGACGTTCGAACGGCGACGTCCAGTTGTTGCCGGTCAGCGGCGTCACCGCGGCGGTCCCCACCTCCTGCACGCCGGGAATCGCCTTCAGCTGCGAGAACGCCTGGGTGTAGAAGCCGTCTCGGGCTGCGCGTTCGCGATAGCGGTTGCCCGGCAGCTGGAGGCTCATGGTCATCACGTTGTCGGTGCGAAAGCCGGGATCCACCGCGAGCAGTGCGGCGAAGCTTCGCAGGATGAGCCCCGCGCCCACGAGCAGGACGATCGCCAGCGCCACCTCGGCCACGACCAGCGTGGACGTGGCTCGACGGGCCTTCGCTCCCATGCTGGATCCGCGTGAGGCGTTCAGGACGCCGATCGCCTTCTCCGACCGAACGCTGAGCGCCGCAACCAGACCGAATACGAGCGTGGTCAGCACCACGATGCCGAGCGTGAAGGCCAGCACCCTCCCGTTGATGCGAACGTCGTCGAGGCCGGGCACGTTCCCCGACTGGGGCAACAGCGCAACGAGCGCGTGTGCCCCCCAGTACGCCATGAGCACGCCGGCCGTGCCCGCGACCAGCGCGAGGGCAAGGCTCTCGGTCAGCAGCTGCAGTGCGAGGCGCCCGCCGCCGGCACCTAACGCGAGCCGGACGGACATCTCCCTGCGCCGGCCGAGCGAGCGCGCGAGCAGCAGATTGGCGACGTTCGCACAGGCGATGAGCAGCACGACACCGACGGCGGCAAACAGGAGGAGCAGGGCCGGCTTCGTGTTGCCCGCGAGGGCGGTTCGCAACCCGAGGGGGAAGTACTCCGATGCCAGGTTCTGCTGCGGGAACTCCTTCTCGAGCTGACGAGAGATCGCCGCGAGGTTGGTCCCCGCGTCCTGCAGCGTTCGGCCGGGCCTGAGGCGGGCAACTACGAACGTCCACCCGTTCTTGCGCTGCGCCGGCGCGACGGTCGGCAACTGGAACGGCAGGATGATATCGGTTGTGGCGTTAGGCGGGAAGGTGAACCCTTCCGGAGCGACACCGACGACCTGCCGCTCCGATTGCTCGAGTCGGATGACTCGTCCGATGATCGTGGGGTCGGCTCCGTAGCGCTTCTTCCAGGTGTCGTAGCCCAGCATCATCACGGGCGGCGCGTTCTCGCGCGCGTCATCGGCGTTGAGCGAACGGCCGAGGATCGGGCGGACCCGCAGGATGTCGAGCGTGTTCGGTCCGACGCCGAGGAGGTCGACGCGGTACGGGTCGTCGCGATCGATGAGCGACGTCTGTCCTCGTCCCCACGCGCTGATCGCCTCGAAAACCGTCTGGCGCGCCGCGAGATCGACGTAGTCGCCCATCGCGATGAACTCCTTCGTGATGCCGGTCCGCTTGTCGCGGTGATTGAGGATCACGAGGTTGTCCGCCGTCGGGTACGGGAGGGGCCGGAGGAGCACCGCTTCCACCACGGCGAAAACGGCGGCGTTCGCGCCAACGCCGAGCGCGAGCGTGAGCAGCGCGGCGACGGTGAACGCGGGCTCGCGAACCAGCTGGCGGAAGGCGTGGCGGATCAGATAGAGGACCATGTGGAAACGCTCCGTCTGCTTCGGTTCGGTGATGGCGAGAGGGCGTCGCGTTGATGTCGCGGTCTGGGAGGGCGTCGAGTCGAGGATCGCGAGCCGCCAACAGTCGAGGAACAGGAGGACCGCGAGACACCCGTACGCGACGAGCAGCGCTGCCCTGCCTAACGTCGAGCGGATGCGCTGGCGGCGGGTCAGGTAGGCGATGCGGAGGTCTTCCCACGCCGGCTCGAATGCGTCGGCCGTGATGCGGCGCGGGAGCAGCGCGGCGAGCGCGCGAGCGAGGCGTGGGTCAGGCATTTGACAGCCTTCCCTGCGCCGCGGCAGCCGCTACGGTCTCGTAGAACGCTCGCGTCTGCCGCCATGCCCGTGAGCCAGCCGTCGTAATGCGATAGCGGCGCTCCCGGACAGCCTGGTCTCCAACGATGACCGGTTCGTACCACCCCTCGATGAGCCCGTCGCGCTCGAGCCGCGCCATGAGCTGGTAGAACGCCGCGCCGGTGCGGCGAACGCCATAGTCGGCGACGACGTCGCGAATGACTCGCCCCGGTTCATCGCCGGAGAGAATGACGCCGAGCGCGAGGAACTGGAGATGGGAAAGCGGAGGAAGCTCGCGGGGCACAGGCGGTGTAAGGTGGCCTTATATACGATCTCGGACACTTCCCCCGCCACGATGGTT
>Ga0075428_100006441_pt1 | contig 13063 bp, 11 predicted proteins | sample RhiMetdeltSRZDD2_FD_75291 | JGI IMG/M metagenome (GOLD analysis project Ga0075428, IMG submission 75291) | Populus rhizosphere microbial communities from Tennessee, USA - Rhizosphere MetaG P. deltoides SRZDD2 | ecosystem: Host-associated > Plants > Roots > Rhizosphere > Soil | place: USA...
TCGCGGAGGCGCTCGAGGAAGCGCACGAGAAGGGCATCGTCCACCGCGACCTCAAGCCCGCGAACGTGAAGGTGACGGCCGACGGCAAAGTCAAGGCAGCGTTTCGGGCCAAGCGGACCTACATCTTTCGAGCCCGCGTTCTTCCTTGGCACGGAACAGCCGGGCGTTGCCATTTGCTCTGCGCGCCTGCACCTGCACTACAACGCCCGGTTGGAGCCGGTTAGGACGAGCCGCACCTGTTGGGTCCATGACGTGCGAACGAGAGCTCAGTCTTGGACCCAAACGGGACCCAGTTCGGACCCAAGTGCGTAAGTGTCTGCCTCTAAGTTGTTGATTGGTGGTGGGCGCTGCAGGATTCGAACCTGCGACTTCCACCGTGTGAAGGTGGCACTCTACCGCTGAGTTAAGCGCCCGACGGGGAGCAGTTTAGCACCGCTCGTTGCACGGTCAAGATCGACTGTAGCGTGGCTCGCGGCCAGAACAGCGAAGGACTACACTCTCCCGGTGCGCTCGTTCGCCGACAAATGGCAGCTTGGCTCGTGTTTTCTGGCTGCCAGCTTGGCGACGGGAGTTGTGTCGGCGCAATCCATGGGAGATGCCGCGCAGAAGGAGCGCGAGCGTCGCGAGAAGCTGAAGCAGAAGGGCGACGGCGCAGCCGTGGTCACGAGCGACGACCTGAAGACCAACAAGGGCAGCCTCGCGAACGACCCCAAGGTCGTGCCAGCGGCGCCTGTGGCGCGCGGCGAGGCTCCGCGTTCGTCAGCGCGGCCCGACCTCGAGAACGGCCGGAAGACGAGCGAAGAGGAATGGCGCCGGAGGTCGGCGCTCGCTCGCGAAGGGGTGGCGAAAGCGCAGCAGCAGTACGACTACTGGAGGAACCAGTATCTCGGGCCGAGCGAGTATTTCGTAGACGAGGACGGCAAGAAGGTCGTGGGCGGCGCCGACAGCCTGCGCAAGCTCATCGCCCAGGCCAAGGCCGACCTCGAAAAGGCCAACGCCGATCTGGCCGCCCTCGAGGACCAAGCGCGCCGCGAGAACGTCCCTCCCGGCTGGCTGCGCTAGCCGTCGTATCTCAATGGATCGGGCAGCGCTCGATCGGCTCCGTCCCGGCGATGAACGCCTCCGAGACCACGCGGGGACAGCGCTCGGTCGCCAACAACCCCGTCTCGCGGTCGATGTCGATGAACACGACGTTCTCGGCCGGAGGCTTGAAGCCACGTGACTTGACGCCGGCGACGGCGCCCTTCATGAACTGTACCCAGATCGGGAGCGCCGCCTTGGCGCCGGACAACCCGACGGGCGTGTTGTCGTCGTAGCCCACCCACACAACGCAGAGCAGGTCAGGCGTGAAGCCCGCGAACCAGGCATCCCGCAGGTCGTTCGTGGTGCCGGTCTTGCCCGCGGCGTCCGCGCTGAAACCGGTGCTGCGCGCCGCGGCCGCGGTGCCCTCGTTGATCACGCTGCGCATCATGTTCACGACGAGGAAGGCGGACTCCTCGTGCACCACCCGTGCCGGCGGCGACGCTTCGTGTTGCTCCAGGACGCGGCCATCGCCATCGGTCACCTGCGTCACCGAAACCGGCTCCACCTTCAGCCCGCCGTTCGCCAGCACGTTGTACGCGGTGGCCATCTCGAGGGGGGTGGCTTCGAAAGCGCCGAGCGCCACGGCGGGGTAGGGGCGCACGTCGCCGGGCATGTGCAGGCGGTTCGTCCAAAGGCCCGCGACGCGGTCGTAGCCCACCATCTCGGCGACCTTGACCGTGGCGACGTTGAGGCTCTTGGCCAGGGCCCGTCGCAGCGTGACGTTGCCGATGTAGTCGTCCTCGTAGTTCTGCGGGATGTACTCCTTGTCCTCGAAGAAGAACACGGCCGGCGCGTCCTCCACCACGGTCGCGGGCGTGATCGGCGGCAGCGCGGGATCGTCGAAGGTGGCCTCGAACGCGGCGAGGTACACGAACGGTTTGAAGGTGCTTCCCGGCTGGCGGTGCGCCTTCATCACGCGGTTGTACTGGCTGGATCCGTAGGAGCGTCCACCCACGAGCGCCACGATCGCGCCGGTCTTCGGCTCGAGGGCGATCAGCGAGCCCTGTACGGGCGTCGTGACGCTCTTCCTCTTCGCCTTGATCGCCTTGTCGGCGGCGGCTAGCCCGTCGGCGAGCGCCGCCTGGCCCAACGCCTGGAGATGCAGGTCCAGCGTCGTGTAGACGGACAGGTTGCCCGTCGTCAGGTCCTTCGCCTCGTAGCGCTCGCCGAGTTGCGTGTTGACGAGGTCCACGAAGTAGGGCGCCTCGGCGCTGTCCACCGTTGGCGGCTCGACCTTGAGCGGCGTCTCGATGGCGGCTGCAGCGGTGGCGCCGTCGATGAAACCCGCATCCACCATGGAGCGGAGGACGAGGTTCCGGCGCTCGGTGGCGCGGCGCTCATGCCGGTAGGGGTTGTAGGGATTTGGCGACTGGATCATCCCGGCGAGGAGGGCCGCCTCGGGCAAGGTCAAGTTGCCGACATCCTTGCGGAAATACATGCGCGAGGCCTCGCCGACCCCGTTGATGCTGAAGGAGCCGATCTGGCCCAGGTAGATCTCGTTGAGGTAGAGCTCCAGGATCTCCTTCTTGGTGGCGCGCCGTTCGAGGACGAATGCGAGCAGCGCCTCCTGGGCCTTGCGCCGGAACGTCCGCTCCGGCGTGAGAAAGAAGTTCTTCACGAGCTGCTGCGTGATCGTGCTGCCGCCCTGGAGATAGCTCTCCGCCCTGATGTTGCGCATCGCGGCGCCGAGGATGCGCAGCGGGTCGAGGCCGGGATGGCTGAAGAAGCGACGGTCCTCGATGGCGAGGACGGCCTGCACGACCACCTCCGGCAGCTCCTCGTACTTCACCAGCCGGCGCTTCTCCCGGCTCGCGTCGAACAGGTACGTGATCAGCTCGGGCTCTAGGGTCTGCGTGGGATAGCGCTTCTTGGACTTGAGGCCGCGTAGCTCCTTCAGCCGGTCCTTCTCGAAGATTGCCGCCAGGGTCTCGGTGGCATTCCCCTCGGCCGCCCGGACATTGAACGCCACGCTGCCCTCGCCCAGCGAGAACTCGCCGGGAGCCTGGGGCTGGTCCGGCCGCTGCTCGTACTTGAGGCCGTTCAGAACCTTCGTCAGTCCCGACGCGGTCAGGGTCATGCCCTCTCGAAGGACGAAGGGCCGCGAGAATACGCGCGACGGGCTCTGGCCGCGCTCGCCCTTCAAGCGCTTCTCGATCATGACCGTGTACCTCACGTACTGGTACACGAGAAACGACCCGCCGAGGACGAGGGGCAGGGTGAGGATGGTCAACAGCGCGATGACGAGCTTGAGCCGCTGCGTCGAGTAGGTGTGAACGAGAGGTGGCGTCACGACCATTCGATTATAAGATCCGGCGCTTTATGGACTGGAAACGCCGCGGCGTCCTGATCGCCATCCTGTGCGCCTCGCCGGCCGCCGCCCAGACGCGGCCGTTCCTCACGGAGGAAGCGACCACCGCCCCGGAGGGAACGGTGGCGCTCGAGTCCGGCTTCGACTGGATCTCGCACCAGCCCAACTACCTGACCGGTGCCGAGCGCGTCCGCTGGGACGGGCCGCTCCTGCGCCTCGTGTACTCGCCTGGCGAGAAGGTCGAGGTCGACGTCGAGTGGGTCACCGCCATCGGGGTCGTCGACGATCCGGATTTCGGGACGCGAAGTGCCCTGGGCGACGTGACGCTGCGGGCCAAGGTTCGCTTCGCCGAGGACAGCGAGCAGCACACCGCTTTCGGCGCTCGCTTCGGAGTCACGCTGCCGGAGACCGGATTCGGCGACGGTATCGCCCCCAACACCATCCGCACGAGGGCCGAGCTCCTGCTGTCGAAGCGCGGTCGCCGCACCCGCGTTCACGTCAACGCCGGAATTGCGATCGAGGACGCGCCGCTCGAAACCCACGAGCAGGCGGATTTCTTCGCCTGGGGCGTGGCGCTGGAGCAGCTTCTTCTCGCCGATCTCGCCCTGACCGCGGAGGGCAGCGGCTTCATCGGCAACGCCCTGCCCGGCGCCGACGATCGTGCCGAGGCGCGTCTCGGATTGCGCCTCGGGAGCGGCCGCTTCCGAGTGGACGGCGCCGCCCGCCGCGGCCTGGTTGCGCAGACCGGCGAATGGGGCTTTGCATTCGGCGTGCGCTACGAGATCCGCAAGAAGCGCAGGCCCGGGCCGCCCTAAGGCTTCAACTCCTGATCCCAGTTGTCGAGGAAGGTCAACAGGTTCGAAGCTTCCACGATGTCGTGGACGCGGAACCGGACCGAGTGGGCGTCCGTGCGTTCGGCGGCTGGCAGGTAGGCCGCGACCTCCGCCGCCAGGTAGTGCTTGAAGCCGATCTCCAGCGTCGGCGCGCCTTCGACCTTGACGGCCTTGAATTCCCCGCTCCGAGCCAGCGCCGCCTTGACCTTGCGAGCGATCAGCTCGACCGAAGCAGCGGGAGTGAGGGTCTCGGCGGAGTGAAAGCCGAGGCTGCGCTTGACCTCGGCGGTCTCGATCGCGCCCAGCTGCTGGCGCAGCTCGGCCATGGCGACGTCGTCGCCGGAGGCCATGACCACGGGCACGCCGAAATGCCCGGCCAGCGCGGCGTTCATCCAGCCTTCGCTGATCGCATTGCCGTTCAGGCCCACGTGTGTGAACAGCGCGCTCCGAAAGGTGTGGGCACGCACCCCGCGCGGGTTGTCGGTGGACGCGTGGTAGCCGATGAAGATCGCAGCGTCGAAGCTGGCGTCGATCCCGCCCATCATTCCGAGCGGCCGAGGCCAGGAGCGCACCACCCGCACGTCGCTCGGAAGCTGCTCGATGAGCAGGTTCTGGCCGTTGCCGTGGGAGTCGGCGACGACGATGTCCGTCGCTCCGGCCTCGCGCGCGGCCTGGACCGCGGCGATCGCCTCCTTGGTCATGAACTCTCGGAAGCGCTGGTACTCGAACTCGGTCGGACCGAGCTGGTCGCCGCTGACGACGCCCGCCACCCCTTCCATGTCGACCGAGACGTGGACCTTGAGCTTGCGGGGCGGCTCCGCCCCCGCGGCGATCCACGCTCCGGCCATCCAAAGGACGCCCACTGCCCCAAGCCGCATGACGCCTCCCTTCGATCCGCGCGGCGGATTATGACGGAGCGCGTTCCGCTTGAAATGCCTGGACGCGCGACGTATAGTCAGCCGGCTTTTTCGCGCGCACGAACCGGGGCCGGAAGTTACTGACCACAGACGAGATGCTGCCCTCCTACACGCCTGTCCTGCTGCTCTTCGGCTTCGCGGTCGGCCTCGCCGCCCTCATCCTCACGCTCTCCTATCTGCTCGGGCGGCCGCGTCCCAACCCGGACAAGACCTCGACCTACGAGTGCGGCGTGCCGCCGATCGGGACGGCGCGCGAGCGCTTCCCGATCAAGTTCTACCTCGTCTGCATGATCTTCATCCTGCTGGACGTGGACGCAGCCTTCCTGTATCCGTGGGCGCTCGTCTTCCGGGAGCTGGGCGTGTTCGGCCTCGTCGAGATGGCGGTCTTCATGCTCGTCCTCGGCGGCGGCTTCGCCTACGCCTGGAGGGTGGGCGCGCTCGACTGGTAGCCGCGCGAGGTCCTGAGAACGATGGAGTTCACGCCCGAACGCAAGGCGAAGTTCGAAGCGATCGTGAAGCGCTATCCGGTCAAGCGCTCGGCCATCCTGCCTGCGCTCTTTCTCGCCCAGGAGCAGGAGGGCCAGCTCACCCGGGACGCGATCGAGTACGTCGGGGCGCTGCTCGACCTCACGCCCGCGCAGGTGCACGACACCGCCAGCTACTACTCGATGTTCCACTTCAAGCCGATCGGGAAGACCCACGTCGAGGTCTGCACGAATCTTTCGTGCGCGCTGGCCGGCGCCGACGCGCTGATCGAGAGGGCCTGCAGGCGGCTCGGCGTCCGCGAGGGCCAGATGACCGAGGACGGCCGCTTCACGGTGTCGCGGGTCGAGTGCCTCGCCGCTTGCGGCGGCGCGATCGCCGTGCAGGTCAACGGCGAATGGGTCGAGAACGCGACCGAGGACGACCTGTCGAAGATCCTCTCGGGCGCGCTCAGCTTCCGTCCGTTCGACTGGCCCAAGGGTCCGGGCGAGCCGGTCCTCCTCCGCAACGTCTGGAAGAAGGATTCGCCGTCGATCGAGGTCTACGAGGCGGGCGGCGGCTACCAGAGCCTGAAGAAGCACCTGTCCCTGAGCCCCGACGAGATCCTCGACCAGGTGAAGAAGTCGGCCCTGCGCGGGCGCGGCGGCGCCGGCTTCCCGACGGGGCTGAAGTGGAGCTTCCTCCCGAAGGACAACCCGAAGCCGCGCTACCTCGTCGTGAACGCCGACGAGAGCGAGCCGGGGACGTACAAGGACCGCCTGATCATCGAGAACGATCCGCACCAGCTCCTCGAGGCGTGCATCGTCTCGTCCCACGCGATCCGGTCGAAGCTGTGCTTCATCTACATCCGAGGCGAGTTCTGGCAGGGCATCCGTACCCTCGAGAAGGCCGTGGCCGAGGCCTACGCCAAAGGCTACGCCGGCAAGAACATCCTCGGCAGCGGCGTCGACGTGGACATCGTGGTCCACGGCGGCGCCGGCGCCTACGAGTGCGGCGAGGAGACGGCGCTCCTCGAGAGCCTGGAGGGCAAGCGCGGGCAGCCGCGGCTCAAGCCGCCGTTCCCGGCCACTCACGGACTGTACGGCTGCCCGACGATCGTCAACAACGTCGAGACCATCGCCTGCGTGCCGCTCATCCTGGAGAAGGGGCCCGAGTGGTTCGCGGCGCAGGGCACCGAGAAGAACGGCGGGCCGAAGCTGTATTGCGTCAGCGGTCACGTGAAGCGTCCCGGGACCTACGAGGCGGGCATGGGGAAGATCACGCTGCGCGAGCTGATCTACGACCCGAGGTACGCGGGCGGCATCAAGGACGCCGGGCGCCGGCTGCGGGCCGTCGTGCCGGGCGGCTCATCGACCCCCGTCCTGACAGCCGACGAGATCGACGTGGCGATGGACTTCGACTCCATCGCCAAGGCCGGCTCGATGCTCGGCTCCGCGGGAACCATCGTCATGGACGACTCGGTGTGCATGGTGTGGATGGCCCAGAAGCTGACGTACTTCTACAAGCACGAGTCGTGCGGCAAGTGCTCGCCCTGCCGCGAGGGCACCGGCTGGATGCTGCGGCTGCTCGAGCGCATCGAGAACGGCGAGGGCACCGAGAAGGACCTCGAGACGCTCTGGAGCGTCACCGACTCCATCGGCGGCAAGACGCTGTGCCCGTTCGGCGACGCGGCCATCGCGCCGCCGCAGTCGACGCTGAAGAAATTCCGCGCGGAATACGAGTACCACGTCCGCGAGAAGCAGTGCTGGCGCAAGGTGGCGAAGAGCTTCGAGGAGGCACAGGCCAGGGCCGGCCAGGGAGTGGGGGCGTGACGCCGATCCTCCGGGACCTCCTGCTCATGCTCCTCAAGATCGTGATCATGACCAACGTCCTGCTGGGCCTGTTCTCCCTCATGACCCTGGTCGAGCGGCGCGTGCTGGCGTTCATGCAGTTCCGCCTCGGACCCAACCGGGTCGGACCGTTCGGGCTGTTCCAGCCCATCGCCGACGGCATCAAGCTCTTCTTCAAGGAAGAGGTCATGCCCGCCGCCGCGAACACGTGGGCCTTCTTCGCCGCGCCCGCCGTCGCGGTCACGGCGGCCTTCATGGCGATCGCGACGGTGCCCTACGGCCCGCCCTTCACGCTCCCGTTCACGAACATCCGGGTGAACCCGCAGATCGCCGACCTCGACGTCGGTCTGCTCTTCATCCTCGCGGTCACGTCGCTGGGCGTGTATTCGGTGGTGCTGGCCGGCTGGTCGGCCAACAGCAAGTACTCGCTGCTGGGTGGCTTGCGCTCCTCGGCGCAGATGTTCTCCTACGAGCTGGCCCTGGGCATGGCCTTCGTGGGCGTGATCATGCTGGCCGGAAGCTTCCGGATCTCGGACATCGTGGCGGCGCAAGGCGGGTCGATCCTGAACTGGAACGTCATGCCCTGGCGGCAGGGGCTTGCCGCGGTCGTCTACTTCATCGCCGCCATGGCCGAGGTGAGCCGCACCCCCTTCGACCTTCCGGAGGGCGAGACGGAGCTCGTCGCCGGCTATCACACCGAGTACTCGTCCATGAAGTTCGCGTTGATGCAGATGGCCGAGTACATCAACATGATCACGGTCTCGGTGCTCACCACGAACCTGTTCCTCGGCGGCTGGAACCCGGGGCTGTCATTCCTTCCCACGGGCGGCCTCTGGGGACTCGTGTATTTCGCGCTCAAGGTCTTTTTCGTGCTGTTCGTGTTCATCTGGATGCGCGGGACGGTGCCCCGCTTCCGCTACGACCAGCTCATGCATTTTGGCTGGAAGGTGCTGATCCCGCTGGCTGCGCTCAACGTCCTGGGCACGGCGGCGGTGGTCGCGCTCTGGAAGCGGTGAGCGGGATGGCAGGGCTCGAGCGGCTGCTGCAGTTCGTCGTCTCGGAGGTCTTCCTGTTCTACGTGTTCTCGCTGGTGGCCGTGGCGTCCGCGCTCGGCGTGGTCCTCCAGCGCAACCCGATCCGCAGCGCCTTCTCGCTGATCGTGACGCTGTGCTCGCTGTCGGCGATCTACGGGCTGCTGGGCTCGCCGTTCATCGCGGCGCTGCAGGTCATCGTCTATGCCGGCGCCATCATGGTCCTGTTCCTGTTCGTGCTGATGCTGCTGAACGTGCGCCGCGAGGAGCCCTCCGGCGGGCGCGCCACGCGCTCCGCGGCCATCCTGCTAGCCCTGGTCCTGGCGGGGCAGCTCGGCGTGGCGCTGACCGGGGCGGGGGTGACGCCGGCGGCCGGCTTCGATGCGTCGACGGCGAGCTTCGCGCGCGTGCTCTTCGGCGTCCGTTTCCTCTACGTCTTCGAGGCCACCTCGATCCTGATCGTCGCGGCCCTGGTGGGCGCCGTCCTGGTCGCCAAGAAGGAGCTGTGACGATCCCGCTCCAGCACGCCCTGTACCTGTCCGCGCTGCTGTTCTGCATCGGCGTGGTGGGCGTCTTCCTGCGCCGCAACGTGATCACGGTCTTCATGTGCATCGAGCTGATGCTCAACGCAGTCAACCTCGCGTTCGTGGCCTTCAGCCGCGCCCTGGGCAGCCTCGACGGCCAGGTGCTGGTGTTCTTCGTGATGACCGTGGCGGCAGCAGAGGCGGCGGTCGGCCTCGCGATCGTGATCGCCCTGCACCGCCACAAGGACTCCCTCGACCTGGACGCTTTCAACATCATGAAGTGGTAGGGGGATGAGAAGCGTCTTCGACGTCATCGCTCAGCAGCCGGCCCTGGTGCTCCCGTGGATCATCCTGCTCCTGCCGCTGCTCGGCTTCGTGGTGCTGTGTCTGTTCGGTGACGCGATCAAGCGCGACGAGGAGGACGACGGCGCCGGCATCCTGGCCACCACGGTCGTGCTCGTCTCCTTCGGCCTGGCGGTATGGGTCTTCGCCTCGCTGCTGGCGCAGTCGCCCGCCAACCGGGAGGGCCTGCGCTTCGTACAGCCCTACCTCGGCTTCGAGTGGATCGAGGTCGGCTCCTTCGCCATCTCGATGAGTCTGCTGGTCGATCCGCTGTCCGCGCTGATGATGCTGGTCGTCACGGGCGTGGGCGGGCTGATCCACATCTACTCGCTCGGCTACATGGCCCATGACGAGGATCGCGTCCGCTACTTCTCGTACCTCAATCTGTTCACCTTCTTCATGCTCCTGCTGATCCTGGGCGGCAACCTGCCCCTCCTGTTCATCGGCTGGGAGGGCGTGGGCCTCTGCTCGTACCTGCTGATCGGCTTCTGGTTCAAGAAGAAGAGCGCCTCCGACGCGGGCAAGAAGGCCTTCATCGTCAACCGCATCGGGGACGCCGGGCTGATTCTCGGCATGGCGCTCGCGTGGAACGCCTTCGGCACGCTCGACACCTTCGAGCTGGCCGAGCATGCGCAGAACCTGGCCTACGAGCCCATTGCCCAGGCCGGCGTCGTGACCGCCTTCTGCCTGCTGCTGTTCCTGGGAGCCTGCGGCAAGAGCGCCCAGCTTCCACTCCACGTGTGGCTGCCCGACGCGATGGAGGGTCCGACCCCGGTCTCCGCCCTCATCCACGCCGCGACGATGGTCACGGCCGGCGTGTACCTGGTCGCGCGGATGGCCCCGATGTTCCGGTTGAGCGAGGGCGCGTTGCTCGCGGTGGCCTGGGTCGGCGCGATCACGGCCCTGATGGCTGCCACCATCGCGCTGGTCCAGACGGACATCAAGCGCGTGCTGGCGTATTCCACCGTCAGCCAGCTCGGCTACATGTTCCTGGCCTGCGGGATCGGCGCGTTCGGCGTGGGCGTCTTCCACGTGTTCACCCACGCCTTCTTCAAGGCACTGCTGTTTCTCGGCTCCGGCTCCGTGATTCACGCGATGTCGGGCGAGCAGGACATGCGGAAGATGGGCGGGCTGCGCGCGAAGATCCCGGTCACGTTCTGGACCTTCGTGGTCGGGACCGCGACGATCGCCGGCATCCCGTACCTGGCTGGCTATTTCAGCAAGGACGAGATCCTGCTCAACGCCGTCGTCCGCGAGCGCATGCCCTTGTTTTGGATCGGGCTCTTCACCGCCGTGCTGACGGCGTTCTACATGTCGCGGCTGCTGTTCATGACGTTCTTCGGCACCTTTCGCGGCGGCCACGACGCCGAGCACCACGTCCACGAGTCGCCCTGGACCATGCTGGGACCGCTCGTCGTCCTGGCGGGGGCGTGCTTCTACGTCGGGACCCTTCCCGTCGACTCCTTCCTCGGCGCTGCCGTCCGCTCGCCGGATCAGCACCACCTGGAGGCGCCGGACTGGTTCACGCCGACCGTGTGGGCCGCCGCCTTTGCGGGCATCCTGGGCGCCTTCTTCATGTACGTCGTCTATTCCGGCCTGCCAGCGCGCATCTACGCCGCTCTGCGCCCCCTGGCGCGGGTGCTCGAAGACAAGTACGGCTTCGACCTCGCCTACGACGCCTTCGCGTCGAAGGTGGTCGTGGATGGCAGCGCCGGCGTGCTCTGGAAGCAGGTCGACGCGTCCCTCATCGACGGCACCGTGAACGGCGCCGGCAGGTTCGTCGACGGCGTCTCGCGCGCCGCGCGCACCTTGCAGACGGGAGTCGTGCGCGCCTACGCGCTCGTGATCCTCGGGGGCGCCGTGGCCCTGCTGGGCTACTTGCTTTGGATGAGATGAGCGCCCCCGATCACATCCTCAGCCTGCTGCTGGCCCTGCCGGTGCTCGGCGCGCTCGCCATCGGCCTGGTCCGCGGCGAGAACGAGCGGGCGGTCAAGCTGCTGGCCCTGTCCCTGACCACTGGCATCTTCCTGCTGTCGCTGCTGCTCGTCGGCGACTTCCGCCCGATCGCGGCCATGCAGTTCGTCGAGCAGCACGCCTGGATTCCGGCCTACGGAATCTCCTGGAAGCTGGGGATCGACGGGCTGAGCCTGTGGCTGGTGATCCTGACGACGTTCCTGACGCCGCTCTGCCTGCTCGCCTCCTGGTCCTCGATCGACCAGCGCGTGAAGGAGTTCAACATCTTCATGTTGCTGCTCGAGGCGGGGATGCTCGGGGTGTTCTTCGCCCTCGACCTGTTCCTTTTCTACATCTTCTGGGAAGCGATGCTGATCCCGATGTACTTCTTGATCGGGATCTGGGGCCACGAGCGGCGCATCTACGCGGCGATCAAGTTCTTCCTGTACACGATGGCCGGCGGCGTGCTGATGCTGGTCGCTTTCCTGGTCTTGTACACGAAGAGCGGGGCGCGCAGCTTCGAGCTCGAGCGCCTCGCGGAGATGACGCTGGATCCGGCGACGCAGATGTGGCTCTTCGCGGCCTGCGCGGTGGCGTTCGCGATCAAGGTCCCCATGTGGCCGTTCCACACCTGGCTTCCCGACGCCCACGTCGAGGCGCCGACCGCGGGCTCGGTGATCCTGGCGGGCGTGCTGCTGAAGATGGGTTGCTACGGCTTCCTGCGCCTGGCGCTGCCGCTGTTCCCCGACGCCACCCTGGTCTTCGCGCCGTGGATCGCCGGCCTCGCCGTCGTCGGCATCCTGTACGGCGCGCTGGTGTCGCTGGTCCAGCCCGACATGAAGAAGCTCGTGGCCTACTCCTCCGTCTCGCACCTCGGCTTCTGCATGCTCGGCATTGCGGCTCTGACCACCACGGCCGTGACCGGCTCCGTGTACCAGATGCTGAACCACGGCATCTCCACGGGCGCGCTGTTCTTCATGGTCGGCATGCTCTACGACCGCCGGCATACGCGGCTGATCTCCGAGTTCGGCGGCCTCAAGAACGTGATGCCGTGGTTCTCGGCGCTGTTCCTGGCCGTCTGCCTGTCGTCCATCGCCGTGCCCGGCTTCAACGGGTTCGTCGGCGAGTTCCTGATCCTGGTCGGCTCCTGGCCCACGCAGCGGACGGCCACGGTGCTGGCGTCGCTGGGCGTGATCCTCGCCGCGGCCTACCTGCTTTGGATGGTGCAGCGCGTCCTCTACGGAGAGGTGACGAACGCGAGGAACGAATCGCTGCCGGACCTGAGCCCCCGCGAGCTCACCGTGATCGTGCCCCTCGTCGCGCTCGCCCTCTTCATGGGGGTCGCCAGCCCCGTGTTCACGCGCAGCATCGAGCCGTCCGTGGCGACGCTGCTGCAGAAGGTCCGCTCGAAGGCGGCCCAGACGCAGGCCACGCGGCAGGCCGCCTTGCCCGCGATTGCCCCCGGCCGGCTGGAGGCGCAGCCGTGAGCAGCATCGACCTGCGGCCGGTTTTTCCCGCACTGATCGTCGCGGCAACGGGCCTTGCCGTGCTGCTGGCGCAGGCCTTCGCGCCGAAGGGAGGCCGGTCGCCGGTCGCGGCGCCGCTGTCGCTGGCGGGGCTGGCGGGCGCCTTCGCGAGCGTCCTGCTCCTGGCTCGTGGACCGCGGTACGGGCTCGGCGCCACGACCGGCGGCGCCGTGAGCGCCGACGCCTTTGCGCTGTTCCTGCAGGGAGTGATCCTCGGCGTCGGGGTCCTGGTCG
>Ga0075428_100006444_pt1 | contig 13057 bp, 7 predicted proteins | sample RhiMetdeltSRZDD2_FD_75291 | JGI IMG/M metagenome (GOLD analysis project Ga0075428, IMG submission 75291) | Populus rhizosphere microbial communities from Tennessee, USA - Rhizosphere MetaG P. deltoides SRZDD2 | ecosystem: Host-associated > Plants > Roots > Rhizosphere > Soil | place: USA...
GATTCATACGCGAGTAAAGGCGATTTTCCCGATCAGCGGTCAGCGCGCGCGAGTCGGCCTGACTGCTCAATTGATACGTGCGTGAAAGAACAATTTCGCGCACCAGCCTTTTGATCGACCAGCCATCGCGCACGAACTGGCTCGCGAGGTGATCGAGCAACTCGGGGTGCGACGGCGCATCACCGGTCGTCCCCAAATTATCGACGGAGCGCGCGAGTCCATCTCCCATAAGCCAGCACCAAACACGATTGACGATCACGCGCGCCGTCAGCGGATTGTCGTCGCTGGCGATCCAATCCGCCAATTCCAGCCGGCCACTTTGGTTTGCAGGCATCGATGGCATTTGTCCGCGGTGCGCCACAGTCAGAAAGCCCCGCGGGACCTTTGCGCCGAGGTTGTGCACACTGCCTCGAATGTGAATCGACGCGTCCTCGATGCGTTCAGCCTCTTTTACCGCCGCGACCATGATGCGTTTTGGGCCCCTATCTCGGAGTGCCTTGAGTTGCGCCTCAAGTTCCTTTACGCGGGCGGCAGCTTCGTCCTGGACTTCGTCGCGTCTCGCAATCGCGGTTTCCCCCGAAAGACCCTGGTCGGCGGGCAGGAACTGCACGGCGTCCGCGGTGACAAAACCCCTGGTATCATCGGTGCCCACCAGCACGTAAGCGAAGCCATTCGTTTCGAATTGAAATTGGCCGAGTGATACGAAGCGACCATCGAGCGTCGGCGCCTCCTGCTGGTTGACGCGCACGAGCGTTTCGCCCTGCGCGTGAAACACGGTCACGGGAACGTTCGCCGCGCGGCTTGACGCGGAGCTGAACGCGAAGCGCACTTCGTAGCGCCCAGCCCGCGGCAATTCGGGCGTGAACGTAAGCGACTTCTGGCTTTTCTCTTTGTCCTCGTCGTGAACGTAGCCGTCGCCGATGTAGTGCTTGAGGTGTGTCGAATGCATCCAATGACCGACGGCTTTCGCTTGCGCGCTGTCCACGAGCACTCCCGGAAAATCTCCGGCCCTGGCGATAGACTCCCGAATGCTGCCGGCGCGAGCTTTGGCTTCTTTCAACTCACCCTCGAGCATGGCCATTCTTGATTCGTGCTCGCGATGGATCGCTTCCTCAGCGGGCGGCACCGGCAACGGCCGCTCGATCCACGCCGAGACGTTCGCGTGTGTCAGCGTCCGGGCATTCCGCAGGATGCCGGCCATCGCGTAGTAATCGCGCGTGGGGATCGGATCGAATTTGTGGTCGTGACAACGCGCGCACCCGATGGTTTGTCCGAGGAACGTTTTGCCAATCGTGTCGAGTTGCTCGTCGACCACGTCCATTTCGAGCGCTTTCTTGTCCTGCTCTTCGAGGTTCCAATTTCCAATCGCCAGAAAGCTGGTTGCGATGAGTCGCCGCTGCTGTTCCGGAATGGACCCGCTGCTCATCAGGTCGCCGGCGATCTGCTCTTTGATAAATTCTTTGAATGGGCGGTCGTCATTGAATGATGCGATGACGTAATCACGATAGCGCCAGGCTTCCTTGAAGATGAACCCGCGCAGCGTGACCGACTCAGCAAAACGCGCCACGTCGAGCCAATGGCGTCCCCAATGTTCGCCGAACTGCGGCGATGCGAGGAGGCGATCTACAATCCGTTCGTACGGCCCGCGCGTGTCGCGCAGAACTTCGGGCGAGGGGGGCAAGCCAGCCAGATCAAAATACAAACGCCTGATCAGGACTGCGCGCTCAACATCCGCACTGGGTTGGAGCCCTTTGGCTTCGAGTTGCGCGAGAATGAATTGGTCGATCGCGCTTCGGGACCAGGTCGAGTCGCGCGTCGACGGGATTTTCGTCGCGCGAACGGGTTGATAAGCCCAATGATTTGTCCTGGATGCGGCTGAAATCGACCCGCCCAGGCCGGCCGGTTTGCCACTGTGCGGTGCGCCCATTTTCACCCATTTTTCAAGCGCGGCGATCTGGTCCGGCTTCAGTTTATTCTTTGGCGGCATTTCCAGGTCCGCATCGCTCCAACGCACCGCCTCGATTAGCAGACTGTTTTCCGGATCGCCGGGCACCAGAGCCGGACCGGAGTCCCCGCCCTTGAGAATGTCTTCGCGCGTATCGAGCTTCAGTCCGCCCTTGAGTTTTTTGCTGGTCGAGCTGTGGCACTCGTGGCAGTGCTCAACCAAAAGCGGGCGGATGGACTTCTCAAAAAATTCTTCGCCGGCCGGGTCGTTGGCCCCAGGCGCAACACCGGCCATCATCAGAGCGGAAGCCAGGACCCACGTTCTCATTAATGCAGGGCCGCGCGCAACGGAAGCTGTTTCACGATCTCTCCCTCGGCATTGTTCAGTTCGTTGAGCCGGGCATAGACTTGTTCTTCGGGAAAATAATTCAGCGCCATCTTTACGAACACGTTCCCGTGCTTGGCCTCTGAAACCCACAGCCTGTGATAAAACTCCTTCAACTCGTCCTCGTTCTCAAGCGCTTCGCAAACCAGCCGAAACCGTTCCGTGCCGCGACATTCGATGATCGAAGCGAGCAGCAGACGATCCATAAAGCGATTCATGGGATCAGTTCGGCAAAGATTGATCAGTTGAGTAATGTACGGGTCCTGCTGCATCTCTTTGGCCAGCGGGATGCCCCGCTTCGCCATGTGCGCGTAAACCTGCTGAAAATGCTCCAACTCCTCGATGCCTGTCTCAATCAGTTCCGGAATGATCTCCGTGCGGTCCGGATACTTTGCCACGAAACTCAGCGCCATCGCCGACGCCTTGCGTTCGCAATCCGCGTGGTCCTGAAGAAATTTTGGAAAATCGGCCATGACGGTCTTCACCCACTGCGGATTCGTTTTGGCAACAAGATCGAGCGACAACTTCATGGCTTACAGCAGTTGCTACCAGGACAGTATAGCAACGCCCGACAGCGCATGTCGAATCGCGAGTGAGGTCTCGACGGCGCACCACGAACCGCTAAGCTCGCTCATGCCTCGCAAGAGACGGGTCATGAGCATTCTGCTTATTGTTTCAGGGCTTTATCTCGTTTGTGCGGTTTTCCTCACCCTCGCGCAGCGGCGCCTGATGTATTTCCCCTGCAAGACTTCCCAGGCTGAGCTCGAACGCGACGCCGCCAGGGAGGGCTTTACTCCGTGGCTCAATACCGAAGGCAGCGCGATCGGATGGTATCGCGCGACGCACCAACCGCCCGCAAAACGGTGTGTCCTCGTCATCCACGGCAATGCCGGTTGTGCGCCGGATCGGTTCCATTACGCCTACGCGTTCCAGGCCATCGAGCCGATGGATTTTTATTTGCTGGAATATCCGGGTTACGGGGGCCGGAAGGGCAAGCCGAGCCAGGGCACGATCCTTCGCGCAGCCGACGAAGCTCTCAAAAACATCTCAAGTGGATGCTGCGTGTTCCTGATCGCCGAATCGCTCGGCACCGGCGTTGCGGCTTACCTCGCGGGCGCGCATCCGGATCGCATTCGCGGCGTGCTCCTCATTGCGCCTTATAACAAGATGACTGCCGTGGCGCAAAGGCATTTGCCGCTCTTTCCGGTGCGCGCGATGCTGCGGGATAAATACCCGGCGAGCACATGGCTGGCGCGGTATCGCGGGCCGGTAGCGGTCCTTCTCGCCGGGCGCGACGAAGTGGTTCCCACTGAGTTTGGCCGCGCGCTATTCGACGGCTACGCGGGTCCGAAAAAACTCTGGCTCGAACCCGACTTGGGCCACAACGAACTGCACACGCCGCGGGATGGCGTGTGGGAGGAAGTTGTTGCGTTCTGGAATGAGCACGCGGTTAGAGAGCAGAAATGAGTTCGCGGCAAAAGCACTGACGGCGACGACCAGTTAAACCGCTTTGCGCTGCGGCAACTCCGTTGGCGAAGCCGTTGCAACGACGTGAATCGGATATTCGTCGTTCAGGTCGGCGCCGAACTCGACAGTCGCTTTCAATCGAATTTGCCACACCACGCGTTGCGCGCCTTCAGGATCCGAGGGCAACTGGTCCGGCGGCAGCGTGCAAAGGACAGTGCCCGAGCGGAGGTCGTTCGTGTTCGTGAAGTGCGCGATGTCCGCCTTGTAAAAGGCATCTGTTTTCGTGTGACGATTTTTTCCGGAGCCTTCGTCTCGTTCCTCGCGTCCCTCAAGTTCGAGGTGAAGGTCGCGCACCTTGTCCGTGCGACCCGCGAATTCCCACGACAACTCCACTGACTCGCCGAGTCCGACGGAAGCCTGGCTTAACCGCAATCGTACGCGTGGACTGAACAGGCCCCAGAAGCTGTGAATCGTAAACCACACGAGGCCAAGACCAATGAGCACAAACGGAATCAGAAACAACGTGAGGAACCACTTTTCACCGCCGCCCCGGCCCGTGCGCCACATGCCAATCACGTGCACCACGAAGACCGATACGATGCCGTTCCAGAAAAGTCCGAAGATGAGCCCGCCCAGGAATTTCGCGACAGGTGAAGCCTTCGGCTTGAGCACGATCGGCCCGTTAGTCGACTCGGCGCCGGCGCGAGCGTTTAACATGCGAAGGTTCCGAACCGGTCCTATTTTCCCGCACATTCCCGCGACACCAATGACGAAGAAAAGGCCCGGCAACAAACCGAGCCACATCATGGGCGTAAAGTCTCGATGCAAGACTGTGTCGTTCGGATCGTTAGGATTGACGTAACAAACGCTCTTCCGGCCCGGTGGATATTGCGCGACGACCCGCGCTTTGCCGTCGTATCCACTCGAAGATACTCCCATGAAGCCGTAGCGGTTGGCGCGAAATTCGCGGCCATTCACTTCGTACGCATACAGAATATCGACACTGTAGGTTGTGCCATCATCGCTGCTGTGACTCTTCACGCGCGACGAAACAACTGTGCATGGCACCGCGTTCCAGTTCCGCGCGTCGATGACCTTCAACACAGGCCGAACGAACAGGAAGTACAATCCTATTCCGCCAATCACCGCAAAGATGCCGAAGAAAGCAATAGACCCCTTGGTGACCCACTGCGTGGTTTTTGGTTTTAGCACCAACGGCGCCGGTTTCTGCGGAGCGCTCGACTTCTTCCACATCGCGAACATGCCGATCCCGCCCACGGCGACGAAAATCAACGGCAGAAAAATCATCAAGCCAAAGGCGAGATTGCCTCGAATGAGAATCGCCTCTGACGGCGCTTTGGGATTTACGTAACAAAACGATTTCGAATCTGTTGCGTAGTTCTGCGCGAGACGCTGTCCTTTTCCGTAATCCGAAAATGTCCGGCTTTGTGTCGCGACCCTCTCTGCCGTGTAGGTTTGTCCCTCCCATTCATAACTGAAGCGCGCCTCGAATTGATACGGCGACTCGCCGCCCTTGTCACGCAGGCCGCTTTCAAGAATGACGCACTCGACTTTCGTCCACCGATAGGTCAGCGCATCGCGCCAGACCTGACGCGCAATGAGTCCCACGAAGAGCAGCCCCATGCCGAGGAAAACGGCAAAGAACAGTGTCCCGAACAGCCGGCCACCAACGCCGCTGGTTCGAGTCGTCGTGGATTCAAAAGAAATCCCGCTCACATTGTCTTTATCGACAAACGCGGCGCGATTATCAAGGGGCGGGGGATTACAACGTCAGGGTCGGTTTGTAGTGAGTAAGGCTGATTTGAAAGCCATGAATGTGAACAGGAGTACGAAGGTGAAAGCGGCACAGGAGCGCCACACTCCAGAACGCTTCGCGTTGTTGAACGCGTAGTCGAGATTAGCGCTGCACGCGCGCGCCACCACCCTTCATTAACTTCTCGACTTCATCCTTGGAAGCCATCGATGTGTCACCGGGCGTCGTCATCGCCAGCGCGCCGTGCGCCGCGCCGTACTCGACGGCCTTTTGCGCGTCACCAGTGGTCATAAGACCGTAAATGAAACCAGACGCGAAACTGTCGCCGCCGCCGACGCGATCCAGGATTTCCAGGTCAGGATATTTGCGGCTCTCGTAAAATTTTCCGTCCATCCACGCAATCGCCGCCCAGTCGTTTACCGTCGCGGTTTTTGCCGCGCGCAAGGTCGTCGCGGTGGCTTTGAAATTCGGAAACGTCTTCACCGCCGTCTCGATCATTTTCTTGAACGCGCTCACATCAATTGTCAGCAGGTGTTCATCCGCGCCTTCCACGTGGAAACCGAGGCATGCCGTGAAATCCTCTTCGTTGCCAATCATCACGTCCACGTAGCGCGCGATCTCTTTGTTCACCTCCTGCGCTCGTTTGTGCCCGCCGATGCTTTTCCAGAGGCTCGGACGGTAATTCAGGTCATAGGAAACAATCGTGCCGTACTCTTTCGCCTTCTTCACGCACTCGACGACGAGCTGCGGCGTTGTGTCGCTGAGCGCCGCAAAAATTCCGCCCGTGTGCAGCCAGCGCACACCCACCTTCCCGAAGATGTGGTCCCAATCGAAATCTCCGGGCTTCATCTGCGAGGCCGCGGTGTTGCCGCGATCCGGAATTCCGACTGCGCCACGCACGCCGAAGCCGCGTTCGGTGAAGTTCAGTCCATTGCGCGTCACGCGGCCTACGCCATCGAACGGCACGAATTTGACGAACTCAGTATCGACTCCACCCTGAAGGATGAAATCTTCGAGCAAGCGGCCCACGTCATTTTCCGCGAACGCGGTGCAGACGCCCGTCTTGAATCCGAAACACCGGCGCAGCCCGCGCGCGACGTTGTATTCGCCGCCGCCTTCCCAGACCTTGAATTCGCGCGCGGTGCGAATGCGCCCCTCGCCAGGATCAAGCCGCAGCATGATCTCGCCCAGGGCGAGCATGTCGTATTTGCAGGAACCGGCAGGTTTAATGTTCAGTGTTGGCATGGCGACGTGATTCTAAATGAGAAGATTATTGAGGCCGTGTTGTGACACGGTCCGCACAAATGAAAATGCCAGGTGGTTTTACGGGCATTGAGCGGTCGCTAGAGTGCGAAGGCAGGGCAGGGGACTCAACACCTTTTTTGCGCTTAGCGGCGCGCGTTCGTTCCATGGCGCGTTGTCACCTGATACTCCCAGGCCGACTGCTCCCGCGGCGCCAGGGTCGAAACGAATTTCACCTTTTGCGCATCTATTGCAGTGTACTCCGCGCGCGTATTGAGACTCCAATCGCCTTCAAACCGCCGCCGCACATCGACCTTCACCGGAATTTCCTTCGAGTTTTGCACTTCAATCTTCCACCTCTCCGTTGTCGTCCAGCCGATCACGTTCCCCCACTGGTCAAAGTTGACATCCGTCTTCGTCCAGCTCATCAGCGTCGGTCGTACGCTCACTTCGAGGTCAGCCCCGAGTTCAAGCTCCACGACTTCGTCGATCGGGATGTACTTCACCGCCGTGCGACCCACGAACGCGGACAACAAGTCGTCGCTGACCGTTCGAAACGCGATTACCCCTCCATCGGGCAGTGGCTCTTTCCCGAGATTCCCCGCCACTGAGTTTGTGAATTGATAATACCGCATCACCGAGTTCTCCCACACTTCGCGCTCGAACTTGTAGAGGCTGGTGATCGGCACCGCGTCGGCGCTGAACGACGGCAGCCGTTTCGACCAGCCGTGCGGAATCGTGTCGCGCCCCTCCACCGTGTAGAGAAAATACTCCGACAAGCTCTCCTTCACGATGTCCTTGTTCTTCGCGGCGACATCCATTCGGTCGATCGCGCCATCGAGTGCGAGGGCGACCTTCCGCGCAAGCTTCTCATCGTCCGTCAACAGATTGGACGTTGGCACCCGCTGCCTTTCCGGCCTATTTTGGCGCGCGAGGTTCACGATCTCCTCGACAAGCCGCACGGTGCCCACCACCAGGCGCACCTGCGCATGGTCATAGTCCTCGCCGCTCTGGTTTGAGATGCGCACGTTGCCGGCAAGCGTCATCGTGTTCTCGCGCGGCGCGGCCTGCGCGACGTAATCCGCCGCCCAACTGATCCCGCTGGTGAAGTATCGAATTTCTACGACCGCCTCGCCGGAAAACTCGCTCTGAATGCGCCACTCGAGCGTGTTCGCGACGCGCGGCGGAAAGCTCACATCGACCACTTCGATTTCATCGGCGTGCGTGCGCGCCTTGAACTCGACGGACGTAGGATCGATGAGCGTGTTCGCCCACGAAAACTCCAGGCGGTTCAGTCCCCTGCGAAACGTCAGCGTCCGCCGCTCCGTCACCAGCGTCAGGTCCACCGAATTATAAATCGTGAGCTGCGTCGAGTCCCGCCCCGGGAGCGCAGTCACATTGATCCGCGCGGCGGCGTCCCCCGCCGTTCCGACCAACAGGAGCAACAACAGCCAGATACTTCTCATGCCTGCCGTGTTCGACGGAAATAGCGGGTGGATGCTCCCGGGGACAGCTCTTGTAATCTGTCCTGAAACCAGCTGTCGCGAAAAATTTCTTGCCATCTTGCCGTTGTGGCGCCTGTCCGTGACAAGCACGATTAGGTGGCTTCATACCCCATGGCTTGCTTCGTGCTGATTCATTAACCAATAGCAAGCGGCCCATCCAGGGGCCGGCTCGAGCGTGACCATGTATTTGCTTGGCACAACGGGGGACAAGCGGGAAACGAGTAAAGCCAGCCAGCTGCTGTTCACGCACGATCTATTCCCAGAACCCAAATGTTTATGAAAAGCTGCAAAACTCCGTCGCGCCGATTGTTAACCGCCTGTCTTATTCTTGGCGCCTGCCTGTCTTCATGGGCCGCAGTCACGCGGGGACCTTATCTCCAGCTCGGTACACCCACGAGCATTGTGGTGCGATGGCGCACCGATGTGGCCAGCGATAGCCGCGTGCAGTACGGTGCTGCGCCTGGCAGCCTTACTTCGGTGGCCGACAATTCAGTTGTCACCACCGAGCACGAAGTGACCCTCACGAGTCTTTCGCCGGACACGCAGTATTATTATTCGATTGGCTCCACGACGACCGTAATGGCCGGCAATGATACCAACCATTTCTTCGTCACGTTTCCTCCCACTGGCGCTGCCGCTCCGACGCGCGTGTGGGCCCTGGGCGATTCCGGCACTGCGAACTCATCGCAATTCGCCGTCCGCGATGCCTATTATAACGCCACGGGCACTCGCCATACCGACTTGTGGCTCATGCTCGGTGATAACGCATACCAAAGCGGCACCGACAGCGAATTTCAGGCCGCGGTTTTCAATGTGTATCAGGCAATGCTGCGCAAATCGGTCCTCCTGCCCACCCTCGGCAATCACGACACCGCCGGGTCGACTGCCTTCAATGACAACTATCCGTACTTCTCCATCTTCACTCTGCCGCGTAACGCCGAAATGGGCGGAATCGCTTCCGGCACCGAGCACTATTACTCGTTCGATTTCGCGAACATCCATTTCATTTGCCTGGATTCCATGACCGCCAGCCGCGCTACTAACGGAGCGATGGCCACCTGGCTGCGCAACGATCTGGCTTCCACCCTGCAAAGCTGGATCGTCGCTTACTGGCATCATCCGTCTTACACCAAAGGCTCGCACAATTCCGATATCGAAATCGAACTGGTGCAAATGCGTCAGGTCTTCAATCCGATTCTCGAAGATGGCGGCGTGGACATCGTGCTCGCGGGCCACAGCCACAGTTACGAACGCTCCTACTTGATCGATGGGCACTATGGCATATCGAGCACGTTCAATGACACGATGAAGAAGGACGGCGGCAGCGGTCGGGATCCAACACCGTACGTAAAACCCGAAGGCGCGCCGGGTCGGCAGGGCGCCGTTTACACCGTGGCGGGGTCTTCGGGTCAGATCTCAGGCGGCACCCTGGACCATCCCGCGATGTTCATTTCGCTCAATGTCCTTGGTTCGGTCGTGCTCGACTTCCAGAGCAACCGCCTGGACGCGAGTTTTCTGAATTCCAATGGCGCCGTGCAGGACACTTACGCCATCATCAAGAGCGCAGGCACGCCTCCCACGGCGCCCACAGGCCTGGCCGCCACACCGGGCAATAACCAGGTCTCCCTCACGTGGAACGCTTCCGCGGGCGCCAGCACTTACACCGTGAAGCGTGCCACCACAAGCGGTGGTCCGTACACTGCCATTGCCACGGACATTTCCTTCACGTCGTACACCGACACCACGGCGGCCAATGGCACCACCTATTATTATGTGGTTACTGCGCAAAACTCGCAGGGTGAGAGCGGCAACTCCATCGAAGCCAGCGCAACGCCTCAGGCGCCTTCTGCGCCCGCCGCGCCAACCAACCTCACCGTCAACCGCAGTGGTAAAAAGAAGCTTGTTTTGAACTGGGCCCAGTCCAGCAGTCCGAACATCACGCAAAACAAAATCTATCGCGCGACGACTTCCGGCGGACCTTACACGCTCGTGGCCACGCTCCCTGCAACGACCAGTTACCAAAACAACGGTCTAACCAGCGGCACGACCTACTTTTATGTCGTGACCGCCGTGAACAGCAGCAGTCTCGAAAGCACCGCATCCAATCAGGCCAGCGGCGTGCCGCGCTAGCGGGGTAGAAACAAAGCAGCTTGCGACGTCGCGAAGCGTCTTGGAGTGCGCCGGTGCTCTGGCGCTTTCAACTGTTGATTTCGCGTCCCGTCGGCGATTCCCCTTGTTTCTTCGCCGTTCCGTGTGCCTTACCATTGGTCCGCGATGGCAGAGGTTGAGACTTCTCGGCGGGGACTTCGGCGCTTCGGTGTCTTGATCGCCGCGATCTTCGCGACGTTGGCAGTGCTTTTCGCCATGGCCCTCCTTCTCCCGAACAAGCCCTCTCCAGCGGCCGCTGCCCTCGATGCAAAGCTGGCGCAGTTGCGCGCAGACGGCGTGTTGCTATCCAGCGAAGAACTTGCCAAAGCCTTTCCCGATCCAGCGCCGGAACACAATGGCCTCATTGTGTTGCGTGACGCATTGGCGTGGGCGCCGCGTGGAAATGTGTCTCCGCTCTTGCCGTTCGTGGGAGGTGATGCGATGCCACCACGAAGCGAGCGCATTCCTGATCCGCTAATGCAGGCTCTCGCTTCACATCTATCCAACTCGGATGCGATTCTAAAAAGCATTCCCGAAAAACTCGATGACGTGTTGTTCGCGACTGGTTGGGCGCAGGGCCTCAAAGCTCAAAGGCCGTACGCCGAAATCCGCCGGCTTGAATTCACCCTCGCATTAAAGGGGATTTACGAGGCCGAACTGGGGAACAGCGCCAAAGCTGCGGAAGCTCTTAGGAAAGGGTTTGCCGTTAGCGCAATGCTGCGCAGCGATTCTTTGGTTAACACAATGATCGGCGTCGCATGCGCAAACGTATTGAGTGACGCGACCGAGCAAGCCCTCAACCGCGCCAAATTCGAAGACCAGCATTTGTCCAAAATTGCCGAGAGCCTGCCAATCGATTCAATTAGCAGCTTTGAAGGGGCATTGACCGCCGAGCGGGCGATGGTGGCTGGCTTGCTCGACGCGCTCCGTACGGCGCACAGCGGTCTAAACGAAGACCGACTTCAGCTTCTTTGGTGGCAATTGATGAATGTTTTTAAAAGATCAAAGCCCTTGTACCGCGACGAGGACTACCTGCTGTTCCTGAACGTGTTCGACGAAATGAATCGGCTGCGGTCCAAGCCGTTGTTGCAGCGCATGCGTGAAAGGGAGCTTCTTATGGCGCAATTTGAAACCAACGTGCAGAGCCAGGTTGTAACCAGATTCTTCCCTAACATCACAAAAGCGATGTCCAGCGCCGGCGAAACCAAATCCCGCCTCGTGGCTCTCAAAACCGCGCTCGCCATCGAACGCTTTCGGCTCGCCAACAGGAATGCCTTGCCGGCCTCTCTCGATGTACTCGTTCCAAAGTATTGCGCCTCCGCGCCCCGTGATCCATTTGATGAACAGCCATTGCGTTACAAGGAGCTCGCCCGTGGTTATGTCGTTTACTCCATCGGCGCGGACGGTGTCGATAATGGCGGCGTTGAACGCAACGAACAGAGAAAAACCGCCTACGACATAACGATCACAGTCGAGCGCTAGCCCCGCAAATGCCTTGCCAGCAGAGGCCACACAGGCAATCTCTATCTGAACCTCTACCATCTTATGAAGCGTCGCGCATTTCTCAAAAACGTCGCTACCTCAGCCGCCGCAATCTCCACCCTGTCCGCATTCTCCGCCGACCGTGTTCGCGGCGCGAACGATCGCGTCAACGTGGCCCTCATCGGCTATGGAGGTCGCGGCAAGCTCGTCGCCAAACTGATGCGGGACGTGCCGAACGTCGACTTCATCGCCGCGTGCGACGCCTACGATCCGCGTACCGACGAAGCCCGAGCCTGGGCTGGGACGCACTGCAAAGGCTTCCGCGATTTCCGGAAAATCCTCGAGATGAAAGAGGTCGATGCGGTGCTGGTTGCCACGCCCGATCACTGGCATGCCATTCCAACCGTGCTCGCGTGTCAGGCCGGCAAGGACGTTTATCTGGAGAAGCCGCTCGGCCACAACATTCGCGAAGGCCGCCTCGTCGTCGACGCGACTCGCAAACACAAGCGCGTCGTGCAGGTCGGCATCCAGCACCGCTCCGCGCCGCACTATCGCGAAGCGCAGGAGATCGTCCGTAGCGGCGCGCTCGGCCCCATCCACTTCGTCCGCATTTGGAACTACGTCAACATGCACCCGAACGGCATCGGCAAAGTCGCGGATTCCGAGCCGCCGCCCGGTGCGGATTGGGATCTCTTTCTCGGGCCTGCGCCGAAAGTTCCCTTCAACAAGAACCGCTTCGTGAACACTTACCGCTGGTTCTGGGATTACGGCGGCGGTCTCGTCACCGATTTCGGCGTGCATCGGTTCGACAGCATGCACCAGGTGCTGGGCGTCGATGCGCCTGTGACCGTCAGCGCCTCCGGCGGCCGCTTCGCCATCAACGACGGCTGCGAAACTCCGGACGTCGTCCAGGTCACGTACGAATATCCCGGCTTCGTGATGAGCTACGAAGCGACTTTGTTGAATTCCCTCGGCACCGGCCTGCGCACACCCGGCAAAAAATATTATCAGGCCAAAGGCGATTGGGACCGCCCTCATGGCGAAGCGTTTTACGGCACGGCTGGGACACTGCTTTCCGATCGCCTCGGCTTCGAGGTTATTCCCGAACCG
>Ga0075428_100006445_pt1 | contig 13056 bp, 12 predicted proteins | sample RhiMetdeltSRZDD2_FD_75291 | JGI IMG/M metagenome (GOLD analysis project Ga0075428, IMG submission 75291) | Populus rhizosphere microbial communities from Tennessee, USA - Rhizosphere MetaG P. deltoides SRZDD2 | ecosystem: Host-associated > Plants > Roots > Rhizosphere > Soil | place: USA...
GCTCGGAAGCCATGGTCCGCCTGGCGGCGTGCCGGTCGCAGACACGCGAGCATGACAATGATCCAGTCGGCTGTGATGCCGCGAATGCCAACCGCGCCGCGTTGTGCGCGAGCGTCCCTTCGCAGGCGGACGTACTGGATATTGAACTCTTTGCGCGCGCGGACGGCGCGTCGCGCAACTGGGAGCAAAGCCGCGTTTCGATCGATGAGGACATCGGCGGCGCACGCTTCGTCGACTCGACGTTCGAGGTCGAGCAGGGCGCCGATCGGAAAGCCATCTGCGCCAGCTTCCTGCAATGGAGCCACGAGCGCGGACACGAAGCCCGCATCGTCGTGGTGTACACCATTGGCCCGATAATCGCGGCTCCGAAGGAGTCGGCTCCGGCAAGCCCGGCCCACGGCGGTTCACCAGCGTACGCGACCGACACCGAGGCCGTCGCTGCCGTGCGCGGAGACACGCTCACGTCAGATATCGTCGCACCCGACCCGGCAAGTGGCGCGGCGCAGGCCGCGATTGATCCCGCGCCCGGCGCAGCCCGGGCTGCGATCGCACCCCAACCCTGACCACCGCACTGCCGCGCCGGCTCAGTGCATCGGTCGTCTACAGCACGAAGCCCGTAGCGAGCTTCCGCCGGACTGGCACGTTGCGGAGCCAAACGTACTGCGGCAGGCCGTCCTTGTACGGCGGATAGTCCTCACCCTTGATCAGCGGTGCAAGGTAACGGCGGCCCTTGGCCGTGATGTGGAAGCCGTCCGGCGTGATGTAGTCGCGCGGCAGCATCTTCTCCTTGTTCGCGACGTCCTCGAGCTTCGCGATGCCGATCTTCCAGCGATACGGGCGATCGGAGGTGCGCACGATGGTCGGCATAACGGAGTTATGGCCCTTGAGCGCGAGCTCGACCGCAACCCGTCCCACGGCGTAGGCCTGTTCGACGTCGACCTTCGAGGCGATGTGGCGTGCGGCGCGCTGCAGGTAGTCCGCGACCGCCCAGTGGTACTTGTAGCCAAGCTTCTCCTTCACGAGCTGCGCGATCACCGGCGCCACGCCGCCGAGTTGCGCGTGGCCGAACGCGTCGCGGAGACCCGCGTCGGAGAGGAACTTCCCTTCGGCGTTGCGTACGCCCTCGGATACGACCACGGCGCAGTAGCCGTATTTCTCGACGCACTCCTTCACGCGCGCGCAGAAGCGCTCTTCGTCGAAGCGGATCTCCGGAAACAGGATCGCATGCGGCGCATCACCCGCCTTCTCGGCGGCGAGGCCGCCGGCCGCGGCGATCCAGCCGGCATGACGGCCCATCACCTCCATGATGAAGACCTTGGTCGAGGTCTTGGCCATCGAGGCGACGTCGAAGCCCGCTTCGCGGATCGAGACCGCCACGTATTTCGCGACCGAGCCGAAGCCCGGGCAGCAGTCGGTGATCGGCAGATCGTTGTCGACCGTTTTCGGAACGTGGATCGCCTGGATCGGGAAGCCGAGCTTCGCACCGAGCATCGACACCTTGAGGCACGTGTCCGCGGAATCGCCGCCGCCGTTGTAGAAGAAGTAGCCGATGTCGTGCGCCTTGAACACCTCGATCAGTCGCTCGTACTGCGCCGGGGTATCCTCGTACTTCTTGAGCTTGTACCGGGCCGAGCCAAAGGCGCCGGATGGCGTATGCCGCAACGCCCGGATGGCCGCGACGCTCTCGCGGCTCGTGTCGATCAGGTCCTCCGTGAGCGCGCCCACGATCCCGTGTCGTCCGGCGTACACGCGGCCGATGCGCGACCGGTGCCGGCGCGCCGTCTCGATCACGCCGCAGGCGGATGCGTTGATGACGGCGGTGACTCCGCCGGACTGGGCATAGAAGGCGTTTCTGGGTTTGGTTTTCATTCCGAAATCATAAGGGGGACATGCCTTGTTGCCCACCGGCAGCGTCAGCGGGCCGAGGCCGCTCCAATGGAGAATGTCCGCGTTTTGGGGTAGGGTGCCCGCCTTTCGATCGGCCCCTGGACCCTTCACGAATGCGACTAGTACTGCTCGGTGCACCCGGTTCCGGCAAGGGCACCCAGGCCCAGCGGCTGCGCGACGAAAAGGGCATCCCGCAGGTATCGTCCGGTGACCTGCTGCGTGACGCGGTCAAGCGCGGCACCGACCTCGGCAAGCGCGCCAGGGCCGCGATGGACGCCGGCGAGCTCGTATCCGATGAGATCGTGCTCGGCCTGATCCGCGAGCGTCTCGGTCGGCCGGACGCCGCCGCCGGATTCATACTCGACGGGTACCCGCGCAATGTCGCGCAGGTCGCAGCGCTCGACGCGCTGCTCGCAGAGCTCGAGCAGCCGATCGATGCAGTGGTGCTGATGGACGTCGACCCGGCCGTGCTGTTCAAGCGGCTGACCGGCCGGCGCACGTGCCCCAATTGCGGCAAGGTGTTCAATATCTACACCGCCCCGTCGAGGAAAGGCGAGCGCTGCGACAACTGCGAGGCGAGCCCGGTGCTCGTGCAGCGCGACGACGACCGCGAGGAAGTCATCGACAAGCGGCTGCGTGTATACGAGCGCGATACGCGACCGTTGATCGACCACTACCGGAGCCGCGGCCTGCTCGCTGTCGTCGACGCTGGCGGACCGGTCGAACGCGTCTACTCGGAGTTCCTGCGCGCTGCGACCGGGGCTTGAAGCCCGGCGGCTGCGGCAAGTGCGAGCAGCCGCTCGCCGATCGCGCCGCGCCGCCAGCCGCGGAGCAGCGCGGGATCGCGCTGGTCGCGCACCAGTGCTTCGACGTCACGCCGCGTCGCGAGCAGCTCGGCGCTGATTCCGAGGCGGTCGCTCTCCGCGCGAACCTCGTCGAGCAGCCGGCCGACGAGTGCCGATTCGTCGGGCTCGAGACGCCGACCCGGCAGATCCACCTCCGGTTCCTCCGCTTTGCTCCGTGCTGCCTCGACGATTCCGAGCAGCTCCTCGCCGCGCTTGCGGAGGATGGCGGGCTGCAGACCGCGGACCGTCGCCAGCTCATCGACGCTGCGGGGTGCGGCCGCCGCGATCGCGAGCAGCACCTCGTCATGGAGAATCCAGCCGCGCGGCCGGTCCGAGGCGATCGCGCGCTCCTCGCGCCAGCGCGCCAGCTCCCGAGCGACCGCACGCTGAGCGGGCTTCAGGCGGCCGATGCCCTTGAGGCGTCGCCAGGCCTCGGCCGGCTCCGTGTGATACAGCGTCTCGTCGGCGTAGACGGACGCGTCCTCGTCGAGCCAGTGCTGCCGGCCGCGTTTCTGCAGCTCCGCGAGCAGCGAGGTGTGCAGCTCGAGCAGGTGATGCACGTCGTCGGCGGCGTACGCGAGCTGCTCGGGAGACAACGGCCGGCGCGACCAGTCAGTGCGCGTCTGCCCCTTGTCGATCGAGTGCCCGAGCTGGCGCGCGACGAGCTCCGCGTAGCCGACCTGGGGCGCGAGCCCGATCAGCGCGGCCGCAATCTGCGTGTCGAACACCGGCAGTGGCACGCGTCCGCCCGCCAGGTACAGCACCTCGAGGTCCTGGCGCGCGGCGTGCACCACCTTGACCCGGCCAGGCTCGGCCAGCAGCTCGAGGAGCTCGGCGAGGTCGAGCCCGTTGAGCGGATCGATGAGCACGCAGTCCGCATCGGTCGCAACCTGCACGAGACACAACTGGGGGTAGTACGTGCGCTCGCGCATGAACTCGGTGTCGATCGCGAGGCGCGTCGCGCCGCGCATGCGGAACACCGCTGCGGAGAGCTGTTCGGCGCTCGTAATGAGCGTGGCGTCGCGCATTGGCGGTCGGGCCTGCGTGTAGAATCCGGGCCAACCTCAGGATTCACCGCGCCCCGGTCGTGCAGCAGTTCCTCAAGGTCTTCCTCGACATCGTACTCTGGCGGCGCGGTCCGCAGGACCTGCCGAGCTCCACTCTGCTCGTGGTTCTCACGCTGGCGGCCTACGAGGCCGTCAACCTGCTGCAGATCGCCCTGATGGAAGTCTCGCTGCCCGAGATGATCCTGTATCTGGTTGTCGATCCCTTGCTGCTCATGGGTGGTCTCTGGCTGGTCATGACGCTGTTCAGCCGCAGGGAACGCTGGCCGCAGACGGTATCGGCGGTGCTGGGCTGCTCGGCGCTCATGGCGCTCGCGATCTCCGTGCCGATGATGCTGCTGCTCGGACCGCGGATGGCAGGCGAGCCCTCCGTAGCCGTGCAGCTGCTCGCGCTCGGGCTGGTCATTGCCTTCATCCTGGTCGTCGGCCGTATCATCCAGCTCGCGACCGAGTCTAATCTCCTCACCGGCGCCGCGATTGCGACCACTTACGTCGTGATATTCCATGCGCTGGCCGGCATGGTCCGCTCATCGGGCTCCTGAGCATGCATCTTCATATCCTCGGAATCTGCGGCACCTTCATGGGCGGAATCGCGGCGCTCGCCCGCGCGGCCGGCCACAAGGTCACCGGCTCCGACCGCAACGTCTATCCACCGATGAGCACGCAGCTCGCGGCGCTCGGCATCGATCTCATCGAGGGCTACGAGGCGGATCAGCTCGCGCTCGAGCCGGACGTGTTCGTGATCGGCAACGTGTTGAGCCGTGGCAACCCGCTGGTCGAGGCGATCCTCGACAGCGGCCGGCCGTACGAGTCGGGGCCCGGCTGGCTCGCGCGCAACGTGCTGGCCGACCGCTGGGTGCTGGCCGTCGCCGGCACGCACGGCAAGACCACGACAAGCAGCCTGCTCACCTGGGTGCTTGAGTACGCGGGGCTCGATCCCGGTTTCCTGGTCGGCGGCGTGCCGCTCGACTTCAAGGTGAGCGCGCGGCTGGGCGGGGGGCGCCACTTCGTCGTCGAGGCCGACGAGTACGACACTGCGTTCTTCGACAAGCGGGCCAAGTTCGTGCACTACAGGCCGCGCACCGCGATCCTGAACAACCTGGAGCACGACCACGCGGACATTTACCCCGACGTCGCATCGATTCAGCGGCAGTTCCACCTGCTGCTGCGCGCGATGCCGGGCAACGGGCGGGTGGTGGTGAACGCGCGTGACGGGCACCTCGCCGAGGTGCTCGAGATGGGCTGCTGGACGCCGGTCGAGCGCTACTCGGTCGACCCGGTCGTCGCGGCCGAATGGCGGCTGGTGTCGAGCGACGCGGGCTACGGCCACATCGAGATCCGCCAGGGGGAGCACACCGTGGGCGCGGTCGACTGGAAGATGTTCGGCAGGCACAACGCCGAGAACGCGCTGGCCGCGTTCGTCGCCGCGCGTCACGCCGGCGTCGATGAACGCGTAGCGCTCGAGGCGCTGTCCCGGTTCGGCGGCGTGCGCCGGCGGCTCGAGTTGCGCGGCAACATCGGTGGCGTCCTCGTCTACGACGATTTCGCGCACCATCCGACCGCGATCAGCAACACGCTCGATGGCGTGCGCCGACGGCAAGTCAACGGCCGCGTCATCGCGGTGCTCGAGCCGCGCTCCAACACGATGAAGCTCGGAGCGCACAAGGCCGCGCTCGCCGACTCGCTGCGCGGCGCCGACCGCGTCTTCATCTACCAGTCACCCGAGGTGCGCTGGGACGTGTCGGAGGCGATGCAGCCGCTCGGCGCCGCGGCGGTCGTGCAGACCGATCTCGAACGGCTCACCGACGCGCTCGTCGCCGAGGCGCGGCCCGGCGACCAGCTCGTGCTGATGAGCAACGGATCCTTCGGCGGCCTGCATGAGCGCCTGCTCGCGGCGCTCAAGGCCAGGGCCGCGCCAGGGCGCCCATGAGCAGCGGCATCGAGATCCCGCTGTTTCCGCTCAACGCCGTGCTTTTCCCCGGCGGCTCGCTCCCGCTGCGCATCTTCGAGGCGCGCTACATCGACCTGATACGCACCTGCATGCGCACGGGCAGCGGCTTCGGCATCGTTCTGATCCTCGAGGGGCCCGAGGCGGGCGGTCCGGCGCAGACCTGCGACGTCGGAACGTATGCGCGGATCATCGACTTCTCGCAGCAGCCCGACGGTCTGCTCGGCATCCACGCGGTCGGCGAGCGCCGCTTCCGCATCCTCGCGCGGCGTCGTGCGCGCGACGGCCTCAATCTCGCGGACGTCGAATGGCTGCCCGACGACCCCGAAGTCGAGCTGCCGGACGAATTCGCCGACCTGCTGCCCGCGCTCGATATCGCGCTCGACCAGATGGGCGAGCCGCACTCCGCGCGCGAGCGGTGGCCGCGCGACGCCAGCTGGGTGTCCGGCAGGCTCGCGGAGATGCTGCCGGTGCCGGCAGTGCACAAGCAACACTGCCTCGAGCTCCACGACCCGGTCGCGCGGCTGCGTTATCTGCGGCCGCTGTTCGAGGTCACCCCGGGCTGAGCGCGCCGGCGATCGCGAAGACGGCTCAGACTACTTCGCGGGGCGCGGCTTCCTGGAAGTTCGCGGTGCCGCGAGTGCGCAGTTCGCCTTCGAGCCACGCGAGCCACTCCTGGAACATCAGGATGTTCCAGAGGTGCGTGTGCCACTTGCGGCGTCCGGCCAGGAACTCGTTCCAGATCCCGGTGACGGGCGCAACGTGGAAATGCCCTTCGCGCCCGAGCCGCGCGGGATCGAGGAGCTCCGCCGCCCAGTCGCGCAGCGGTCCGCGCAGCCACCCGTCGACTGGCGCGCCGAAACCGCGCTTCGGCTGGTCCACGAGCTCTTCGGGAAGGTATTGGCGCAGTACTTCCCGGAGCAGCCATTTCTGCTGCCCACCGCGCAGCTTCATCGCGAGCGGCAGGCGGAACGCGAACTCTACGACGCGATAGTCGAGCAACGGCGCGCGCGCCTCGAGCGCCACTGCCATCGTCGTGCGATCGACCTTCGTCAGGATGTCCTCCGGCAGGTAGGTGACGAAGTCAAGGTACATCAGCGCGTGCGCGGCGTCGTCGGTCTCGGGCCGGAGCGTCTGGACGGTGAACGGCGTCACGGGCTCCTGCGAGCCGCGCACGACGTTGGCCGGGAACCGCCAGCGCGACACGCGGTTCAGGTAGATCGCCACCGCGGACTCGGTTGCGAGCTCCCCGGCGAGCTGTGCGAGCCGGCTGTCGCGCGCTTCGCGATCCGCATGGCCGCCGAGCGGCGCGAGCAGCGCGCTGCGCAGCAGGCGGGGGATGCGCTGGTGCCAGCGCCACACGCGCAGCGCGCGCATGTAGCGGCCATAGCCGCAGAAGAGCTCGTCACCGCCGTCGCCGGATAGAGCGACGGTCACGTGACGGCGGGCGAGCCGCGCGACCAGCGCGGTGGGGATCTGGGACGAGTCCGCGAACGGCTCGTCGAACATCCGCGGCAGCTCCGGCACCAGCGACAGCGCGTCCGCGCCGCTCACGTACAGCTCCGTATGGTCGGTGCCGAGATGCCGCGCGACGGCGCGCGCCCGCCCGGCCTCGTCGTGGCGCGGATCCTCGAAGCCGATCGAGAACGTACGGACCGGCCGGCTGGCCTGCGCCTGCATCAGCGCGACGACGGTCGAGGAATCGGTGCCGCCCGACAGGAACGCGCCGAGCGGAACGTCGGCGTGCATCCGCAGCGCCACCGCGTCGCGCAGCAGTCCATCGAGCGCCTTGCGCGCCTCTTCCGGTGAGTACGTCACCGGCGTCCGCAGGGCGCTGCCGAGCACTTCGAGCGGATCCCAGTAGTGTCGCGACTGCGCGCGTGGCGAGTGCCGATGCGCACCGCGTGCGGCGTCACCCCGCTCGAGCGACAGGATCGTGCCGGGCAACAGCTTGTAGACGCCCTGCAGGATCGACCAGGGCGCGGGCACGTAATCGTGGCGCAGGAACAGCGCCAGCGCGCCCGGATCGACCCGCGGCGCGAACTCCGGATGCGCGATCAGGGCCTTGAGCTCCGAGCCGAAGAGCAGCGTGGTGCCCGCCCAGCCGTAGAAGAGCGGCTTCTTGCCTACGCGGTCGCGCACCAGGTGCAGTCGCCGCTCTGCGCGATCCCAGATCGCGACCGCGAACATGCCGTTGGTGCGCTCGAGCGCGCTGTCGAGTCCCCATTGCTCGATCGCCGCGAGCAGCACCTCGGTGTCGGAATGACCGCGGAATCCGGCGCCCAGCTGCCGCAATTCGGCGGCCAGCTCGCGGTAGTTGTAGATCTCCCCGTTGAAGACGATCACCCAGCGCCCCGAGGCGGAGTGCATGGGTTGGTGTCCTTCCGGCGAGAGATCGATGATCGAGAGTCGCCGATGACCCATACCGATGCCTGCTTCCGCGTCGACCCACGTGCCGCGGTCGTCGGGACCGCGGTGCACCAGCGTGTCCGTCATCGCGTCGAGCATCCGGCGATGCATGCCGGGCGGATCGCTGCCCGCGAGAAAGCCGCTGATTCCGCACATCGCGAGGCCCGGCCGCTTCAGGGATCGGCGCCGGGCGGCCCCAGCAGGCCGGCGACCAGCTCGCGCGACGCGGGGTTGCGCTTCATCTCGTAGTAGCGAAGGCGCTTGTACACCGCGTACGACGCGGCGACCTGCGACACGACGTAGCCACGGCCGCCGTCGAGGAACGCGAGCCGAAGCACGTAGTCCTTCAGAAACGCCGCGACGTAGACCAACGGACACATCCACAGACGCACAGGCCGGTCGCGGTCGAGCCAGTCGCGCGCTTTGAGCTCGGCGTAGCGCAGGATCTTGAGCTGCCGGTGCACCAGGGTCGGGTTGTGGTGATGCACCAGCGGTGCCCGGAACGTGTGAGTGGGGCCGTCGAAGCGCAGCGACTCGTGAACCCGTACGTCGGTCCAGCGCGCCCGACCGCGGTGATAGAACCGCCCCAGCCGCTCGCCGACCATCGGGCGGTACCAGCGCATCTGCTCGCCCATGTACCAGGTCTGGCGCCGCAGGATGGCGCCCGCTGCGCCGGACTGCAGCAGCTGCGGCAGCCGCGTCTGCATCTCTCCGGCCAGCTCCGGCGAGAGCGACTCGTCGGCATCGAGCGAGAGGATCCAGTCGTGGGTCGCCTGCGTCGTCGCGAAGTTTCGCTGCGCGCCGAATCCCAGCCAGTCCTGGTGCACGACGCGCGCCCCGTGCACGCTGGCGATCTGCTGGGTACCGTCAGTGCTCCCCGAATCGACGACCAGCTTCTCGGTTGCGAACGGCACGCTGTCGAGACAACGTCCGATGACGCGTGCCTCGTTGCGGGCGATCACGACCAGGGTGACCGGCAGGGTCGGCGGCGACGGCATCCGCCGAGTGTCACACAGGGGCTGGGCCGATCAAAGCGGCCGGCTCGCGTGCCGCGCGCACGGCTGCACTAGAATGCCGGCCGCACCATCCGGCGGACGGGGCGATGTCGCGCTACCTGCTTTTCGCTTCGGAGCTCTACGCGCTCGCGATCCTGCGCCCGCTGCAGGCGGCGATCCGGGCGCGCGGCGCCGAGGCGGCGTGGTTCTTCGAGCGGGATGCGCCGGCCGCGCATCTGCGCAGCGACGAGCTGCGCCTGCCCACGGTGCAGGCGGTCATGGACTGGAAGCCCGAAGCGGTCTTCGTGCCCGGAAACTGGGTGCCGCAGTTCTTTCCCGGGCTCAAGGTCGAGGTGTTTCACGGCTTCAGCGTCGGGAAGCGCAGCGAGTCGCGCGGTCACTTCCGTATCCGCGGCTCCTTCGATCTGTACTGCACGCAGGGACCCGATACGACGGCGCCGTTCCGGGAGCTCGCTGGCAGGCACGGCTACTTCCGCGTCGAAGAGACCGGGTGGCCGAAGCTCGATCCGCTGTTCGCGGATCGCTATCCGTCGCGCGCGAACGCGCGCCCCGTCGTCATGTTTGCCTCGACCTTCACCGAGAGCATCACCTCGGCGCGCGCGCTCAAGGCGACGATCGCGGCCGCGGCGCAGAGCGGCGACTGGCAGTGGCTCGTCACGCTGCATCCGAAGATGGCGCCGGACGTCGTCGACGCGTACCGCGCCCTGCAGGGGCCGAACCTCAGCTTCGCAATGACCGACGACATCCTCGAGCTCTACGCAGGGTCGGACGTGCTGCTCTCGGACACCTCCTCGGTCGTGCCGGAATTCCTCACGCAGGTAAAGCCCGTGGTGACCTTCCGCAACCGCCGCCCCGGGCCGCAGCTCATCGACGTGCAGAGCGAAACCGAAGTGCTGCCGGCGCTCGAGCACGCGCTGTCGCGACCCCCGGAACTGATGCGCGCGATCCACGATTACGTGCAGCGGATCCATCCGTACCGCGACGGCCGGTCGAGCGAACGGGTCCTGGCCGCAACCGACGCGGCGACCAGCGCCGGACGTGCCGGTCTGCGCCGGAAGCCCTGGAACCTCTGGCGGCGGCTGCAGGCGCGGAAGCGGCTGGACTACTGGCGTCCCTGAGCTCAGATCCGCGCGAACACCCGCGCGGCGGCCGCCACGGTCGTATCGATCAGCTCGTCGGTGTGCGCCGCGGAGACGAAGCCTGCCTCGAATGCCGACGGCGCGAGATAGATTCCCTCGGCCAGCATGCCGTGGAAGAAGCGCTTGAAGCGCTCGATGTCGCAGGCAGTCGCCTGCGCGTAGCTCGCAACCGCCGGCGCGTCGGTGAAGAACAGGCCGAACATCCCGCACACGTGGTTCGTCGCCAGCGCAACACCGCCGCGGCGCGCCGCTTGCGCAAGGCCATCCACCAGTCGGGTGGTCGCGGCTGCGAGCCGGTCGTGGAATCCGGGTGAGGCGACTCCATCGAGCGTGGCGAGACCGGCCGCCATCGCCACCGGGTTGCCCGACAGCGTGCCCGCCTGGTAGACGGGCCCGAGCGGCGCGATGTCCTGCATGATCTCGCGCCGGCCGCCGAACGCGCCGACCGGCATGCCGCCGCCGACGATCTTGCCGAGCGTCGTCAGGTCGGGACGGATCCCGTACAGCGCCTGCGCGCCGCCGAGCGCTACCCGGAACCCGGTCATCACTTCGTCGAAGATCAGCAGCGCGCCGTACCGCGTGCATTCCTCGCGGAGCGCCTCGAGGAATCCAGCTGCCGGCGGAATGCAGTTCATGTTGCCGGCGACGGGCTCGACGATCGCGCACGCAACCTGCGGTCCGATCTCCGCGAACGCGGCGCGTAGCTGTGCGGTGTCGTTGTACGACAGAGTAACCGTGTGCGCCGCGAGCTCGGGCGGCACGCCGGGCGAGGTCGGGACGCCGAGCGTAAGGGCGCCGGATCCCGCCTTGACGAGCAGCGAGTCCGAATGTCCGTGATAGCAGCCTTCGAACTTCACGATCCGATCGCGACGCGTGTGGCCGCGCGCGAGACGGATCGCACTCATCGTGGCCTCGGTCCCCGAGCTCACCATCCGGACGAGCTCGATCGACGGCACGAGCTCGCAGATGCGCCGCGCCAGCATCGTCTCGATCTCGGTCGGTGCTCCGAACGAAAGGCCGCCCGCAGCCTTCTCCTGGACCGCACGGATAACCGCCGGATGCGCGTGACCGAGGATCATCGGTCCCCAGGATCCGACGTAGTCGATGAAGCATCGTCCGTCGGCGGCCCAGACATGCGCGCCCTCGGCGCGTGCGAGGAAAATCGGTTCGCCGCCGACGCCGCGGAACGCGCGCACGGGCGAATTAACCCCGCCCGGGATGTACTTGCAGGCGTCCGTGTAGAGGCTCACGCAGGGTCTCCGGCTCAGGCCCGGCGCCAGTCTAGCAGCCGGTTCCGCGGGAGCCGCAGGCCGCAGCGCTTTGCCCGGCGCAGCGGCTCGAACGTACCATGCAGCCGGGAAACCCGCAGACAACCTACATGTCGTTCGCCCAGCCCTGGCTGCTCGTGATGCTCGGCAGCGCCCTCGGTGGTGGTGCGCGGCTTTGGCTCACGACGGCCGTCGCCCGACCGCTGGGCACGGCTTTTCCGTGGGGCACGCTTGCGGTCAATCTGCTCGGATGCCTGGCGGTCGGAATTCTCGCGGCGCTGCTCGCGCCGCCCGGCCGGATGCATGACACGCAGTCGCTGCGCGTCTTCCTGATCGTCGGTGTCCTCGGCGGTTTCACGACCTTTTCGGCATTCGCGCTGGACGCGCTGCTGCTCGTCCAGCGGGGATCCCCGGTCGCCGCGGCTGCCTACGTGGCAGCGTCGGTGATCGGATGCCTGCTTGCGGCCGGTGCCGCCTATGCGCTTGTCAGCGCCGCGCTGCGGTGATCGCCGTTATCGCTGCACGACCTCGTAGCCACGCTGCTCGAGCAGCTCGATGACGCTGTTGCGGCCGACGAGGTGGAGTGCACCCACGACCACCAGGTAATCATCGTCGTCGTCGAGCAAATCGACGAGCCGCGTCACCCACGAGCGGTTGCGGTTCTCGGTGAGCGGGCCGTAGAGCTCCGGAAAGCGCTCGTATTCCGCAGACAATGTACTTGCGAGCGATTCGATGTCGCCACCGCGCCATGCCGCGAGCAGCTTGTCGATCTCGGCGTCGAGCTCTGCGGTCTCGTCGAGCGTCATCAACAGCATGCGTTTCTGCTGCTCGAGCGAGAGGCCGCCGAAGATCGCGAACTGCTGCGCCGCCGTCTCCAGCCCGGAGATCGGCTTGTGGTCGGCGACCGCGCGGCGCGTGAGCGTCTGCTCGACGCCGAGCTCCGCGCTGAAGCCACGGTTCTCGAGCTCGAGCTGCATCAGCGTGACGGCGACGAACCAGGGGGCGAACCGGTCGAGGAGCTCCAGGTCGAATCCGGCGGAACGGGCTCGCTCGGCGACCCGCGCGTGGTCCGCGCCGAGCAGCACCTTCAGGCTCTGGCCCTCGGGCAGCATCGCCTGGGCCTGCATCGCCTGGACCAGGTCCGCCGGATCGGCGAGGGCCTCGTCCATGTCGATCTCCATCACCAGCTGCTCGGCATCCGCGTACGCGTCGTCGGCGGCAGCCGGCAGGGAACCGTCCTTCGGCCGCAGCACGTGCAGCGACCCGAGCAGGTAGACCGTGTTGTTCTCGCCGTCAACGGTCCACAGGACGTGACGTCCGTCGGCAAGGCCTGTGGCCGGCGCGGCGAGCGCCGCCAGGAGCACGCCGGCGGGCAGGGCGCCGTATTTCATTGGGAATATCCCTCGAGCCACACGACTTCGGAAGCGAGCCCGCCATCCGGGGCGAGATCGATCACCCGGTAGCCGGGCGGTCGGTCGTC
>Ga0075428_100006446_pt1 | contig 13054 bp, 9 predicted proteins | sample RhiMetdeltSRZDD2_FD_75291 | JGI IMG/M metagenome (GOLD analysis project Ga0075428, IMG submission 75291) | Populus rhizosphere microbial communities from Tennessee, USA - Rhizosphere MetaG P. deltoides SRZDD2 | ecosystem: Host-associated > Plants > Roots > Rhizosphere > Soil | place: USA...
GCGTGGACGAGAGCTGTCATCCCTTGGCGCAAGGCCGGCTCGGGCAGGTGGCCGTACCCGAGCACGAGCGCCGGGGGAGCCGACTGCGCCGAAGAGTAGTAGTCCGCCAGGGTGCCCACGCGCAACCCGCGCTCGCGCAACGACCGCGCAACACCAACGGCGTCGACCTCGTCGGGGAGGCGCACCAACGCGGTACCGAGGCCGAGGCTGACCGGCAGTCCGGCGAGCACCGTCTCGACCACCTGCCGCTTGCTGTCGTAAAGCTGACCGAGCCGGTGCATCCGCCGCACCACCGTGCCGTCCCGCAACAGGCTGGCCATGGCCAGTTGGGTGACGTGCGGTGGCCGCGGCGAGTCACCGACGATGTCGACCAGGCCCGACGGCACGACCGCGTAGCCGAGCGCCAACGCCGGCGTCAGCAGGTCGCAGAACCCACCGACCATCACCACGGCATCCGTCGACTCGTGCAGCCGTGGAGCACGCGCATCGGCGTGGAAGACCGTGTCGCACGCGACCTCGACGAGCCAGCCGCCGGTACGCCCGGCCCAGGCCACGGCCGCGCGCTGGTGCGCGGCAGGGAGCACCGCGTCCCAGGGTGGCGGGCTGACCACGAGCGCCCGACACGACGGATCGCGAACGGGCATGGGGTCGCCACGAACCGCACGCCGCAGCGCCGGCGCGATCGGCTCCGGCAGGGCCACGTCGGATCCGCGCAGGCCGAGCCCGTCGAGCACGAGTCGCAGTCCATCGGCCGTACCGCCGGTCACCACGATCTCGCGCCCGGTCAGGTCGAGGCCGCGGGTGCGCACCAGGTGTTCGGCGATCGCCTGCCGCAGCTCGTCGAGACCGAGCGGCGGTGGGCTGGCGGGGGCGGGGTGGAAGCTGGCCCGCCGCCACGCGGCACGCCACTCGGCCAGCGGGAAGGCCTCGCGACAGAGTTGGCCCGGCGACAGGTCGAGCGCCACGCGAGGTCGCGGCCGCACGACGTTCGGCTTGTGCGGGGTACCGGCGACGTAGGTGCCCGAACCATGGTGGCTGTCGAGATAGCCGCGGGAGAACAGCTCGGCGTACGCGGCCACGGTCACCCCGCGTGACACCCCGAGCAAGGACGCGAGGGTACGGGTCGACGGCATGCGCGCGCCGCGGACGAGCGTCCCGCGAGTCACGGCCGACGCCACCTCCCCGGCGATCTGGTGGTGCAGCGGCGTGGCCGCGTCGCGGTCGAGCGCGATGGCGATGGACAGGGGTTCCCGGTAGCGCATGTCATCGATGTACGGACGCTCAGCTCGAGGCAAGGTTGTCGCAACGTTGTCGGATACGCTGACCCGGTGTCCGTCCGGCCGCGTGCCGAGGTGCGCCTCCTGGGCCCGATCGAGGTCATTGGCCCCACCGGTAGCGCGGTCCTGCCCGGCAGCCGGCAGCGGGCGTTGGTCGGGCTGCTCGCGCTGCGGGCCGGTACGGTCCTAGCCCAATCCAGCCTGATCGATGCGCTGTGGGGTGACGAGCCACCGCGTACCGCCGTCAAGACGCTGTACAGCCACGTGACGCGGGTGCGCCAGGCACTCGCCGCGTGCGGCCTGCCCAACGCGCTCGTCACCCGGGATCCCGGGTACGCGTTGCGTATCGAGCCGGCGGACGTCGACGCGCGTCAGTTCGAGGACCTGCTCCGCAAGGCAGCCGACCACCTGGCCGAGGGAGCGCTGGAGGACGGCGTCGCCCAACTGCGCGCGGGCCTCGCGTTGTGGCGCGGTGACCCGTTCGCCGACGCGGTACCGGCCGGCTGGGGTGCGGGCGAGGTGACCCGATTGCACGAGGTACGGCTGACCGCTAGCGAGGATCTGTGGGACGCCGAACTGCGGCTCGGCCGCCATGCCGGGGCAGTCGGCGAGCTGGACGGGCTCGTGGCGGCACAGCCGTACCGGGAACGCCTCGTCGGTCTGCTGATGCTCGCCCGGTACCGGTCCGGCCGGCACGCCGACGCGCTCGACGCATACCAGCGGCTGCGGGCCCGCCTCGCCGACGAGCTCGGCGTCGATCCCGGACCCGAGCTGCAGCGCCGGTACAGCATGATCCTGCGCCACGACGCGGCGCTGGACCTCCGCGCGCCCGACCGCACCGCGACCGCGTCGGTCCCGTTGCCCAGGCCGGCCCAGCTACCGGCACGGGTCGGCCACTTCACGGGGCGTACCGCGGAACTCGACACGCTGTGTCGGATGCTCGACGATCCCGGCAACGAGACCCACATCGTGGCCATCTCCGGTCCGGCCGGCATGGGCAAGACCGCGCTTGCCGTGCAATGGGCCCACCAGGTGAAGGACCGGTTCCCCGACGGTCAGCTCTTCCTCGACGTACGCGGGCACGACCCCGCGACGGCGGCCGGTACGGCTGACGTGCTGGCGCACATGCTGCGCAGTCTCGGCGTACCGCCCGAGCGGGTCCCCGCCGAGCTGGCCGAGCAGACCGGCCTGTACCGCTCGTTGCTGCACGACAAGCGGATCCTCGTCGTGGTGGACAACGCGGCCAGCGCCGACCAGGTGCTGCCGTTGGTACCGGCCAACGAGTCCAGCCTGCTGCTGATCACCAGCCGCGGCTTGCTGACCGCACTGTCCGCGCACCACGCGGTACGCCTGATCGGTATCGACGTACTCGAGCGGGACGATGCGCTCCGGTTGCTGGACCGGGTGCTCGGTGCGCACCGGGTGGAACGGGAACCAGCGGACGCCGCCGAGCTGGTCGAGCTGTGCGTACGCATGCCGCTGGCGCTGCGGATCGCGGCGGCCATCCTCGCCGCGCGGGCCGATCTGCGGATCGCCGAGCTCGCCGCGAGCCTGGCCACCGAACACCGGCTGGACGCGCTGACCATCGAGGGCGACTCGCGCAGTGTCCGGGCGGTCTTCGCGAGCGCGTACCACGCGGTAGCGGCCCCCGCGGCCCGGCTGTTCCGCCTGCTGGGCCTGCACCCCGGCGTCACCTTCGGACCTCACCTCGCCGCGGCGGCCGCGGCGGTACCGCTGGCCGACGCCCGCCGGTGGATCGCCGACCTGGTCACCGCGCACCTGGTCGGGGACCTCGGCGGCGAGCGGTACCGGTTCCACGACCTGATCCGGCTATACGCGTACGAGTGCGCCCAGCTGGAGGAGTCCCACGCCGAGCGCGAGGAGACCACCGCCCGCATCCTCGACTGGTACCTGTCCGTCGCCGCGGCCGCGAACCGCACGCTCGACCCGAGCCGCAACCGGGTCGTCCCCGAAGTCGGATACCCTCCGGCCGAGCTACCGGACACCACGAGCCACGCGGGCACGTTGGCGTTTCTCGACGGCGAGCGGCCCAATCTGGTACCGCTCGTACGCTACGCGGCGGACCGCGGCCACCACACGACCGCGTGGCAGCTGACCTATCTCTTGACCGGGTTCTTCGAGTTCCGCGGGCACTGGGGCGATCGCATCGAGATCTGCCGAACGGCCGTGGCGGCGGCGCAACGGCTCGGCGATCCGACGGTGGAAGGGTTGATGCACAGCAGCCTGGGCGTCGCGTACGTCGCGGTGCGCCGCTTCGACGAGGCGCTCGGCCAGCTCGGTCAGGCCCTGGTACGCATGCGGGCCATCGGCGACACCCGCGGCCAGGGCACCGCCCAGCACAACATCGCCGTGGCGTACACCGGACTGCGCCGGTTCGACCAGGCGCTGGACGCGTTCCAGCAGGCCGTCACGCTGTTGCACACCGCGAACAACCCGTCGCCTTGGATCGCCCTCGCGCTGAACAACATCGGATACGTGTACGCCCAGATGGGCCGCAGCGACCTCAGCTTCGAGTACCTGGCCCGCGCGCTGGACCTCATCCGCGGCGTCGGCGATCCACGGATCGAGGCCGCGGTCCTGCACAGCGTTGGCCAGACGCACCTGCACGACGGCGACCACCGGGCCGCCATCGACCATTTCGCACAGGCGCTGGCGATCCGGCGGGACATCGGCGACCGGCAGAACGAGGTGGACACCCTCAACCACCTCGGAGCCGCGCACCTGGCCCGAGGCGCCGGCGGCACCGCGCTCGAGCAGTTCCAGCGGGCGCTGGACATCAGCCGCGACATAGCCGACGAGCACTTCGAGGCGGTGACCCTGCAGCACATCGGCCGGGCTCGGCTCGGTCTCGGCGATGTGGATGGCGCCCGGGAGTACCTCGAGCTCGCGCTGGCGGTACGCACGCGGGTGGTCGACGCGTACGAGGAGGCGCACATCCATCGCGACCTGGACGAGCTCGAAAGGCGGTGTGGCAACCCGTCCGCCGCCCGCCGTCACCTGCTGCGGGCCATCGAGCTGTACCGCCGGGCCAACGCGACCGCCGAGGCGGAGAAGCTCAGTGTCGATCAGGCGGTTGGGGTGCCCGACCCTCGGGCACCCCAACGCCGCTACCGTCGACAGTCGGTAGACACAATGGTGATCTCGCCGACCCCGTCCTCGACCGTCCCGTCGGAGGGTTCGAAGATCGCGACGTAGAACACCTCGTCCGGTTCGCACACCCCGTCTGCCCGGATCCGTAGCCAGATCGTGCCCGACGACTCGCCTTCCATGATCGTCACGACCTCGTCCTCGACCGGTACGAAGTCGTCCGCCCCAGCCGTGCCCGCCCGGGTGGCGTAGTGGATTCGCATGTCGACCCGCGCAGGCACGTCCAAGATGATTTTCACCGGGCACGGTGGTGGGTTGGGGCTGCCGTCGGGGTCCGGCATGCCGTCGATGCAGTGCGCGCTGTCGGTGCTCGCGCTCGGCGGCTTCATGATCGCGTAGCCGGCGGTGGCGAGTCCGCCGATCCACACCGCCGGTACCACCACGAGCGCGCTCAGCACTCGGAAGAGTCTCATCACACCGTCCCCAGCTAGGTGTCGGTCACTGTCTAGTCAGTGTCCGCGAGACCACATGTACGCCCTCCGGGTTGTCGAAAGGTTGTCGCGAATCCGGGATAGCCGGCAGGCGGATGTGGTGACCCACCGGCAGCAGGGCGAGCAGCAGAGCGGCGGCCATGCCCGCGTAGAAGCTGATCAGTCCCATGTCGGCCGCGATGAAGCCGTGGAACAGCAGACCCGCGGCCAGCAGCAGGCGTTTCGCCGCGGGACCGAGCACGATCGCGATCGCGAGCGAGAACTCCAGCGCCACCGACCCCCACGTCAGCGTCGCCACGCCGACCGACGAGTGGGTGACCAGATCGGTGACCGGCCGCAGCCACGGCGGCGAACCGAAGGACGGGTGGCGCGACCAGTAGTACATGGCCGTACCGTCGGCCCACTCCCGAACGCCGAGCTTGGCCATCGACGCCTGCAGGTAGAGCACCGCCACCTGCACCTGGATCAGCAGCAGCGCGACCCGGGCGACGACCGCTTTCGTGTCGGGCTCTCTAGTTTCGGGCGGCCGTTGCCAGTGCCAGCGCCGTCCGTCGGTCAGGCAGATCGGCAGCAGCAACAGCGTGAGTACGCCGGTCACCTGGTCGCCGCCGTCCTGAAGGGTGGCGTTGGCGATCAGGCTCCACGACACGTACCAGTGCGGGATCGCGGTGAACCGGGGCAGCCAGCCACTGGCCACGACCAGCAGTACCGCGATCGACAGCCAGCGACCCAGTTGCAGGTCCGGCGCGACGCACCAGATGCCGGCCCGGCTCATCCCGTGGCACACCGGCGGCACGACGCCGTTCGACAGCGGGGACATCAAGGCTGTCGGATCGGTCGCCAGCAACGTGCCCAGCGTGCCCAGCGCCAGCAGCGTGCGCGCCAGCCCTATCCCGGACGACCAGACGGGTACGGCGAGCCGGGGCCGGGCCCACCGACCGAGCGCGGTCAACATGTCACCCTCACCCGAACGACCTTCGACGGCATCGTGGTCGGCGCGTCCCGCCACGCCCATGGGAGCACCTCCTGCTGGACGACACCAATGTCGCCGCACACGGTGTGCCGGTTGGAGCGGTTGGTCACGGTACCGACGGGCGGCGCCTCCGACAGGCACGCGGTGGGCGGACGCTCGCAGTCCCGCCAGGCTTGCTTCGGCAACAGCGACAACAGCATCGCGACCTCGGTGCCCTGCGCGCGGGGCGCACGGTCGAGGCCCATCGTGTACCGGGGCTGCGCCAGCGGACCCAACGTGATGTCCTGCCAGCCGCCGTCGGGTTGGTGGCGGTACACCTGCGCCCACATGCTGCGCGGGCTCTTGGTGAAGAAGGCCCAGCCCTGCGGCACGAAACCGCGTACCGCCTTCGTGTCCGGCCCCGGCAGCGAGAACGGCTTGGCCGGCAGCGCGGCGAGCAGGACGTAGGCCACGAACAGCAGGGCGGTAGCGGCGACGGTAGCCACCCGCCGCCCGAGGCGGACGTCGAGGTCCGCCGAGCTGCCGGCGGTCATCTCAGTACCCCGCTTCCTGTTGCAGGCCCTCGGCGATGTCCTTGACCATCACCTCGTGCGCCAGCTGCGCGCGGTCGGAGAACTCCGGCATGCTGAAGTCGAGCAGCACGATCGCCAGCACGACGGCGATCACCACGACCGCGACCTTGTCGACGGCCACCGCCGTGTCAGTCTCGAACCACGTGTCGGCGCCGGTGTCGTAATTGAACTCGGCGTCCAGCACCGCGGCGTGCACCAGGTGCTGCTCGGCCCATTCCTTGTCGATCTGCCAGATCGCGTCGTCGACCTTCCGGGGGTCGAACTGCCGGTCGAGTGTCCGGCGGGCGATGACGCCGAGATCCGACATACCCTGGGACACCCGGCGCGGGTCGCCGGACTGCATGTTGGCGACGAACGCGTCGGCCCACCGCGGGTCCGCCGCGATCCCGTCGTGGATGCCGCGCTGCGTCTCGCGGATCGAGTCGGTCCACTGTGTCGGGCCGCGGTTCAGGTTGGTGAGGTACCGCGCGGCCGGCCCGTCGTTGAAGAGCACGCCGTCGGCGATCTCGGCAGCCGTGAAGCGTGGCGCGCCGCCCGCCGCGGTCGCCGTCGCCGTCCGCATAGTCGCGAACGCGACACCGACCGCGACGGCGAGCGCCAGCAACAGCAGGCTTCGCCATCGTTTGGAAAACATGGCCATGACCCCTTCCGGGTCCCAGGCGGGCGCGGATGCCCGCCGTCAGACCACCACCGTCGCGCCCGGACGCGGGCGCGCACAGGTCCACTCTCGGTGTAGTCCGGTCCACAGTGGATCTGTGCTCCTGACGGCGGCCTTCCTAACGTCGAGCCATCAGAAGACGGTTCAGGGAGGCTTTCATGTTTCGAAACATGCGCACCGGGTTTGCCGTGGCGCTGCTGGCCGGGGCCATCGTGGTCGCCGGCCCGATCACGGCCGCGCAGGCTGACACGCCGACCCCGCTCCCCGAGAAGGGTGCCGTGGAGCAGTTGGCCGCCGACTGGCGGCTGAGCCTCGACGAGGCTACCGCCCGGATCGCGCGCCAGGACGCGGTGGCCGCGCTGTCCGAAGACCTGGAGTCCACACTGGACGGTCGCTTCGGTGGTCTCTGGGTGGACCACGCCAGGGGCGGTCGGGTGACCGTCGGTACCACCGACGGATCGTCGGACGAGGTCGTCGCGCTGGCTCGCCGGTACGGCCTCGATGACTTCGTCACCGTGGATCAGGTCCGCTATGGACAGTCCACTCTGACCGGCATCGCCGAGCGGCTCTCCGACGGACTGGGGGAAGCCAACGACGGCGCCCGGACGCCGGTCTCGGCCAGCCTGCGTACCGACCTGAACCAGGTCGAGCTGACCCTGCCGACCGACGCGACCCCGGCCCAGCGGGCGTACGTGGCCTCGGCGGCGGAGACCTTCGGCGCGGCGGTGGCGGTCACCGGTGGCGACGGCGTCGCCGAGCCGGCGGCCTGCAGCAGCCCGACGGCGTGCGACAAGCCGCTGCAGGGCGGTGTGCACATCCACTCGGACAACGGCGTCACCTGTACCGGTGCGTTCAACGTGCAGGGCGGCGGCAAGAAGTGGATGCTCACCGCGGGGCACTGCCTCTACTTCGCCGGCTTCAGCCCGTGGCAGTACTGGTGGACGAAGAACAACAACGGCACCAACCGCAAGTTCGGCGGCGGTACGCAGTACTGGTGGTTCGGAGGTTCGCAGGGTCGCGACTTCGCCATCATCAGCGTCGACTACGTCGCGGAGAACCCGCAGGCGACCATCTTCGCCAGCTCGAGCGGCCGGACGATCACCGGTACCGGGTCGGCTTACGTGGGCATGTACATGTGCAAGACCGGCCAGACCACGGGTTACCAGTGCGGCAACGTCACCAGCACCAACTACAACACGACGTACTCGGGCGGCATCCCGGTCAAGAACATGATCACGGCCAGCATCTACACCTGCAAGGGTGACAGCGGTGGCTCGAACTACCTCAACCACACGGCGTACGGCATCACCAGCGGAGCCGTCTTCAACTCCCCGAATTGCGGGAACACGGTCATCACGAACAAGATCGGCAGTGCCCTGAGCGTGCTGGGCGTATCCCTCCTCTGACGTCCCGCGACCGCCCCCACTCTCCGTGATCGACGGAGGGTGGGGGCATCGACAACCTTGACAATGGGTCCAATCTGGGACAGGCTCGGGCGAGAGAGCGCTCTCTGATCTCTGTCGATACCCGTCCGGGAGGATCCACTATGGACACCCGACTGCGCTGGCGCGCGCTCTCGATACTCTGCGTCACCGCGTTGACCACCTCGTTCTTGTCCGCTCCGGCTGTCGCGGCGCCTGCGCCGGCGGTCACCATCGCCACCGACCACTCCGTGTACCTCACCGCCGAAGGCGGCCTCGTCCGGATCGGCGTGACCGTCACCACCGCCGACAACGGGCCGCTGGCGGTACCGACGACCATCGACTACCGCACGGCCGGCGGTACCGCGTCGGCCGGCGCCGACTACCGACCCGTCTCGGGCACGCTGACGTTCCCGGCCGGCGCGGTTTCCGGCTCGACGCGGTGGCTGACCGTCGCCACCAACCGGGACCAGTCCGCGGAGGCCGCCGAGACGGTACCGCTGCGGTTCACCGATCGGGCGACCGGCTCGGCGGTGACCGGTACGGCCGTCATCAACGCGCACGGTCTGCCGTACCTCGACTCGCGGCTACCGGTCGACCGCCGGGTGGCGGATCTGCTCGCCCGCATGACGCTCGAGGAGAAGGTCGGCCAGATGACGCAGGCCGAGCGGGGTGCGGTCACCGACGACCCGGCTGTCATCGCCGACTGGATGCTCGGCTCGGTACTGTCCGGCGGCGGCTCGGTACCGGCCGACAACACCCCCGCCGGCTGGCTCGAGATGGTCAACGGCTTCCAGGAGCAGGCACTGACCACCCGGCTGCAGATCCCGCTGGTGTACGGCGTCGACGCGGTACACGGGCACGGCAACCTGTTCGGGGCGACCATCTTCCCGCACAATGTCGGCCTCGGCGGAACGCGGGATCCTCGGCTGGTCGAGAAGATCGGGCGCGCCACCGCGGCCGAGGTACGCGCGACCGGCATCCCGTGGAACTTCTCGCCCTGCGTGTGCGTGGCGCGGGACGAGCGCTGGGGGCGTACCTACGAGAGCTTCGGCGAGGACCCGGACCTGGTGGCCCGGATGACCACGATCATCGACGGCCTGCAGGGCAAGCGCCTCAGCGACGAGGACAGCGTGCTGGCTACCGCGAAGCACTATGCGGGTGACGGTGACACCGAGTTCGACCAGGCGATCGCCGACGACAACGAGGGCAAGCCGTGGTTCGAGCAGCGGTACACCATCGACCAGGGCATCACGCAGACCAGCCGGTCCGACTTCGCCCGGCTCGACTTCGCGCCGTACCCGGTGGCGATCCGTCGTCACGACGTCGGCGCCGTGATGCCGTCGTTCTCCAGCATCGACTGGGTCGAAGACGGCCTGGGCAACCCGACGAAGATGCACGCACAGCGCGAGCTGATCACCGACCTGTTGAAGGGGCGCACCCACTTCGACGGCTTCGTCATCTCCGACTGGGAGGGCATCCACCAGATCCCCGACCCGGACCAGCCGACCAACGGTGGCCTGACGGCGTACAAGGTACGGGTCGGCGTGAACGCCGGTACCGACCTGTTCATGGAACCGTTCAGCGCAAAGCAGTTCGAGGACCTGTTGCTGGCCGAGGTGGCCGCGGGTCGGGTCAGCCAGGCCCGGATCGACGACGCGGTACGGCGGATCCTGCGCCAGAAGTTCCGGCTCGGCCTGTTCGAGCACCCGTTCACCGCACCGGACCGGCTCGACGAGGTCGGCAGTGCGGCACACCGGGCGCTGGCCCGGCGGGCGGTCGCCGAGACGCAGGTACTGCTGAAGAACAGCGGCGGAGTACTGCCGCTGGCCGCGCGCGGCAACATCTACCTGGCTGGGCGCAACGCGGACAACATCGGCAACCAGTCCGGAGGCTGGACGATCCAGTGGCAGGGCGTGTCCGGCGACATCATTCCCGGTACCACGATCCTCGAGGGGATCCGGGAGGTGGCGCCGCGAGCACACGTGACGTTCAGTGAAGACGCGTCGGCGCCGATGGCAGGAGCCGACGTGGGCATCGTCGTGGTCGGCGAAACGCCGTACTCGGAAGGTTTCGGTGATATCGGCGGACCTGAATGTGGCTTCTGCTCGCCCGCGCAGCTCGAGGAGAAGTCCCTGTCCTTGCAGCCCGGTGACCAAGCGGTCATCGACAAGGTCTGCGGCGCGATCGCTAAGTGCGTGGTCCTGGTCGTGTCCGGCCGGCCGCAGGTACTCACCGACCACATTGGACAGATGGATGCGCTGGTGGCGTCGTGGCTGCCGGGTAGCGAGGGCGCGGGCGTGGCCGATGTGCTGTTCGGTCGCCGTCCGTTCACCGCGCGGCTGTCGATGACGTGGCCGCGCACCGAGGCGCAGGTACCGATCAACGTCGGCGACGCCGACTACCACCCGCTGTTCCCGTTCGGTTGGGGACTGCGCACCGGCCGGCCGCACGCGACCGCGGCGGATGCGCTGAGCGCGGCCCGTGACGCGGCGCAGGAGGCGGTGATCGCCGGTCGTGCGCCGGCGGACTGGGCACGCCTGATCGCGGCAGCGGATCAGGCGGCGTCGAGTGGAAACCAGGCCGCGGCGCTGGCCTTGTTCACGCGCGTCGCCGGCTGACACGGACACACGGTCGTGGCGTCGCCCTCGGGCGGCGCCACGATCTAGTTAGGCGGCTTGGCGGTATCGAGCGGTGCCGTGCATCGGGCTCCGAGCCGTAGGAGGGCTCGTTCGGTCGGTGCCGAGGTGTAGACGCCACGACGAGCCACGGCGAGTGGGGCCGGCCGGTGGTTCGGTGAAGTCGAGGGTGGGGCGGGTAAGGGCGATGATGACGGCGTAGCCGCTGAGGATCAGCGCGTGGCTGACCAGTCGCCCGGTCTCGACCCTTCCGGCGGCGAGGTCGGAGGCGCTGAGCAGGGTCAGGGTGGCCACGAAGGCGGTGAGGATCGGCAGGACGCCGGTGGGACGGTTGCGGCGTAGGGCGGTCCACAGGAACGCGGCGCCTATGGCGATATTCCAGGCCGCTGACTCGTGCCAGAGGTGGTCGGTGGCGGTGACTGGGGTGGCGTGGCCGTCATGCAGGAGGGTGTTCTGGCCGAAACCGCTGATCTGGACGAGTCCGAGTCCGAGTTGGATGGCGCCGAGTCCGGCGAGGAGTCCGCGCAGTGCCTGGGCGAGGAGGGCCCGACCGGGTCCCGGTGCGGTGTCGAGCACGCTGTCCGGCAGCGCGGGGATGTCCGTGGACAGCTCGGTACGGGCGAGTCGCGTGATGGCGGCGGCCGCCTGCCACCACCGTTGGCAGTCGTCGCACTCGGTCAGGTGTTGGTCGGCACGGTCGCGTTCGCCGGGCGCGTCTTCGCCGTCGAGCATGGCGGAGAGCATTTCTCGGTACAGGTCACACCTCACATTCCTATGGTCGGGTATCGGGCCGGGCCGGTTCCCCCTTAGGAGGGCAGACGTCCGGTTGTCGGGCGGGCTAGCGTTGCGGTCATGCCTCCCGGCCGTGTCGACGATGCCGCGATCACCCGTTTGGCGATGGCGGCGAAGGCCGGCGACAAGGAGGCCGCGACCGAGTTCATTCGGGCTACCCAGCACGGCGTGTACCGGTTTCTGGCGTACGTGGTCAATGCGCGGGAGGCCGAGGACCTGACACAGGAGACGTTTCTGCGGGCGATGGGTTCGCTGCGCCGGTTCGCCGGTCGGTCGGCGGCCCGGACCTGGCTGATGGCGATCGCCCGGCGGGTGGCCGTGGACCATGTACGAAGCGTGGTGCGCCGGCCCCGGGCCGCCGTGGTGGCGGACTGGCAGAGCAGCGTCGACTCGGTAGCCGTGGAGTCGGGCTTCGACGAGACGGTGGCGTTGACCCAGCTGCTGGACACGCTGCCGGCGGATCGGCGGGAGGCGTTCGTCGCTACCCAGGTACTGGGCCTGAGTTACGCGGAAGCGGCCGACGTGTGTGACTGCCCGGTCGGCACGATTCGGTCCCGGGTGGCCCGGGCCCGGGCCGACCTGGCCGCAGCGATGACGGCCGACCCCGACGGCCACGACCGGCGGCACTTGCGCGCGATCGGCTGACCGCGGGAACTTTCCCCGCGAGCGCGGCGACCAGGATCGATGGAGGTCCGTGACGGTCGCGGCGGTACCCGCGGCCGTCCTCTACGAGGAGTGTGGGTATGCGCGCACGCGTTCTGACCGGCGCAGTCGTTGCCGTCCTGGCCGGGCTGGTAACCGCGATGGCGGTCGGTGCCGGTCCGGCATCGGCGCACGTGACGGTGAACCCGGGACAGGCCACCCAGGGCGGCTTTACGAAGCTGGCGTTCCGGGTGCCCAACGAAAGCGATACCGCCAGCACCACCAAGCTGGAAGTGACCATTCCCACCGAGGCGCCGATCGCGTTTATGTCGGTCCGGCCCGTCCCCGGCTGGACCGCGACGGTGGAGACCACGAAGCTGGCTACCCCGGTCAAGACGCACGATGGTGAGATCACCGAAGCCGTCTCGAAGATCATCTGGACGGCGGCCGGCGCCGACGCGGCCATAAAGGCCGGCCAGTT
>Ga0075428_100006448_pt1 | contig 13054 bp, 13 predicted proteins | sample RhiMetdeltSRZDD2_FD_75291 | JGI IMG/M metagenome (GOLD analysis project Ga0075428, IMG submission 75291) | Populus rhizosphere microbial communities from Tennessee, USA - Rhizosphere MetaG P. deltoides SRZDD2 | ecosystem: Host-associated > Plants > Roots > Rhizosphere > Soil | place: USA...
GGGACCGGGACGTCCGTAGCTCATGAAACGCGCACTTCTCGTTCTCCTCCTCTCCACCTCTGCCTTGGCGCAGCCGTTCGGCCCACCTCCGGGTGGGCCGCCTCCGCCGGATCGCGTCATGCCGCCGCCGAACTGGTGGCGCATCGACGAGATCAGCGACGCGCTGAACCTCGATGCGAGTCAGCTCAAAAAGCTCGATGCCGTGCAGAAAGAGCACGCCGAGACTCTCGCGAAGCTCGAGCGAGACCTCACTGCAGCAACGAAGGAGCTGAAAGCTGCACTCGAATCGCAACCGGCGGTCCCCGAGAAGATCATCGCCGCCGGCGATCGCCTCGGCGCGCTGCGTTCCACGTTGTTCCACACGCAGATCGTCATGCTCGCCGCGCAACGCGCGATCCTGACGCGCAAGCAGTGGACGTCGCTGCAGGAACAGGGCATGCGCGGACCACGGCCACACTGAGGAGCGCCGGCGTCCTCGCCGGCTGCGCTCCGCTCAACTGTCATATCGTACGTCCTTGCTCTCACCGGGGACCTCGCTCGGACCCTACCGCATCATCGAGCTCGTCGCGGTCGGCGGGATGGGCGAGGTTTACCGCGCCGAGGATGCGCGGCTGCATCGCGACGTCGCGATCAAAGTGCTGCCGTCGCATCTGGCCGCCGACCGCTCCGCGCTCGATCGATTCCGCCGCGAGGCGCGCGCCGTCGCGGCGCTGTCGCATCCGAACATCCTCGCGATCTTCGACGTCGGCAGCGAGGGCGGCGTGCACTACGCCGTGACGGAGCTGCTCGAAGGCGAGACGCTGCGCGCGCGGCTCGCGCGCGGACGACTGGAGCCGCGCGAGGCGCTGGAGCTGATGCTCGAGATCGCGCAAGGCGTCGCCGCCGCGCACGCGCGCGAGATCGTGCATCGCGATCTCAAGCCGGAGAACATCATGATCACGCGCGACGGCCGCGTGAAAGTGCTCGACTTCGGATTGGCGCGGAGCGCGAGCGGCATCTTCACTGCGCGCGGCGAGACGGCGCCGACGGAGATGCTGCCGACCGAGCCCGGCGTGGTCCTCGGCACGGTCGGTTATCTCGCGCCGGAGCAGGTCGAGGCGCGCTCGCCGACGCCGGCCACCGACATTTTCGCCCTCGGCTGCATCCTCTTCGAAGCGATCGCCGGAAAAGTTCCGTTCGAGCGTGCGTCGTCCGCGCACGCGATGGTCGCGCTGCTGCACGACGATGCGCCGCGGCTGCAGAACGAAGGCGATCCCCTGCTGCGCGACATCGATGCGCTGATCCAACGCTGTCTCGAAAAAGATCCCGAAGAGCGTCCGCGCAACGGCGGCGAGCTCGCGAATGAGCTGCGCGCGTTGTTAGGCGGCGAACGCTTGTCGAAAAAGTTCCGCGCCACGGCGCGTGCGAAATCAGCGCTGCTGCCTCGCGTCATCGCGGGAATCGTCGGCGTGATTCTGCTCGTCGCGATCTTCATCGGCGTGCAGCGCATGCGCGGCCGTCAGATCGATCACGGCTACGACCTGCGCGCGTCGGACATCCGCGGCGACGGCGAAACGAAGCGCCTCATCGAGCTCGCCCTGCACGCAGACGCGGAAGGCAATCGCGCGAAGGCCACGCAGTTGCTTCAGGAAGCGCATCGGCGATCGAAACATACGGCATTCCCTGCGGCGTTTCTGTCGAGCTTCAGCGATGCGGCGGGCCAATTCACGAAGGGCCGCGAGTGGGGCGCGATCGCGGAGAAGCGACTCGAGGGTGCGGGCACGTATGAGTCGCTGCTCGCGCGCTATCTGCTCGTCGCCAGTCATGATCACGCGCAGGAGCTCGCGCTCGCGAAGTCGGCGATCGAGCTTCGTCCGGATGCGTGGCGGCTTCGTCTCGCCGCCGCGCACATTCACTTCGAACAACGCGAGCGCGAGCCCGCACTGCGCGAGCTTCGCCAGATCGACGTGAGCAAGCCCGACGATCGCCGGCTGGTGCTGGTCCTCGCGGATCGCGCGTCGTTAGGCGACACGGACGGTGCGGAGCGCGATCTGCGCGCAAGCCGCCTCGTGAATCGTCCCGCGCTGTTTCACTACACCGAAGCGCGGATCGCGTGGAGTCGCGGCGACATTGCGCGCGCGTCCGAGCTCTTCAATCGTGCAGCGGATGAGGCGAGCGCGGAGGCGCTCGCGCCGCTCGAAGCGGAATCGCGAATGCACTCGAGCATCGCGCTCGTGCGACTCGGACGCTGGGAAGAAGCGCAGCGGCGTCTCGCGACGTGCGCCACACGCGCGCGACAAGCGGGACTGTTGCCGCGCGTGTTCGAATCGTCCGCGATTGCGGCGTATGCCGCGCATCGCGCGGGCGATCCCGCGGAGCGCGATCGCAAGCTCGTGGCCGCGATGTCCGTTGCACCTCCGCCCGAGCCGGCCGCGTCGCTGCGGCTTCTGGCCATGCGCATGCGATCGGACGTATGGAGGAAGTGGAGTGTCACGGAAATCGAGCGCGACCCCGCGGTCGCGCCGTCGGTCGTGCTCATGCGCGCGCGCGAAGCATGGCTCGCAGGCGATCTCGAGACCGCGAAGCAGGAGCTCCGTCGCGCGCGAGCCGACGACATCGACGCGACCGGTGATCGCGAGGAAGCCGAGCTCCTCGCGAACGAGCTCGGGCTTCCCTCGCAGGTGTTGCCCGCGGATCCCCCGTATCCGAACGTGCTGCGGTATCTCGCGATCTTCGAGTTGGCGGAGCGCATCAGCCCTTGATCACGATTGGCACCGGCACCGACAAATAAACAACCTTCGTCGTTTTTCGCCGGAAGATGCGTCGATACCACGGCTCGGTCATCGGTTTGCCTCCGTGCTCCATCACGAGACGGCCGAGCCGCGAGACGTCGTCCGGACTCATGCGAATGCAGCCGTGCGATTCGGCGCCGCCGAGGGAGTCCTGATCGTCCGTCCCGTGAATGTAGTAGTCGGGCTCTTCGAAGAAGATCTTCACGACCTTCATCGGATTGTCGGGATGTCCGGGCGGTGTGGGCGACTTTTTCCGAGCCCACTTCGAGTCCGGCGGCTTCCACGCCGGATTCCAGATCAGCTTGCGGATCTTGAACTGGCCCCGTGGCGTCGGATAGCGGTCCGTTCCCACCGCGATCGAGAAGCTCTCCACCGTCTTGCCGTCGACGACCGCCTCCAGCTCGCGATCGGAGAGATCGACCGCCAGACGGAAGTCCGCAAAGGCGGGACTGCTGACCAGGAGACACGTAAGTGTAAGAAAAAGAAGTCGTTTCACGCCGCGATGAGAGTGCAATCGAGATACCTGTGACGGCGGTCACCGGGACACGTGTCGGGAAACCATTGACGAACGGGAATTCCGTCGGCATCATGTCTGTAACTGAGACTCAGTCTCACTTAGGATCAACGACAAAGGACGACCCTCCACGTGATCATCTGCATCTGCCGCGGCAAATCGGACCGAGCCATCAACAGCGCCATCGAGAACGGCGCGACTTCGCTTCGCGACCTGCAGCGCTGCGGCATCGGCGATCAATGCGGCTCCTGCCATGATTCGCTTCGCGCGATGCTCCGCGCCGCGGCGGAGGAGTCCGAAGCCTGCCCCGCCTGCGCGACTCCCGCGCTGCCCATGCCCGCGATGGCGTGATAGGCTGAAAAACAGTTGGCGGTTGGCGGTTGGCAGTCGACCACCGCCCTCCACGTTCCTCTGCCAACCGGAGGGCATCATGAAGGGCGATCCCAAGATCATCGAAATCCTCAACGACGTTCTTACGGCGGAGCTGACCGCCATCAATCAGTACTTCGTCCATGGGGAGATGTGTGAGAACTGGGGTTACGAGCGGCTGCAGCACATCATCCGCAAACATTCCATCGGCGAGATGAAACACGCCGAGGAGCTCATCGAGCGCGTCCTCTTCCTCGAAGGCATCCCGAACGTACAACGCCTCGGCAAGATCAACATCGGCGAGAACGTTCCCGAGATCATGAAGCTCGACTACGCCCTGGAGCTGGAAGCGCTGCCGCGGCTCAACGCCGGCATCGAGACCTGCCGCGAGCTCGGCGACAACAACAGCCGCCACCTTCTCGAAGAGATCCTCGAAGAAGAGGAAGAGCATGTCGACTGGCTCGAAGCGCAGATGGCGCTGCTCGAACAGGTCGGCGTTCAGAACTACCTCGCACAACAGATCAAAGAAGAGGAGTGAGGTGTGGCGGGCGCCGGCGTGATTCTCGCGGCCACGCTCGTCCTCACCAACGGAAAGATCTGGACCGGCGACGGACTCGCGAAGTCGGTCGTCATCGAGGGCAATCGAATCGTCGCCGTCGACGGTCCCCCGCCTGAAGGCGCGCGCGTCATCGACCTTCGCGGCCGCCTCGCGATCCCAGGCTTCATCGACAATCACGTGCACTTCGTCGACGGCGGCTTTCAGCTCTCGCGCGTGCAACTGCGTGACGCCGCGACGCCGGAGGAGTTCGCGCGACGCATCGCCGCGCACGCGAAGAAGCTCGGTGCGGGCAAGTGGGTCACCGGCGGCGAGTGGGATGAGCAGCTCTGGAATCCGTATCAGCTGCCGGCGCGGCAGATGATCGATGCGATCACGCCTGACAATCCGGTGTTCGTGTCGCGACTCGACGGGCACATGGCGCTGGCGAACACGATCGCGTTGCAACTCGCGGGAATCACGCGTGAAACGGCGGATCCTTCGGGAGGCACGATCGTGCGCGACGCGAAAGGCGAACCGACGGGACTCCTCAAAGATGCGGCGATGAATGCCGTGGTCGCGGTGATTCCGCCGGCAACGCTCGAGGAGCGCGTCGCGGCGGCGCGCGCGGGACTCGCGGAAGCAGCGCGGTTCGGAGTGACGTCGTTCTGCGACATGTCGACCAGCGACGCCTACGCCGACTTCCGCGCGTATCAGCAACTCGAGCGCAAGGGCGATCTCACCGCACGCGTCTATCTCTTCACGCCGATCGATGCCTACGAGCGATTGAAGAACGCGGGCATCACCAAGCGATTCGGCGGAGACCGGCTCCGCATCGGCGGACTCAAAGGATTCGCCGACGGCTCGCTCGGCTCATCGACTGCGGCTTTCGAGCAACCCGTGGAAGGTGAGCCTAACAATCGCGGTCTGGTGATGCCGGAGCTGAGCAACGGCTCGATGGCGAAGTGGGTCGCGGACGCGAACGCGCACGATCTGCACGTCGCCATTCACGCGATCGGCGATCGCGCGAATGCGAGCGTGCTGTCGATCTACGAGTCGCAGCCCGACTTCCGCACGCGCCGCTTTCGCATCGAGCATGCGCAACATCTCAACGCGGATCTCATCAAGCGCTTCGCCGCCGATCGCGTGATCGCGTCCATGCAGCCCTATCACGCGATCGATGACGGACGCTGGGCGGAGAAGAAGATCGGACCCGAGCGCGCGAAGGGAACGTACGCATTCCGTTCGCTGCTCGATGCCGGCGCGACGCTCACGTTCGGCTCCGACTGGAACGTCGCGCCGCTCGATCCGATTCTTGGCATCTATGCGGCCGTGACGCGGCGCACGCTCGATGGCCGCAATCCGAATGGTTGGATTCCGGAGCAGAAGATCACCGTCGCCGAAGCGTTGCGCTGCTACACCTCGAACAACGCTTACGCGATGTTCGCGGAGAGCGAAGTGGGCCGCATCGCGCCCGGCATGCTCGCGGACATCGTCGTGCTGTCCGATGATCTGTTCACGATCGCGCCGCAGAAGATCGAGAACGTTCAGGTGGACATGACGATCTTCGACGGGAAGATCATCTACGAGCGCTAACCGCCGGCGATCACGTCCAGCTCGTCCACGATCTCGTTGAGCGTGTGGTAGCGCAGCGAGTCGGGATCGGCGATCAGCTCGTCCAGTGACGGCGTGTCGAATCCCGCGGCGGCGAGCTGACGCGCGATCGGGATCGCCGCTTCGCGCAGTTCCTGCGGCGGATGAGGGAACGGTCCGGGATCCGTTCCCTCCGCGCGATACTGGCTGCGCTCCATCGCCTTCGCGCGCGTGCGCAGCTTCTCCTGGAGCTCGCGCATCGCGGCCAGAAGCTCTTTCGGCAACGCGGTCGCCGCGCGCAAACGCGCGGCGTCGTTCTGCAGCATCGCCACCGCGGCGCATGCGGCGTCCGGCGCGCCCGCATCATCGATCGCGGCGACGAGATCGTTCAGCGCGAACTCGATGTCGTTCACGCGCGCTGCATTGACGCCGTGTTCCTTCGCTCCGGCGACGGCGTTCGCGAGAACATCCGCGCTGATGCGAATGGGCAGCAGTTGCGGATCGTCTTCGAGAGCGGCGCGCAACTGGAACAGCGCCGCCTCCATCATCACCAGCTCGGTCATCGGTTCGTCATCTTGGCCAGGCCGGAAATGATATCGATCGGGAGCGGGAAGACGATGGTCGTGTTCTTCTCGACGCCGATCTCGGTGAGCGTCTGCAGGTAGCGCAGCTGAATCGTGGCCGGCTCGCTGGACAGAATCTTCGCCGCATCGGCGAGTCTCTGCGACGCCGCGAACTCACCCTCCGCGTGAATCAGCTTCGCGCGTTTCTCGCGCTCGGCTTCCGCCTGCTTCGCCATCGCGCGCAGCATCGACTCGGGGAGGTCGACCTGCTTGACCTCGACGTTCACGACCTTCACGCCCCAGGGCTCGGTGTGTTGATCGAGAATCGACTGGATGCGCGCGTTGAGCTGATCGCGATGAGCGAGCAGATCGTCGAGCTCCACTTCGCCAAGGACCGAGCGCAACGTCGTCTGCGCGAACTGCGAGGTCTGGTACCGATAGTCGAACACCTCGACGACGGCGCGCCTCGGCTCGATCACGCGCAGAAACACGACAGCGTTGACCTTCAACGTGACGTTGTCGCGCGTGATGATGTCCTGCGGCGGAACCTCGAATGCCTCCTGCCGCAGCGAGATGCGCACCATGCGATCGATCGGCGCGAAGACGAGAAAGATGCCCGGGCCCTTCGCCTCCGGGAGCAGGCGGCCGAGTCGAAAGATCACGCCGCGCTCGTATTCGGGAAGGATCTTGATCGAGAGAAGAAGGTACAGACCGAAAATGACGGCGGCGATCAACCAGATGCTCATAGGCACCTCCGGCTGCGAATTCTACCGTTTGAAGATAGGGTCAGAGCTTCGCTTTTCGCTTTCTCTACTGGGCTTGGAAAAACGCAGCCCTAACGCCGCTGCGAAACCTCCTCGGAGCAGGTGAAACGGCGAAAATGTCGCATTTTCTCTACTCCGCTTGGAGAAACCGAAAAGCGAAGCTCTGACCCTACTTCTTGTCGGCTTCGCGGATGGCTTCCGCGATTGGGGCGGGGACGTTGCGGCGGAGGGCGTCGACGGAGGTGAAGGTGATAGGGCCGTCGAATTTCCATTCGTGCTTGGGGCGATAGACGCCGACGTCGTGCACGCGCGAGCCGACGACGAAGCGGAGAACGTTGCGGCGATAGTCGAACGCGCGGCCGTTGCGCGTGTGGATGGCGGCGTCGATGCGATAGGTGCCGGCGACCAGATCGAGCGAGGGCATGACGAAACGCACGCGGCCCGCGCCTTCGATTTTTCCGGGCACGTAGCCTTCGACTTCGGTGTTCGTGCCGTACACGCACGTGCCGTCGGCGTGATAGATGCCGAGGCCGAAGACGAAGTCGTCCTGGGGAACGCGCGCCTCGACGTCGAGATCGATCGTGATGCCGGTGCCTGCGCCTAACGCGATGAGCTCGCGGCCCCACTCGTCGGTGATGGCAACGCGCTTGATGACGACCTCTCCGGAGCCCCAACGCTCTTCGTCGATGGAGGATTCGGTCGCTTTTTCCGGCGCTTCCTCAACTTTCGGCGGCGGGGATGCCGGCGCTCCACTGACTTCTTGCAAGTACGCATCGACGACGCGCATCGGATCGCCGACTGCTTCGACCATGCCGTGATCGAGCCACAGCGCGCGATCGCAGAGGTTGCGCACCTGATCGAGTTGGTGCGTGACGAAGACGAGCGTCACGCCGCGGTACTTCATCTCCTGGATCTTCGCCACGCAGCGCGCGGAGAACTCTTCGTCGCCGACGGACAGTACCTCGTCGATGAGGAGAACATCGGGATCGACGTGCACGGCGACGGCAAATCCGAGGCGCACGTACATGCCCGACGAGTACGTCTTCACCGGCTGATCGAGAAAATCGCGGATGCCGGAGAACTCCACGATCTTGTCGAAGCGCTCATCGATCTCGCGCCGCGACAGGCCGAGCATGATGCCGTTGATGTAGACGTTCTCGCGGCCGGTGATCTCGGGATGAAATCCCGCGCCGAGCTCGATGAGCGCAGCGATGCGTCCGTTCACGGCCACGCGCCCGCTCGTCGGTTTGAGAATCCCCGAGATCAATTTCAACAGCGTCGACTTCCCGGAGCCATTGCGGCCGATGATGCCGAAGGCCTCGCCGCGATCGACGGCGAACGACACGTTCTTCAGCGCCGCAACCGATGCTTCGGGCGAAGGCCGCAGATCGCGCTTGAGCAGAGCGCTCTTGAGCGTCGCGAATTGCGAGCGGCGTCCCCAGAGCCGGTAGTTCTTGTCGACGCTGGTCAGAGAGATCGCGTAATCGGCCATGGACCTAGATCGCTTCGGCCAATGTATCTCTCAATCGATCGAAGACGAAGAAGCCCATCACCATCGACGCCGTCGCGTACGCGAGGATCAGCACGATGTCGGACGGCTTCGGCACGCGGCCGAAGAAGAAGATGTCCTGGTAGGCGACGACGAACGGCGTCATCGGATTGACGCGCAGCAGCGCGCGGAGCACGCGCGAGTGGATGTTGTCGATGAGATAGAGGATCGGCGTGACGAAAAAGCCGAGCTGCAAGAGGTTCGCGACGATGTCGCGCAGATCCCGAAACAGCACCGACGCCGATGAGACGGTCATCGCGATTCCCGCGACGAAGATCGCCTGCAGCAGCATCAGCACCGGCGCGAGCGCGATCGTCGCGCTGATCGTGAATTTTCCGAGCGCCGCGAAGGCGAGGATCGCCGCGAGAAGAATCGGAATCGCCAGCGCGAAGTGCACGAGGTGCGAGAGCACGACCACGAGCGGCAGCGCCTCTGCGGGAAACATCACTTTCTTGATCAAGCCTGCATTCGACGACACGGAGGACGTCGATTCGAGCACTGCCGCGGAGAAGAACGTCCAAGGAAGAATTCCGGAGAAGAGAAACAACGGATAGGGATCGACTGCCTGCTGCGGAAAGAACTTCGTGAATACGAGCGTGTACACGCCGAGGAGCAGGAGCGGATTCGCGAGCGACCAGAAGAATCCGAGAATCGAGCCGCGGTAACGGGCCTTCAGATCGCGCGCGGTGAGCGCGGCGATGAGCTGGCGGTGGCGGTAGAGGGTATGGAGTTGTTGCACGGAAGGCTCAGTGATCTTCCGTGACAATCAGCATGATCGTCGTGCCGCCGACCTGAAACTCCGACTTGTCGGTCAGCTCGGCAAAGCCGTCGATCTTCTCGCCGTTCATGAGCGTGCCGTTCGTCGAGCCGAGGTCGACCAGCCTGTACTCGGTATCGCGCACTTCGATCGCGGCGTGCTGGCGCGATGCTTCGCTGTCATTGAGGGTCAGGTCGGCGTTCGAGCGGCCGATCGTCACGCGCGGCTTCTCGATGCGAAAGACGTTGCCCGCGTCAGGTCCGTCGAGAATCGCCAGCGACAGACGCCGCCCGGCCGGAAGCTGCGGCGCGGTTTCGGTCTTGTCGGTCTGCGGAAGCGGCGACTGTTCGGTGGTCTCGTGCGGAGTCGAAGACTTCGTCGTGCGCGTCGAGTCATGCTTCGACGTGAACGTCGACTCGCCAACCTGCACCTCGGCCGGCTCACGAGGAGCGAACGCCGGATTATGAATCTCGAAGATCTGCTGGCATCGCGCGCACTTGATCTTCTTCGACGGCTTTCGCTCGAATCGTTCTTCGTCGTACTGATACTTCGAATGGCAACTCGGGCATTCGATGATCACGCGCTGTCGACCTCTGCCTCAGACAGTGTCCGACGATAGCACGACCACGGACTCGAATAGAATCCCAACCGCCATGAAGAAGCTTCTTCTCCTTCTCCTCGCCGCTCTTCTTCCGCTCGCCTGCAAGCAGGAATCACCCGCACCGAATGCACCCGCCACCGAAACGCGGGCCGGCCATCTCGAGGTGAAAGCGGACGCGCCGCAGCGCCTCGCGCAACTGCCGAAGACGGTCGTGGACTACGACCGTGCCCTGCTGAACGAAGAGGAGCAGCGCGTCGTCGCGAAGCTCATCGAAGCGTCGAAGTTCATGGACGAGATCTTCTGGCTGCAGGTCTCCGAAGACAATCCGGAGTATCTGAAGAAACTTTCGGAACAGGCGGGCGACTCGCCGCTCGATCAGGCGGGATACGACTATTTTGTCGCGAACAAAGGCCGGTGGGATCGCCTCGCGAACGACGAGCCGTTCATCGGCGCGGACAAGAAACCGGAAGGCGCGGCGTTTTATCCGGCCGACATGACGAAGGAAGAGCTCGAGAAGTACGACGCCGCGCATCCCGATCAGAAGGACGCGCTGGAAGGACTCTTCACCGTCGTGCGCCGTGAAGGCGACAAGCTCGTCGCGATTCCGTATTCGCAGAAGTACAAGACCCAGCTCGAAGGCGCCGCGGCGCGCCTGCGCGAAGCGGCGCAGATGACGTCGAACGCGTCGCTGAAAGACTATCTGACCAAAGTCGCCGACGCGTTCCTCAAAGACAGCTATCGCGAGAGCGACATCGCCTGGATGGATCTCAACGGCCCGATCGAGATCGTCATCGGACCGTACGAGGTCTACGAAGACAATCTCTTCAACTTCAAGGCGGCATACGAGTCGTTCGTGACCGTGGTCGACAAACCGGAGAGCGACAAGCTCTCGGCGTACGCGCAGCATCTGCCGGCGATGGAGCAGAACCTTCCTGAGCCGGCCGAGTACAAGAATCCCAATCGCGGCACCGACTCGCCGATCCGCGTCGTGCAGGAGATCTTCACCGCCGGGGACTCGCGCCGCGGCGTGCAGACCTCGGCGTTCAATCTTCCCAACGACGAAGTGGTGCGCGAGCAGAAGGGCTCGAAGAAAGTTCTGCTCAAGAATGTGATGGACGCGAAGTTCAAGCAGAGCGGCCTGCCGATCGCGAGTCGCGTGCTCGATCCCGCGCTGCGCAATCTCATCTCGTTCGACGCGTACTTCAACCAAGTGCTCTTCCACGAGCTCTCGCACGGAGTGGGACCGGGACTCATTCCCGATCCGAAAGGCTCGGGCAAGCGCGTCGACACGCGCATCCTTCTGAAGAATCTCTATTCGTCGATCGAGGAGTGCAAAGCGGACGTCGTCGGTCTGTGGAACATTCTCTATGCGCAGAAAGAGAAGCTGCTGACGAACGTCGACGAGCGACAGCTCTTCGCGACGTACACCGGCCTCATGTTCCGCTCGATGCGCTTCGGTCTCGATGAAGCGCACGGACGCGGCACCGCGGTGCAGTGGAACTGGCTCCGCGAGAAGGGCGCGATCACACCGAAGGGCGACGGCACGTTCACGGTCGATTTCGCCAAGTACCGCGAAGGCGTGCAGTCGCTGGCAACGGAACTGCTCACCATCGAAGCGACGGGTGACTTCGCGCGGGCGCAACGCCTTCTCGACAAGTACGGCGTGTCGAACGACGAGATCGCGTCGGTGACGGCGACGCTGAAGGACATCCCGGTCGACATCACGCCGGTGTTCCCGGCGGCGGGAGAAAAGTAAGGAGAAGTTGGCGGTTGGCAGTTGACGGTTGGCGGCAGATTCGATTCGCTCCTCCACCGACAACCGCCAACCGTCAACCGTCAACTGAAATCATCATGGAAGCGCGCGTTCTTCTGAAATGCGGCGAATGCGACGTGACGCGTGAGATCGTGGGGGAAATCCCCGACGAATACACGCGTTCGTTCCTCGACGCCGTCGAGAAGGACGGATGGGTTCCGCGCCCCGCCGGCAACAACGACCTGATCTGCCGCGCGTGTCTATTGAAGGATTACGAGGGCCACGAGAGCGTAGACGACGAAGAGAAGGTGTTGGGGCGGCGCAACCCACTTGAACCGTAGCCGCACGTTGTTGGGTTTCCGCCCACACTCCCGCCCGTTTTCCACCCACCCGCACACCCGTTGCTCGTCTTGTCGTCGCCCGATTGTTACGTGCCCGAAGGCCGCTGCATGGTTGAGCAACGGGTGTGTGGGTGGGCGGAAAACGGGGGCGCGGGCGGGGGAAAACCAACAACGGGTTTCCTTTTGCATGCGTATCACGCGCATGGACGAACCGCGCTGGAGCAACATCACCGCAAATCGCGAAGCGTACGTGGCCCGCTCACCGCGCGTGGGCGACGCTCCGATCCAGGCGTTCCTCGAAGTCTCCGCGCGGTGCAATCTGCGCTGCACGATGTGCGCGATCAACTACGACACGCGCTATCGCAACTCGTCGGGACGGCCGCCTTACTTCACACCCGATCTGTTCGCGCGGCTGCGCCCGATTTTTCCGAAGCTCCATCGCGCGTTTCTCTTCGGCCTCGGCGAGCCGCTGCTCAATCCGCACCTCGTCGACTACATCCGCGAGCTGAGCGGTCACGGCGTCGAGGTCGCATTCACGACGAATGCGACGCTGATCGATGAAGAGAAGGCGGACGAGATTGCGCGTGCGGGCGTCAAGCGCGTGACCGTCTCCATCGACGGGGCACGAGCGGAAACGTACGAGTCGATTCGCGTGGGCGCGACGTTCGCGCGCGTGATGCGCGGGATTCGCGCGCTCGCCGACGCGGGCCGGCGTCACGGCTCGCACACGCTTTCGTTCTCGTTCGTGGCGATGAAGTCGAATGTCGACGACATCCCCCATCTCGTTGATCTCTGTCACGAAGTCGGCGCGATCGGCGTCCATGTCGAGCCGCTTCTCGCGCAAGTCGGCAAGACGGAGCTCGACGAGCACTACGAGCGCGAGAACCTCGGGCTCGTCGATGCCGATCACGTGCGTGAGGCGTTCGACGACGCGGCTGCAAAAG
>Ga0075428_100006451_pt1 | contig 13045 bp, 14 predicted proteins | sample RhiMetdeltSRZDD2_FD_75291 | JGI IMG/M metagenome (GOLD analysis project Ga0075428, IMG submission 75291) | Populus rhizosphere microbial communities from Tennessee, USA - Rhizosphere MetaG P. deltoides SRZDD2 | ecosystem: Host-associated > Plants > Roots > Rhizosphere > Soil | place: USA...
AACCACGCGCGCGGGCGCCGGGTCGAGCTGGTCGAAGGCGACCTCCTGGCCGAGTACGAGCAGGTCATCTCGGCGTGGCGGCGCCCGGCACTCGGCCGCAACCGCATCCTCCTCGCCGACACGCCCATGCCGCCGCTGAAGATCGCGAACTGGACCGTGGCCGAGCGCGACTACGACTTCATGAGCATCGGGGAGCCGACCAAAGAGGTCATCAAGGTGCTGGAGTCCACGCGCGTGTTCCTCGACGTCGGCGAGGTCTACAAGGACGTCAAGCGGCTCCAGGCGCTCGTGCGGGGGCACGAGTACGCGATGGCGAAGGCGGACTTCTGGGCCTCGTGGAAGGGCATGAACCGCAGGTCGCCCGAGTTCGAGAAGGACCACGAGAAGTTCTTGAAGCACTTCAAAGACCAGCGCCGGGCCTACAACCGCGTCGTCGGGCGCCTGCGCCAGGCCGAAGCGGTCGCCAAGCAGATCGACGCGCACGCGGACAAGGTCGACGACTACGGGCACCTGGAGATCAAGACGGCATATTACAAGACGCGCAACCGCCGATTCCAGCCGCGCAACCTCTGGCCGACCGAGATCAGCTCCAAGGAAGACGCGGAGCGCACCGTCATCCCCGACGCGGAGGTCTTCTGGAACGACATCGAGAACGACGAGTTCCCGCTGCCTGACGCGGCTACCGCCGACTGGCTGTTCGAGGAGTTCCGCAAGAAGTACGGCGACGCCGCCGTGCGCTACGACAACACCATCGTTGTGAAGAACCGCCCGGAAAAGTTCATGGCTACCACCTCGCCGCGTGGCCGCTGGTTCCAGGTGCGCGCGCAGTTCGACACGGCGCGGTCCTGGGACACCGACGAAGTCGCCCCCGACGGCACGCCGATCTCCTGGGCCGACGACTACACCGGGCCGCGCCGGCCGCTCGTCGGGTTCGACGCCTCCAGTTCGATGTACCACCTGACCGCCGTCGCACTCGGCTGGCGGGACGCGGAGCAGCTCCTGGAGAAGACCGACTTCAAGGCGCTCATGGCAAGCGCGATCGACGTGATCGCGGCGAGGAACGACAAGTTCCACGCGCCGGACGCCACGCCCAAACAGCGGCGGAACGCGATGGGCGCGCTGGCGCCCGTGTCTTACGGTGCCGGGCTCGCGGGCGTTCTGCGGAAGATCCGCAGCGACTCCACGAAGTACGGCACGAACTGGGGCGACAGCAAGAACCTGAAGGTGCTGCTGGACGAGGGGCGCAAAGTGAACGCGGCCCTCGCGGTGGTCATGCGGATGCGCGACGAGTACATGGGCGTCGCTCGCGCACTCGGCGCTGCCGCCGCAGCCCGCAGCGCGTACGATGGCCTCACCGTCTACGACCCGTTCGACGGCACGGCCGCGCGCTGGCACCGCCCGATCACGAGGGAGAAGATCCTCAGGAACGGCGCGGTCTCGCTCGTGACCAAGGTGCCGTTCGGTGAGCCCAACGCGGAGGGCTTCTACCCCGCCAACTACGCCGGCCGGGAGATCACGCTGCGCTCCGGCAAGACGCGCCGGGTCGACACGAAGGGCTCCGTCGCGAACCTCGTGGTGCCTGGGCTCGTCCATGCTCTCGACGCCTCCTTCGCCGCGCACGTCGTCCTGGCCCTGCGAGCGCGTGACGTCCGGGACATCGTGATCGTCAACGACTGCTTCCTCGTGCCGAGCGACGCGCGCCCCCTGCTGGAGATGGCTCTGGAGGACGCTGCGAAGCCGTGGATGGTGGGCCTGGGGCCGTTCTACCGGACGTTCGAGGAGTACCTGGCCCACGACCCGGTCTGGGGCCAGGCAGTGCGGAAGTGGAGGACGAGCTGGGAAACCCGCCTCGCGGGATGCCGCGCCGGCACCGAGCGGTGGCCGAAGTTCACGTTCAAGGATGAGACGACCGTCGCCCTGACCGGCTGAGGGCAAGAGAGTTTGATCACTCAGTAGGAGGGAGGGATGTTGAACCTGATGACCACTGAAGAACTGGCCGTAGCGACCGGCGTGGCGCCCGAGATCCTGCTCTCGTTCATGGACCTCGGTGGTCTGCGCGGGCGGGTGCGCCTGGTCGAGGGCCGGCCGATGTTCAAGCCAGGCGCTGTGGACGCCGTGCTCCGTGCGGTTGAAGTTGCCGATCAAGCCGCAGCCGGCGCGCTGCCGCCCGAAGAGACTTGGGTCCGCGTGCTGAAGGCCGCGGCCATGACGTAGCGCCCCGACCTCCGGCACCGCCTCACCTTCTGCGCCCCGCCATCCCGGTGGGGCGTTCGTGTTTCAAGTGCAGCTCACCTCGCTACACGTCTGCGCGCACGAGAGCCGCGCACGCAAGGAGACTCAAGTGGAGACCAACAAGTACAACCTCGAAATCCGCATCCGTGGCGGCAAACTCGCGCTGGACGACCTCGATGTGCTGCAGCACATCGACACGGAGACGCTGGATCCCGACGAGCGTCGCGTAGTCGAGCTGGTCGAGGACGACCGCGTCGAGATCACGGAGTCCTCGTTCAGGGACGGCCCCTGCCGCGTCTACCGCTTCCGGACCGAGGACACCGAGGTCGCCAAGAAGTACGGCTTCGAGGTGGAGGAGACGCGCTACCTCAAGTACATCAACGTGAGCGCCGATCTGGAAGGCGCTGACCGCAACTCGGTCCTCGCGTTCCGGCTGCAGGATCTCGTGAAGGACATCACCATGGCGATCACGCTGCTGGCGACGCCGAAGGTGGAGCTGACCGACGTGGACTGGGACAAACGCGGCGGCTGGACGCTGATCTTCGAGACGACGCACGAGGGCGCGGCGAAGGCGTACGGCTTCGAGGAGATGCTGCTGCCGGGCGAGGAGGACTACGAGCCGACGCCGTGGGCCGCCGAGCAGAACGGCGAGGTGCAGTCGTGAAGCGCCGGAAGTACCAGCCTACGATGAAGTCGACACAGCGGAAGAAGTGCATCTGCGTGGCGTGCGGCGGCGACGGCTTCGACCGCGTCAGCGTCGAGATGAAGATGGAGACGGAGGAGCTGACCAACAAGCTGGACTGGCAGTTCCTCTACTTCAGCGACCCCGCGAAGCCGGCGGGGCAGAAGTTCCTCGGCGCCGTGATCGTCGAAGCACACGGCTTCCTCACGGCGATCCGTCGCGCGCACCAGCTCGGGATCAACCCTGGCGGTGCCGTGTACCACTTCGACGCGCCGGCGCACGATCCCTCTATGCGGAACCGGTTGATCATCGATGACGAGACTATGGAGAAGCTCGGGTACAAGCGGAGGGCGGCATGATCGCGCGCGTGCCGGTTCGCCGCCCGAGGAAGTACAAGCTCCCGACGGTAGTCCGGGGCAAGCACGTCACGACCGCGATGCTGCGCGAGATCGCGGACAGCGGTCCCGACGAGCTGCGCGACGAGACGCTGAAGATCGTCGAGAAGTTCGAGTCGCAAGGCTGGATCGAGCTGGACGACATGATCTACGTCAGCGAGGCGAAGATACTGGAGCTGGAGCGCGAGGCCAAGAAGCAGGTCGAGGAGCACCAGGCCAAGCCTCTCCCTGGCTTCCGCGCGGAGTGGGAGCGCACCGTCGGCGTCTACGAGTTCAACGACGGCAGCATCACGCTGCAGCCGGTCGTCACGATGTGGGCGCTCAAGCGGGTCGCCTCCGACGAGGAGGCCGCTGATCGCTTCCTCGCCGTCGCGCAGGAGCACGACACGACGTGGAAGGTGGGAAGGATCAACTGATGCCTCTCCATCGCCGGAACAACCACATCAAGACGTGGGGCCACGGCTTCGCGCGCGAGGCGGTGCTCGTCGTAGAACTGATCAAGCGCGCTGAGCGCGAGGCGCACGAGCGAGCCGAGAAGCTGAAGCCCCTGCGCGCCGGCCTTCTGGACTTGCAGCGCCATTTCGCGCTGCGTCGGACATGACCACGTACCGCGCTCTTCGGCGCCGGCGCCGGTGTACTCGGTGCCGGCGTCGGAGGGCGCGCCCCAACAGAACGAAGTGCCGGCCGTGTGCGCTGGCGCTTCGGCGCTCGGATCGCGCGGGATGGCTCCATCGAAAGTACGACCTGACCGAGACCGCGCTGCGCGAGATGCTGCGCCGTCAGAACGGAAAGTGCCTCGTATGCCTTCGTCGGCTCCGTCTCCGCGACGCTGTCGTCGATCATTCGCATCGTCGTCGCCGCCCACACGCTCGTGCGCTGCTTCATGGCTGGTGCAACGTGACGGAGGGCATGCTCCGGCGCCTCCGCACCTACACCGACCTGAACACCTGGATTCACGGAGTGTTGGCGCTGAGGATGACATGAACACGCGCTGCCTCCGTTGCCGCATCGGCTAGCGCACGGGTTCTCGCGGAGCGTGCGGGCTTCATCTACGTCGGACCCGACTCATGCCCTGGGCAGCTCGTCCGCCGTTCCGAGTTCAGGCGGTTCCGAATCAACGACCGCTGTCTCTCGTAGTTCCGCACCGCCCCGGCGTCGGGCGGCAACCTCCCCCAACACCCTCTTCCAGAACTGGAGACGTAACGTGGCGACCGACTACATCGTGAAGTCCTTCGCGCAGGCGACGTACCTGCTCGCGAACGGCTTCAGACCGACCAGAATCATCGGCAACGTCGAGAACCCGGTGTTCAAGTTCTCGGGCGACGCGCGCGAGAAAGGCATCGAGTTCATCCGCGCGAAGAACGAGCTGTCGAGCATCATCGCGGCCGCCGCACTCGACAACGACCCGGATGGCGACAGCATCGGCAACCGGATGCGCGGATAGATCATGGACGCCACCGCCTCCGCTGCGGCGTCTCCCGCCGCGACCACCATGCTCGATGCCGCCCTCGCGTACGCCCGGCACGGCATCCCCGTCTTCCCGCTCGTGCCGAAGGCGAAACATCCGCTCACGAAGAACGGCTTCAAGGACGCCAGCACCGACGAGGCAAAGATCCGCGAGTGGTGGGAGAAGACGCCGGATGCGAACATCGGCATGCCGACTGGGCTCGTCACGCGGCGCTCGGTCATCGACGAGGACAACAAGCCCTGGAAGGGCGCGACCGGCAGCAAGACGATGGCCGACCTCACGACGATCTTCGGCGCGCTGCCCAAGACGCTCTCGCAGACCACCTGGAGCGGCGGGAAGCAGACATTCTTCGCGTACAACCCCGAGGCCGTGAACAGCGCCCACTCGTACGGCGAGTACGTCGACGGCCGCTCCGATGGCGGGTACGTCGCCGTGCCGCCGAGTCATGTGGCCGAGGGCGACCGCGAGGGTACGTACACCTGGGATTCGGACCCGTTCACCACGCCGCTCGCGCTGATGCCTGACTGGCTCGTGGATCGTGCTCGCTCTGGTCCGTATACGCCGGACGCGGTGAAGAAAGGCGGCATCGGCTCGGTCGTCAAGGACGGCAAGCGTCGGAACGCGCCCGGCTGGACAGACGCGCTGATCAGCGGCGTCGCCGAGGGCTCGCGCGACGACACGGCCATCCGCCTCATCGGGCGCTACTCGCAGATGCGGCCGTCGCTTACGCGCGCGGAGATCGAGAAGTTCATGCTCGCGTGGGCCGCCGACTGCGTGCCGCCGTTCGACGAATCGGTGGTGCTGGAGAAGATCGACCGGCTCTTCAAGGCCATGGACACCGATCTGCTCGACCTGCCCCTGACCGACGTAGGCAACGCCGAGCGCCTGGTGCTGCTGCACGGTGACCGTTTCCGCTGGGGTATGGACCGCAAGACGTGGCTCGCCTGGGACGGTCGCCGCTGGGCCGAGGGCAGTGAGGATCGCGTGCGCGCTCTCGCTCTCGATGCGATCCGCCAGACACAGGCCGCTGGCGTCCGGCTCGATTCCAACGTCACCCGGCAGGGCAACTCCAGGGCCGACATCGTATCGCACGCGATCCGGAGCGAGGACCGGCGACGCATCGACAACGCCGTGGCGCTCGCCCGCATCCTGCCGGGCGTCGTCATCCAGGACGAGGTGCTGGACCAGCACCCGATGCTGCTCAACACGCTGACCGGCACCATCGACCTTCGCACGGGAGAGGTGCGGGCGCACAACCCGGAGGACTACATCACCCAGCTCGTGCCGGTGGAGCACGACCCGGAGGCGACGGCGCCTACGTGGGAGCGGTTCCTCAAGGACATCTTCCTGAGCAGCGCCAACGTCATCGCGTACGTCCAGCGGGCCGTCGGCTACTCCGCGACGGGGTCCCATGAGGAGCAGGCGCTGTTCTTCGAGCACGGCGCTGGCGACAACGGGAAGTCGACGTTCATCGAGGCCGTGGCCGGGGTGCTGGGCGAGGACTACACCACGCCAGTCGAGAAAGAAACGGTACTCGCACAGGACAAGAACAAAGGGCGTGGAGCCGCGCCGGAACTGATGCAGCTCCGTGGGAAGCGGCTCGGGTACATCTCGGAGAACGACGCCGACCGCGAGCTGGACGAGGGGCGGATCAAATCGCTGACGGGCAGCAAGAAGACGACCGCACGTGATCTGTACCGCAGCAACGAGCCGTTCGAGAACACGGCGAAGATCTGGTTCGATCTCAACACGCTGCCGAAGTTCAAGGGCGTGGACGCCGGGATCGCGCGCCGGCCGCGCGTCATCCCGTTCGACTACACCGTGCCGGCCGCGGGCAAGGATCCGAAGCTCCCGGAGAAGCTGCTGGCCGAGGCCAAGGGCATCCTCGCCTGGATCGTCGCGGGCGCGGTGGCCTGGTCCAAGGAAGGCCTGGTCGTGCCGGCCGAGGTAGAGTACGCGACGCGGGAGTACGTGGACGAGCAGAACCACCTGCCGGTGTTCTTCCGCGACTGCTACACAGCGGACCCGAAAGGCATCGTCACGGCGTCCGACGTCCAGAAGCAGTACGGCGACTGGTGCCGGGAGGCCGGCGAGCAGCCGTACGACTACCAGCGCAAGGTGGTGCCCTTCCTCCGCAAGGTGATGAAGCTCCGCGAGCAGAAGACCAGGTTCGGCAAGACCTGGTTCGGCATCGTGAGGCGCCCGGCGGCTGTAGGCGGTGACGCCTGGTGACGCCTATTCCTCAACTTCCTCCACGCGCGCGTTACGAGAGGAGTTGAGGAACAGCCGTCACCAGCCGTCACCCGTAGCAGCCGCGACCGCAGTGATCAAACCCCAACCACAGCTCGACCGTGACGGTCGGGCGCCACAAGGAGGACTACCACACCGTGTCGGACGAGCAGCTCACCCAGAACGCCGTGGACAGCGGCACATCGACGGATAAAGCGGACGTGGAGCGCGAGCGCTGCCCTGCGACGACGAGGTCGGGTGCCTCGTGCGTCAACTTCTCGCAGTATCCGGACGGCTGCGTGATCCACAGCCAGACGCCCGAGGCCGCCGCCGCACGGCACGCCGGGCGTGTCAAGGGCGGCCACATCGCCCGGCAGCGCACCACAGCGATTCTCGGCCTGGGCGTACCCGAGTCCGAGGTCGCCCGGATCACGCTGGAGTCCGGCGAGCACCAGGTCGCGATCCTCACCGCCGTGGTCAAGTCCCTGGCCCTGGGGAAGGTCTCGGCGTCGACGGCGAATGCCATCGGCAACCTCGTGAAGATCGCCTCCCAGATCATGCAGGGCGACCAGCAGGAGGCGATCAAGCGGCTGGCCGAGACCCTCGAACGCCTGGAGCAGGAGCGCGTGATCCAGGTCGGAGGCCGGCGGTGAGCGCCTCTTTCTACACGCCGGAGGAAGCGGCCGAGGTGCTGGCCGTGAGCACCAAGACGCTATACCGCTGGACCTCGCAGGACCCCACGCTGCCCCACTTCAAGCGGGGCAACGTCCTCCGCTATCCGCGCGAGGAGTTCCTGGCCTGGATCAAGCGCCAGATGCCCCGTGCGTCGCGCCGTGGGCCGCAAGCGCCGGCGCAAGCGACCTCCACCGCCGCCTAACCTCGCGTTCACTCGTGCATCCGCTCCTGCTGATGTAGCAGGCTCCCGCTGCTGCCGCTCGAGTCTCCCGATGCGTCGGCGCGACGCCCCACGCGAGCGCCCCCGGAGTGAAGAGCGCGGGGTCCTCGGCAAGAACCCGCGACACCCCTATGCCCGGAAAATCGAGTGCGCGAGCGTTCGCGGGAATCCGATTCCGCGAGGCGCCATCCAGCCCCGCCTGCGTCGAAGAGGACCCGCTGGAGTCCCACGCGTTCCCAGTGGACGACACACCAACCAATTCGAGAAAGGACCCACATGACCCGCGTGATCGAGAAGGACACCACGTTCACCACATACCTCACATACCTCGCCGGACCGATTACCGGCAGGAGTGACGCCGAGTGCAACGACTGGCGTCGCTGGGCAGACGCGCACCTGGTCTGCCTGACCGCCGACCCGATGGCCCGCGACTATCGTGGCCGCGAACAGGAGCCCGGCATCGACGCCGAGATCGTAGAGGGCGACAAGGCCGACATCGTGGCCTCCGACGCGCTGCTGGTCCACTTCGACCGCCCCTCGGTCGGCACCAGCATGGAGGTGCTGTTCGCGTGGCAGATCAGCAAGTACGTCGTGATTGCCAACGTTAGCAGCGCTCCGTTGTCGCCTTGGCTGCTCTACCACTCTCACACCCAGGACACGTCGATCGCGGGTGCCGTCGAGCTGGTCAACGCCCGCGTCCTGGCCCGCCGCACCGGAGGCTGCTGAGATGCCGAAGCGTAGCCTCGCACGACGCAACAACGCACTCTCGAAGGTGCAGGCCCGGATCGCCGCTTTGGACGGCGGGCCTGCCTGCCGCCGCCTCATCCACCTCTGGCTCCCGGGCCAGCCGCGCCCGGTCGCGACGCCGGGATGCGAGGATTGCATTGCCCTGCAGCGCCAGTACGACTCCGCCACGGCGCCCACGCAGAAATCGGAGCCGCCCACCGACGTGGTGGAGAACGACCTGTGAGCCGCCTAGCAGCCGGCAACAAAGAAATCCTCCGCGAAGCCGCGTCCCCGGAGGCGCGTGTCCAGCTTCTCAGGGAGCAGGGCTCGTACCGAGGGGCGCGCCGCTACTACACCGTGACTGCCCTCAATCCGACCGGCCACCCGACCGCAATCCGGCACACGCCGTTCCTCGCCCGTGCCGAGTTCCTGTTCGAGCGGTTCGCCGCCGACGTGACCGATTCCCCCGAGCTCCGGCCATGAGCGGCAACCGTAAGCAGACGGCGGCGCGCCTCGCCCGGGCCGCCGAGCAGCTCGACAAGAAGATTGGAAGCCCCAGATGCATCGCGACCGTCGTGGGATGTCCGAGCAGCCCGGCAAGGTCTTCATGATCCTGATGGCCTGTCCGAGCGGGACGTGCGCCCGCTGTGATGACGCTCGTGCCCGCGCAGCTTCTGAACAGGAGCATTCGACGGGCCGATGCGCGAGGACGAGAACGGGTGGTCAACCTTAGGGAGCGCCCTACATCCCAGGGAGCGCCCGACGGCGGCCGGCTCAACGCAACGTGACTCCCCAGAAGCCATGATCCTGCTGGTGGCGCGCTCACAGACTGAAGTGGATGCTGGCGCAGCAGGAACGCACGAAGGGGCGACGAGCCCCGAGGGGCCCACGACCCTTGTCCTCGGGGTTCTGATCGCGCCGCTCGGGGATTGAGGCGCAGCAGGCGATCGATCGAGTAGAGGAGGCGGGTCATGGCAATCGTGAGTCACAGGATGGACGGCTCGATCTCCTTTCCACCGAACGCGCCGCGCGAGACCGTGATCGTTCTCGGACGCACCAAGCGCCGGGGATCGATTGCGCATCCCAACGACGCAATGCCAGACCGGGGGGATTGGTCCCTGTCGCCCGTCGGTGGCGGTTCGTGGCAACATTGAACCTTCGTGGCCCGCAACGACCAGGTCACTCGGCAGTGGCATCTGCTTCGTCGGCTGGAAGGCTCGCCAGGGCTGACGCTGCAGGAGCTCGCTCAGGGACTCCCTAACGACTTTCCGAAGCACCTCCGCACCGTGCGCCGCGATCTCGCCGCGCTCGAAAGGGTCGGCTTCCCACTGCTGACCGAGCGCGCCATCGGTCAGACGCGATGGAAGCTGCTCGACGGCTTCCGGCGATTGCCGGCGCTCGGCTTCGCGCCGTCTGAGCTCATGGCGCTGGTGTTCAGCCGAGACCTGCTCCGTCCGCTCCAGGGCACCTACGTTCACTCCGCCCTCGACTCCGCTTTGGGCAAGGCGTCAGCAGCGCTTCCGCCATCGGGCTTGAATTTCGTCCGTCAGATGAGCGAGTTCCTCTCGGTCCGGTTCGGCCCGCACAAGACGTACCGCGCGCACCACGAGATTGTCGACCGCACGAGCCGCGCGATCGCCGACCGGCGCACCGTGCAGATGCGATACCTCTCGGCGTCCCGTGGCAAGATCGGCCGCCGCGAGGTCGATCCCTACCACCTCTGGTACGCAGCGGGTGGGCTTTACCTGATCGGCTATTGCCATCGCCGGCGGGACGTCCGGATGTTCGCGGTCGAACGGATCCGCTCCCTCACGATCACGGATCACCCATACCAGTTGCCACTGGGCTTCGACGTCGAGGCGTATGTGCAGGATGCGCTCGTCGTGATGCGGGGCCGACAGATCGCCGTGGAACTCGTCTTCGATCGGGCCACCGCTGCCTGGTCGCGCGACCGCGTCTGGCACCCGAGCCAGCAGATCACCCCGCTCCGGGACGGCCGGCTTCGAATGACCCTGCGAGTCGCCGACACCCGCGAGCTGGTCGGATGGATTCTCAGCTTCGGCCGGGGTGTCAGGGTCGTGCGTCCGCTGACCCTGCGGGACCGGATCAAGGAAGAGGCCCGGAAAGTCGCCGAGCGCGAGTGACCCCATCTGTCACAGGCAGAGTGTAGGTTGAGGGCTGTAGATAGCCTGACCGCCCGAATTGGACGCTGACCAAGCGAGGGACTCGTGACCTACGAAGCCTTGTTCACCCGTGCGACCGGTCGGCCACCCTTTCCCTATCAGCGGGGCCTTGCGCTCGCCGATCGCTTGCCGGAAGCCCTGTGCGCTCCCACTGGCTCGGGCAAGACCGCGGCGGTCGTGCTTGCATGGCTGTACCGGCGGCGCCTCGCGTCCGAAGTCGAGCGCCGCGCAACTCCGCGGCGTCTCGTAGTCTGCCTGCCAATGCGCTCGCTCGTCACGCAGACGGTCACGGCGGTGTCCGACTGGTTACGCCGCGTCGAGCTCCTCGACGAGGGCATCGGTCTTGAACGCGGCACGGGCGTCAGCGTGCACGTGCTGATGGGAGGGGCGGCCGACGATGAATGGCATCTCCATCCAGAGTGCGATGCCGTCCTCGTTGGAACCCAGGACATGCTGCTGTCGCGCGCACTGAATCGTGGGTACGCGTCCAGTCGCTTTCTCTGGCCGTGGCAGTACGCGCTGCTCACGAACGACTGCCTGTGGGTCTTCGACGAGGTCCAACTCATGAGCGTCGGCCTCGCCACGGGGCTTCAGATGGAGGCCTTCTTGCGCCGGTTCGGAACGTTCGGTCCCACCGGTAGCCTGTTCATGAGCGCGACCTTCGCTCGCGACTGGCTCACAACGGTTGATCACCCTGCTCCCGCGGCGCTGATGACGCTCGGAGAGGCGGATCTCCGCACGCCGGAGCTCGATCGCCGGTGGCGAGCGCCGAAGCGCCTCGAGCGGGCGCACAGCGCAATCGCGAAAGGCTGTGAACCGGCACTCGCCGACGAAATTGTTACCGGTCACCGCGCAGGGACGCGGACGCTCGTGGTCCTCAACACCGTCGATCGCGCGGTCAACGTCTTCGACGCACTCGGGAAGAAGGCACGCACGACGTCGACCGAGCTCGTCCTGCTCCACTCACGGTTCCGGTCGGGCGACCGTGATGCCGCGCTCAATCGTGCACTCTCTCCGCACTTCGACGGGATCGTCGTCTCGACCCAGGTGATTGAGGCAGGTGTCGACGTGAGCGCACCATTGCTCTTCACCGAGCTGGCCCCGTGGCCGTCACTCGTCCAGCGCGCAGGACGTTGCAATCGCGCCGGAGAATATCGGGACGCAATGGTGATGTGGTTCGATCACGCAACCGAGGACGCAGCCCCTCCCTACGATGCCGATGAGCTAGCCGCCGCGCGCGCGGAGTTACTGAAGCTCCAGAGCTTCAACCCAGAGACGATCGAGAAAGCGGCCGTCGACGCTCGGCGCCCGGCTTTCACGCACGTGCTCAGGAGGCGAGACGTCATCGACCTTTTCGACACAACGCCGGATCTCGGCGGCGTGGATCTCGACATCTCCCGGTTCATTCGCGACGGCGAGGAACGTGACGTTCACGTGTTCTGGCGGGTGTTCGAACACGAGCCGTCGGCGACGGAGCCGAGAGCTGTCCGGGACGAGCTCTGCGCCGTTCCGTTGCCCGCTTTGAGGTCATGGACGGAGAGCGACCGTCGTGCGTGGCGATGGGATCCGCTTGACGGCAGGTGGACCCCCGTCAAGCGCGATCAGGTCGTGCCGGGCGCGGTTTTCATGCTCCGCGCGGCCGACGGTGGCTACACACCCGAGCAGGGATGGAATCCCAGGTCCCGTACGCCGGTCGTCATCATCAGCGCGACCACATCGGTGAGCGAACCGGAGGAAGAGATCGACGCGGACCCTCTCTCCGAGCTCGGCGCGTGGGTGCCATTGTCCACGCATGCCACGGACACGCGCGATGCGGCGAGGGAGATTACCGAGGCGCTCGACATCGACGATCTGCCCGCGAGCAGCGTCATTCGAGCTGCTCACGCGCACGACCTCGGGAAGGCGCATCACGTTTTCCAGGAGACGATGCGTCGTGGCTACCCGGGAGCCGTGGACCAGAAGGTGTGGGCAAAGTCTGGCAGTCGGACGCGACACTCGCGCCGCGGCTTTCGGCACGAGCTCGCCAGCGCGCTCGCCTGGCTTGCCAAGGGAGAGGGCGACGACCGCGATTTCGTTGCCTATCTGCTCGCTGCTCATCACGGGAAAGTACGTCTCTCGCTCCGTGCACTTCCGACCGACGAGGGGCCAAAGGGGCAGAACGACTCCCGCCTTCATGCTCGCGGCGTGTGGGATGGCGAGACGTTGCCCGACGTCGACCTCGGCGACGGCTTCGTC
>Ga0075428_100006453_pt1 | contig 13044 bp, 8 predicted proteins | sample RhiMetdeltSRZDD2_FD_75291 | JGI IMG/M metagenome (GOLD analysis project Ga0075428, IMG submission 75291) | Populus rhizosphere microbial communities from Tennessee, USA - Rhizosphere MetaG P. deltoides SRZDD2 | ecosystem: Host-associated > Plants > Roots > Rhizosphere > Soil | place: USA...
TGGAGCGGCGAACACCCACGGCACGGCGATCGAGAGCAGCGCCGCTGCCGCGAGCACAGCGCCGCCGAGTACGAGCTTCTGCATTGCAGTCATGATCGAGACCCCGGCGAGGAACGACGCGACGGAGCCCGCCTTCCGACCTGCCGCCCACAGCGGCACCGCCCACGCCCGCCGGTCGCCGCCGTGCGCGCGGTCGAGCCGCTCACGCAGCAGCGCCAGCCCGCGCTTGAGCCGCGTGCGCACCGTCTCGACCGGCACGGCCATGCGCGTGCCGATCGCACGCGGCGGCAGTTCCTCCCAGAAGCGCAGCAGCACCGTGGTGCGGTACGGCTCGGCGAGCGCGAGCACCGCGTTGGCGACATCGCGCTGCACCTCGAACCGCGCGATCGTGTCGTCGGTCGGCGGCACCGCCTCCGGTCGCGCGGCCAGGGCCTCGCGCGCCGAACGCCGCTGTGCCGCTCGGCGGCTGCTGGCAACCTGCTTCCTGAGGATCGCCGCCAGCCACGCCCGCGGTCCGGCTGTCAGCGGCGCCGGTTGCGTGCACGCGCTCGCCAAGGCGTCGTGCGCCAGTTCGTCGGCAGCCTCGCGCCGCTGCACGAGCTGGCGCGCCAGCGCTTGCAACCACGCGCGTTCGCGCAGCAGCAGCTCGGGTTGGTCGGGTACTCCGTTCACGTCCGTCCAGTAGTCGCCGACTCGAGAACCGGTTCAGCCATCCGTGAACCTCCTGGTTGCCCGGGCCCGCGGCCGCAGTCTACCGCGCTGGCCCCGCCACAATCGGCGCAGCCGAACGCCTCCGAACGCCCTGCTGGCAGGCCGACTCAGTGCCCGCGGCGCCACTCGCGCGCCAGCAGGCCGTAGACGAACTCGTCGCGCCACGCCCCGCTCAGGAACGAGTATTCGCGCAGGCACGCCTCGCGCCGCATGCCGAGCTTCTCCATCAACCGCCACGACGGCACGTTCTCGACCGCGCACAGCGCGATCAGCTTTCGCACCCTCACGTCATCGAACAAGAACGAGCACAACGTCGTGCACACCTCGGTCCCGTAGCCGCGCCGGTGCACGCCGGGTTCGAGCTTGTAGCCGATCTCCATGGTCTCGTGCGCGGCGATCGTCACGCGGCAGACGACGATGCCGACCGCGCGCCCGAGCTCGGGCGGCACGACCGTGAACGCGAGCCATTCGCCGTCGTTGCCGCGCCACGGCGCCGCCATCGTCTCGGCGCGCGCTTGCATCGCTTCGATCGGTTGCGGGTCGCGGATCCACTGCATGACCGTGCGATCCTGCTCCTGGGCGATCGCGAACGGAATGTCGGCGGCCGTGAAGCGCCGCAGCGCGAGGCGCGGACCGGCCAACGACAGGGACGGTGCCTTCGCAACGAGGTCTGCGAGGTCCATGTCATGAGCTTGGCGGCAGCGGCGTCTGCGCGCGAGCGCTCAGTGGCACTGCAGGATCGCCCAGCACCGTTCGAAGCGGCGTTCGCGAAGGTCCTCGTCCCGGATCCAGAAGTAGAGTCTGCCCGCGTCGCCCCACATCATCCCGGCGTTCGGATCCGAGTCGACCTGCAGCAGCAGCCGCCACTCGTGCTTCTTCGCGGCCACCGCCACGACGCGCGGATCCCCGTGGCGGACGAAGATGCCGCTGTCGATGCCGTTCGTGGCCAGCTGGCACTCGAGCTCCATCGCGCCCTGCACGGGCTCCGGCAGCCCCAGGAGCTTGTGAGCACCCGGCTCGCCGCCGGCCGAGAGGAAGGTGCGGATCGCGAAGTACGTCTCGGCCTCCGCTTCGCCGAGGGCCTTCTCGAGAGGACTGTCCTCGCCGAGGTCGGGAATGTCCTCGTACGCTTCGGCCTCGATCGAGCACGCGCGAAAGGCGCCGTCCTTCGCCGCGCCCGCCGGCGAACGCACGAGCTTCGTGCCCGCAGGGCGGAACACCACGGCGCTGCCGCCCGCGTGCTTCGGCGAGTATCCGGCCGCATCCTGATCCGCGTCGAAGAAGAACCACAGCGACCCGGCCGGCGGCAACGGGCCATCCGGCAGCACGCGGTGGATCTCCTCGAGATCGAGTTGCGCGACGAACGCCAGCGGCGTCCCGCGATACTTCGGCCACGCGAAATCCGCCGGGAGGTCCGGGGTGCCACCGACGCGCGACTGACCGAGCGCGACCTCCTCGCATGGACGCGTCACGAGTCGGACGGCCATCCGCGTGCGCTGCGCGAGGGCAGCGACGTGGCTGCCGAGTCCTTCGGCCTGCAGCAGCTTGCGCCACGCTTGCCCGATCGGAGCAGCGATGGCGCGAAATCGCTGCACTTCGGCGTCATGCTCCGCGAGCTCCCGGCCCACCGCGTAGCGCATCAGATACACGCAGCCGAGCGCCACCACGACCAGAGCAGGTAGACCGACGAGCGGTCGCTCGAATGCGAGGAGGACACTCGCCACGAGCAGACTCAGGGCCAGCACGACCACGAAGCAGCCATAGCGTTCGCCAAACCGACGGCGCGGCCTCGCGGGCTCTGTCGAATGCTCGGTCACGGGTGCGGCGCATTATGACTGGGGGGTGTGCCACCGACGCAGGAGTTACGGCCAGTGACTTGCTCGCTATTCTGCGCGAGCCCCAGAGCAAGACATGCGACCGACTTCCCCCATCCTCACGACGTTGCTGGCTGCACTGCCCCTCACTGCCCAGGATGCAGCAGTCGACTACCAGAAGATGCGCACGAAGGTCCTCGCCGAGAACGGCCAGCGTCACCTGCAACTCGGCTCGTGGGCGCGCGACCAGGGGCTCGTGCCGCAGGCGACTGCCGAGTTCCTGCTCGCGGTCGAGGTCGCGGAAGGCAAGAACCCGGGCGCAATCACGGTGCTCGGCATCATGCGCAAGCTCGACGAGGGCTTCTGGACGCAACGCAAGAAGCGCCCGAGCCGCGCGCTGCTCGACGAGTTCGAGAAGCGGGCCCGGCGAGCCGTGCGCGACGACCGCGAAGGGCGATTCAAGTTCGCGCATTTCGCGCACGTTCGCAAGCTCGAGGTCGAGGCGCTGCGCGACTTCCGCGCTCTGATTGGCGACGACGACGCGGCGCTGCAGGTCGACGACAAGGGCCGCATCGTGCTCGACGTCGGCACCGTGCCCGAGGAGATCTCCGCTCGCATCCTCGACAAAGCGGTCAAGATCGACGAGCGACGCTACCCGCGCGACGAAGAACTGCGCGGCCTGCCGGACGCCGCGACCATCCACGAACGCGAGAGCCCGGGCCTGCGGGTTCGCGGCACGATCCCGCAAGAGCAGGTCGCCGACCTGCACGCGCTCGGGCTCGCGCTGCTGCCGCACCTCGAGGACCGTCTCGGCGGCCGGCCCGTCCAGCGCGTGAAGGTGTTCGTGTTCGGGGCGCGCGCCGAGTACGCAGCCTACCTGGCCGCCAACGCGATGCAGCGCTTCGAACGTTCCGGCGGCTTCGCCGACTACGTGCCGCAGCAGGCGATCGTCTGCGCGGAGGGCTGCAACGAAGCCGACCTGCGCGGGCTGTTCCTGCACGAACTGACCCACCTCTACGACTACCAGTTCGCGCCGGCGTCGCTGCCGAGCTGGTATGCCGAGGCGTTCGCCGAGACGTTCGGCGGGAACGGGGCCTACCGCTGGCAGGACGGCCGCCTCGAGATCACGGGCCGCATGCCGGCCGAGCAGCGGCAGAAGCTCGCGGCAGGCCTCGATAACTTCTCGCTGCGCGAACTGCTGGCCGGCGACGTCGGGACGCTGTGGGCAGCGGACGCCGAGCGGGCCCGCCGCTTCTACGTCGAGTCCTGGGGCCTGCTCGAGTTCCTGCGTTTCGGCGCCGGGGAGAGTGTCGCGGCGCGCTTTGCGGCCTGGGAAGCGTTGTGCCGCGGCAAGGCGCTCGGCGCGAAGCCGCGCGAGCCAGGCGCCAAGCGGCAATACCCGAACGCCACCGAGGCCCGGCAGGTGTTCGAGGGCATGTTCGGCGCGCAGCTACAGGAGTTGCAGCGGGACTTCCTCGCGTGGGCGCGCGACGTGCGCTGATGCGGGAAGAGGGCCGGCGCTGACTCGAGGCGCCCGCGGTCGGGGGCAGGGGGTGACGCTGCGGCGGGTTCACGACGACACTGTTGCAGCATGGATCCCCTCGCGGTGCTCTTCGAACGCTTCGCTGCACGTGGCGACGTCGCGGCCCTCGGCGAGGTGTTCGACCGCACCGCAAAGCACCTGCTGCATCTCGCGATGCATCTCGCGCACAGCGCCGAGGACGCCGAGGACCTGCTGCAGGCGACGTTCGTGCTCGCGATGAAGAAGGCGGCAACGTTCAGCAAGGGCGAGCCGCTGCTGCCGTGGTTGTCGGGCATCCTCGCCGGCGAGGCGCGGAACCTCGCGCGCCGCAACCAGCATCGGAGCACCGAACCGCTGCCCGACCTCGTCGACACGGAGGGTGGGCCGATCGCGAGCGCCGAACGCGGCGAGCTCGTCGCACGGCTGCGGGCTCGCGTCGAGGACCTGCCGCCCGAACAGCGCCAGGCGATGCTGTTGCAGTTGCAGCACGGCCTGTCGCCGACGGAAATCGCCGAGGTGCTCGACGTGCCGCCGGGCACCGTGCGCATGCGGTTGCACCGCGGCCTGCAAGCGCTGCGGCGCCTGCTGCCGAGCGCGCTCGCGGTGTGGCTGTTCGGTGCGCTGCCGACGCGCGGGCTGGCCGCGGTGCGCAGCGCAGTGCTGCACGAAGCGCGCGTCGTCGCGCACGGTGCGACGATCGGTGGAACGGCGGCGATCGCCGCGGGAGCGTTGTCGATGAAGTACGCGTTCGCCGGCGCAGCCGTCGTGCTCGCCGCGCTGCTCTGTTGGTGGTCCACCGCACGGCCGGATCCGGCGCCCGTCTTGTCAGGCGCGCGCGATGGTGCACGCGTCGTCGCGGCGGATCCCGTAGCGGACTCTGCGGCCTCACCGGCAGCAGCGAGCCGCACCGCGGTGGGCGCAAACGACGAACGCCGCGACGACGCGGGTTCGCTGCACGTGCGCGTGACGACGAAGCACGACGGCGTGCCGCTGCGCGATGTCGCGCTGCGCGTCTGCCCCGGCGAACAATCGCTGCCGCTCGAGGACCCCTCGAACCGCTTCGCGCGCACGGACGACGCCGGCCTCGCGCGCTTTCACGGCCTGCCGCGAGGGCCATGGCGGCTCGTCGCGACCGGCTTCGCGACGCCTGCGACGCCGGTGACGATCGCCGCCGGCGCTTCGACCGAGCTCGCCCTCGCTCTGCCTGTGCACACAGTGCGCGGGATCGTCGTCGACGAGAGTGGAACCCCGGTCGCCGGCGCAGCGGTCCGCGTCGGCGAATCGCCGAGCACGGCGGTGCCGTGGGAAGCGGCGAGCGTCGCCGGCCGGCTCGACGTGACGGTGCGCACAGCCGCGCTCTCGGCCGCCGACGGCACGTTCACCTGTGCCGCCAGCGACGACGAGTCCCTCGTCGCGGCCGCGCATCCAAGCTTCCGGTCGTCGCGCTCCCAGCCGACGCACGCGCCCGGCGTCGACTGGTGCCGGCTCGTCCTGTTGCCGCGGACCACGGTGCTCGGCGGCCGCGTGCTCGACCGGCAGCGCCAGCCGATCGCCGGCGCACTCGTCGCGGCGCGCGTGCTCGCCGCCGTCGCTCGCGCGGCCGACGGCACCTGGACCGGGGGGCCGCTCGCGGAGTTCGCGACGACGGATGCCGCAGGGCGATTCCAGTTCCATGCACTGCCCGAGGGCGGCGCAGGGCTCTACGCGTCGGCCCCCGGGCACGGCCGCGCCGAGAGTTACCCCACGACGACGGCCGGCGGCGCGACGGACGATTTCGAGATCGTGCTCGCACCGTCAATCCAGATCACGGGCGTCGTGCGCAGCGCCGACGGCGCCGCGCTGCACGACCTCTCCGTCGACGTGCTGCGCCAGCTTTCCGGTCTGCGCGGTCTGAGCCAGGTGGCCACGACACCCGTGCATGGAGACGGCCGCTTCGCGTTCGCCAGACTGCAGGCGCCGCCGTTCGAACTGCTCGTCCGCGCCAACGCGGGAGGTGCGTTGCTGCGCCGCGCGGTGGCCGCGACGGAGGAGCGTTCGGTGCACGTCGAACTCATCGTGCCCGCACTGCCGACGCTGCGCGGCCGCGTGATCGACGAAGGCGATCGCCCGCTCGCGCGCTGGACGGTCGTCGTGCGCGACGACGCGAGCGAGGCGTGGGCCAGGACCGACGAGCAGGGTGGGTTCACGGTGCCGCACGTGGTCGGCGAGCGCGTGCACGTCAGCGCGTGGTGGCGCTCGCCCACGGAAGTGGTCGAACTCGCCGATGTGTCGCGGCTCGGCGGGGAAGTCGTGCTGCGCGTGCCGGCCGATCGCGTGCCGCGCGCGAGTGTCGCCGGTCGCCTCGTCGACCACACGGGGCTGCCGATCGCCGGGGCGAAGGTGCTGCTCGCGGACCAAGTGGCCCCGTGCCACGACGCGCGGACCGGCGGCGACGGCGGGTTCTGCATGCGCGGCATCGCCGCCGGCACCTTCGAGCTGCTGCTCGAAGGCGACGAGCGCGCGCGGCGCCGCGTGCGCAAGGTGACGCTCGCTGCGACCGAAGCGCTCGAGCTCGGCGACGTGGGCGTGCTGCCGATGGCGACCCTGCGCATCGAGTTCGTGCGCACCGACGGCACGCCTTGGCGAGGCTGGCTGCCGGCTGCGTATCTGCGGCGGCCCGGCGACAACCAATGCAGCTGGCTGCCGAGCGCAGGAGACAGCAGCTGCGAAGGCGCGATCGAGCCGGGGCCCGTACGCATCGAGGTCACCGACCCCGACCTCCTCGCGTCGCCGCAGGACGTCGAACTGATGCCGGGCGAACGCCGCGTCGTGCGTGCCGCGGTCGCGGTCGGCCGCAGCATCAGCCTCGTGTTCGCCGGCGACGGCCACCACACGACGGTCGAGATCGACCCCAAGGACCGCCTGCACGTCGAGGTCACCGATCGCAGCGGCGCCGTCGTGCTGCGCGAACAGGTGCGCAGGAGCCCCCACGGGGACGGCAACTGGACGCTCGATCACGTCTTCGCGTTCGGCGAGTACACGGTGACCGCGCGCACGGACTCCGACCGGCGTTACCGCGGCACGTTCGTCGCGGCCGACGCGATGCCGACGCGGACCATCGACGTGCCGCGCCAGCCGTAGCCCAGCGCATCGCTCGAGAACGCGCACCTTCGCGCCTTTCTCGAATACCTTCGGTGCCGCCATGGCACTGAAGGGCATGTCCGCGATCAGCCCGACCCCTGCCGCGCCGGCGGCGGCGCCCGCGGTGGCGTCCGTGATCGCCCGCCACCTGCGCGGCGTGTGGCGCTACCTGCGCATGCTCGGCGCCGCGCCCGAAGTGGCCGACGACCTGACGCAGGAGTCGTTCGTGGTCGCGCTGCAGCGCGGCGTGCTCGGCCTCGACCCGCCGGCGCTCGCGACGTTCCTGCGGCGCACGGCGCGCTTCCTGTTCCTGCGCCACTTGCGCGACCGCGAAGAACCCGACGAGCTCGCCGATGCGGTCGACGAACTGTGGCAGCGCGACTGTGCGGCGGACGACGGCGACGGCCTCCTCGCGGCGCTGCGCGCCTGCGTCGAGACCCTGACGGGCCGGGCCCGGCAAGCTGTGGCCCGCAGCTACGGCCTCGGCGCCGACGAGCCGCAGCGGCGCGACGAGATCGCGCGCGAACTGGGCATGCAACCCAACGGCGTGAAGACGCTGCTGCAGCGAGTGCGACAGCAGCTGCGCGCCTGCATCGAACGGAGGAACACATGACCGACAGTCCACGAACGCCGGCGCACGAGCGCGCCGGAGAACAACAGCTCGACACGCTGCTCAACGAACTGGCAGGCGTCGGTCCGAGTCCCGACCTCGGCGCGCGCATCGAAGCGCGCCTTCGCGACGCAGCTCCGCAGCGGCCAGCCACGCTGGCCGACGCGCTGCGGCAGTGGATGTTCGCGGCGGTCGTCGTCGCGGGTGTCGGAGTCGTCGCCACCGTCGCGTGGCTGCGCCACGACGCGCAGCAAGCGCCCGCGACCGTGCCCCATGAGCCAGCGCCGAAGCCGCAGCTCGCGCCGGAGCCAACGCGCGCCGAGGCACCGCCGATACCGCCACGGAAGTGGACGACGCTGATCGCCGACTACTCGGACAACCGCGTCGTCGAGATCGACGATACCGGGCAGATCACGCTCCAACTCGACGAGGTGTTCGGCGCGTGGGATGTAGAACAGCTTGCCAACAGCAACCTCCTCATCACCGAGTTCTCGGTGAGCCGCGTGAAGGAGGTCGACCGCACGGGCCGGTTGGTGTGGGCGTTCGAGGACCTCAAGAACCCCTACGACGCGGATCGGCTGCCGAACGGCAACACGCTGATCGCGGACACGTTCGCGGGCCGCGTCATCGAGGTCGACAAGGCGGGCACGATTGTCTGGTCCTTCGCGACCGACATCCGACCATTCGACTGCGATCGCCTGGCCAACGGCAACACACTGATCGCAGACGTGCTGAGGGACCGCGTCATCGAGGTCAACCAGCTGGGCCAGGTCGTCTGGGAGCTCAACGGCGTGACGAATTGCCACGATGCGGATCGACTGCCGAACGGCAACACGCTCGTGACGCTTCGCAACAAGGGCTGCGTGCGCGAGTACGACCGCTTCTTCAGGATCGTCTTCGAATTGCGGGACCTGAGCTGTCCCAGCGACGCGGATCGGCTGCCGAACGGCAACACGCTCGTGGCCGAGAACACGCGAGTGCGCGAGTTCGACAAGGACGGCAACGAAGTCTGGACGGAGGAGATGACCTGGGCAGTCGAGGCCAACCGCTACTACCGGTGAGTCCGCGCTGAGTCCCGGTCGCGGCACGATTTTGCGCCGCGGTGAGTCGATTTCGCGAGCCGCGGCAAGATGCAGGGGACGTGACTCCCCCACCCCATCACGAACTCCTGCAGCAGCTCGACTGGGTCCGCGCGCTCGCCGCGCGGCTCGTGTTCGACAAGAGCCATCGCGACGACCTCGCCCAGGAGATCTGGCACGCGGCGCTGAAGGCACCGAACGCCTCAGCGGCGCAGCCGGCGCCGATCCGCGCGTGGCTGACCGGCATCGCGAGACACCTCGCGGCGCTGCTGGTTCGCCGCGACGCACGCCGCACGCGCCATGAGCTCGCCGCCGCCAACACGGGCACTGCGAAGAGCGCCGCGGAGGTCGCGGAGCACGCCGAGTTGCAGCAGCGGCTGCTCGCGGCCGTCAACGCGCTGCCGGAACCGATGCGCGACGTCGTGCTGCTGCGTTACCTCGAGGGCCTGCCGCCGCGCGTGATCGCGGCCCGGCTGCAGGTGCCCATCGCGACCGTGCGCACGCGCCTGCAGCGCGCGATGGACCGGCTGCGCGAACGGCTCGACGCGGACTTCGGCGACCGCCGCGCGTGGGCGCTCGCCTTCGCGGCACTCGGCCGGCCGCGCGACGTCGCCGCCGCGGCCGGTGCGCTGACGACCTTCACCCACGTCGGACTCGCCATCGTGAACACCAACAAGCTGCTCGTCGCCGGCGCGGCCCTCGCTGCGTTGGCGGCGATCCCCGCCGCGATCGTCTGGTCCGGATCGACGACCACCACGCCGCCCGACGCCGCGCACGGCGATGTCGTCGCAGCCGCGCCGCAGCAGCCGCCGACCACGACGCGAGCCTCCGACGCGGCCGCGCCATCTCGTGAAGCGGCGCCCGCGCGTGCGTTTCGCGGACGCGTCGTCGACGTCGACGGCAAGCCGCTCGCAGGCGCTTTGGTGCGCAAGACGCCGCTCTGGAGCTTCGAGGCACGCGTCGAATCCGGCGAGCTGAAGACCCACGACGCGAGTGCGACGACCGGCGGCGACGGCGCCTTCACGTTGAACGAAGCCGGTGTCCGCGGTGAGAACGTGGCCGTCGCCGCGAAGCTCGATGGTTTCGTCGCGCGCGAACAGACGACGCTGTGCAGGCTCGAGGCTGCCGCGACGCTCGTGATGCTGCGCACCCACGAGGTGTCGATGACAGCCGAATGCGTCGAGCGCGCGGGCCGCGTGCCGGTGCCGCGCTTCCGCGTGACCGGCAGCACCGCGCTGCAGACGCGGTCCAACCGCGTCGATGCGCCCGTAACGTACGAGCTGCGGGTTCCGGATCGCAGCGTCGGCACGAACGGCCAGTGGACGGGCACCGCGCGCTTCGTCGAGGGCATGCCGTTCGTCGTGCAAGTGTGCTGTGCGGCGCATGGCGAAGGCCCGTTCGGTCGCGGCACCGACCCCCGCCTGCGCACCACGCTGCAGCCTGCTCCCGGCGTACCGCTGCACGTCGTCCTCGAGTTCGACCCGCCGGTCCCCGACGCCGGCGGGCCCGTGCAGCGCGGCCGCGTCGTCGCCGACGCGACGAACGAACCGGTCCCCGGCGCCGACGTCTTCTACATCGCGCGTACATCGGACAGCATGAGCTACGGCTCCCGCGCGCACGTCCGCGCCGACGGCACGTTCGTGCTCGGACTGCCGAAGAACGGCGCATCCGTCACGCTGCACGTCGAGCATGACGACTGGCAGACCGCGACCCTCAGGCCGCAGCCGGACCAGGAGATCGTCGTGCGTCTGCGGCCGCGCGCGAGCCTGCAGGTGCAGGTCGTCGACCGAACCGGCGCGCCGGTCGCCGGTGCCCACGTGCTCGTGTGCGCCGTCCGCGACGAGCGCTTCCAACGCCGCGCACGCACCGACGCCGACGGCAGGGTCGCGTTGACGCAGCTGCCCGCGGACCGCTACATGGTCTTCCTCGTGCCGAATGCGTCGGCGCCGGACGAAATGGCGACGACGAACGCGAGCTACACGCTCGAGCCCGGCCAGCAGCTCGCAGCGAAGCTCGAGCTCGAATCGTCCAGCGCCGTACCCGTCCGCGGCCGCATCGCCGGCGCGCCAGCCGGGCTCACCGCGGCGTTCCTGCCGCACTCGGGCAGCGGTCGCTTCGCTCCGGCGCGCCTGAACGGCAGCGACTACGACGCCGGCGCGCTGCAGCCGGGCGACTACCTCGTGCTGCTGATGCCCGCGAACGACGACGACCACCACCTGCTGTTCGCGCTGCTGCCGAACATCACGGTGCGCGGCCCCGGCCCGCAGGGCATCGACCTCGCGCTGCCGACCGGCTTCGTCCGCGGCCGCGTGACGACGCGCGACCGCACGAGCCTGCGCGTGATGGCCGTGCCCGAGGTGCCGGCCGGCGGAGTCGCGGCCGACCTGCTCGCACGCGCGAAGACCGCGGCGTTCCTCGGCGTCTCGATCGCCGAGGACGGCAGCTTCGCAGTCAAGCACGTCGCCGACGGCCGGTGGCACCTGCAGCTGCGCGACGGCGCGACCGTGGTAGCGCAGCGTGCAGTCACCGTGCGAGGTTCGCTCGACGTCGGCGATTGGTCGGTCGATCGATGAACGGGCCGGGGCGCGGACGCGAGCGTCAGAGCTTGCCGATACGCGTCATCATCCCCGGCGTGAAGTAACCGAACCCGTTCGGAGCCGCCGCATCGACGTAGAAGTGCTGGCTGAACACGGCCAGGCCAGTCAGGTATGGCGAGGATGGAATCACGAAGAGCTCGAGCGTGCTGCCGGTCGGCGACGTGAGCCCGCCGGCACCCCAGACGCCGATGATCGCGAAGGGATCGACCCAGAACTCGAGGCCTCCGATGAACTGGGCGCCGTTGTAGGGCGCGAAGCTGATCACGGTGCCGTAGATCGTGTTCGGCAGCGCGCCCTTCGTCGCGATCGAGAACATGCGCACCTGCGAGTTGTCCTGCAGCGGACACGTCTGCGTGTGGATCTCGCCGAACGGCCCGTTGGCCCTGCCATAGTGCTCGACGAGCGGCGGCAGTGTGGCTGCCGTGTCGACGGCGATGAGGACCGTGAAGGTGTGCTGCTCGAACGGCTGGAAGGTCTTGTCCTGCCATTGGAACGCACCCGTGTAGTCGCCGGTGAACGGCGGCAGCGTGTTGCCGAGGTTGTTGACCGCCGTGTTCGTCAGCAGGTTCCGGATGGTCGGATACGCACCTACGTCCGAACGATCGTTGCCGAACGCGCGGAGCTCGATCTGCACGCCGCTCGAATCGGTCACGAAGTGACGGCTGCCGGTGCCCGTCGCGGTGTCGTTGGCCGACGTCCCGGCGATGTCGAGATCCGTGTAGCAGAAGAGGTTCACCGTGACCGGCGACGCCGAGATGTTCATCACGGTCAGACGGCTGATCGCGACGCCGCTCGCGGGACCGGCGTCGTAGATGTCCATGTCCAGGCTCGCGCGCAGCAGCCCGCGGCTGTCGACGTTCATGAAGTCCCGATCGAGGTGGTCCGAAGTCGGCGTGATGCCCTGCGTCACGGTGCCGACGTTGCGCAATGCAAACTCCTGCGCATCGCCCGCGATGCGGTAGTACCACCAATGCTCGAAGGCATGGTTGATCTGCACCGCGTCGGAACGCAGCTGCAGCGTGCACGGGCTCTGTGACGTCGGCGAAAGCGCCCCCGTCACGAGATTCATGTTGCCGTCGGCAATGGTGAGCTGGGCTGGAACGGCCGCCGCGAATGCGAGGATGGCGGCGCACGAGTCAAGGGTGCGTGGCATGGTGCAAGACGCGCCAGGGCACGGCGGGGCGGACCGGCCTCGAGCGGCCCGGGATCCTACCGCCGCGTTGCGAGCGGACTAGTGAAAGCCCGTTCGCATCGGCCCGAGCTGCGCATTCCGCTCGACCGATTCGCGCTACCAGAAGACGCGCTTCCAACCGGTCGCGCCTGGGCGCCGCATCTGCCAGTAGATGACGAGCCCCGAGACCGCGAGCAGCACGAGTGCTGTGCCCCAGAGCATCGCGGCGACGAGACCGCCGTCACCGAACGCCTCGCCGCTGTGCAGGCGATAGAGGAACGGCTTGTCCACGTAAGCCTCTTCCGCGAGCAGTGCGCCCGTGCGCGCGTCGAGCACGTAGCGGCGGTCCTCGCCGCCGGCAGGCAGTCCCGTGCACACCGCGACCGTCGGTCGGTCGCCCTTCAGCTTCAGCTCGATGCG
>Ga0075428_100006457_pt1 | contig 13040 bp, 10 predicted proteins | sample RhiMetdeltSRZDD2_FD_75291 | JGI IMG/M metagenome (GOLD analysis project Ga0075428, IMG submission 75291) | Populus rhizosphere microbial communities from Tennessee, USA - Rhizosphere MetaG P. deltoides SRZDD2 | ecosystem: Host-associated > Plants > Roots > Rhizosphere > Soil | place: USA...
TCCGCAACGGTCACGCCCAGGAAGCCGCGCATCTGTGCCTGTTCTGGACTCGCCGCCTCAGGTGTAGGGAGTTTGCCCCACGCGGCGTAGGCATATTCGAGTGGAATCTGCGTGCCAAAACGCGCCGCCGCCTCGACGTACAGGGCGACGCCAGCTGCGTCACTACTTCCGGTCTTTCTGAACAAACCTGTGTGTACATCACGCACAAACATGCGACGGTAGCCAAAAGCCCTGGCGCGGAACTTTTGCCAGAAGTCCAGCTCACCCTCGCGCCAGGCAAACCCCATGGCGCTGGCCACGCGGTAGAGGTTCTGGCAGATCGGCGCGAGGTTGCGGCGCTCGCGCACTTCATCGGCCAGAAACGACAGCATGCCCTGTGTCAACGCTGGCGAAGCGGTGAGCAGGTCGTAGAAAGCAGGGATAGCGCATAGGGCGTCGAAGTGCCGCGTCAGGGCCGTGAGCAGCACGCCTTGCTCACGCTGGTCATACAGGTAGACATGCAGTGGCGCATGGGTGGTGCCGGCCGCGGCGGCAATGGCGGGCAGCAGCCTGGTGAGCCACGCGATCAGCAGCGCCTGCTCGGCCGCAGTATCCGGCGGCGCAGCAGTCATGTCGACCACTTCGGCTGTCTGCTCCGGCCCCACCACCAGCGCGGCGAGCAAATACACGCGGTCTTCGATATAGTCGTGCTGCGCGTCAATAAAGACCTTGACCAGATCGGGGTAGCGTTGCGCATCGGGCAGCGAGCCAAAGCCGGAGCCGAGGATGAAGGGTTTTGCCTCAATGCTGGCATCGTAATTCTGCAACGCTGCCCTGGCGCGCTGCACCAGCAAGGGCAACCTGCCGCCGAGCGGCCAGCGTTTGCTGAGGCCAGCCAGGTCGCTTTCCTGCCCTGGCGCTGGCGCCATGTCACTGTGCTCATAGTGCATCAGCGTTGCCAGCTGCCGCACCTGGGTCAGACCGGCGCGCTGCAAGGCACGTTTTTCCGTGGCCGTGAGGAGGGGGATCAATGACAGGTCCTGGCGTTCTGCCGAGTCAATGAAGCAGAGGGCGTTGTAGGGGCAGCCGTCGCATTTGGCGCTGAGGTGATAGTCGGCTACCGCAAAAGGCCGGTGTAGCACACGCATGACCTCCGATTCTGGCGTGGCAATGAGTCGCTCGATTTCGTCTTCGAACAAGGCCAGGTCGAAGGGCTCAAGCGCTGCCGTTGACAACTCATCCTGCCGAGCCACAATCGCCCCGTGCACACAGACAACTGGCACATCAGCGTGCGCCAGTGCATCCCTGAGCAGCCGGGCGTAAAAGGCAATCTGTAAGCAGAAACTGACCGAGTTGCGGCGGCTGGCCTTGATGTCAATCACCGTGATATCGAGCGTCTGATCACCACGGCGGACCACGTCGAGCACGTCCGCAATGCCCTCGCAGTCCATGACACCGATACGCCCTGTCAGCTTCACCTGGTAATAGAGCGCTCGCCCCACTGGCTGGCAACGCAGGGTGGCAATGCACTCCTGGGCACTGCGATTGCGCAGGTCGGTGACGCTGGCCTGCCCGGCCAGCTCCGTCATGGCTGCATACTCGAAGACACTGCCAGCTTCAGCCAGGAGCGGTGAGAGCGCCTCAGGGGTAACGCCATAGCGCTGCATCAGCGCCTCGCCTTCGGAGGGGAAAAGTGCTAAGCGCAGGTAGCGTTCGCACCGCCCGCGCGCTGTAGCATACTGCGTCAGACGCGTCGCTGAGAGCGGGCGTTCAGGTGTGCTGGGAGAGGGTTGGGGATTCATGGCTGTGGCCTGGCGGCTTGAGGGACGGATTTCTTGACGGTCTTGCCCACCTGGCTCTTCGTCTTGCCCGGTGTCAACGTGGCGCTCTCTTTGCGCTCCGCTGCGGCCAGGATCGCAGCACGCGCTGCGGCAGTTTCTTCGGCCTCACCCGCCAGGAACGCTTCCAGGTTCTCCTTCACGGCGCTGAAGGTAATTTTGCGTTCAAACAGCGCCATGAATTGCTCCGCCCCAAGCATTGCCTCGACGGCTGCTAGCTTCTCGGCGTTGTAGTTACTCCTGACTGTATAACCGCATTTGACCATATACTCACCAGCACGCAGGATAACCGCGTTGGCAATACGAGGTTGTGACGCCGCATGGCGCTTGAGCTTCTCCTTGACCTCTTCCAGCCGGTCATTGAGTTGCTTGGCCTCGGCGTGCAGCCGGCTAAACTCTGCCACCAGGTCCGACAGTTCTGCTTCGCTCAAGGCTTCTGCAGCATCTTCGGACCCAGGTTGGGTCAGGCATGGCACACAGCACAGGGCGCCGTTGCGCAGCCCTGCCTCGTCCTGCGGTATCAGTCCGCCACAGCCAGCACAGGTGCAATAAAACTGCTCCGCACACTCCTGACACAGGCTAACGCCATTTTGCGTGCTGACAGCCGCACTGACTGGTGCAAGACATTCCGCACAACTCTGAACCGTTCCGTCCACGACTCACCTCCTGATGCACTACGTGCTCTCTGCTGCGGCAGTCTCTTTCTCCCGCATACTGGCCACTGTTTCCTCAATATGCCACCTTATCTCTACGACTTGTGAGCAACGACGTAATGCCAGCGCCCAAACTGCCCCTCGGCATTGACGGCAGCCACCAGCGCTGCGCAGCCTGCGCTTTGACATGGCCCAGGGGATCGTAGCCTTTTGTTTCCAGGATCAGGTGTCCCCCTCGGCTGGCCCCAGAGGTGCATGAGAAAATCGGGCACATAATCATACGGCCGTCTTATTGTACAGATAAGGCATGGCAAAGCCCAGTCCGGTATTTTTGACAAACGCCTCGACCGCATGGCAATGAGTGAGATTTCCTGCTTGGGTTCGGATGAAGACCGTAGTACAATGGATCATCAAAATGCAAGTTGCAATAATAGGGGAAAATTTTTATGAAAGGGAAACATGATTGAACACAATTTCGACGTCCCTTTCGTAGCTGCAATGGCGCTGCGTGAAAAGCAAATTCAGCAGAACTACCGGCCTATCATTGCCGTCCATAAGTGGTTTGCACGCCGCCCTGGGACACTGTTTCGCGCCCTACTCCTCTCAGAGTTTAGAGAGAGCACACTTCGTGACATCTACTTCGAGACAAATACGCTCGCCGGGATTCGCGTGGCTGACCCCTTCATGGGTGGAGGGACGCCCTTACTGGAGGCCAATCGGTTAGGCTGTGATGTCATAGGCTATGACATCAATCCCATGGCATATTGGATTGTACGTTGATTGACTGCACGCGCTTAAAAGAATTCAAGACCACATAACACCGAGCCGTCAACCATACCAAGAGAGACGTGATCTCACATTTCGAATCGTCCAGCTACTCTCCGTCCAAGGATATCTGGCCCTATACGTTCCCATTACAGCCATAGTTATTATTTGTACTAGCCCCACACGGAGAACTCTGCATGGTAAGATTAAAGGGGTACATGGTGTTTCCTAGTTTTATAGAGGCACCAAAACGACGGCAAAACGACCTTGCAGAGAACAGGGGGAGCCGGATGCGGAGAACTGTCACTACCATTTTCTTGCTAGTTCTTGTTGCGCTACTGTGCCCTTACCGTCTCCAGGCAGCGCCCGGCAAGGTCGAATACCTCGAGGCCAAACCGCTCAGTAAGGTGGTGACGCCGCGCCTCAAGCCAGTCGAAGCCGGCTCAAAGCTCGTCTATGTCATTACCTGGGGGGGGGATGTGAGCCTGATTTACGGCGTCCAGGAAGGCCTCTTCCGTGAGGCTGGCCTTGATGTCGCGCTGACGCTGGAAAATGATTTCGCCAAACAGGTGCAGGCCGTGCTCGACGGCAAAACTCCCTACTTGCGGGGCACGATGGGGATGATCAACGCTGCTGCAGAGGTGTTCAAGGCGGCTGGCACCGATCTGGTCGTCATCGTCCAACTCACCTGGAGCACTGGTGGCGATACCATGACCGTACGGCCATCTGTGCGCACGCCCAATGACTTAAAGGGCAAGGCCATTGCCCTGCAGCTCTATGGGCCGCACATGGACTATATGACCAACATCCTGGTAAATGCTGGGCTCCGCCCGGCACAGGTGACCTTGCGCTGGCTTAAGGAACTTACTCTGCCCACGTACGAGACGCAGGGCACCACGGTTGACGCCGTGAGTGCGTTTGCCGCCGATGACAAGCTCGATGCGGTAATGGCGATTTCGCCAGACGCGCTCAAACTCACTTCCAATGGCACTGTGGGCACCGGTTCTGAGGGATCGGTCAAGGGCGCCCGCGTTCTCCTGTCGACGAAGACTGCCTCGCGCATCATCGCCGATGTCTACGCGGTACGCAAGGACTACTTTGACACGCATCGGGCAGACGTACAGAAGTTTGTCCACACGGTGCTGCGGAGCCAGGAGGCTCTGACTGAGCTGCTGGCCAACAAGCCGTCACAGCAGGCGAAGTATCGCCAGATCCTCGCCGCTGCCGCCGACCTGCTCCTGGGGGCTCCCCAGGCGACCGCGGATGTTGAGGGCATGCTGGGGGACTGCGAGTTCGTCTTCCATGCTGGCAATGTGGCCTTTTTTACCAGTGTCGGCACGACCCGTACCCTCACCACACTCACGGAGGAGATCCAGCCAGCGTTCATCGAGATGGGACTCATGACGAAGCGTGTCGCCTTGCAGTCTGCCGGCTGGGATTACAACCAGCTCACGGCTGGTCTGAAGAACACGCGGGCGGTCGCAGCGCCCCAGTTCGACCCGGGGCGGGCACAGCAGGCAGTCGAGAAGCAACTCGCTGTCGAACCAGGGGCGTGGGAGACCGAAGGCACCCTGTTCGTCATCGAAATCGCTTTCGACCCGAACCAGAGCGTCTTTGCTGAGGACCGCTACGCCACTGATTACCAGAAGGCCTTGCAGGTTGCCCAAACCTACGGTGGGGCGCTTGTCGTGGTCGAGGGGCATAGCGATCCGCTCGGGATCCTGCAGGCGCAGCAAAAGGGCGAGCGCAAGGAGGTGCTTGACCAGATGCGACAGGTGGCGAAAAATTTGTCGCTGGCGCGTGCCAACGCGGTGCGATCGTCGTTCATCCAGTACTCGAAGGATCATAATATCAGCGTCGATCAGTCGCAGTTCATTGCCATTGGTCGTGGTGTGGAGGCGCCAAAGTTCAACCCGCCCCGCACCAAGGAGGAATGGGCCGCTAATCGGCGCGTGCGCTTCGTCATCAAGCAGGTGGAGGCGGAGCTCTCAGAGTTCAAACCCCTGGGGAATTAAGTGGGGAGGTGCGTGTGATGTGCAGATGGACAATCTCCGCCACACTGTTCTTCGTCGTCATCTCTACTCTGGGGCTGAGGGCGAATGCCCAGGACCAGACAGATGCGTCACGCCAGGCAACACAAGCGGGGGCAGCCTCTCTGACCCGGAATTTCTACTTCATTTTTGATGGCTCCGGGTCGATGTCTGAATCGCTTACCAGGCAGTGCACGGGTGACCGGCGTTTCGGCTCCCGGCTCGAGGGGGCCAAATGGGCGGTAGAGCAGTTTCTGCCCCTCACGCCGCGCGACGTGAACCTGGGGTTGTGGATCTTTGACGCGGACGGCAACAGAGAGCGTGTACCGCTGGGGCCTGGCAACCACGAGACATTCCTCACCGAAGTCCGCAAGACCAGAGCCAGCGGGAGCACGCCCTTGACGGAGTCAATTGAACAGGGGGTGAGCCGGCTGGTGCAACAGCGCGACCAGCAACTCGGGTACGGGGAGTTTCGTCTCATTGTGGTCACCGACGGCCAGGCCACCGGCCGGCCCCTGTCCCAGGCGGTAAACTATGCCCGTGAGCAACGCATCCCGATCTACACGATTGGGCTGTGTATCGGTGAGAAGCACGAGCTGCGCAAGTACTCCGTGTCCTACCGTGCTGCCGATTCGATCGAAGCCCTTAAGCGTGGTCTCGAAGAAACCCTGGCAGAGACCAACGTCTTCGATCCTAAAACGTTTTCTGGGCGGTGACGTGCAGGGGAACGGGTCCGAGGCTTCTTCCACAGGGAGAGACAATGAACAACAAGAGAGCCACACTTGCTGCTGTGCTCATTGTCCTCCTCGGTGGGCTCGCCATCCTCGCGGCCAAGTTCCTGTGGCCCTATGCCACGCAGAAATACGAGGCCTACAAACAGACCGTCACGAGTGATTCCCGGGTGTCTACCACTATCCGTATGGGGGGGGATGGCTATCTGGGCTACTGGTTCATTACCGCGCCAGATACGCGCCGGGAGGCAGCCCGCCGTGGCATTGCCATCAGCTTTCAGGACGACGGTGGGGCCTATGCCGCTCGGCTGCAGAAGTTTGCCAACCGCGAGTACGATGCCATCGTCTTGCCGGTCAATTCTTATCTACAACACGGAGCGGCCCACAAGTTCCCAGGGGTCATTCTGGCGGCGATCGCGGAGTCGAAGGGGGCCGATGGCATTGTCGGGTTTGCCGACAAATTCCCTACTGGTAATATCCGCGATCTGAATAACCCTGATCTCAAGGTCGTGTACACGGCCGACAGCCCGAGTGCCTTCCTGCTCGATCTCACCATCGTGGGGTTCGATCTCTTCCATCTCACCTCGACCAACACCTGGCGTGTCGCCGTCGGTAGCACGCGCGAAGCCCTGGAGCGGGCCAGACGGCACGAGGGCGACATGTTTGTCCTGTGGGAGCCTGAGCTGTCGCGAGCGCTGCACGAGGTCCCTGAGTTAAGATACTTCTGGGGCTCAGACAAGTTCTCCGGGTATATCAAGGACGTCTTTGTGTTCCATCGCGATTTTGTGCAGCGCCATGACAAGGCTCTCGTCGATTTTTTCGATGTCTACTTTACGGTGATGCGGAGCTATGCCAATGACCGCGCACGGTTACTGACCGATATGGCTCAGTCAGTACACCTGCAGCGGGAGGTGGTGGAGAACATCCTGCAGAAGATCGATTGGTACGATCTGTTTGAGAACGCTGAGCAGCAGTTCGGTCTCGTCACGAGTCCTGATACGACCCCGACTGATGGTCTGGTGAAGACCATCATCGCCTGCACCGATGTGCTCAGGCGCACGGGGAAGCTTTCCCGCGATCCGCTTGAGGGGAACCCCTACCTGATTGTCAACTCGAGCCTTCTGGAAAAGCTCGTCAAGCGCGTCCCGGCCGTAGTGGGGCGGCAGGGTGGCAGTCCAGTGCGATTCACCTCCCTGAGCGATGCGGCGTGGCAAGGCCTGCGTGAGATTGGTACACTGCGCGTTGAACCGATTACCTTTCAGGTAGGGGGAGAGCGCCTCGACGACACTGGTAAGGAGCAGGTCGACAAGATTGCCGCGTTGCTCGTCAATAACTACCCGGGATACCGGGTGGCTGTACGCGGTCACACTGGGGCTGGCGATGAGGAGGAAAATAAAAAACTCTCCTTCAGTCGGGCCCAGGTGGTGGTACAGTATCTCATTGCGGTGCACGCCATTGCTCCAGAGCGACTGCACGCCGATGGCAAGGGCGCCGCGCAGCCCGCACCGCGTAAGCCTGGAGAGTCTGAGCGCGCTTACCGGTATCGGCTCCCCAGAGTGGAGTTCGTACTGCTCGAGGAGAACGCTTTATAGCGCAAGGAGACCCACGTGTGGTGGGAACGCCTGCGGGGCCTGGTACGACCCACTGGGCAGCCGCCTCTCGATCACAAGCCGATGGCCGAGGATTTTACAGCGCGGGCCGTCCAGCGCGCCGTCTTACACGACACGCTGCAACATCCGGCCACGATCTTGCCCGGGGCACTGGCGACGGTGGCGGCGCTGTGGAGTGTGGCGATGGACCTGAGCCCTACTTCGCTCCTGACCATGCTGGGCTTTGGCTTTGTTAGCGCCGCCGCCTGGGTGATCAACTACGTTGGCCGTGGTGATACCCTGGCCGAGCAGCACATCCAAAAGCTGCGTGCTCTGCGGGCCGATTATGAACGCCGTGAGGTGGAAGAACTGGCCCTGGCCTGTCAGCGCGCTGGCTTTAGCGCCGGCGGCAAAGAAGTTGAGGAACTCACTGCCGCCTACCGCAAGCTGCAGCAGTTTCTCGTGGAGCAGCAGGGAGGTCAAGGGCAGGCCAGTGGCGAGCGCTTTCGCGTCTTGGCGGAGGATACCTACCGCCATGGCGTCGCCATTCTGCACCGGGCTCTCAACCTCTTCCAGGCGCTGCAAGGCGTCGATGTGGACACCCTGGAGCAGGAGCGCCAGGCCTGGATCAGACAGCGTGAGCAAGAGGGGTCGTCAGAGAGCCTCGAGCGCAACATCGAGGCCTGTACGAAACGTCTCGATCGGTATCGACGCCGTACAGAGGAACTGCAGGCCCTCATTGCCCAACTCAACGAACTAGAAACGGCGCTTGAGACGACCTATCTTGAGGTCGTTGACCTCGTTGGGCAGGAGGCCAGCACCGGGCTGTTCGAGAGCGGTGCGGCGGCCCATCTGGAACGAGCCGTCGCCGCCGCACGGCGTGTAGAACAGCGGCTGCGGGGCTTTGGTAGCGAAGACCCGCGGGCTGATGAAGAGTATCTCGAAGTCTAAGAAGAAAGGGGGAGTACGATGGCTGATGAGCAGATGGGACTGTTCCAGGCCTTATGGCGCTTAGTGACGTTCTACGGGCTACGCAAGCAGCTCGGCCTGGTCCGGGCTGCCGATCGCATGTTCACCGGGTCAACCGAGGGGATCGCGGATGCCTTTGATCTCCAACGTGACCAACTTATTCGGCGCTACAACGACCTGTTTGAGGCTTTTGGACAACTTGAGACCGTCCTCGAGGAAAAACGCCTTGAGAGCGAGGCACTTGCCAAAGAACTCAAGGATCTGGCCGTGAAGCGTGATGGTGCCCTGACCATGTACGAGCGCGCCGAGCAGGCGGGTGATGCGGAGGACAAGCAGAAGCACAAGGCGGCTTTTGAGCGTTTCCAGGCGCGCCTCAAACAGATCGAGGTGCGTCAGGGAGAACTCACGGAGGATGTGAAGGTGCAGGAGGAGCGCATGCGCGGTTTTGAGCGTCAGCTCACGTCTCTGCAGGCGGAGATCCAGAATCTGCCACTCCAGAAAGCCCAGGCCATGGCTGATTTTGTGTCGAATCAAAAGGTCATCGAGCTCAACCGGCGTCTGCAGGGTCTGCAGGCGAGCATCGACCGCGGCCCACTCGACGCCGTCATGCAGGCCAATCGCGAACTCGCCGCCAAGGCCCGGGTGAGCGAACGCCTGTCCGGTACCGACGTACGGGCCCAGGACGCCGAGTACGCCGACGCAGGGCGCTCGACGTCGATTGACGACGAGTTCGGTGCCATGCTCGCCGCCCGTAAGGCCGAGCGCGAGGCCAAGACTGGGACGCCCCCCAGGCAAGCTGAGGATGTGCCGAGGATCTAAGCTAGTGTGGCTTGAGCGCAGCGCCTGTAGCCTGCCGGTATAGCCGCTGCGCCCAGAGGCCGTAAGAGGTCCCATAGTTTGTATCCCCAGGAGGCTTACCAACTTTCTTTATCCCCTTCCTTCTTGGTACACTGTAGCTACGAGGCATGGAGAAATAGGTACCAGGGGCAAGGGCGGCGCTAGCCTTATGGCGGCACGCCTCTCTTGAGAAGAGCGTACCAAGGCCTCGCATCTGTCCTTGACGCCCTACCACACGAGACATGTGCAAGGAGATACGATCATGCCCAGGTTCCGCTCGCTGGTCGCCGCACTCATGGTTGCCGGGCTCGTAGTCACGGCGCTACCGCACCTGGCACTTGCCAGGGACAAATTTACGCTGGCGATCAGCATCTACGCTGGCTGGATGCCGTGGTACTACGCCAAGGACCAGGGCATCCTCAAGAAGTGGGCCGAGCGCTACAAGATCGCTATTGATGTAGTGGAGATGGATTATATCCCCAGCATCGAGGCGTATGTGGCCGGCAAGGTCGACGCCGCGGTGATGACGAACATGGAAGCCCTGGACATGCCAGCCAGATCTGGGATCGATACGAGTGTGCTGATTGTCGGTGACTATTCCAACGGCAACGACGCGCTGCTCGTGCGCGGGATTGCCGATGTGAAGGGACTTAAGGGCACGGCAGTGTCTCTCGTGGAACTCTCGGTGAGCCACTATCTCCTGGCCCGGGCGCTGGAGATGCACGGCGTGAAGGAGTCAGAGCTGAAAGTGGTGAACACGTCTGACTCTGATATCGGCCCTGCCTTCATCGCTAACAAGAGCCAGAAGGCCGTGGTCACCTGGAACCCCATGGTGATGACCATCGAACAGACACCGGGCGTGAGCAAAATTTTTGACTCATCGAAGATTCCGGGTGAGATCCTCGACCTGCTCGTCGCCAACACCAAAGTGCTCAACGAGGATGCGCGTTTTGCGGAGGCCCTCGTGGGAGCCTGGTACGAGGTGATGGGTCTGATGTCTCAGCGTGGTCCAGATGCAGACAAAGTGCTGACGGCCATGGCCCAACGCTCGAACGCTTCTCTGAACGAGTACAAGGCGCAATTGCGGACCACGGCGATGTTCTGGACGCCAGAAGCGGCTATCGATTATACGCGCGGCACCGAGATCAAGGAGAAAATGGACTTTGTCCGGAACTTCTGCTTCAAGCATGGACTGCTTGGTGAGAACGCCAGCAGTGTCGACGTCGTGGGCATCAGCTACCCGGACGGCACCATCCAGGGCGACAGCCGTAACGTCAAGCTGCGATTTGATACGCGAGTCATGGAGAAGGCCAGGACCGGTCAGTTGCGTCAGAATTAAGCCTTGCCCAGGCTCGCTCTGGTTGCCCGAGGTGTGGTCGTGAAGCATTTTTTCCGGACGGATGCCCAACCGAGTGTTGCTACCAGATGTGTGCTCTCTACCCTCCTCTTTGCGCTCCTCATTGCTGGTTACCTGATTGGCTCATACTCTCGTCACTTGGAGAATCCGCACGATAACGTGATGCCGACGCTATCGCAGATGCTCGATGGCGTGAAACGGTCGGCCTTCGAGCGCGACCGTAATGGGGATCTGCGGCTCTGGCTCGATACGTTCGCCAGTGCCTGCCGCTTTGGCATGGCGCTCGGTGTCATCGGCCTGGCCATTCCGCTTGGGGTCGGCATGGGGCTGTTTCCATACGTGGAAGCCCTGTTCTACCGCTTCCTCGTGTTCTTCGACAAGATCCCGGCACTCTCTGTCTTGCCGATCCTGTTTATCATCTTTGGCCTGGACGAACTGTCGAAAATAGCCCTGATCATTATTGGCGTTTTCCCGACTGTGGCACTCGAGGCCTACCTACGGGCCAAAACCATCCCACAGGAACAAATCCACAAGGCCCATACCCTGGGGGCCTCGGAGCACGAAATTGCCTACCGTATTGTGTTGCCCCAGATCTTTCCCAAAATGCTCGACACCATCCGCCTGAACCTGAAAGCCGCCATGCTACTCCTCATTGCTGGAGAATCGCTGGCGGCCACGGTCGGCCTGGGCTACCGTATCTTTGTGGTGCGTCGTTACGTTGCTATGGATATCATCATCCCCTATGTCCTGTGGATGACGATCTTGCTCTTCCTCACGGATTGGTGCATCCAGTGGGTGATCCGCCGGCGCTATGCCTGGCTGGATAAGTAAGTAGGCGGTGCAAGGAGAAGGCACGTGGCGGAGAACACGTATCTTATCAGTCTGCAAGGGGTGGAGGTGAGCTACCCCAAGAACAGCCACGGGCATGGGGGACGCAATGTCATTATCAACAACGTGCGCCTGAACATTCGGGCTGGAGAGTTTCTCTCCCTGGTCGGGCCTACCGGCTGTGGCAAGTCCACGCTCCTGCGGCTGATCCTCGGCGCGCAGTGCCCCACCCGGGGGACAGTGCTTGTGGCTGGGCAACCAGTGACCGGGGTCAACCGCGACTGTGGCATCGTGTTCCAGAAGTACTCGCTGTTTCCACACCTCAAGGTGTTGGACAACATCGCCTTCGGACCGCTGCTGGAGCACACGACGATCCTGCAGCGAGTGCTGCATACCCCCACCTATCGTCGTCTGCGGCGGCAGTACCTCGAGGCAGCGCGGGAGTATGTCGAGCGTATCGGGCTGAATCCGGGGGATGGTGACAAGTACCCGTACGAGCTATCAGGCGGTATGCAACAGCGCGTGGCGATTGCCCAGGCGCTTATGATGCGGCCTAAAGTCCTCCTGATGGACGAACCCTTTGGTGCCCTGGACCATAACACGCGGATCGAGATGCAGATGCTTATTCTCGAGCAGTGGCAGGACGACCGCATGACCATCGTTTTCGTGACTCATGATCTTGAAGAGGCGTGCTATGTCGGCACGCGGGTGATTGGCCTGTCACAGTACTGGTCTGATGACGCCGGCAAGCCTGGGGTGGGCGCCATTATCGTGACGGACCTGCGCACGCCTGGAGGCCATCCGAAGCCCACGGCGATGCGCTCCACTGCAGAGTTCAATGCGCTGCTGGAGCGAGTGCGGCACGAGGCGCTCGATCCTGAGAACCGGCAGCGACTGCATCACTTCAACCTCACCCATCAGGACGCGCTCGAACCAGCGCCCCTTTCAGCCGCAGAGGTGAGCCAGGCAGAGGAGGAGACCAATGCCTGATGGGGCGTTTCCTCGGCCGGCGTTTATCGATGCCATTGGCCATGCGTACAACCGTCGGGGCAAACGCGTCATGCTCCTCACCGGCAATGTCCTGGACCAGTTCTGGAGTCCGCAGCTCGGGAGTTTTCACTCTCTCGAGCAAACGCTCTACCAGGAACTCAACGACAAATTCCTCGTGCTCCGGGTGGATGCCGCTAGCGGGGTGAGCTTCTATGATGCCGCTGATGAGCAGGAACTCCTCAAAATCTGTCACCTGGCAGACCGCATTGCCTCCAAGGGGCAGATGCTTGGTGATATCCAGGAAAAGATCGCGCAGACTCAGCACCAGCCGCTGCCGATGCTGGTCCTGGTACGAGCCATGAGTCAGGCCGTGAGCAGACTGTGGGCCGGCGATAAACGCGCCTACAAACCGCTCTGTCTCCTGCTGCAGTTTGCCCCCGCGCTCTTTCCCGAGGGCGATTTTGACCGCCTGTC
>Ga0075428_100006460_pt1 | contig 13039 bp, 9 predicted proteins | sample RhiMetdeltSRZDD2_FD_75291 | JGI IMG/M metagenome (GOLD analysis project Ga0075428, IMG submission 75291) | Populus rhizosphere microbial communities from Tennessee, USA - Rhizosphere MetaG P. deltoides SRZDD2 | ecosystem: Host-associated > Plants > Roots > Rhizosphere > Soil | place: USA...
CGTGCTCGCGAAGGAGCTCTGAGCTTGGCCCGCGTGCGCGGCCGCCTCGTGATGAACGCGGTCGAGTACGTCCAGAAACGTTTCGGCCGAGAGGCCCACGAGCGCGTTGTGCAGGCGATGCCGCGGGAACACTGGGGGCCCTTCGTGGGTCCGCTCCACGAGACCTCCTGGGAGCCCGCCGAGGACGCGGTGGCCTACCTCGACACCGCAAGGCGCCTCCTCGCGCCCGGCGAGGAAGGCTTCTTCCGGGACCTGGGACGTTTCGCTGGCCGCACCGAGCGCCAGAAGCAGGGCTACGAGCCGATGGTCAGGGATCCAGCCACTGCGGCCCGGATGGGCCCGGCGGTGTGGAGCAGCTTCTACGACACCGGTCGCCTCGAGGTCGACATCCAGTCCCCGCTGGAAGCGAGCGCGCGTGTGCTCGGCTTCGCGGTCAGCCCCGTCCTGTGCGAGCGTAGCTGCGGCGCTTGGGAAGGCCTGCTCTCGAGCCAGACGTTCTCGGCGGCCGTCACGGAACCGCGCTGCGTTCACCGCGGCAGCGAGTACTGCGAGATCCGCGTCCGCTGGACGCCCGTTTCGGAGGACGACTAGCCCAGGGCCCCGTCTTTCACGACGTAGGAGCCGTCGATCTCCGCGATCCGCCGCGTGCCCGCTTGGCGCATGACCGTGAGCAGCTCGCGACGCAGGATGCCGAGCACGCTCTCGACGCCCGCCTGCCCGAACGCAGCCAACCCCCAGACGTAAGGCCGGCCGATGCACACGGCGCTGGCCCCGAGGGCGAGCGCCTTGAACACGTCCGTGCCCCGGCGAAAGCCGCCGTCCACGAGGACGGGCAGCCTGCCCTTCACCGCGTCCACGACCTCCACGAGGCTCTCGATCGTCGCACGGCCGCTCTCCTCGGCGCGCCCGCCGTGGTTCGACACCACCAGGCCGTCGACGCCGCTCTGCGCGGCGAGCTGCGCGTCCTCGCGCGTGACGATGCCCTTGATCAAGAGCTTGCGCGGCCAGAGCTCGCGAAGCCGCTTGACGTACTCCCAGTTCATCTCGAAAGGCTGGGTGTCCGTGGCCTTCGACACGTCGAGGCCGGCGAACATCGGCTTGCGCGCCAGGTATGACGAGATGCTGCCCAGGGAATCGCCGTGGCACGCGGCGCAGTTGCGCGGGTCGCGTTGGATGGCCCGCGCACCGGTCAAGCGGTTGGTGCCGCCTTGCAGGTCGACGGTCAGCGCCAGAACGGGACAACCGGCGGCCTCCGCGCGAGCGACGAGGGCCCTTGCGACGGGCCACTGGTCGGTCGGATAGAGCTGGTACCAGATCGGCCCTCCGCGCGCGGTCGTGACGTCCTCGACGCTCGACGTGCCGACCGTCGACAACATCATCAAGTGCTTCCGGGCCCCCGCCGCGCGGGCGACCGCGATCTCGCCCTCCGGATGGAAGGCGCGCTGGCTCCCGACCGGCGCCAGCACGATCGGGGTTTCCCAGGCTGTTCCGAACAGAGACACCGACATGTCGACCTGGCCCACGTCGACGAGGCGGCGCACGCGCAGGCGGATGCGCGCGAAGCCCTCGCGGTTCGCGCGCAGGGTCGCGTCGTCGTCGACGCCGGTCTCGAGGTAGCCGAAGTGCGCCGGCGGCAGCGCCTTGCGAGCCGCGGCCTCGAAAGCCATGACGTCGAGGGCGAGCTCGGGCGAGGCGATCACATCGTCCGCGTCCTGCCCGAGGAGCTCGAGCGGGCCGCCCAACCCGCTCAGCAGGGGGCTCGCGGCCAGGAATCGAAGGAAGCGCCGGCGAGCGGCCGGCTCAGACCACATGCGGGAGAACGTCGGCGTGCGCCAGGGCGATGACCACGTCGGCGACGAGCATGCCGTCCTGCTTGATCGTCGCCACGCCCGCGGCCACGGCGGCGCGCACGTCGCCGACCGCGCCGGTCATCACCACCAGGCCCTTGCCGCCGGGCTGGTTCCGCGCCTCCACGAGCGTGACCTTCGCGGCCTTGGCCGCCGCGTCGCCCGCGTAGACCGCGGAGGCCACGTCCCGCGTCTCGATCAGGCCCAGCGCCTCGAGGCCGGGCACCTTGACCCGGCCCTTGATCGCGCCGGGAAGCTGCGGGTGCACGCTGGGGATCAGGAAGTGATCGAGCACGCTCTTGCCCGCTGTCTCGAGGCCCGCCTTCAGCGCTTCCTCGACGTCCGCCACGCCGCCGCCGAAGAGGATCAGGTACTTGCCGCGCGGTACGATGGTCGTGAGCAGGACCTCGACCCTCGCGCGCTTGAGCAGCGCGTCGAGCGCCTCGACGCCTCTCGCGATCGAGGCCGTCTCGATGAAGCCGAGGGCCGGCCCGGGCCACGCGTCGACCCGATCGGGGAGCCTGTCTACCACTCGACCTCCGGTGCGCGAAACACCGGCTTGCCCTCCAGGAGCGTGAGCAGCACGCGCTGCTTCGCAATGTCGAAGGGCGACACCTCGAAGAGGTTCCGCTCGAGCACGACGAGGTCCGCCGACTTGCCCGCCTCGATCGAGCCGGTCTCCTTCTCGAGCCCGTTGGCGTAGGCCGAGCCGATCGTGTAGCCGGCCAACGCCGTCGGAAGGTCGATCGCCTCCTCGGGAACCATGGCCGGCCGTCGCGGCTCCGTGAGTCCCTGGCGGGTGAGCGCCACTTGAATCGCGTCGAGGGGCTTGAGGGAGGAGACGGACCAATCGCTGCCGAGCGCAAGGGGCCCGCCCGCGTGGACGACGCTTCCGATCGGGTAGATCCAGCGCGAGCGCTCGGGCCCGAGGCCGCCCCAGGTCATGTCCACGATGTAGTCGTCGGCGTAGGCCCATAGCGCCTGGAAGTTCGCGATCACATTGAGACGGCGGAAGCGCGGGATGTCGGCGGGGTCGATGACTTCCAGATGGGTGATCTGAAAGCGCAGGTCGGCGTTCTCGGGCTTGCGGCGCGCCGCCTCGAAGGCGTCGAGGCTGATGCGCACCGCGCGGTCACCGATCGCGTGGACGTGGACGCCGAACCGCTCGTCGGCCAGGCGCGCAACCAGGGCGTTCATCGCTTCGGGAGCGAAGATCGGCTCGCCGCGGTCGCCGGGCCGGTCCGTGTAGGGCTCGAGCATCGCGGCGGTGCGCGGCTCGATCACGCCGTCGGCGAAGATCTTGGCGTTGGCGGGTCGCAGCCGGGCGCTGGCATAGGCGGACCGGAGCTTCGCCATGTCGGCGACCTGCTCGGGACCGCGCGCCGGATCGGCCGTGAGGTTGGCCACGACACGCAGCGTGAGCTGGCCGCGGCGCTCGGCTTCGCGGTAGGCTTCGAGGGTGGGCTTGGCGCCGGCTCCTTCGGCCCCGCCGCCCGCGCTCGCCTCTTGCACCGCGGTGACGCCCGCGGCCGCGAAGAGCGCCTGAGCGCGCCGCAAGCCGGCGACGCGCTCGTCGAGGGTCGGCTCGGGCATGTGTCTCGACACGAGGTCCGAGGCGCTCTCGCGCAGCGTGCCGGTTGGCTCCCCGCTGGTGGGGTCGCGCTCGATGCGTCCGTCCTTCGGATCCGCCGTGTCCTTCGTGACGCCGGCGAGGGCCAGTGCCTTCGAGTTCACCCAGCTCGAGTGGCCGTCCGCGGCGCTGAAGTACGCCGGCTTGTCCGGCACGATCGAGTCGAGATCCTCCTTCTTCGGGTTGCCGCCTGGAAACACCGGGAGCAGCCAGCCGCCGCCAGAGATCCAGGGCTTGGAACCCATCTTCGTCGCGCACTCGCGGACCTTCGCGAGGACGCCGGTTGCCGTCGGGATGTCGTTGAGGTCGCACAGCTCCAGCTCGATCCCGCCGCTGATCGGATGGGCGTGGGCGTCCTGGAAGGCAGGCAACAGCATGCGTCCCTGGAGCTTCAGCACGCGCGTCTTCGGGCCGACGAAGGCGCGGGCGCCGGCGCTCGCTCCCACGAACACCACGCGGCCATCGCGGACCGCCACCGCTTCCGCCCACGAACGCGGGGCGTCCATGGTGTAGACGGCCGCTCCGTCGAGTACGAGATCGGCCGGGGGCACGGGAGCGGCATGCTGCAGGGGTGCGACGGTCCCCGCAGCCAACAGGACGGCGAGTCTCAAGCGCATGGAGGGCGGCAGCTTAGCGCGAACGTCGCCGCCTTTCCAGGAGCGTGTAAGGCCTCACTCGATGCGGCTCTCGTGGGTCGCGACGCACTGCCACGTCCCGTTCCGCTTCAGCCATGTGTCCGTGTAGCGGTATTTCGTGGCCCCTGGCGTGCCGCGCAGGCTGGCGCTGTACGAGCCAGTGGCCACCGCCAGCTCGCGCGTGTGGACGCGAACCTGCAGCTCGTTGCTCTCGACGCGGTCCAAGGCCTCGAAGTCCGCGCGATACGCCGCGATGTGTTGCGTCTTGTCCCGCATCGCGCCGTCCGCGAGGGTCGCGACGAAGTCGTCCGCGATCAGGCGTTGGAGGGGGGCGAGGTCGTGGGTCTCGTAGACCCGGAACCACTCCTTTTCGAAAGCCTCGAGGCTACGCACGATCTCGAGTCGCACCGCCTCCGGCACGGTGCCATCCGCGGCGCCGGCCGGCGGCACCGCCAGGAAGCCGGCGACGATGAGCTGGAGCACTGTGGTCGCAGTCTACTGGAGGTGGCCCAGGGCGCGCACCCGCTACCCTCGCGGGGGCGGACCGGGCACGATGCCGTGCTCGCGCTTGAGCCGCTCGAGCGCGGCGATGCGTACAGGACGCCGCACGTCGTTCTCGCTCGGTCGATAGCCGGGCCCGTATTCAGCGAGCTTGGCGCGCTCCATCAGCCGCTCGCGGTCGATGATCAGCTCCTCGCGCGTCGTGCCCACCAGGTCGTTCTCGCGGCTCATCATGATGGCTTCCTCGGGGCACGCGTCCACGCAGAAGCCGCAGTACACGCAGCGCAGCAGGTCGATCTCGAAGCGCGTCGGATACTTCTCGATCGTCTTCTCCGGCCGCTCGCCGGACTCGATGTAGATGCATTCGGCAGGGCAGACGGTGGCGCACATGTAGCAGGCCACGCACTTGGGCGTCCCGTCCTCGCGCACCGTGAGCAGGTGGATGCCACGGTAGCGGCCCGAGGTGGGGCGCTTCTGCTCGGGAAACTGCACCGTCGCGGCGCCCCTCAGGAACACGGTCTTGAGCAGGTTGACCAGGGTCGTGCGCAGGCCGATCAGGATCGGAATGATGCCGGGCCGGGTGTTGCGGTCGACGCTGACGACGCGGGTGACGCCCATCTTCGCTACGCCCTCGCCTCGGCGGCGGCCAGGCCCTGGAGGAGGAGCGCGCGGCCTGTCGAACCCAGGGTGCGATAGTCGAGGCCAGCGTAGTCCGGCACCGCGGCCGCGAGCCGCGCGAATACGTCGCGAGCCGAGGCCGCGGCCAGGGTCCCGCCGCAGCGGCGCAGCAGCTCGGCGGCCAGCTCCCACCGCGGACGTGCGTCGCCCGGAGCGGGGAACGCCGCCCGGATGCGCTGCACGCGGCGCTGGAAGTTCGTGAACGTGCCGTCGACTTCGGCCCACATCGCCGCGGGCAGGACGACGTCGGGCCGATCCAGCTCGGGCCCCTCGTGGGTCGCCATCACCGCCACGAAGGGGACGTCCGCGATGGCATCCACGTGGCTCGGGTCGCGCAGCAGCTCGACGCCCTGGAGCAGAAGGACTTTGACCTCGCCGCTGGCGCAGCGCTTCAAGATCGCATCGACGCCGTCCCGCGCGAGGCCCAGGTCGAGCGCGCCCTGGGTGTTCGGGTTGCGGTCCTTGCGCTGCAGCACCTGGTCGAGGCGCTCCCGCAGCAGCCGCTGCGGGCCGCCGACGCGGAAATCGAGCGGCCCGCCCAACGAGTCCGCGAGAGCCTTGAAGGCGAACAGGTCCTCGTTGGTCGCCTGCGGCGACGCCATGAACGCCGCCGCCGGGCCCGCGGCCCTGAGCTTCGCAGCCACCTCGTCGAGGGCGGCCGCGACCGTGATGCCGTCCCAGCCGCCCTCGCGCTTGACACGCGCCCCCGTGAGCCGCTCGGTGACGGCGATCTCCTTGTACAGGGTGCGGCCGGGATCACACATCCAGGACCGGTTCACCTCGACGTTGCGGCGTGGGCGCAGGCGCTGTGCCTCGGCGTCGCGGTGATCGATGAAGATGTTGCAGCCGGTGGAACAGCCGGGACAGACCGACTCCGTCTCCGACAGGAACCAGACGCGCATCTTGAAGCGGAAGTCGTGGGAGAGCAGCGCGCCGACCGGGCACACGTCGGCGAGGTTGCCCGCGTAGTCGTGCTCGATGGGGCGGTTCTCGAAGGTGGCGATCTGGGTGTTGTCGCCGCGGTTCACGAACTCGAAGCTATTGGTGCCCGTCACCTCGCGCTCGAAACGGATGCAGCGGGAGCAGAGCACGCAGCGCTCGGCGTCGAGCATGATCGCGCCGAGGTCGACGACCTTGCGCTTGCGCACCTTCTCCTCGACCTCGACCTTCGAGTCGTGGAGGCCGTGGTCCATGTACTGGTCCTGCAGGTAGCACTCGCCGGCCTGATCGCACACGGGGCAGTCGATCGGGTGGTTGACCAGCAGGAACTCGAGGGTGGTGCGATGCGCCTGGACGGCCTTGTCGCTGTTCGTCCGCACCACCATGCCGTCCGTGACCGCCGTGTTGCAGGCGATCTGCAGCTTCGGCATCTTCTCGACCTCGACCAGGCACATGCGGCAGTTGCCGTCCACGGGCAGGTCGGGATGCCAGCAGAAGTGAGGGATGTGGATCCCGACCTGGAGCGCGGCCTGGATCACAGTCATCCCGGCCGCGACCTCGAGCTCCTTCCCGTCGATCGTGCACTTGGGCATTCAGATCACCGCGAATTCATCGGTCGAGCTCACCGGCGACCACGTTCAGCCCGCCGATGATCGCAACGGCGTCGGCCAGGAAGCCGCCCTTGATCATCTGCGGATACGCCTGGTAGATGTTGAAGCAGGGCGGGCGCACTTTTACCCGCCACGGATGCTTTGCCCCGTCGCTGACGATGTAGAAGCCCAGCTCCCCGTTGGCCGCCTCCGTATAACCGTAGACCTCGCCGGGCGGCGGCAGGATGCCCTCGTACACCAGCTTGAAGTGGTTCATGAGGGCTTCGATGTTCGAGTACACCTCGCTCTTGGGCGGCAGCGCCACCTTCTTGTCGTCGGTGATGATGGGCCCCTTCGGCAGCTTCCCGAGCGCCTGCTCGATGATGCGCAAGCTCTGGTAGATCTCCTCGATCCGCACCAGGTAGCGGTCGTAGCAGTCGCCGACCGTGCCGATCGGGACGTCGAAGTCGTACTGCTCGTACCCCGAATAGGGATGGTCCTTCCTGATGTCGTAGGCGACGCCGGAGCCGCGCAGGCACGGCCCGACCCAGCCGTAGGCGAGCGCGTCGTCGGCGCCGAGCACGCCGATGTCTCGGAAGCGGTTCGCGAAGATCGGGTTCCGCGTCAGCAGCTTCTCGGCCTGCTTCGTGACCTCGCGAATGCTGGCGAGCGCCTTCCGGCACAGCGCCTCGAAATCGTCGGGCACGTCGGCGGCGAGGCCGCCGATGCGCACGTAGGACACCGTGAGGCGGGCGCCGCAGCAGGCGTCGAGCAGCTCGTAGATGTCCTCGCGCGCGCGGAAGACCACGAAGAACGGCGTGATCGCGCCCAGGTCCACCACGTTGGTGCTGACCGCGACGAGGTGGTCCATGATCCGCGAGAACTCCGACAGGATCACGCGGATCGCCTCGGCGCGCGGGGGGGCCGGCACTCCGAGCAGCTTCTCGACGGCCAGCGCCCAGCCGTGGCCGTTCATGAACGATGAGCAGTAGTTGAGCCGGTCCGTGTACGGGATGACCTGCCAGTAGGTCCTGGACTCCGCCATCTTCTCGAAGTTCCGATGCATGTAGCCGATCTCGGCCTCGGCGTCCTCGATCGTCTCGCCGTCCATGAGCGCTTGGATGCGGAAGGTGCCGTGCATGGCCGGGTGCGACGGGCCGATGTTCACGATCAGGTTCTCGGAGCCCTCGGGCACCTTCAGCAGCCACTCCTTTGATTTTTTCAGGACGTGGCGCTTCGCCGTCGGGTAGTCCTTGCGCATCGGGTGGCCCACGAAGTCGTCGTGGGTCAGGATCCGGGTCAGGTTCGGGTGACCCCTGAACACGATCCCATAGAGGTCCCAGGCCTCGCGCTCGAACCAGTTGGCGCCCTTGTAGACGCCGCACAGCGTGTCCACGGTCGGGTCGCTTTCGGGGAGCGCGACCTTCAGGCGCACGTGGTGCTTCGTCGAGACCGAGTATGCGTGCAGCGCGACCTCGAAGCGCTCCGCGCGATCCTCCTTGTCGAGATAATCGACGCCACACAGGTCCAGGAACAGCTTGAAGTCCAGCTCGGGATCCTCGCGCAGCGCGCGCGCGGCCTCGACCCAGGCGCTCCGATCGACGGTGATCGCCAGGTCGCCTCGGAACTCGGCGACCGCCCGCAGCCGGTCGCCGAAGCGCTCCCGCAGCACGCGGACGGCCGCGCTCGTGGCGCCGGCCGGCGCCGCGGGGGTGTCAACCGCGCTAGCCATGGTGTGGCTCGGTGTCCTTCGCCTCTTCGGGCATTACCCGCAACGTCAGCACTCCGCGCGGCGGAAGCCCCTGGCTCGTGCGCTCGGCGTCGTCCTTCCGCCAGGCGGCGCGCCGCGCGCGCCTGTCGATGGCGCCGTCGCCGGCAGCTCCCACGCGGTCCTTGCCCTGCGGCTCTTTCGCCTGCTGGCTTCGCTGGATCCGCTCCTGGATCTTCATGATCGCCATCAGCAGGCTCTCGGGGGAAGGGGGGCAGCCCGGGACGTAGACATCCACCGGCACGATCTCGTCGATGCCCTGCATCACGTGGTAGGACCGGTAGAAACCCCCCGAGGATGCGCACACGCCCATCGAGACGACCCACTTCGGCTCCGGCATCTGGTCGTAGATGGTCTTGAGGACGGGCGCCAGCTTGTCCGGGATCGTCCCCGCCACGAACATCAGGTCGGCCTGCCGCGGCGAGAAGCGCAGCACCTCGGAACCGAAGCGCGCGACGTCGTAGTGGGACGCCGTGAACGCCATGAACTCGATCGCGCAGCAGGCGGTGCCGAAGGGCATCGGCCAGACCGAAGACTTGCGTCCCCACTTGACCACCGCGTCGAGCCGCGTGGTGATGATGTCGCCGCCCTCGTGGACGCTGGGGTAATGCGTCGGATCGACGAACTTGCCGCGGAGGACGTCCAGGAGGCCCATATCCTTAGTTTCTTTCGTGATCGTCCGGCCGCGACGGCGGCCGGGGCGCACAGGGAACGCCCAAAGACCTGTGCGAGAACGCCTATATTACCGTAAAAGCCCGGGGGCCACCCGCGGCGGCGGCCCCCGGCGGATCCGCCTCTAGTAGCCGATGTTGCCGACGGCGGCCGCGCCCAGGCGCTCGCGGAGTTGCTGGACGTAGAGGCTCCACGGCGTCACCGCCGTGCCCCAGGAGAAATACTCGCCGTCGCCGTCGTGTATCGGGGCCTGGCACCCGAACGCCCAGTTGTGGGCGGTGGGCGGACGGAACACGCGGATGCGGTCGGCCACGTTGTTCCAGAACACCTGCTGCGCCCCCGCCCAGCCGTGGCCGCTGCCGGAGTTGCCGCGGTTCACGGCGCCCTGGTAATTGGTGCCCGACACCGTGGAATGGTGCAGGGCGTCCCACAGCGTCCCCGTGGCCCAGCGGTGGTGCGGCCCCATCTCCGCCTTGGAGAGCGTGGCGGTGCCGTCCAGGAAGACGTTGGGGCCGGGGACAGTGCTGCCGGTGACGAAGTCGTGGCGCGCCGCGCGCGAGGTGCAGCGCATCACCAGCGTCGTCTGCGCGTCGTCGATGTGGAAGGGATACATGCGCCCGCCGGTGGCGATGGCCACCGGGTCGAGGGCCGTGGAATCGGTGACTGTCACGAAGGCCGCCCCTCCGCCCGCCAGCAGCACGCCGTGATAGAAGTGCACCGCCGTCACGTTCTTGACCCAGGCGTTCTCGACGTTGACGACGTTGACGAGCCCGTACGAGTGCAGCTCGTCGTCGGCGGCCACGAAGGACGAGTCGGCGTAGAGGTCCTCGAGGCCGCACTTCTCCGTGCGGTCGGTGTAGGTGTACTTCCAGATGGAGCCGCCGCCCCACTTCGCATCGATCGAGTTCACGACGGGCGCGTCCAGGGTGAGGGTGCGGCCGCTCAGGGCCACGATCCTCCGCTCGTACTTGAGGACGTAGGCGCCGGGTACCCAGGCGGTGGAGGTGTCGGGGGCCTCGGTGTTGAGACAGGTGGAGTTGTTCACGTCGGAGGTGTCGTAGGACGTGCCCACCGTGTTGCAGGCGTCCATGCCCAGCGCGTCGATCCATTCCTGGTTGGCGTTGCGCTCGAGGACGATGCGGTCCCCCACGGCGTAGCCGGCGGCGCTGGCCACGCTCAACGTGCGTGCACCCACCGGGACGTAGGCGTCGGTGATGGATACACGCGTACCCGCCACCTCGGTGCGGCCGCCGGCGCCGCCCATCCTGATCAGCCAGCGCGTGCTCGTCCCCGTGGCCTGCAGCACGGTGCCGCTGGTGGAGTTGCCGGAGCCGCGCAGCACCACCCCGCTCTTGTTCATGAGGAGCTGGCCGGCGATGTCGTAGGTGCCGGGGGCGAGGAGCACGGCGCCGCGGAAGCCGTTGGCGTCAGGGGCGAGCGCACCCACCGCATCGAGGGCGGCCTGGATGTTGGCGCCGTCGTCGCCCGCCGCCGGTGAGACGTTGCGCACCACGGGGACGAAGGGAAGCGCGACGCCGCCCCCCTGATAGCCGGCACGCGAGAAGTCGGGAACGGTATCGCCGCTGGCGTCCGCGTAGTACTCGAGGCCCCCGCCCGCGCCCTGCTGCACCTTGGAGGCGGCGGCGGGGAAGGGATCGTCGGGGCCACCCGTCACCATCGCGAAGACCGAGACCTCGGACAGGCTGTTCCACGCGTTCACGGTGTTGCCGTGGCCGAGGTAGCGGACGTAGCGCGCGCTCTGGTCGGCGACGTCGAAGGTCTGCTCCTGGGTGGTCGTCCCGCTGCTCAGACCGTTCGTGATCGCATTCGTCCAGGTGGCGGCGTCCGTCGAGAGCTGCAGGTCGAACTTCGCCTGGCGCACGTTTCCGTTGTAGACGGCCAGCTTCACGTACGCCACCTTGCGTGGCCGGCCGAGGTCGAGCTGGAGCCACTGCCCGTCGCCGTTGGCGGACCAGCGGGTGGCCAGCGAGTTGTCGATGACGCCGGCCGGCACGTTGCCGTCGTGGGTGCTGGCGCCGACGCGCGACGCGTCCACGGGCGTGACCTCGATAGCCGCCGCTGTCGGGCGGGGGGTGGGCGTCGGCGTCGACGTGGGCGTCGGTGTCGGTGTCGCCGTAGGTGTCGGCGTCGGTGTCGGTGTAGGAGTGGCGGTCGGTGTCGGCGTGGCGGTGGGTATCGGCGTCGGTGTGCGGGTCGGCGTCGGAGTGGGTGCCGCCGTGGGTGTGGACGTGGGCGTCGGCGTGGGCGTGGCCGCGGCGGCGTACACCTCGATCTCCGTCACGCTGTTCCAGGCGCTGGCGCTGCCCGTGCTCAGGGTGGCCCCGTGACCGAGGTAGCGCACGTAGCGGGCGCTCACGTCGGCGAAGTTGTAGGTCTGCAGGGCCGTCGTCGTCCCGTTGCTGCTGCCGGACCAGGCCGTCGTCCAGGACGCGCAGCAGGTGGTGGCGACCTGGATGTCGAAGTGGTTCTGGCGCGCGTTGCCCAGATAGGCTGCGACCTTCACCAGGGCCACCGTGCGCGTGGAGCCCAGGTCGAGCTGGAGCCAGGCGCCGTCACCGCTGCCCGACCAGCGCGTCGCGAGGTCGCCGTCCAGGGTGTTGGCGGGGACGTTGGTGTCGCTGGTGCTGGCGGTGGCCGCGGAACCGGCCAGCGAGATCTTGGTCTGGCCCGGCGACGCGGCTGCCGTTCCCAGGACGGCCGCCACCGAAACGAGGATCCAGGACGCGCGAACGTTCACGTTCATCTCCTTCCCCGCCTTTCAGGCGGGAGGCATGGCTATGGGTGCGGGTATGGAATGGAATCTAGGAAGCGGAGTGCTTTACCGCAACGTGAATTCACAGTTAAATCGGGCCTCCGTCGGGTCGGGCGTGGCGTTCTTGACCGGCCCGGAATACGGGTTCACACTTGCTCGTCGTGTCCCGCGCCACGTCGACTCCTGGCCGCCACCTCCTGACGCGGCCGCAGTTCGCCCGGACCGTCGCTGAGATCTTCGAAAAGGCCCCCGACGTCGACGGCGCCCTGGAGACGTGCCTGCGCGTGGTGTGCGCGCTGGACGGCTGGGCGCTCGGGCAGGCGTGGATGCCCCGCGCGGACGGCTCCAGCCTCGAGTGGCGCACCGCCTGGATCACCGATCCGCGCTTCGCGGACTTCCGCGAGACGAGCCGCGCCATCGTCTTCGCCCCCGAAGTGCCGCTGCCCGGGCGCGCGTGGACCACGCGCGAGACGACGATCGTGGCCGACATCGAGGACGAGCCGACCTTCTATCGATCGCATGCCGCGCACACCGCCGGCCTGCGCAGCGCAGTGGCGGTGCCTCTGGTGGCGTCGGGCACCGTGCTCGCCGTGCTCGAGTTCCTGGGGCTCGAGCCGCGGGGGCTCGACGAGGAGCTGCCCGCCCTCGTTGCCACCATCGGCCCGCCTCTGGCCGCTCTCATCGAGCGCCGCCGCGCGCAGGCCCAGGAGGAGAGCGCCGACCGCATCCGCGGCCTCTTCGAATCGCCGACCATCGGCATCGTCTTCTGGGAGCGCGACGGGCGCGTGGTGGAGGCCAACCAGGCCTTCCTCAACACCGTCGGCTACACCCGCGACGAGATGGCGGCAGGGCGGCTCACCTGGGAGCACGTCTCGCCTCCCGACGAGCGCCTCGACGAGTGGGTGTTCCGGCAGATCGAGGCCACCGGCGTCTGCCCGCCGTTCGAGAAGGAGGTCGTGCGCAAGGACGGCCAGCGTGTCCCCGTCCTGCTCGGTGGCAGCTTCGC
>Ga0075428_100006461_pt1 | contig 13038 bp, 10 predicted proteins | sample RhiMetdeltSRZDD2_FD_75291 | JGI IMG/M metagenome (GOLD analysis project Ga0075428, IMG submission 75291) | Populus rhizosphere microbial communities from Tennessee, USA - Rhizosphere MetaG P. deltoides SRZDD2 | ecosystem: Host-associated > Plants > Roots > Rhizosphere > Soil | place: USA...
ATCTTCCCTCTCGCCAGTGGCAACGGGGACTCACCATCATGAAAACGTTCCCCCGATGATTCTCCACCTTGTGGCTACTGCATCGTATCGCAAAACAACTGATCGCCTACGAGCAGATCATCCGAGTCAGTATTCAATGCGCCACGATCCCCCGCCCCGAGGCGACGAGTTGTCCGCGTCGGTTCTCGAGGCGTAACAGATACATCCCGTTCGCGAGTTGACTTGTCGGCCACCACACCCGCCCCTGCGCATCACCAATCATCACGCGCTTGTCAACCAATCTGCCTGCAGCATCGAAGACACGGAGACGCATCCCTGGTTCCAAACTTTCCGTCGACATGAGCTGAGCTTGTGTCCTGCTAGGGTTCGGCCACGCGACAAGGGATCCCAACCTCGAGCGCGGACTCGCTTCGAGATTAGAAGCATTGGAACGGTGTTCCATGACGAGGGTCGTGGGATATCCGGGCCACACGAGCTCGGGCTTGCCGTTTTGGTTCACATCAAAAGCATATATTCCTTCGTGGGTATAATTCCATGTCGGGTCTGGGACATGTCCCACTACGTTCCATTGACCAGGCCCGGCTGCACCATAGATCCAGAGCCCTACTGCCGTTTCCATTACGAATTCTGCCCTTCCTTTGCGATCAATATCCACAATCGTATCGTGAGGACCTCCCAAAGTGCCATCTTCGATCGAGAAACGTGCCGTTTCGATGAAAGTGTTGTCGCAAGGGGCTTCATACACGAAGGTGGTCCAAGTTGCATTCCCGTCTTCATCACGCAACGTACCTGTAACGAAAAGTTCCGCTCGTCCGTTACCATCGAGATCATCGCCTGTGCAGGTGGCATAGGCATTGCGGAACACGGCATTCATCTCCGTGCACCAGGTCATTCCCCATCGATCGTTCGCCGTGGACTCGTATACGAACGTCCGCCCTGTTCCTGAGGAAAAAGCGACCTCCATCATCCCGTCGCCGTCCCAATCCCCAAGCGCTTTACGGCCCATGGCGCCGTCCTGGATCGTGTCCGCCAGAACCAGCGCAAATGTGTTGTCGCCGCGATTCTCGAAGATCACGAGAACGGAAAGCGACCCAAAGGTATTGTGTGACGTGATGATCTCCATTTGTCCATCACCATCGGTGTCACCTATTGTGAGTCCCCGTTCTACGTTTCCAAGAGGTGGCGATGTCCAGACCAGCTCCATGGGGTGGCTGGTCACGTCCGGGCTTTCGTAAATCTCGACAAAATATCCGCTCTCTCCGACGAGCTCACTCTTCCCATCTGCATCCAAATCCGCGACAGCCTGCGGTACCAAGCACACGCCAGAATACTCCAGACTGTAGGTGTCATCGGAACCAACCTCGAATACCTGAAAGCTGCAAAGACTGGACGCGATTTTCGCAAGGATGATCTCATTCCACCCGTCATGATCCGAGTCGCCAAAAGCGACTTTGTCGATCCCCCAATCGAGCTCGGCAATCAGATCGACCTCGAAACGAGTCATTCTCGACACCGAAGGTGAGTTCTCGAGTTTCGCAGATCCGAGCGGAGTGATAGATCGGCAACGACAGGGGAGTCGGCGAGTCGCCCTGGGACGTCATGGGCACGAAGAGGCCTGAGCCAGTCAGGATGCCGAGAATGCAGATCGATCGGCCGAGCACAACCGACCTCCACGGCGGCGGAAGCTCCCTACAATCCGGTTTTTACGCTACGCCAAAACCAACATGGAATCAACCGTGGATGAGCTCAAGCCGCGCATCCCCTCGGCACCGCGCTGGGCCTGATCGTGTTATCGCCCGCGTGATCATGCCTCCCCTCCGCCCGTACGAACGCGGTATTGCAGTGCCTCGGCCACGTGCTGGACGTCGATGTCGCTCGCGCCCTCGAGATCCGCGATCGTGCGTGCGACGGCGAGGCCGCGATCGAAGGCGCGGACGCTCAGGTGCCACTTCGACATCGCACGACGCAGGAACTCGACTGCTTCGCGCCGCGGCCGGATGAGCGTGCGCCGCAACTCTGGTGTCACCTGCGCGTTGCAGTGGATGTTGGCGAAACTCTCATAGCGTTGGCGTTGACGTTCTCGTGCCGCAGCGATACGCAGACGGAGTTGCAACGACTCTTTCGCTGCATGTTGCGCGTTCGATTCCTCGACACCCACTTTCTCCGCCGGCGGCACGCCGACCTCGATGCGGAGATCGATGCGATCGAGGATGGGCCCCGAGAGCTTCGACTGATAGCGCTGCACGTCCCCCGGCGCGCAGCGACAGGGCTTCTTCGGATGTCCCAGGTTGCCGCACGGACACCCCTGCGTTACCCTTTTGCTACATTCGCCTGCGACCCTCGAAACCCATTGATCCGTCGTACCCTACGGCTCCCGCGTCCCTCGGTGAGCATCTTCGGAAGCGCCGGATGGACCTTGGTCTCGGTCAGCGCCGGGTCGCCGAGATCCTCGACGCCAACCCCTGGACCTACCTCCTCTGGGAGCACGACCGGACCCGGCCGACCCCTCGATTCGTGCCTGGCATCCTCAAGTTCCTGGAGTACGATCCCCTACCGAAGGGCCAAACCTTCGGGGAACGGCTCCGAGCAGCTCGACGTGCGTTGGGTCTTTCCCATGGCGCCTTGGCTCGCAAGCTCGGAGTCGACCCGTCGACGGTCTTGAACTGGGAGCGGGGTCGGCACACGCCTCCGGTCCAATACGTCCCCCGGATCGTGGCTCTCACCGGGCCGGAACATCTCGCGGCGGAGGCTTCACTCCCCGAGCGGATCCGTGCATACCGACGTAGACACGGGCTCACCCAGGCCGAGCTCGGTCGGATACTCGGAATCCACCAGAGCGTCATCTCAAGCTGGGAGACTGGCCGCACGCAGCCTGATACTCTGGGCCCGCAACTCGCCCGGCGCGTCAAAGAGCTCCTATCGGGGACCTGGTCTGAACCGCTGGAGGCGCAACGACCTTGACGACCCTCTTCGACGACGGCCCACGAGGGCGGGACTCGACGTTCGAACTCCTTCGCACCCGCCCGGACTTGTCTCCTGCCAGGGCATTCCTCGAACAGCTCTGGACTCAATACGAGCCGTATGCTGACAGAAACTTCCTGACCGAGTTCCGAAACCACATCTTTCCACGCTACTGGGAGATGTACCTCGCCTGCGCCTGTCTCGAGCAGGAGTTACAACTTCGCCCCCGCAGGAATGCGGCCGGCCCCGATGTTCTCATCGATACACGCTCAGGTTGTGTAGCCATCGAAGCCGTTGCGCCGGAGGGAGGTGACGATCTCGATTGGCCACCACTCGATACCACGATCGGGTTCCGCTTACCCGAAGACGAAATCATCCGCCGATATACGGGCGTCATCAGAACAAAGGCGAAGAAGTTCGACGTCGATCTCCTCGCTGGCCGACTTCAACCTGTGGATCTTCGAGTCATCGCCGTCAACGGCATCAACGTCCCGCTATCGAGCGCCTTCGAAGATGTTCCTCGCATCCTGAAGGCTGTCTACCCAATCCATCACTGCGAAGCCGTCTTTGACCCTTCTGGCCAACTCCGAGTCAATTGGCAGGCGGATCGCCATGGGCTACAGACGCGCGCAGGATCACCAATTCCCACGGGTATCTTCCTTGACCGTGAGTACACGGAGGTCAGCGCTGTCCTCTTCTCCTCCGTATGGCCTCCCGACACACGCCGTCCGCTCGGTCATGACTTCATCGTCGCCCACAACCGCGAAGCACTTCGGCCGTTACCCCGCGGCTTCTGGCCCTACGGCAAGGAGTTCTGGTACGAGGGAGATGCCCTCTGCGGACAAACATGGTCAACCCGCGCTGAGAGTTGAACGGTTTTCGGTGTCATGCGATGATGCACTAACGTAACAGGAGACGGATGGAGAACCATGGGCTTCCGCGACATCTTCCCACCAGTTGAGACTGCTCTCGATCTTGAGCCCGATGAGCTTGCCCCCTTCATTCTTAGAGATCTAGCAACTCGGGGACAAGGGAGTATCAATCGATATAACTACACCTTGGGCACGAGCCAGGACTTACAGGAGTATGCAAAGGAACACCGCGAGGCATTCCTCCCTTGCCTGATGGAAGCCTGGATCTGGCTTGAAAGAGAAATGTTCCTCGCCCCACGACCAGGAACCCAAGGCGATTGGATGTTCATCACGAAACGGGGCATGCGGGTCTTGGAGAATGCGGACTTCAAGGCATACCGACAGGGTGTGCTGCTCGCATCGGAAAGTCTTGACGCGATCATAGCAAAAGACGTGAAACCTCTGTTCTTGCGTGGTGACTTCGACACGGCGGTATTTCGGGCGCTGAAGGAAGTCGAGATTCGGGTCCGGAAAAAGGCGGGCCTAGCTGAGGAAGACATCGGTGTCCAACTGATCCGTAAGGCCTTCAAACCGCATACTGGCCCTCTCACCAACACCGAACTCCCGACAGGAGAACAGCAAGCGATCGCCGATCTCTTCGCCGGAGCGGTTGGGACTTACAAGAACCCCTCAAGCCATAAGGAGATCCAATTTCAGGATCCTCACGAAGTCGCAGATATCATCCGTTTTGCGAACCAGCTCTTGCGAATCGTTGACCGCTTGTAACCACAGACCGTGTGATATTATGGACATGAGCACACTGAAGAACATAGCCGCGTTTTTTCGACAGTATCAAAACGAGGCTGCCTTTCAGAATCTCCACGCCGCTCGAGCGTTCCTTGGCACTGCTCGTACAGCCACAGACGGCTCTTACGAACAGAAGATTCTCTGCGCCCGCGTATTCTTCGAACTCATGCAAAGCTGCGAGAACGTGATCCGCCTCCTACGCGTGGTGCATGAATTCCCAAAACGCAACCCGATCGAAAATCTCCTGGACCGGGATCTCTCCCACTTCCAACCAAAGAACGCTGGAAGGCGGTTGTCGAGCACGGCCGTGGCTGGCTTGTCGTCAACGCCGGACCAGGTACGGGGAAGACCTACAGTCTTTTGCGCAAGATCGAGAAGCTCATTGCGGCCGGCGCATCACCGAATTCCATCTACTACTTGACATTCGCGAACAGCATCGTCGACGCATTCAGCACCGACATCGCGAAGCCGCAAGAGAAAGGTGGACTCGGCATCGACCCAGCGGAGCTTGGGATCCATATCTCGACGCTGCACAGCTTGGCCTTCAAAGTTGTCAAGACGTACGCCACCAGACTGTCCCTCCCCGATCACGTGGAGCTCATCGATCCGTCATCCCGAGCCGAGGATCATCTCTCGCAGCTCGTCGTTTCCGATCTCTACGAGCAATACCGGCTCACACACGCCATCGACAAGCGCACTTTCAACAAGGAGTTGGACCAGCTGCGGGCCACGTGGCAGAAGGAACTCCCAGTGTCCGATGCCCTAGCCAAGCTAGCCACCGCGAACCGCCTACTGGAGTCAAAGTACCACCTTCTTCCCTGGGACCGGCTCGTCCCGATCGCCAACGACGCGATCTCGCGCTTCGGCCTCCCTCGCTGGCTCCAGGAAGCCAGCCACTTCTTGATCGACGAGTTCCAAGACTTCAACCCATCCGAGCAGCGTCACATCCAACTCATCACCGAGCCGTCGGACTCAGTCGTCATCGTGGGCGATGTCGACCAGAGTATCTACAGTGGTCGCTCGGCCTCCCCAAGTGGACTCCGGAATCTCCTTAACCGAGGTGACATCACGACCGTCACCTTCGTTCTCTGTCGGCGCTGTCCCAGGCGGGTCGTCGAAGGGGCAAACAAGATTCTCTCGATGATCGATCCCGCCGGGTACACGAACCGCACCTTGGCTCCTTACAAGACTGAGGATGGCGCCCTCGGGATTACGTCATTCAAGAGCTGCAAGGAGGAAGTGGATGTTCTCGCTCGGCAAATCCAGGCGTGGCAGCAGTCGGGCAGAGTCGAGATCATTCTCCTTTTCCCGAACCGAAAGGTGCTCGGTCACTACAAGCAGGAGCTGGAGAGTCGAGGCATCCGATGCGAAGCTCGTGCCTCCTCCGAGAGGATCGATGCAGTCCGGGCTCTCCTGAAGCTCGCGGTCCTCCGTGACCAGCCGCTTCTGGAACGGAGCCTCATCGCATGCTTCTCACGACTCGAAAAGCGCTTCGTGGTCGACGTTCTTCCGCTCCTTGCAACCTCTGACACCCTGCACGTGGCTCTCGAGACAGCGGCTCGCGACTCGAGGTGGCAACGGGCCGTTCGGGAGGAGTACGATCGTTACGTTGCAACACGCGCTGATCTGACTTCCGGCGACGCTGCACTCGTTAGACGTGCTTGTGGGGCTCTGGGCCATGAGGTCGATGAGGTGTTGATCCAGGAACTATTGGCAGAGGCATCGGATACTGCTGCCCGTGATCGAATCGAGGCAATCCTTGCGAAGCACCTCTACCCCGAGGAGGCGCCTACTTCCCCCGGAGTTCGCCTTCTCACGATGCACAGTTCCAAGGGTCTTTCGAAAGGCATCGTCGTCATGCCTGGGCTCGAGGACAAGTGGATGCCTGGGCTGGCGACCGGAGACTCGCTTGAAGAGAGGCACCGGCTTTTCTATGTCGCCCTGACGCGGGCCGAGCAGGGCGTGATTATCACTTATCCGAAGACACGAGCGCGACGCGATCCACTGAACTACACACCCGTTGGTTCAGGTCCTGGGTTGTCTCGTTATGCGAATCGCTTGCGATTACCATAGCGCGTGTTCCAAGTTGTCCACCAGAAGGACGAGGGCTATACACATCCATCCACCTAGACCGTTCGTGCAGCAGTAGATACCGTTGCATCATGCAGAAGGAAGTGCGGCCATTGGATCAGCGTCGGATGCTCCTCGAAAAAGGTTCGAACTCGGTCCACTATGGCACCCCAGGAGAGAACGAGGGTCGAGACCTCGTCGTTTTGCCCTTTGGTTGCAGCCCGAGTGTGGGGTTCGAACGGCGCATTTTGTGAAACACGGGCGTAAATCCCTTCCTCGATGATACACTCCTGCTGTACATACGGAAGGGTTTCTGGAGCTGAACTCGAAGAATCTGTCCTTCAGCACTAGGTTTGACCCGAGAGTCATAAGGATTCCACGTTTCTCCTCGACATCGACGGAGCCTGCTTCAAAACGTCGCTTCGCTTCGTTGGCAAAGATGAAGGCCCGTTCGGCCATCTCCAACCAGTGGGTAGCCCGACTGTCCGTGTCCTCAAGGCACGTCTTCGAGCTGGCGAGGGACTGGTTTACTGAGCTCGTCGGGAGGCACTTTTTTCCTCAAGAACAGCCTGGTGGTCAGTCGCTCCTAATGTTGCAAGCTGATACCTCCTAACTGCAAACCAATACGTAAGTTGCATCATTTTGCCTCAAGAACGGGCAGGATGGGGGGGGTCGCGCCACAGCGGGCACATCCAGCACATGCCATCCAGACACTTAAAAAGTGCTTGCCTCGCGGCGTCCGGCTTTCGTAAGATCTGGTTTTTGGAGGTGTGCCTTTGACTAGTGATGAGCGCGTTCAGGGTGGTATGGCTCCTCTTGAGCGCTACTTTCTTGATCTCAGCAAGGAAACTCGAAAGACTTCCGCCATGATTCTAACTGAAGGTATGGTTCGGCTGGCGACTTCAAAAGCCCGAGGGGAAGACTCGCCGTCAAAGTCCCCCGAGGGCAACAGCCGCCCACCAACTAGTGGTGCGACCCCGGGCTGAACCTAAAAAAAGAGGGGATGTACGGACACCCCCCTCTTAGGCTGATACACGCAGAGCACAAGCGCCTGCACTCCTACTCTTCCACTATCCTCGCCAGGCGATCAAGCTGCTTATGCTGAAGAATCTTATCAAGTCGGCGCGCAAATGCCATGCACATTGCTTCGTCGCACCGAGCAACATGCCGTATCGACGACATCGTCTCTGCGCACGAAAGCGCTAAGGCTAAGGACTTCGTATTTGCGAGCGCTGATGATTCATAAAGATCCACCGACAGAACGAAAGAACCAGCCTGTGCGAGTCACAGGATAACCACTGCATGAGTATCACCCCCTCTGCAGGAGGTATAGCAAACCGCATCTTAGACGTCAAATCTCGACTATTCCCTGCAATCTCAGCAACCCCGCTCCCCGCCTCTTCCTTACCGCCCTCGCACACAACGTCCCCACCAACCAAGAGCAAACGAAGCTGATGCGATCGGACTAGAATGCGCACCCTAGAGAAGGTCCTTCCTCAACACATTGTTCGACTACTTTTCTAACCCACCTCTCCCTCAACCTTATTGACCACCGGCAGCACGCTTCTTTAGTGTAAACGAGAGCCCGCCCTTCCCCGATACTTCGGCGCCTCCAACGCCAACCAGGCGAACTTCCCCACTCGCGCTCAGTTCCGCGGATACGGTTACGCTATCCAGCTCAAGTGATAACACAGTGCGGCTTAGGCCTGCCATCACTTCATCCATATTCTCAAGAAAAGCACTCAGCTGATTCCTCAGCTTTGCAGCGTCGATCGTAGCAACTCTTAATGCCTTAGCGGAAAAGTAATCTGACAACCCTCGGTCCTCAGATTCGTCACTCCTCCCAATGAATTGAATACGTTTACTATTTTCGCGCTTCGCCATGATTGTCACCTCAGGCCCTTCGCAAGAGTTTTGTGAGTGGATCGGCGTACAGTACATACGCAATCCCAAGCGGATTGCGGTAATCGCGAAGCAGAGAACCCTGGGCAGCATGGAAGGCGCTGCCCAGGGTTTCTCCCGTTTCCAATAACTTCTGATAAAATCGAATAGCAAATCTAGCCGCGGCCTTATCTGGCACGTTTGCCTCGGTGCCGATTACTCCACGGCTCCCAATCTTCGAAAACAGATTAACAAAGGAAGCTGTACCACCGGGAACCACGTAGGAGGTCCCGCAGGCGTTCAAGAATACAAGCGGCCCTGTTGCCTCAGGCGCGATAGTTTTCCCAGACCGCATTACCGCCTCTTGTAAAGACCCGAGGCTAGCTTGCAGACGTGGTGTCGTTGGGCCCTTCAGCTCCACAAATCCCTTCTCCGAATCCTCCACGTTCGACTCGCAGTGACAAGCTAAATGATGAATCTGATCCATCACGCGCGGGCTTCCGTTGAATCCTATTTCTCTCGACAGCAAATGTGACATTAACTCGGCAGCGAAGTCATCCACTACAACAGTATCATCTGGCCAAGGCCCATCCAGATCAATCAAACCATTGTGAAGCGCGCCCAACTCCTCGTCAATATACCGAAGACTTGAGTGGTAGAATAGTTTGACCGGAAGGCACGACGCACACTCCAGTTGCGAACCCTGTGCCACCGAATTCCTCGACAAGCGCCTAACAACGACTGTAGATACACCAAGAAATGGTTGCATAGCTCCCACGAGGTCATCGACGCAAGTACACACACCTCTCTCACCGGCGACCTCGAAATCAAACATGGGCACGTATTCCAACGGTACGTGATCCTTCAACGAACCCACGACCTCAACGATTGGAAGTGGGGCCCCTGGAATCTTCCCACGCCAGTTTGGACACGCTTCAATGAACAACTGCTGGATTCTCGGAGCCTTTTTCGGTCCCAAGATTTGAAACGCAAGTTTTCGTCCTCTACTATGCAACAGGCGAACAGCTCGGCTAACACTAAGCCACGAGGGTAGCACCGTCGATGGTCCGGCCCGAAGACACTCCTTGGCGCCTTCGAGATCATTTCGCAATGCGCGACGCTGCTCCGTAATCATCTCGTGGTCATAATCAACCCACTCAGAGGTACCATAGGTATTCGTAAACGTGATTCGACGATCCTGAGGCTCTATCACAATACTCACGGCCGCGGTCATTCTGCTTGCTCACTTTGCACGACCGACCAGAGCACCAAAACTACTTGACAGAGTCGTCCCTTTTGGGATGCTTGTAAATATGTAACGTAGTCACCCGCTTCATTTGGACAAGAACAAACAAAGCGCGCTGACTCCGACATCGCGTCCTCTGTGCGCAGAGGCAAGCTCTTCGGCGTGACTATGACTTCGTCCGATTCGACCGTAACAACGAATTGTGGCGCAGCGCCATACCTCCCTGAATCAACCAGAAGTCGTGTTGACATCGAATCGGCCGGCGCCTCCGCCAACAGGCGGACGTGTAGGTTTACGGTCCGGCCGGATTCCACTTGGAAGCGACCAGATAAATCGGGTTTTATAGGTATGTCGTGGTGCAATACCTCGAAGCATACCCACCCATCGAAGTTGTCCAATGGTTCGTAGCTCACCGCGCCGCGTATTTGCAAATCCAACGTTGGGTTCATTCGACGCAAAGTGTCAGCATCCTCATTAAGCGTGGGCAAACGCCCATACTGTTCCCTGAACTGCTCCAAACGTCTTATCGCAAGTACATCGGCTTCCTTGCCTGTGGCTTCGATTCTAAAGTATGCCGGCGTCGTACTCGGACCCTTTGGATCCAATCGACCTAAGTAACCACGAATTGCCTCCCGGACATCCGTAGATGCTCCAATATATATTTCATCTCGTCGTTCATTACCCAGTACATAAACGCCCGCCTCCTTCTTTAATCCAGCGACCGTGTCATTGGCCATAACCTCCCACGGTATCTCAGAATGATGCGCGAGAATCCACACGAGCTTCATGAAATCCCGCCTGTCTGAATGCAAGGCATGACGCATTCCCATCGATCGGGAGAAGTAATACAACAGGTACCCCGACTCACTTAGCCAGCGAATGTACGTCCAGAGCAGACACTTAAACGCTAACGCCAGTCCAGTGAGCAAGATCATAACGGACGGGTCCCGCCGTATTACACTATAGGCGCCCTGCAGCAGTGCATAGGAGGACAGTGCAATTGTTACCGCCGGATGGGGCGGAATCAGTGAGCTGGACAGTCTTGCCACGAGGAGTACAATGGCCAGCCCCCCTGCCAAGGCGCTCGACCACTGGAACGCGGAAACTACATTCGCCAGCCGCACGCGAGCACTCAGAACGTCCTTGGCTTGGTTAGTTATCCCATCAGCAGGCGCCAGATTGGCTAACTCATCGAAGTTAGCGCGCAAGTGAGGTATGTTATTGTCACGGGCGCTTCGTAGCACTGCTTGAGCGGCATCAACAACGTTAGCATTTTGAGGCTCATAGTTTGTGTACGCCTCGGTGTGTAGCATAGTTATGTATGAAGTCTCAACTTGGGCGCAACGTTGGTGCATCCATGCGGAGCCGGCGAGTTCGAGTAATGTAAAGACGACAATCCCACCAAACCACCGTCCAGAATTTATTTTCTTTCCTCGCAGCGCTATTTCATAACATCCGAAGAGCATGATGCTCTGTATGTTGTTTATTGTGTTCAGGAGGGCTTGCCACAACCAGTGGTCATCCAATGAGGTGGCTATTCCTTCTGTCGGCTGGGTCGTCTGAACTGCGCGCACTTCTAGGACTAACATGGCGACGTAAAAGAATCCCCAGGTAATCCAGGCGCGTGACCATAGTCGATAGAACTGATTAAATGCGATCTTAGCCTCAGCGAATTCATTCTTAAGTTGAAATCCTGGCACGTCTCGATATAGTGCAAAGACAACTATGAACTGGAGCACGAGTACCGCGATCCTGGCGTATGAATGCGGGACGTCTGATTCCCACAGGAGATAGAGCGAGTAAAGGAAGGCAGCACCCGCAACAATCCACCCGAAGACGAGAATGGTTCGTGCCATCAGTGAAAGTCGTGTGGAGAACCACTTCGACATCGATAACGCGTCAAGCTCTTCGAATGCCACGCCCTACCTATTCTTTCTTGATGGTGAGTGCGTAGCGTCGCAAGTCACGGCTCCGTCTGGATGCGCATCTTGAGCTACCGTTTAGTTGCGCGTTGTCGTCTATCGCCGCAACGTCTGGCACATGAGCCCCAAGAACTACCAACTCGACGTCTTCGACCCAGGAACGGCCACTGGGAGTACTCCACCATCGCCACCAACAAGACCCTTGGCCACAGTCTGGATCGATTGTCGGGGCACACGGGTTGCTATCGAGTGTCCTCAAAATGGAGTCTGGTCCTGTGCTCAGAGTAGTTCTCGATATCCTCCGTCTGTGGAGAATCTGGTTTTCCAAGCCAGTTCGGGGCATCAATGATCACAATCGTACCGGTGAACTTGAGGGCACGATCCTTGGTCGGTTCTTCGAAGAAGAGGCATTTTTGCGCCGAACTGACAAACAGCGTAAGGAAGAGAAGCCTGCTCATTGCAACCCAATGTAGGCACCCCGTTCAATTCGTTGCAGAGCAACGTGTGAGCCTTGCTACGACTGCGGACTATACACGAAGCTGGCAAAAGATGCCATCTCCTGACGCCCGAGCGATCAGCTCCACGATGAGGTATTGATGCGTGTCTGCGGTCTGCGTTTAGATCGGCACACAAGTCAGTAGTTTTACGGAGGCTTTCGGTTCTTCTTCTTGCGCGACTGCCCCATTACGCCGTACACCCCGAGGCGAATTAGGTTTTGCGGATCTCCGTGCCCTGCGACAGGCTTACCGCCGCGGGTTGATTGAGCTGATTGAGTTTGGAAACCGCTGATCACAGCACCGGCTTCGGCGCATGCCGGTTAGACAACGGCATTAGCCAGGCAACGACTGATGCAACAACAGCCAAGGTATGGGCAAATGGAGATGCCACCGATGCTTGTTTCTCCAAATACGCCAAAAACGACAGTGAATCTTTGCCGACGTCGCAACCTCCGATCTCAGCACCGCCCGCCGCAATACTCGAAATGCATCGGGTCCGGGGTTGGAAAACACCGACCCCAGCGGAAACGATACGCCTCGAAGGCGGCAACGATCCGAGGGTCCATGCTGTCACTCCCCGGCCGCTGCGCGTTCTCGAACGTATTGAAATCGATTGCAATGCCCAAACTATGCTCGGACATCCGGCGTGCGAGTCGGTGGTGTGCCATGGGGTCGTTTGGGCTCGCTGGACGCTTTTTGCCTCGGAAACACCCGGCCCCAGCTGTTTGAAAGAGCAAGTCGTTCCAACCCAGGAGACAAATGCTCTCGAAAGCCGACTCGAGCGTCGGACGAATGTCGCCCAG
>Ga0075428_100006464_pt1 | contig 13037 bp, 13 predicted proteins | sample RhiMetdeltSRZDD2_FD_75291 | JGI IMG/M metagenome (GOLD analysis project Ga0075428, IMG submission 75291) | Populus rhizosphere microbial communities from Tennessee, USA - Rhizosphere MetaG P. deltoides SRZDD2 | ecosystem: Host-associated > Plants > Roots > Rhizosphere > Soil | place: USA...
CGGCAAGCGTCTCTTGCTCGGCGAGCAGCTATACGAGTACGGGGCGGGCGATTGCCTCGTCGTCACCGCCTCCCTCCCCGTCACTGGCCACTGGATCGACGTGGACGGAAGCGGAGAGGCTCTGGGCATGGGACTCGTACTGCGCCCACCCGCGATCGCCGCGTTGCTCGTGCAGGCCCAGCCGGGCCCGTGGTCGCGCGGAACACCAGCCGGGCCCGCGATCGCAACCGGCAAGGCCAGCCCCGAACTACTCGACGCCGCCGCACGGATGCTGCGGCTACTCGACCATCCCGCCGACGCGCCAGTGCTCGCTCCGCTGATCACCCAAGAAATCTTGTGGCGGCTGCTCGCCGGCCCGCTGGGAGAGACAATCCGCCAGATCGGCCTGGCCGACAGCGACGTGTCACACGTCAGCCGCGCAATCGCCTGGATCCGCGACAGCTACGCCGAGCCGATGCGCATCGACGACCTCGCTCGGCTGTCAGGGATGAGCGCCTCGGCGTTTCATCGCCACTTCCGAGCGGTAACAGCCATGAGCCCGTTGCAGTTTCAGAAACGCATCCGCCTGCAACACGCCCGCTCGCTACTGGTCGCCCATCCCCGGGATATCGCAGGCGTCGGGCACCGCGTCGGCTATGACAGCCCGTCACAGTTCAATCGCGAATACCGGCGGCTGTTCGGCGCACCGCCCGGTCAGGACGCGGAACGCCTTCGCGCACAGGCGCCTACGGCCGCGTCGCTATAGACAAAACTCCTGAGGTGGATGAAACATATGGTGCGAATGTGGAACCAGGCCCCCCTCCCCCCGGCGGGGCCCGGCCACGGATCAATTGTGGCTCAGTGCATGCCCAAAGGAATCGGGTGTTTCCCTAGCTTGAGTGGCCTGAGGGTGGTCACCTCCACCACTTCCACGGTTGGTCCCAATGACCGGGTGGCGGCACCCCCGGTAGTTGACCAATATGTCCAGGCGTCGGGACAAAGTGCCCAGGCGGCGGCACTGCATCACACCAGCCCCACCAGCACCAGTCATCAGCTTGTGCCTGGCCTGCGCCAATGCCGATCGATGCGAGTCCGAGCGCCCCTGCCACAGCCGCTCCCGCTGCGATCCCCTTCAGTCTCATCGTGAACTCCTCTATCACCTGGCTGCCCTGCCGCTACCAAGGAAGGCGCCCTGCCCGCACAGCGGCGAAAACGGCAAGGCGCTCACGACTATTTCTGATGTGTCTATCGCCCCAGTCGACCTGCGCGTTAGCCACCAGCAAGGGGCAGCGACCGTGATCGCTTGTCCCGTTTCGTTTTTTGGATAGCGATGCCCGCATCAGCGGTGTTCGGTTGTCGTGTCCTGCGCGGCGGTCGCGGCAGCCACCTGACCAAATGCAGAGGGCGGCGGTGCCAGTGTGCCGGGCCGCTCAACCACTTCGGTCGCACGGTCAGCAGCGGTGACGACCATGGCGCGATCAGCCTCCTCCGGGAGCTCGCGCTCGGCCATCCGAACGAGGAGATCAATCTGCGTCTTCACCGCAGCGCGACGCGACGGATCCACGCAATTTTGGGCCACCGCGCTGAGCATCTGCAGCAATGCTGCGAGGACTAACGGCTCGTGAATTCCGTACCTGCGAATCTGCGAACAACCGACATGCAGGTAGGTGGCGAAACCTGGATAGGGCAGCCATACCAGCACGTTGCCCGCGTCGTCACGCCGTACATCGTCCTCGATTGCCCGCGCGGCCAGGACCGCCTCGACCGCCGAAACATGATGCACGACTTGGACTCCCGTGTACGGGTCATTGATTGCCGGCGACAGCGCGCGCAGCGCGATGTCCACCATCTGTCGCAGACCGAACCTGACATCCTGCTGCAGTGTGCGTTCGAATCCGATATGGACGTGCCGCAGAATACGTTGCAAGACAATCGGATCGGTGGACTGGCCCGCCTGGCTCCTGCGCCAGCACCAGCCAAGGATCGCGCCCGCAGTGACGTAATCACCGACGAATACCACGAACTGCATCGAGTGCGCGGTCTCGACGGCCAGATCCGCGAGGTCGTCAACGTCCACCGTCTGTACGTAGCCCGATTTCGGCGCGAGCAGCGCGACTGCTGTCACCGGTCGTTCCGGCGGGACCGTCTCGGCCGCTTCGGCAGTATCGAGCTCTGGAAAGAGTTCGTCCACCAACGCGAGCGTGCGACTCTGAGCACCCTCCATGATCGAGTCGATCTGAATCGAGTGCACCAGGTGGTGCAGGTAATAGACCAAGGCGCCAATGCTGACGAACGCGAGCGCCAGCGACCCGGTGACCGCAAGCTTGGGCACGAATTCGCCGCCACTCGCGCGCTCCCCCACCGTGAGGAGCCCACCGGTGCTGTACGCGAATGTGCACACGAAGATCGCCAGCACCACTTGGTTGGGCACGTCACGCAGGAACGTGCGCAGCAAGCGCACCGAGAACTGGCTCGAGGCGATCTGCAGGGACAGCACCGTCAGCGAGAAGACGATGCCGGTGGTGGTGATCATCGTCGCGGACACGACGATGAGCACCCCTCTGGCGTCGGCCCCGGTGCCCTGGAACATGAGCTTGTCGATGAGCGAGCCATCTTTCACCTGGATCATCGACAGGATCGCCCCAGCGCCAACGCCGACCGCGATGCCGAGCGTCGGCAGCACCCAATAGGCGCCGTGCAAGTACTCCCTCACCACGCTGCGGCGGCTCAGCAAAGTGGTTGCGGCCACGGAATAAGCATGCACCTGCGGCGAGCGCCGGATGCAGAGTTTGCGTCAGTAGGAGTCGTGCAGTCGCATCCACTCGTACGGCGGTTGCTGCGGCCAGCCCTCCGGAGAGTCCTCCCACGTTTCCTGGCGTCCATATGGGGTGAGGTCGAGCAGGTCGAACACCACCATGAACGGCTCCTCCCCACGATTGAACGCCTGCCAGGTGTGGAACACGCGATCACCGTCGCGCAGGAACACGCTGACCGAGTGAATCTCTTCACCGTCGACGGTTGCACCGAAGTCCTCGTTGAACGTCGACGGCGCTGACGACACCCACGGCAGTTCCCAGCCCATGCGCTCGCGGAAATCCAACAGCTTGGCCAGCCCGGCACGGGAAACCAGTACAAACGACGTGCGTTTCGCGTGCAGGTGCGACAGCGGCCCGATGTGGTCGGCCATCAGCGAGCACCCGTCACAGCCCTGCTCCCAGTCGGGACCGAACATGAAGTGCTGCACGATCAGCTGCCTGCGTCCATCGAACAGATCCAGCAGTGTCGCGGAGCCCGTCTCGGTCTCGAAGATGTAGGGCTCGGTGATCTCGACCATGGGCAGGCGCCGGCGCGCGGCGCTCACCGTGTCCTTCAGCCGGGTGAGCTCCTTCTCGCGCACCAGTAGGTCCGCACGCGCCGCCTCCCACTCGCCACGCGACACGATCGGCGGCAATGGTGTACTCATGCCGCGAGCATGCCACGCAGAGCCGACACCGCTGATACGTTCTGCCCGTGCGCACCAAGTTCGAATTCGACTTCGTGACGACCGCGACACCCGATCAGGTCATCGAGCTGATGACCGACTTCTCCCCCAACCGCCCGCACCGCTGGCCGGCGTCCTCGGTGAAGGCGTTCGAGGTGTATCACCTCAGTGAGACCGCGGCCGACATCCGCGAGGGCCAAGACTTCCCGAAGCTATGGGCCACTTGGCATTACGACTGGTCGACTCCTGGTTCGGTGACACTGACAGTGACGGACAGCGACGCGCTCCAGCCTGGCGGCTACATGACACTGACGGCGTCGCCACGAGACGGCGGAAGTGCCGTACACGGCGAATGGGAACAGGCCTCGAAAAGCCTCAGAGGGCTCACCGCGGTGACGATGATGCGGTTCATCGGCCCGCGGTTCCTCGCGTCGTACAAAAAGGTCTACGACGGGTTATGACTCCGAACCGGAGATCTGGTCTGGTGCGACTCCACCGTGAGATCCCGCGACGACGCACTCGTACCGGATATCACATTGCAGGGCTGGACTTTTCGAAGCGAAGGCGGCAGACGTCTGTCGCACTACTTCCACGATGGTCCGTTCGCAGGAGCAGATGGTCGTGCCCACCGAGAATGCCATCTCGCTGGGCGATGTGGACGTCACGGATGTGTCGCACTGGACGGCCATCGGGATTCTGCTGGTGCCCTACGGGGGCCTGCTGGCTGCGGGTCTGGAAGCCGGCGAGACGCTGCTTGTGAGCGGCGCGACGGGGAACTTCGGTAGCGCAGGCGTCGCGGTCGGTTTGGCGATGGGCGCATCGACGGTGATCTGCCCCGGTCGCAATGAGGCCGTGCTCGCGGATCTGGAGTCGCGATTCGGCGACCGGATCCGAACGGTCAGGCTCACCGGCGACATCGACTCCGACCGCGCCGCCATGCAAGCCGCGTCACCCGACCCCATCGACGTGGTGCTGGATCTACTCCCCCAAAACGCTCCACCGACAGCGGTCCGCGCCGCGGCGTTGACCGCGTGTCAGTACGGGCGGGTGGTGCTGATGGGTGGGGTCGGCATGCTGGGCGGCGATGACTTCGGGCTGCCCTACCCGTGGCTGATGCTCAACTCGGTCACCGTCCGCGGCCAGTGGATGTACCCCAGAACGGCCATCCCGCACATGATTCGGCTCATCCGCAGCGGCGTGCTCGATATCGACCATGACCGGGTCACCACCGTCGCACTCGACGATGCCAATGAGGCCGTTGCACATGCCGCGGCACACCCAGGGCCCTTCGATCGAACTGTCCTGCTGCCGAATCCGCCGCAGTGACGGCCAGCAGCTAGGCGAAATGCGTTGCGACGTCGGCGACGCGGCGCAACTGGTCGATGTTCGAGCTCGTGGGGATGAGGTGCACCTCGTCGGTACCGATGTCCTGGAAGTTGCGCAGCACCGCGAGAAGCTCCTCGTCACTGCCCGCCCATCCGGTGGTGGGTGCTATCGCGTCCACCACCTCGGCCGGAATCCAGTTCATGTAGCGCAGTAGGTGCCGGTGTATCTGCGCCCTGGTCTCCTGCGGGTCGTCTCCGATGGCGAACCAGAACGAGGTCGCCAGGTGCGGTCTGGGCTTACCGGCCTGCGCCCATGACTCGCGCGCGACGTCGAACAGCTCGTTCTGCTTGGTGACGTCGAGATCGAGCGTGGTGCCCGCCAGGCCGTCAGCCCAGTCCGCCGCGCTGCGGACGGTTTTCGGGCCCATCGCGCCGATCAGCAGCTGCGGCCCACCGGCCTGCACCGGGGGCGGCCCGACCGGGACGATGGACTCGGTGACCTTCTCGCCGGCCCAGATGTGCTTCATGACCGCGACGCTGTGGGCCAGCCCGGCCCTTGTCTGCGTGGCGACGTCGGCGCCGACGGCGTGGTAGTCCTCCTGGCGACCGCCGACGCCGAGGCCGACGGTCAGCCGGCCGCCGCTGAGCATATCGCCGGTGGCCAGCTGCTTCGCCAACATGACGGGGTCGTGCAGTTGAGGCACCACCACCGTCGTCACCAACCGGACGCGATCGGTCCATGCCGAAAGCGCGCCGAGCAGCGTCAGGCACTCGGGATTGTCGAACGCGATGCGCTCGCCCCAGCACAGCGACGAAAACGGGCCACCGTCGATGGCCTGGGCCCAGCCCTTCAGCGTTGCCGCGTCCAGGCTGGGCTCCATCACCGGTATGGTCATCCCGATTCGCACGACGGCGATTGTGGCATGGTCAGTCGGCGGTCCCTCGAAGCCCGACGATGCGCAGCAGTTCCGGGCGCCGCATCGCGAGGCCGATCCACATCAGCACGCCGAGGTACACGGCGAACAGCGTGTGCGAAAACAGCGGGGCCTCGACGCGCATGTTGGCCGTGACCGCACCGCCCAGATACGCGGTGATGCCGAGCGCGCCGAGCACCGCGGTACGCGGAATCACAAAGACGACGACACAAACCGCCAGCACGACTCCGATGACCAGCGCCTGGCCGGCCGGGAATCCCAAGGCCTGGGTGCCCTCCTTGACCTGCGGCGCACCGGCAAGCTTGCCGGCCGCATCGAAAGTCAGAAACGCGGTAACGAGGGCACTGATGACGATTCCGGCCTTGTGGGCCTTTGATCGACGATCGGCGCGCTCAAGACCCGTGTGGACGGTATCGGTGGAAATGACGCTCATGATGATGCTCCCCTTGCTGATGTCGAGACAGTGACGCCTAGACAGACCGGGGCGGTGCCGGAAAATCATCGCGCGGCCGCGACTGGCAGCATGGGCCAATGACGATCAACACCAGCTCCATCGCGCATGTCCGGCTCACCGTGACCGACATCGAGCGATCGCGACAGTTCTACGAGAGCGTGTTCGGCTGGCCGGTGTTGATCGAGTCACCGGAGAGCGCCGATGCGGCGACCCGTGAGGCGCTCGGCTTTCTGTTCGGCGGCGTGATCTACGACCTGGGCGGGATGCTGGTCGGCCTTCGGCCCGTCGCGACCGATCGGTTCCACGAGGACCGGTGCGGACTTGACCACCTGGCCTTCCGGGTGGCTAGCAAAGCCGAATTAGATGATGCCGCAGCACATCTCGATGGGCTCGGGGTCGAACACGAGCCCATCAAGGACATCGGGCCGTCATTCATTCTGGAGTTCCGCGACCCGGACAACATCGCGCTGGAGCTCACCGCCCCGAAGTAGTCAGGCGGACGACGTAGTCGCGGGCGGATCCTTGTGCGCCTTGACGGGATCTGCCGATGGCGGCGCGAAAATGTTGCCCCGCACGCCGCCCCGGAATGTCCTGACCGCCACCAGACACCAGGTGCTCAGCAGGCCGACGTAGGCAATCGCGGCCGCGACGCGGAACGACGGCAGACCCGTGTGGACGGCCAGCTGCGTGGTGCCCGTGACGAAGGTGCCCACCGGGAAGGTCAGGCTCCACCACGTCAGAGCGAACGGCATGCCGCGCCGGAGTGTGCGGATCGTCAGCGATGTGGCCAACGCGATCCACAGCACCGCGAATCCCCATACCGGAACGCCATACAAGATCGCAAAGACGGCCATGCCATCTGCGAGGTCCGAGTCGACGGCCAGAGCGGCGTTCGTACCGAGAAGCCCTGCGGCCGTGATGGATTGGCCAAGCGGACCCAACACGATCCACAGCGTGGGCACGCGGGCGGTGCCTGAGGTGCCGTAGTGCGCGAGGCGGCTCCACACCATCGTGATGATGATCAGGGACGCGACGAGCGACAGCCCGAACATCGCGTAGCAGCCGTAGAGCATGGTTTGCCTGCCGGTTCCCGACGCGATTTGGGGGATCAGCAGCGCACCCGTCGCCGCCGACACCATCGGTGGCACCACCGGCATCAGCCAGCCGCCGAATGCGGCGTCAGGTTCGACGCGGTACTGGGTGAACATCAGATACGGGATGCTGATCGCGGTGAACAGTCCGCCGAGCGTGCCTGCCGTCCACAGCACCCAGTCGAGGTGGACGGCGGCCTGCTCGCCGATCAGGTCCTTGCCGACGAGGACCGCTCCGGCACCGACGGTGAGCAACGCCATCGGCGCCGCGCCGTAGAAATGCCCCATCTGCGGGTTGTAGGCGTGACTCCGGGCCACAGTCGGGTTGCGCATCCAATGCGCGACGTTCGCGATGATCAGGATCACCAGCCAGACCGTCGCCGCCACCCAAACTGCCTCGGCGAACCCCCGCAAACCCGGGACATGCAGCGGCAGCGTCGCGCCCGCCGTGGCCACGATCCCGGTACCCATGACCGACGCGAACCAGTTCGGGCCCAGGTAGCTCAGCAATCGGTGTCGGTCCGTCGTCGTCATGGGTCGACGGTACTGATGTGGGGGTTTTCCCCCGGGTGCTTCTCGGGAAAACGCTGTGTCGCTCCTGCCCTGCGGTCCATAGGTTGAAGGCATGGTCGCAGTCACCGACACGAGTCCCGAAGCCACCCCGGCACCCGCTGCCGTCGACGGCGCAGCCGCAACACCCCGCAACATCGGGCTGGTGCCGACCGCCTCGTTGCTCACCGGCGCGGCGATCGCAACGGTCTGGTTCTGGATTCCCTTGACAATCTTGATCATTGGCGTTTCGTCGATTCCCAGCGGTATCGGCTTCGCCTTGTCCGCCGTGGTTTTCATCTACCTGATGCGCGGCGTCGAGCACGTTGAACGTCTGCGCAGCGAGGCGGTGTTCGGCCTCGGCATCGGCGTTCCGCCACGGCGAATATCGCCCTACGCCGGCTTCCAGCGCTGGCTGCATCAGCTGTGGCTGGACATCAGCGGGGCCCGGTTCTGGAAAGCGACCGCCCACCACTACCTGCGGATGGCCTACGACATGCTGGCTGCGGGTATGGCGCTCACGCTGCTGGCCTGGGCATTCCTGGGGCCGGCCGCCGCGATCGCGATCCGGCAGAGCGACGAGGACGCGGGGCTGTCGTTCATGTCGCCGCCGCTGGCCTGGCTGTCGGCCCTCGTCGCGGTGGTCGGCGCGGCGGCGATCCTGGTATTCGCGCCTGCCGTTGACGCCGTCATTGACCGCTGGCTGCTGTCACCGTCGCCGACGGCCGCGCTGCAATACCAGGTCAGCGCGCTGGCTGATGCCCGGCAGGGCGCGGTGTCATCGGCGCAGACCGAACGCCACCGCATCGAACGCGACCTGCACGACAGCGTGCAGCCGCGGCTGGTCTCGCTGGCCATGACCATCGGCTTGGCGCAGACCAAGCTCGACTCCGACCTGCCCGCGGCCAAGCAGCTGATCGCCGAGGCACACGACGACGCCAAGAGCGCGCTCGTCGAGCTGCGCAACGTGGTGCGCGGCATCGCGCCGACGATTCTGTCCGACCGCGGGCTGGATGCCGCGTTGTCTGCGGTGGTGCAGCGGTCGGCGGTCCCGACGACACTGAATGTGCATCTGCCGCGCCGGCTGCCGGACGAGGCGGAGTCGGTCGCGTACTTCGTCGTCGCAGAGGCGCTGACCAACGTCGCGAAACACGCGAACGCCACGCAGGCGGTGGTCACCGTGCGGCTCGACGAATCAGCCAACCAGCTGTACGTCACGGTGTTCGACGACGGACGCGGCGGCGCGTCGATAACAACTGACGAGAACGCCACCGGCCTGCGCGGTCTGGAGGAACGCGTGCGTGCCGCGCACGGCACGTTCACCGTGTCCAGCCCCGCGACGGGGCCCACCATCGTCACCGCGGTGCTGCCATGCGCATCGTGATCGCGGAGGACTCGGCGCTGCTGCGGGCGGGCATCGAGCGGATCCTCACCGACGCAGGCCACGAGGTGGTCGCGGGTGTGCCCGACGCGACGAACCTGCTGAGGCTGGTCAACGAGAAGCGGCCCGATCTTGCGATCGTCGACGTGCGGATGCCGCCGACGTTCACCGACGAAGGCATCCGGGCCGCGGCCCTGCTGCGCAGCCAGAATCCGGAGTCGCCGGTGCTGGTGCTGTCGCACTACGTCGAGGAGCGATATGCGGCGGACCTGATCGCCTCGGACACAAAGGGATTCGGATACCTGTTGAAGGATCGGGTGGCGGATGTGCCGGCGTTCCTGGACGCCGTCGAAGTGGTCGGCGGCGGCGGCACCGTGCTGGACCCAGAGGTGGTGTCGCAGATCCTGGTGCGCTCGCATCGGCGCAGCGCGCTCGACGAGCTGACGCCGCGCGAGCGCGAGGTGCTGCAGCTGATGGCCGAGGGCAAGACGAACTCGGCGATCGCGTCGGCGCTGTACATCTCCGTCGGCTCCGCGGAAAAGCACATCGCATCGATCTTCACCAAGTTGGATCTGGCGCCCGACGAGAGCGAGAACCGCCGCGTCCTGGCGGTACTGCGCTTCCTCGAATCCTGAACCGCTGAAAGGGTTTTGACCGTGACAACCATTGCTCCCCCACCACCGGCACCAGCTACCCCGCCACCTCCGCTCTCCCCCGGCGGGCGCACCGCGTTCCGGATAGCGCTCATCGCCGCCGCGGTGGTGCTGGTGGTGGGGACCCTCGCCTCGCTCGGCGCCGTTGCATGGGGCGTCGCCAGCTTCCGGGTGATCACCGACAGCAAGCCGCTGCCCTCCGGCATGCGATCCGTGGTCGTCGACACCGGCTCGGTGCCCATCGCGATTCGCATCACCACCGACCGTGAGGCCCGCGAGCCACGCGCGGATCTGCGGATGGTGAGCTCGATGCGTGCCGGCGCAAACCCGTTGGTGGTCAACGCCGATCCCGCGGGTGCGCGCGTCACGATCAACAGCGGGGGGTCGACGTTCCTGGACCTCGGCCGGGCCGGGGAGATCACCCTTGTGCTGCCGCCCGACCTCGCCCGCAAGCTGAAGGTGACCGCTCAGCAGGACACGGGAGTGGTGCTGGCGCAGGCGGATATCGACCAGTTGATCGCCCACACCGACACGGGGGCGGTGGTTCTCAGCGGCGCGGCTCGGCGTATCGAGATCCACACCGACAACGGCGACGTGGTCACGCGCGATCCGATCGCGGTGTCCGAATCGTTTAGCGCTACCACCGACAACGGGGATATCAAGGTGGACTTCTCCGAGGCCGCACCCCGCACCGTTGACGTCACTACCGATAACGGCGATGTCGTCATCGCGCTGCCCCAGCGCGGGCCGTATCTGGTGAACGTGAACTCCACAGACGGTGATACGGAGATCAGGGTGCCGCAGACGACCGACCGGCAGAATGCGGCGGCCGTCGTCACCGCCCGGTCCGACACCGGCGACGTGATCATCGACGATCTGCGGTAGCCGACTCCGGGATCAGCGGCAGGCCGAACAACGTGACCAAGCCGGCGTCCCCGAATACGACAATGCGTGCGATACCGGCTGCCGTCACGTCGAGCACCGCGACCCCGAACGCCCGCAGCACGCCATCCTCATCACGACGGTAGGCCGCAACAGCGGGCTGGCCGTTGGCGGCGATGGTCACCATCCGCCAATCACCCGGTGCGCCAACCACTCCCGCGAGGTACGGCAGGCACGTGGCACGGCCAGCGAACCAGGTGCGCGACCCGACCATCTCCAGCGCCGCGTCGTGGCGCAGCGCCTGCTCCAGCAGCGCGGTGTCAGCGTTTTCGAACGCGGTCATGTACTGATCGAGTAGCTCGCGGGCCCGCGGTTCCGTCGGCTCGATGACGTCGTCGACACTCGGCGCGATGTCCTGCATCCTGGCGCGGGCCCGCTGCAGCGCGCTCTTCACCGCGGCGACGCTGATCTCGAGCATCCCGGCCACCTCGGCGGCCGGGAACGCCAACACGTCGCGCAGCAGAAGTACCGCGCGCTGCTGAGCAGGCAGGTGCTGCAGGCTCGCAATCAACGCCAGCCGCAGGCTCTCTCGCGACGTGACGACGACAGCGGGGTCATCGACCCAGGAATCCGGAATGACTTGCAGCCACGCCACATTCGGCGCGGACTCGGAGTCGACATGCGGATCGTCAGCCGGCCCGCCCAGGCCGGACGGCAGCATGCGGCGGCTGCCGTGCCCAAGCGCGGTCAAGCACGTATTGGTCGCGATGCGATACAGCCAGGTCCGCACCGACGAGCGGTTCTCGAACTGCTGGTATCCGCGCCACGCCCGCAGATACGTCTCCTGCACGACGTCCTCGGCGTCGTGCGCGGACCCGAGCATGCGGTAGCAGTGCGCGAGCAGTTCGCGTCGGTACGGTTCGGTGTCGCGGACGAAGTCGCTCATGCCGCGGCCGGCGGGAACTGGTAGACCTTCTCCGGCGTGATCCGCACGATCAACCGCTCAGCGTCCGGCTCAGGCGGAGGCGCCATACCGCCCATGTAGCGGTCGTACATTTCGTATAGCAATCGCTTCTCGGGATCGTCGGTGATCTCTACGGTGCCACGGATCTCGATGTAGCGCCCCGGCTCTTTGTCGATCACGAGCAGGCTGATCCGAGGGTCGCGCGCCATGTTGCGCGTCTTCAGGCGGCCCTTGATAGTGCTGAATACCACGGTGTCGCCGTCGCGTTTGACGAAGATCACCGACGATTGCGGGCGCCCGTCGGCATTCGATGTCGCGACCACAGCGAGATGTGGCCCGTCGAGCACCTGGCGCGCGGTGTCGCTGAAAGTTATGGACATGCCTGTACTGACCAGGCGGCGCGCGAAAAGGAATCGGTCAGCGGGTGTGCGAGCGTCCTAATCCTCGTCAGAAGCCTGTCCTGCGCGGGCACCGATCGAAGGCTCGCTCGGTCTCTCGACGATTGTTGGCGGTGGTGCGGCCTCCTGAGCCCGCAGTGCGTGACGTGATTTCATGCTCATCTCTTTGGGCAGACCCTTCCGGATGCGTCGCCGGATGATCCCGCACGCAGCTCGCAACCCTGGAATCCACAGCTTTTGCGCAAAGTTTCTACCCTGCATCTCGTCGCGGGACCAGTCGGGCGCGAGCACGACCCTTAACCAAAATCCGGCCGTCCCGAATTGATGGGACAGCGTCCATAACGTGTCCTCAAGCTTCATCAGGGATCTGCCATCGTCTCTGGACGCCATACCATCGATCAGCTCTCTGGCAGGTAGCTTGAAGGCCTTGCGGGCGTTGTCGATGACCTCGGCCGCGCTCTGGCCTTCGTTCTTCAGAATCTCCTCGATCAGCGCTTTCCTGAGCCGATCTGCTTCGTCTTCGTTGACGCCTGCGGCCGCCAACAGTTGCCGACTCAGTTCACTTGCCCCATCGAGCCGTCCCCACAGCCAGTCGTTGTTGCGACCCTCTTCGCTGGCAAATGCGCCGAAATGGCCCAGCCGCTGGCCATAAAGCTTCTTCAACGGCCACGAAGGCTGATTCCCCAACCACTCCAGCGGGATTCCCGGCGGAACGTCCACGCCGGGCGTCACGTTGTGGAAGCGGAACTCGGGGACATCGTAATCGTCGCTACCCCAAGCCAACATCCCGCTGAGCACCTCTACACCGAGCGACAGCTTCACCAGGTTCGAGAGAGATTCCTGTTGGAATTCAGTCTGAATGGCGCCGACGGCGGTAGTCATACAGATGCCCAGTCGAGTCGATAGCGAGCCGGCCCCTGGACCATATATCGCCGTCAACTCGTC
>Ga0075428_100006466_pt1 | contig 13033 bp, 12 predicted proteins | sample RhiMetdeltSRZDD2_FD_75291 | JGI IMG/M metagenome (GOLD analysis project Ga0075428, IMG submission 75291) | Populus rhizosphere microbial communities from Tennessee, USA - Rhizosphere MetaG P. deltoides SRZDD2 | ecosystem: Host-associated > Plants > Roots > Rhizosphere > Soil | place: USA...
CACGAAGTCGCCGGCGGCGAAGCGATCGGAGCTCGACTGCACGACCTCGCTGACCGTTCCACCTACCATCACGTCCCCGAGCGCGGGGTTCGGCGTGCCGGTGTACGACGGGCCCTCGTTCATCCGGCCGCGCATGTACGGGTCGAGCGAGAGGTAGATGGTGCGCAACAGCACCTGGCCCGGGCCCGGCTCGGGTACCGGAGCGTCCTCGACCTGGAAGTCCTCGACTCGCGGCTCGCCCACGGGGCGGCCCTTCAGCAGCACGCGACGGCTGGTCGCCATGATCGTCCTCCGCTCGCAGATTCTCACGCGGCCCCGGCCGCCTTGCAACCGCGGAGGCCCTCCGCTATCGTGCGGCCATGAGCGCGACCGCCCGTCTCGCCGAGTTCGTCGTCAAGACCGCGCTGACCGATGCTCCCGAGGCCGCGATCGCCCAGGTGCGCCGGGCCACGCTCGACACGCTGGGAGTGATGCTGGCGGGCGCATCCGAACCGGCCGCGGCCGCCGTGCGCGGCGTTATTCGGGCCGAGGGCGGCACCCCGCTCTGCACGATCGTCGGCACCTCGCTGCGGGCGGCGCCGACCTGGGCCGCCCTCGCCAACGGCACCGCGGGCCACGCCCACGACTTCGACGACACCAACTTCGCACTCCTGGGTCACCCGAGCGTGCCCTTGCTCGCCGCCGCCCTGGCCAGCGCCGAGGCCGAGACGACCGACGGCGCCAGCATCGTGCTCGGCTACCTGATCGGCTTCGAGGTCAGCGTGGCGCTCGGAGTCGCGCTCAATCCCGACCACTACAAGCGGGGCTGGCACGCCACGGCGACCATCGGCACGCTCGGGTGCGCCGCCGCCGCCGCGCGCATCCTGGGACTCGACGCCGGGCAGACCCGTCACGCGCTCGGGGTCGCCGCCTCGCTCGCCTCCGGCCTCAAGGAGAACTTCGGCTCGATGACCAAGCCGTTTCACGCGGGTCACGCCGCCCGCAACGGCGTCTTCGCCGCGATGCTCGCCCGCGAAGGCCTCACCGCCTCCGACACGGCGCTCGAGGGCCGGCAGGGTCACGCCGCCGCGTTCTCCCAGAAGACGCTGGCCGCCGATGCCTTCGATGGACTCGGAGGGCGCTGGGAGCTGCTGGCCTCCGGCCTGGCCGTGAAGCCCTATCCGTCGTGCGCGCTGACCCATTCGGCGATCGATGCCCTCCTCGAGCTGCGCACGCGTCACGGCCTGGACGCCGCGTCCGTGGCGGACATCGAGGTTGGCGTCACCGACGTGGTGCCCGACGTGCTGCAGCACGCGCGCCCGGGCAACGCGCTCGAGCGCAAGTTCTCGATGCAGTTCTGCGCGGCGGCCGCTCTGGCCACCGGACGTGTCGACATGGCGTGCTTCGAGGACGGTCCGGTGCAGGACACCGCCACCCGCGAGCTGATGGGTCGCGTGCGGATGGTCGTCGACCCAGGTCTGCCACAAGGTGTCGAGCAGCACGCGTGGAGCCGGGTCACCGTCCGGCTTCGCGACGGACAGACGCTGGCCTCGCCCCCCCGGGGCGCGTCCGGCCATCCCGATCAACCGCTCACCGATGCGCAGCTCCGCGCCAAGTTCCTCGGCTGCGCCGCTCCCGTGCTCGGCACGGATCAGGCGGAGGCGCTGGCCGACCAGATCGCTCACCTCGAAGAAGTCCCGGACGTCCGCGCGCTCACGTCGCGGCTCGTCGGGACACGGGAGTAACGCCATGAGTGTGCTCGACGGCATCAAGATCCTGGAGCTGGCCCGCGTTCCGCCCGCCGAGATGCCGGGCATGATCATGGCCGACATGGGCGCAGACGTCCTGAAGATCGAGACCCCCGAGCCCGACCGTGTCAACGACGAGCTCAACATCCGGCGGACGATCCACGCCTTCGTCAACCGCAACAAGCGGTCGATGACGCTGAACATGAAGTCGCCCGAGGGCCAGGCGGTGTTCCGCAAGCTGGCCGCCGGCGCCGATGTGATCGTCGAGGGCTTCCGGCCCGGGGTGATGGACCGGCTCGGCGCGGGGTATCCGGCCATCCGCGAGCTGAATCCCCGGATCATCTATTGCTCGCTCTCCGGCTTCGGCCAGGACGGGCCGTACCGGAACTATCCGGCGCACGACATGAACTACCTGTCGCTGGCCGGCGTCCTCAACCTGATCGGAGAGGCGGGCAGCAAGAAGCCGGTCATCCCGCTCAACCTGGTGGCCGACTACGCGGGCGCCAGCCTGCACGGCGCGCTCGGCATCGCGCTGGCGCTGTTCGCGCGCGAGCGCACCGGCCGCGGTCAGCACGTGGACATCTCGTACCTCGACACCACGCTGTCGCTGCTGGCGGCCACGCCGAACATGCGCTTCTTCTTCTCCGACGGCGTGGCGCCGAACCGGGGCGAGGGCTTCCTGGGCGGCTCCTATCCCTACTACGCGATCTACGAGACGCGCGACAACAAGCTGCTGACGATCGGCTGCACCGAGCCGTGGCTGTGGGAGAACTTCTGCAAGGCCATCGAGCGGCCCGACTTCGCGCGCTTTGCCCGCAAGCCCGACCAGTTCGTGCGCGCGGCCAATCCCGAAGAGGCGGCGGCGCGCGACGCGATCGAGGCGGTCATCCGCACCCGCGACCGCGACGACTGGTACGAGTTCCTGGTCAAGCACGACGTGTGCGTGGGCAAGGTGTACGAGATCGAGGAGATGGTGCGCGATCCGCAGATCGCTCATCGCGGCATGATCGTCGACGTCGAGCATCCCACCCACGGCCGGGTGCGCCAGTTCGGCGTGGCCATCAAGCTCTCGGAGACGCCGGGCACGGTCCGGACCGCCGCCCCGCTCGCCGGCGAGCACACCGAGGCCATCCTGAAGGATCTCGGCCTGGGCGCCGACGAGATCGCGGGGATGCGCCAGCGCAAGGTCATCGAATAGTCCCACCGGCGCGGTGATCGCGGAGCGCTGGCGGCAGCTCACGCTCCTGTCGCTCGCCGAGCTGCTGGCGCTGTCGCTCTGGTTCAGCGCCAACGCAGTGCTGCCGGCCCTCGTCCACGAGTGGGCGCTGAGCGACGCCGGCGGCGCCGGACTAACGATCGCGGTGCAGCTCGGCTTCATCACCGGCACGCTCGTCGCCGCGCTCACCAACCTGCCCGACGTCTGGCCGGCCCGCCGTCTCATGGCCGCCAGCGCGCTGCTCGGGGCGGCCGCCAACGCCGCGCTCGCGCTGGGGGTGGACCATCTCGGCCCCGCGCTCGTCCTGCGCTTCGTGACCGGCCTGGCCATGGCCGGCGCGTATCCGCCCGCCATGAAGATCATGGCCACGTGGTTCCGCGAGGGCCGTGGGCTGGCGCTCGGCATCCTGGTCGGTGCGCTCACCGTCGGCTCGGCGACGCCACACCTGGTCCGCGGCCTCACGACTCTGCCCTGGCGCGGCACCCTGCTGGTGGCCTCGGCGATGGCCGTGGTGGGCGCGATCCTGGTCCAGGCGTGCGTACGCGAGGGCCCGCACGCGTTCCCCGCCGCGCGCTTCGACCTCCGCGTCGCCGCCGCGATGTTTCGCGAGCGGGGGCCGCGCCTGGCTTGCTTCGGCTACTTCGGCCACATGTGGGAGCTGTACGCGATGTGGGCGTGGATCGGCGTCTTCCTCAGCGAAAGCCTCCGGATGCGCGGCGGCGGGGACTATGCCGGCGTCAACGCCAGCGCCGCCACCTTCATCGTCATCGCCGGCGGCGCGCTCGGCTGCTGGGCCGGCGGCGTGGTGTCGGATCGCTGGGGGCGGACGCGGCTGACGATGCTGGCCATGACGGCCAGCGGTCTGTGCGCGCTGGCGATCGGTCTCACGTTCGGCGGTCCGCCGCTGCTGACGCTGCTGGTGGCGCTGGTGTGGGGCGTGACGGTGATCGCCGACTCCGCGCAATTCTCCACCGCGATGACCGAGCTGGCGCCGCCCGCCTACGTCGGCACCGCGCTCACCGCACAGACCTGCGCGGGCTTCGCGCTCACCACGCTGAGCATCTGGCTCATTCCGCCCGTCGCCGGCGCGCTGGGCTGGCGCTGGGCGTTCGCCACGCTGGCCGTCGGGCCGTTTCTCGGCGTGGCCGCGATGGCGCGACTGCGTGCCCTGCCCGAGGCCCGGCGCCTGGCCGGCGGTCGTCGGTGACGCTCGTGAACAGAAGTTCTTGCGTCCGGTGGCTCGCCGTCATAGGGTAGCGCGCGGGGATGGAACGGTACGATCTTGTCGTGATCGGCGCCGGGCCCGCGGGCGAGAAGGGCGCGGCGCAGGCCGCGTACTTCGGCCGCCGGGTCGCCCTGGTCGAGATGGCCGCGCATCCCGGTGGCGCCGGCATCAACACCGGCACGGTCCCCTCCAAGACGCTCCGCGAAACGGCGCTCTTCTTCTCCGGCCTCGGCGCCCGCAGCCTCTACGGCGTGGACTATCAGATCAAGTCCAACCTCACGGTGCAGGACTTCATGTACCGCGAGCAAGAGGTCGTGCGGGCCCTGCGCGAGGTCGTGCACCAGAACATCGAGCGCCACCGCATCGACTTCATCTACGGGCGAGCGTCCTTCGACGATCCGCACACGGTGCGGGTCACCCACGAGGGCATGCTCGACCGCGTCCTGCACGGCGACGTCATCCTCATCAGCGCCGGCTCGGTGCCCACCCGGCCCAAGGACGTGCCGTTCAACGACACGCGCATCCGCGACAGCGACGACATCCTGAAGCTCGAGCGGTTGCCGAACTCCATGGCGGTGATCGGCGCCGGGGTCATCGGCTGCGAGTACTCCACCATCTTCGCCGCGCTGGGCATCAAGGTGACGCTGCTCGACGGGCGCGACCGGCTCCTCGGCTTCCTCGACGCCGAGATCGCCGATCGCCTCCGGCTGCAGATGCAGTTCCTCGGCGTGGACGTCCGCCTCAAGGAGAACGTGACCCGCTACATCTCCGAGCCCGAGGGCGTGCGGCTGGAGCTCAAGACCGGCGGCTCGATCCTGGTGGACCAGGTGCTGGTGGCGGCGGGCCGGGTGGCCAACGCGCGCGGGCTGAGCCTCGAGAAGGCCGGGCTCGCCGTCAACGAGCGCGGTCTGCTCACTGTCAACGAGCGCTACCAGACGGCGGTGCCGCACATCTACGCGGCCGGTGACGTGATCGGCTTCCCCGCGCTGGCGTCCACCTCGATGGAGCAGGCGCGCGTGGCGATGGTCCACGCCTTCGACCTCAAGTACAAGACGCGCGTGGCCCCCATCTTTCCCCTGGCCGTGTATACCATCCCCGAGGTGGGCATGGTGGGCGAGACGGAAGAAAGCTGCCGGCAGAAGGGCATCGACTACTGCGTGGGGCGCGCGCTCTACCGCACCAACGCCCGGGGGCAGATCACCGGCGATCTGGGCGGGCAGATCAAGCTGGTCTTCCGCTACCCGGACAAGACGCTGCTCGGCGTGCACGTAATCGGCGAGAGCGCCTCGGAGCTGGTCCACGTCGGGCTCATGGTGCTGCTGGCGGGCGGCACGATCGACACGTTCATCAACGCGGTGTTCAACTACCCGTCGCTCGGCGACGCCTACAAGTACGCGGCCTACGACGGTCTCGGCGCGATCCAACGGCGCGCCAAGGCCGAGGCCGAAGCCGGCCCTCAGCGCCCCGTCGCGACCGGTTAAAAGAACATGGGGGGCCCCGAGGTGGACTGCCCAACCGGAACCCCAGCGTCCGAGCCGCCCGAGATCGCCCGGACCGCCGTCGGCGCCTCGAAGGTGATCACCCGGTAGCTGCTGGGGCGCCCCGCGGGCGCCTTGCTGAGGCCGAGGGCGTTCGAGACCTGCAGGAACAGCCGGTCGCGGTCGGCAGTATCCGGGTACTCCATGATGGTGAAGCCGTCGTTGCCGAGCCCGCCCGCCAGGACGCGATCGTAGTCGGAGAGCCCGCCGAAGAGCCACGTGCCCGGCTCTGTGCCGCGCCGCAGGTACAGCGGCGTCACCAGGACTTTCTTGATCAGCGCGCGGGCGCGGAGCTGCAGGGCCTCGCCGTGGACACCGTCATCGAGCGCCCCGGCCCAGTTGTTCCAGGCCTCGCGGAGCCGCTCGACTTCGGACTGCTGGTCGGCGAGTGCGCGGCCTTCGAGCTCCAGGGCCAGGAGCCGGGCCTCGGCGGCCTTCCGCTCGCTCACCAGGGCCTTCAGCTCGCCTTGGATCTCCGCGGCAACGCCGTCATCGTCGACGGCCGCGAGGCGCCTGGTGAGCCGTGAGATCGACTTGGCCAGCTCCGGGATCTCCACCTCGGTGATGCGCGTACGCTGGGCGGCCGCCCGTGCGACCTTGTCGGTGTCGGCCGCGCGCTCGCGCAGGTACTCCTCGAAGACGGCCGGACTGAAGGTGTGCTTCATGGCCAGGATCACAGCCTCGTGCAGGAGGTCGAGCCGCACGGCGCCCGCGTTGGTGCAGGTGCCCTTCTTCTCCCTGTACGCTGAGCAGGCGTAGACCCTCCGCGCGCTCTTGCCGCGCACGCCGGCTACCATGACCGCGCCGCACTCGCAGCGCAGCAGGCCGGAGAGCAGGTAGGCGCCGCGCCGTTCGGGCCGCGAGACCAGCTTCCCCTTGTTGCGCAGGACTGAGGCGTTGTAGACCGCGATCCGCGCTAGGGCGCGCGCCGCCAGGTCCGCGGCGACGATCTTCCAGTCGTCGTTCTGTGTGGTGATGACGTTGGCGTCGCCGTCCGCACGCTGGAGGCGGACGTTGTCGCCCTTCTTCCGCGACCGCTTGGTGCGGCCCCAAGTGTAGACGCCCTCGGAGTACAGGCGCGCGCGGTCGGCACGTAGGAGTTCCCGCACGCCCGATAGCGCCCAGCGCTCCCACGTGTTCTTGCCGGAGGCGGCGCGCGCCGCCCGAGCCTCGTCGGATAGCACGCGCGGCCCCCTGATGCCGTCCTTGTTGAGCGCCTCGGCGATTCGGCCGTAGCCCCAGCCGTCGGCCACCAGGGAGTAGACGCGTCGGATCACGGCCGCCTGGTCCGCGTTGACCACGCGCCGGGCCGGCGCCTTCGCGTTGGGACGGACGTTGTCGTAGCCGTAGATGCGGCCGCCCGCGATCTGGCCGGCCTGCGCGCGCCGCGTGAGCGCCTCGAAGGAGTCGGTGGCGGCCTTCGCGCGCTGCATCTTGTCCGCGATCCCGGTGATAAGCGTCTCGATCTCCGACGCGGTGTCCGCCAGCGAGACCGCCCGCTTGGTCTGGTAGGAGTAGATCGTGACGTCGCACTCCTCGATCTGGGCGACCTCGTACGGAACGCGCGCGGCATCGCGCCCGATCCGGCTCTGGTTGGCCACGATGAGGAACTGGAACTTCGAGATCGCGCCGCGCTGGCCAACGCCCGCAGCCGCCTTCATCGCGGTCCAGCCGTGCCGGCCGTTCCACTCCGCGCCGCTGACGGCGTCGTCGCTGAACACCAGATCGTCGGGCACGATCCACCCGCGCTCAGCAGCGAAGGCCTTCGCCAGCTCGATCTGGCGGGCCACCGACTTCGAGTCGGCGTCCTTGTCCTGCTCCGTGCTCTTCCGCGCGTAGATCGCTGCGGTCGCCATCGTCCCCTCCGGATTGACCAGCGCCGCGATCCTACACCAGGGTGCCACCAGTATCAAGGGCTTCCTGAAGCCATGCGCACCCCCAGTCGGCCGTGGGCGCGGCGCATGGCGCGGCGGGGGCCCGCCGTCTCCCGGCTGCGACGCCGGAAGAACCTCGAGGTGCGATTCCGACATGGCTCATGCCGCGTGTACCTATGAAGGGGAGTCGCTTCCCCCGCATGTCCAGTAGAGGGGCCGACGCCCGAGCGGGCTCAACCCCTATTCAGGAGTGGAAGCCCCTGGAGCCGATTCCTATTCAAGGTGAAGAGGTAGAAGCGACTGGACGCGCCCCTGCCGGGGTCTTTCTTGGGTGGGAGAGACAGACGCCGTCGGTCGAGGCGGCCATGAGGAGGTGGTTCCGATATGAGACAGAAGGGCTCATTGGTGACCGTCGCGCAGGCGGCGGCAGTAGTTGGTCGCAACCCGGAGGCCGTTCGCAAGGCCGTCGAGAACCACGGCCTCTGCAAGGAGTACATCCCGGGCAAGCTGCGCTTCCGCGTCTACCTCAATGACGTAGCCGAGCTGTACTCGCGGATCGAGGCGACGGGCCGGTGACCCTCGCCGTATACGGCGACCTCGGCGCCACCAAGTCGCAGCGGCAGCGCACCTACGCGCGCAAGGGCCTCGTCGCGGTATGGGACGGCGGAACCGCGCGCCCCCTCATGTTCTCCATCGAGCACCCGGCGGACCCACTGCGGTTCCTGTCCGTGATTCTCGACGAAGTCCAGCATCGCGTGCGTGTCGTGCCGGACGACGAGCCCGGCTACCTCGGCGTGTACCTGGAGGAGGAGGCCGACAAGCTCAAGGCCGAGCTGCTGGTGCGGCGCCTGGTGACGGAGGGCGAATCGCGATGATCGACCTCGACTCCTTCATCGACAACATGGCCGCGCGCCTCGTCGCGTTCGACGCCAAGAACGTGGTCACGCCCGCGCTGCAGAAGGCCTGGTCACAGATCGGCGCCGTGCTCAACGAGCAGATCTACGGCGTGCCCGCCGACGGGCGCTGGCCAGTCGTGCCCGCCGAGCTGGCGGTCGGCAAGTCGCTCAGCATCAAGGTCTTCGCCTCGATGATGCCGCTGGCGGGCCATCCTGGGGTGCTCGTGGTTGTGAATCGCCAGGCCGACGCCGACGAGATGGCCGCGACGATCAACACGTGGGCCGGCGCCGAGGTCGCCAAGGCGTACCACAAGGATGTGACCGACGTGCAGCGGCGCGATCTGCGACCGTTGGCGAAGTTCCCGGTGCTCGTGATCTGTCACCGGCGCCTGGAGATGGGGCTGGACCAAGGGAGTGAGCGGTACAACGCGCTGTTCGCGTTCGGCGCCGGGCGTCGTAAGGCAATCCTGATCGATGAGTCGCTGGAGATGGTCTACATGGCGGCCGTCTCGTCGGTGGAGCTGCGCCGCCTGCTCGCGTTGCTGCCCGCGCGCTACAACGCCCCGCACGCCCGCGCGCTTGACATCCTCGACAACCTGCTCCGCGTGATGCGCCGGCACTCTGGCGACGCACGCCGTCTGACGGCCGCGCAGCTCCTGGCGGGCACCGACACCATGCCGCAGGAAGCGCAGCGCGTGCTGGAGGAGTTCCGCGAGGCGCTCACGGTCGACAAGCGGTTCGACACGGCCCTGCGTCGCGACTGGGACGGCGTCATCTACGCCGTTCTGCACCAGCTCAACGAAGACGAGTACCGCTGGCAGTACACCGACAGACGTTCCAAGGAGGAATCCCTGCACGGCCACCGCCTGCTCTCGCTGCCCGCTGGTACGCGCGGCGTGATCTTCGACGCCACCGCGCGCTTGAACTTCGTGTACACGTCGCGCCCGCACGAGTTCCGCATGGTGGACATCGAGCCTGCGCGCGATCACTCGCACGTCGGGATCCTCGCCGGGCGTGGCGGGCGAACCGGCAAGGTCGCGGTGATCACCGAGGACCGGGCGGCCGCGTTCGCCAAGATGGTCCTGACCGACGTGCTGGACGCCCTCGGCCGCGAGGCGAAGACCAAGCATGTCCTGATCGCGGTCCACGAGCAGGGGGAGGCGGCGTTCCACGCCTCGCCGCTCGCCAAGCGCTTCGCCTCACTGCAGACCTGCCACTGGAACGCGATCACGGGCGAGAACCAGTGGGGCGCCTGCGACGTGGGCGTGGTGGCGACGCTGCCGTACCTTCCCCGCCCGGCCGACCTGTCGACGGCGATGGCCGCCCAGGCGCGCGAGCTGGAGGACGAGCAGCTCAACGGCGAGCTGGCCGAGCTCAAGCAGGTCCGCGCGATGCGGATGGCCGCGGAGGTGACGCAGTTCATTGGACGCCTGCAGCGCGGCACCGCCGTGGCCACTACGACCATCTTCCTGCGCCTGCCCGACAACGAGCAGCAGATCGAGCCCGACCGCCTCCTGGAGCTGATCTTGGCCACCCTGCGCGGCGCCCGCTCGTCGGAGTGGGTCGGCGCCAGCAGGAAGACGCCGCGGCCCGGGCGCCCGCCCGTGGTTGCACTCGCAATCAGCCCGGCCGTCGAGGCGTACCTGGGCGGTGTGCAGGGCGACACGGTGCCCGCCGACCTGGTGCGCGCGGCGGTGGGGGCGGCAACGTCGACCTGGGGGCGATATCTCCAGGCGACAGCCACGGTGGCGGGCTTCGACGTGGTCCGGCCAACGGTGCCCGGCTACGGGCGGCCGACGATGTTCAAGCGCACCACGTCCTGAGCTGCACCCACTGGGCACCGTCTCTTACCCTCTCCTCAGACTTCTGGGAGCTGGCACAAGCTGCACCCATTGGGCACCGTCTCTTACCCTTCCCTCAGACTTCTGGGCGCAACTCCAGCTCCTGGGAGCTCCCAAGTTCCACGTGCGCCCCAACTACCGGCCATGCTGGCCCGGGGCGCCGTGGGGGTGGGAGGCGTGACCCTTCAGACCTTCAGACCTTCAGAGGCGCCGCAGGCGCAAACGTCTGGCGCCCTAGCCCGGCGCCCTGGTCCTCAAGCTCCCGGGCTTGAGCGGTGCCCTGGCGGTGTGGACCTGGTCGCAGATCGACGCCGGGAACAACCCTCATCCGCCGGATGACCAAGGGCCGGACACCCTGCCGGACACGGCACCGGCCGGACAACCACAACAACAAGGAGAACGACGAGATGAACGAGCCCGAAACGACCGGTAATGCCGCGGGCCCGAGTGCCGGCCTGGTGCCCGCCCCCGCCTATCGCCGCTGCACCGCCCTGACGAAGGCCGGCAAGCAGTGCATCAACGGCGGCGTGGGCGGGTCCGACCGTTGCGTGACGCACACCAAGGACGTCGGCGTCCAGGCCCTGGTAGCCGACGCTCGACGGCGGGCCGGCAGCGCGCCGCGCATCAAGTTGGGCATGGACGTCGAAGGCCTCGACGTCCGCACGGCTGAAGGGGTTCAAGCGCTGATGGCCGCCACCATCGCCGCCACCGCCACCGGCAGGATCAGCGCCGGCCAGGCGTCGGCGATCACTGCCGCCGCCCGCGTCGCGCTCCAGGCCGCCGAGGCCATCAGTCAGGCCCAGATCGACGCGCTCGCCGCCCAGCTCGACGCGGCGCTGGAAACCCGCCGCCGCTGACCCCGCCCACGGCCGCTCCACGGTGGTGGACTGACCGTGGTCTCCTGATGTAGGCGGAATCGTTGGCCCTGGGCGTGGTGCCCTCGGCCTGCCCCTTGGCCATCGAGCTCGTCCGGCCGACGAGCTGGCCTTCGAGCCCCTCGCCGAGGCGCCAGTCCCAGCCGATCCATGTTGCTCGGGTAGCCCTTGGCGTCCTGCCGCCCTCCGCGGCCCTCTTCCCCCATCGCTGCTGGCGGCGGACGGGGGCCTCGTGGTCGCCGCGGCGGGGAGGCTTTCGACCCCCTGCACGGGGGAAATTTCAGACGCGCGCACTCGCGGGGGAATCAATTCGGCGCGACTTCATCCGGCCCGATTAGCCGCCTGTTTTCAAGAACTTCAACGCCAAGTACCTCCTGGCCACCCACGGCCAGACGCTACGTCACCAGGAAGGACGACATAGCCCTTGACGTACACGACCTGCTCCCGATGCCTTGGCCGCCGCTGCGGGTGCGCATGATGATCCTCACCTAATTGGTCCCAGCCCTCGCCCCCCTCCGTGACGCCGCCCTGCAACCGCTACGCGCTCGCGTCGCCGCCGCACGCGCCACACTCGACGCTCTGCGCGCCGAGTACAGCGAACCAGTCGACACCGCCACGCGCATCGCCCCGGCGGCCCTACGCCCACGCCTGCAGGTTGAGGCCTTCCGCAAGGTCGCCAACCTGCACGACTTGGCCGAGCAGCTACGAGCCGCCTTCGATCACGCCGAGCCTGTCGAGGCTCGCCGCCACATCCGCGCCGCGTACGGCGCCGTCACCGACCTGGAGTTCGGCTCCGTCCTGGTCGCTCTGAAGAAGGAAGCTGACACCTACGCCACCAGCGTGGCCCACGTCCAGCGCATGGCCGACCAGTTCGCGGGCCTGCTCGACGCGCTGGAGGCCAGCGGCTGCAGCATCTGGGCGGACTCGTTCCAGCCGGCGCCGCCCATGGTGCCCGGCGGCGGCCTTGCCGCCCGAGGGGATGCGTGATGCCCGCCTTGATCGCGTTGGTCGACTTCTACCAGCATCTGAGCAACGTCACCCTCCTAGTCGCCGGACACTGCCAGCGCGACCTCCAGCGGCAGCACGCCGCGCTGCTCGAACGTCGCCATGAAGTCATCGTCCGGCGTCCCATCAGTGGGACAACGGACCTCGCGCACCCGTTCGACGCCACGGTAGCCGCCCTCGCGGACATCGTCGAGTCGGCCGCGTCGTACACGGGCGGCTGCTGATGGCCAGGCTCACCCCGCGCAAGCCCCGCAAGAGCAGCAAGTCCGACCAGGTCGCCGGCCTTCAGGACGCGCTCGCGCGTTTGGCCTCGACGCGCCTGGAGATCCACATCGACCTTGGTGACGTTGGCCCCGCCGCGCCCGAGGACTACCAGCTCCACACGCAGGGCTTGGCCGTGGACGACAACGCGCCGTACGTCGTGCGCGTCCGCTGGCCCTCGAAGGCGAGGTGAGATCGAAGAGACCGCGCACGCCCACGACGCAAGCCCGGCGACTGGCGCCGGACATTCCACCGCGGCCCACCATGTCCACCACGATGGCGAAGTCGGCGTAAGGAACGCCTAACCTCACAATGTCTCCGTTCCCACGCATCGGGAAGAAGTTCGTCCGCAACTCCGACGAAGCGCACATCGCGCCGCTCAGCGAGGAACAGGCCGCCGAGGAGCAGAAGATCAAGGACCAGTTGGAGCAGCGCTACCGCGACGAGGAGGCCGCCGCCCAGCGCAATCTGGCCGGCGTGAAGACCACCAAGGCCCTGAGGTTCTCCGACGCAGATAACCGCCGCCAGGGCCGCCATCGAGGCGATGCAGGCCAAGGCCGAGGTGGACATCTCGA
>Ga0075428_100006467_pt1 | contig 13033 bp, 12 predicted proteins | sample RhiMetdeltSRZDD2_FD_75291 | JGI IMG/M metagenome (GOLD analysis project Ga0075428, IMG submission 75291) | Populus rhizosphere microbial communities from Tennessee, USA - Rhizosphere MetaG P. deltoides SRZDD2 | ecosystem: Host-associated > Plants > Roots > Rhizosphere > Soil | place: USA...
TTTATCCCAATATTTATCCATAATATCCTGGTAATCGGGTAAGCCACTGGTATGAGTGAGTAAATGGCGGATCGTAATTCCCTTATAAGGAATATCCAGGTATTTACTGACCGAGTCATCATAATGCAATTTTCCTTTGTCTTTCAGCATCATAATGATCATGGCAGTGAATTGTTTTGAAACAGAAGCCAGCTCAAATATGTCAGAAGTCTGCAATACAATTTGTGGTTCAAATTCACGATAACCAAATGCTTTATGATAAACAGCATTGCCATCTTCTGCAATCAGTACAACACCGCTGAATCCGATAGCTGTCGTATCTTTTTCCAAAGCAAGCAGACTGTCAAATCGTTTTTGCTGTCCCTTTACAGAAAGAGAAATAAATAAGAAACAAAAAAGAACATTCTTCATATCGTAATTACTTAAACAGGCCTTTTCTTACTATAAAGCAGGTGAAGCACCCGTCCCGCATTTACTTCAAACCCGGTAATGACACCTTTTTTATCACGGATAAATTTTAAATTACTCATCCACCAATTGGGACAACTGAATTGATCAGTGCCAATAGCTGTTAGTTTTGCATCCGCAAATTTTCGATGCTGCAGAATAAGCTCGCCATCCTTCGCTATCACCGTATAGGCCGCGTCTGTTTCTTCATTGTAATAGGTACCGGTATAGGTCGCTGTTTCTTCTTTCTTTAATACGATTGCCGGTTGCCGAAAAAATTCGGTGAATCCATTGGGATTCTCAAGGATGATCCTTGCGGCTGAGTCAGTTGAAGACGATGTTTCAAACTTCAGGAATGGGCCGTCGTTCAACTGGTACTTATTATTTTCTTTTACCGCAAGTTTCCATTCGGTACCACCGGTAGTTTGCCCTGCCGGCCGGTTGACTAATTTTCCATTATTCCAGGACAGATTAAGTGATCCACCGCGTGGCGATACATACCGGCCAACCAGTTTTTTTAATAGATTACTGTCAGCGAGCGTTAATGCATTATCTGATTTTTTTTCTTTCGGGGGCAATAATAGTTCGGCAACCTGCATGGCCATGCCGTATGAATTGAAGGAAGCAAGATTGCTGAATACAATAATGCCAAGTTGCTGCTCAGGAAACCGGGTAGCATATGTCCTGAACCCTGCATCACCACCGCCATGACCAATTTCTTTCCAGCCATTATAATCGCCCATGTTAATGGCAAAAGCATAGGTTAGCTTTTTCCCGTTATTCAATATTCCCTGCGAATACATTTTTTGCAAAAGCTCTTTACCTCCCACTTTTCCATTCTCGTAATTCATTAACCATTTTGCTTCGTCTTCCACTGTTGTGAAAAGACTGGTTGCTCCCACTGTTGAATAACTTAATACACTATGCGAATATCCATTTGGTCCGCCGGGTGAATAAGAATAAGTGCGGTTGGGAACTATTTCACGGTAATTATCATGAAAATGAGTGTTGTTCATTTCAAGTGGCTTGAAGATATATTTATCTGTGTATTCACGAAGTGATAAGCCACTTGCTTTTTTAACGATCTCTGCCATTAAGGTATAACCAGTATTACAATAAAGGTGTTCTTCTCCCGGTTCAAAATTCAATGCTTTTTGTTTTGATACCAGTTTAATAATATGTTCCTGGGTTATCACATCATCCAGTTGCCAACCGGCATTGGCAAGCAGTTGCCACTGATCCCTGAGGCCACTGGTATGGTGTATAAGATGACGGATCGTTATCTTTTTACCAAGGTCAGGAACATAATCAAGATATTTCCTGATATCATCATCGATAGACAATTTTCCCTGCTGCTCTAGCAACAACATGCAAAACGCAACATATTGTTTCGATTCGGATGCAATATGAAATATGGAAGAAGGAGTAATAGGTACATTGTATTCCAGGTTTGACATACCATAGCCTTTCTTAAAAACAACGTTTTCATTTTTGATTATCGCTACCGCACAACCCGGTGTAGTAGTAGTGTAGCGGCTAAACAGGCTATCGATTTTCCTCGTTACAGAATCAGGTAAACTCTGCCCCATTAGTTGTAGAGGGAAGAAAAAAAGTATAAGAATATATTGTTTCATATTAATCAAGCCAGGGTTAGTTTATTTGTTTAAGAAACGGGTTTATGAATTTAGAACTATTTTATTAGAGGTGATATTCTTTTATTATTACTTGTCTTATTGCGTTTGCCCTCATCTTTAAATCGTTCATTCTTCTCCTAAGCCCTATGTTGATCCCTTTAATATTATTTAATGTGAGCACTACAGCATTTATCAGCTTTGGATCGGATGACAGTAGTCTTACCCGGCCGGGAGGCCGGATGACTATGTTTTTATTATCTATTGCGTTTCCGTAATCATTACCATCAAAGAGTTCAGGAAAATAGGGCCGCAAAGCACGTCTCCATTCCACTTGTTCCTCATATATAAACCTTATATGATCAACTTCCCTGTAGTACTCTATCATACTGTCTGAAACACTTTTATTGGATACCAGCCGCATTCCTCCTGCATTTCTTAATTGAATGATCGTTCTGTCATTTACGCTAAACACATCGCTTCGATGCATCCACCGAAGAAAATAATAAATTTCTCCGGCGAGATCCTTCAGCCCCGGATCATTGAACACGACTATTGCAGAATCGACCCGTGCTATCGTAAGGTTGCAATATGCAATCCTGCCGTTTAAGGTAGCAGTATCTCTTTCCAGGTCTTCGATAAAAGATCTTATATATTGTTTCTCCCGGTCTTTCTCAATCTTATGCTCAAGCCAATACTCAGCAAGAAACCCACAAAATACTGCAAGAAACAACATGAGAAATTCCCAGAAATAGTGTGTCCATTTTTTCCTGCCCCGATGTATATCGGGGTCTGCCGTGTGGCTATGATGATGTACTTCCATATTTCGGTATGCTCGGGTATTGGTTAGAATTACTTTCTGTTTTCTTATTTACTCCAGATGATATTCAATTCGTATTTTCTCAATTAGTCTTATCGCTCTGTTTTTAAGATTAGCGGAATTCTGAATATTTACCAAGTTGATCCTTTTTGAAAGGTGTATTCTCATTAATAATTGATTGATCAATGATTCATCATTACTAAATAAAGGCGGATTTCCCTGAGGAATCTGTAAGGCCGGAAAGTTTTTATTTATATAATCAAAAATCTTTACGTCGAAAATTTTCACCATAACATCCCGGTAGTCCCGCAGCTGAAGCATTTCGAGCTCAAGGTTATCATTATGTTGCTGATACAAATTGTAATAAGCTTGTAAACTATCCACGACACCTTTTTCATGGATTAATCGCAATCCTCCCGAATTTTTTAATTGCATTAATGTTCCATCAGTCATATGAAAAATATATCCCGCAACTGAAAATCTCCTCGCGCAATAATAGATCAGCCCTGTGTATTCTTTAAAATTGTCTTTAAAAAACATGTTTGTTAGTGAGTCGGCAATTTCATCCCTCATTTTCCTATTGGCAAACTCTACATCAATGTTATTTATATCCTGATTTAGATCTTTAATTAATGACTGCATATATTGTCTTTCACGGTCTTTTTCAATTCTATGTTCTAGCTGATATTCTGCAAGGAACCCGCAGAACACTGCAAGGAATAACATAAGAAACTCCCAGAAATAATGTGTCCATTTTTTCCTGCCCCGATGTATATCGGGGTCTGCAGTATGACTATGATGGTGAACCTCCATAACAAATTATTTCAAATGATACTGACTCTTAATAAACTCAATCAGATTGACCGCCATTTCTTTTAGAATTCTTGTATGCGAATTATTACCTATGTTATTTGCTTTTATCGTCTGGCAGTACCCGAGAAATGTATTTATATCCTGTCCGGAAAACTTCAATAGCGCAGGGCTGGATAAAGGCCGGGTAATAACATTATTCAGATCCATCATATCGTCAAAAACGCGACCATCAAATATTTTATAGTAATAAGGAAGGCTTTCCCGAATATTGGCGATTTCCGTTTCCTGTCTTTCGAGAACTAATCGAACCTGCTTGTCATATATCATTATACTATCAGAAACTTGCTTATTGGTTATCAGCCTCAAACCGCCGGAATATTTTAATTGTTGAATTGTTCTGTCATTATTAAAAAAAAGAACCGGCGCTGTTCTTGTAATGTGTCTTGCATAAAAATAAAGATCTGAAAGCCGGTCTCCCGGATCGTCGATCAGGAAAAAGATCGAATCTAACATTTCATTTCGCCTGTTCCGGTTCTCAATAACTGAATTTAATGCGATGGTGTCCATCTTTAAGTCTTCATACATTGAAACGATATATTGTCTTGCTCTGTCGGATTCTATTTTGTGCTCTAATTGATACTCGGCCAAAAAACCACAGAACACGGCAAGAAACAACATGAGAAACTCCCAGAAATAATGTGTCCATTTTTTTCTTGGAGTATGAGTATGTGCATGTACTTCCATCGTTAACTATTTAAGATGATATTCTTCCCTTAATGCTTTCTGCAGTTTAGTATTCAGGCTATCATAACTACGATATTGCGAATTTCCGGTGCCTATCACAATAATCTTATAGATACCGGCAAGATTGGTGGCGCCTTTTCTATCAAAATTCTCGGGTAGATTAAAATGAAATATTACATCCCCTCCGGTTTTTTCATATTCTTTCAAATAGGTGACTATAAATCCTTTTGACTTTGAAGCGATAGCATCATACCATTTCATATCAGCGTATTTTAAATGAAAAGGCCAAATGTTCTCCCGGTAATAAACCTCTTCAAAAGCATTTCTTTTCCGCAAGTTGGCAATGGATACAGATAAATCGCCGGTCAATTTTTGCAATTCCCAGCTTTTGAAATACCGCAGTGAACCCGAATTTTTTAATTGTTCCAGGATCGCATCTCTCGGTTCAAAAAGGGATGGGCTAATTGTAAAAAAACCATACATCATTTGAATAGTGAATGTATTGGAACAATTGACAAGGCTGCTGTCCTGAAAATAGGCTTGCAAATATTCCAAGGCCTCATGTTTTCTCTCCCGGAAAATCTTAACAGTATTCAATGCAGCAGAGTCAGCTTTGAGTTCATTATAAAAACTGGCAGCCAGTTCTTTTGCCCGGTCTCTTTCAATCTTATGCTCTAACTGATATTCGGCTAAGAAGCCACAGAACACTGCAAGGAACAACATGAGAAACTCCCAGAAATAATGCGTCCATTTTTTTCTCGGCGTATGTGTATGTGCGTGCACTTCCATAAAGGGTTACTCAAAATGATATTTGTTTTTAAAATATTGTATAAGTCCTATGCCTTTTTGTTGAATGGCTTTTATGTTTTCCATATTAATAACACAATACCTGGAGTAATAATCCAGTGAGACAAAAAAGTTATTGATCAATTCTTCGTTGGATGAAAATAAAAATGGCAGAGCGGAGGCGCCATTCCCAGATTTCATGTTTTTGTAATTAACTAAATGATAAATTATTTCACGCATTTTGTTTTGAATATCCTGAAAGCCCGTGGTCTCCTGCCTTGTAAAATTTCTTAACATTTTGTCGTAAATCAAAATACTATCGGCATCAGCATCTTTCAACAAACGCAAGCCACCAGCGTTTTTCAATTGTTGTAAAGTCTGGTCGGCGTTTATCAGATCCGGAAATCTTTCAGCATTTCTTACCAGATCAGCCAGGCAAGGAGAAGGCGATTTTATCTGTAAAGACAGCGAATCAAAGCATTCTTTAATTTTTGCAAATGAAACAACTTTTATTGCATATTCTTTTATCACATTAGAAAAGCTTGCGGTATCTGTTTTAAGATCTTCATAAAAGGAGCGAATATATTTCATCCCCCTTTCTTTTTCTATCTTATGTTCTAATTGATATTCCGCAAGAAACCCACAAAACACAGCGAGAAATAACATGAGGAACTCCCAAAAATAGTGTGTCCATTTTTTTCTCTCAGTATGACTATGGTGGTGTACTTCCATAAAATTTTATTCAATATGATATTCTTGTTTAAGAAAAGCAATGAGCTCAGTGGCCATTTCTTTCAATCTAACCTGGTTTCTCCTTCCCGCCCGCATTACATGTTGTGTCATGTGTAGTGTAACAAGTAATTCATTAATGGTAGCCTTATCCGTTTTTACAAATTGCGGATTTCCGGGAGGCCTGTTAAAAGTTCTTTTTTCTTTGTCGGTTACGTAAAAAAGAATATTTCCGTCAAATATCTTTTTGGTAAACTCTCTGAACTGGATCCTGATATCATTTTCTTCACTGATAACTTCCATTAGACGTTTTACTTGCTGATCATATGCCATTATACTATCCGAAACAGGCATTTTCCTTATTAACCTCATATTGCCTGCATTCTTCAACTGCTGAATAGTGCGGTCATTTGGAAAGAACCGGGAGGGACGAAGCACATTATATCCCCAATAATAAATATTACTTCCGTGTCTGGAGGCATCCGGCGAATTAAGAAAGAATACAAGCGAATCAACCATTTGCTCTTTTTGCAATCGCTCACCTATACTTGTTGCAAGTTGCGCTGTATCGGATCTTAAATCCTCAATTAAAGTGCGGATATATTGTTTTTCTCTTTTGTGTTCAATAAAATGTTCCCGCTGATTTTCTACAAAAAAACCAAGCGTTACTGCAAGAAACAGCATTAGGAATTCCCAGAAATAATGCGTCCATTTCTTCCTTGCAGTATGACTATGATGATGGACTTCCATATCGGAACTCAGTTTTGCTTTTTCTTATTTAATGTTGTACTCTTTTTTCAATAACTCCATTAAATTAATTGCGTTTTTTTCAATATTGCCAATATAAAGAAGTGATAACTCGTCAATCCACTTAATATTTCCTATAAACAAGTAATACTGGTTAAGGATTTGCTTATCGGTAGTCAACAACAATGGATTGCCTTGCGGCACTTGTAAATAATTCCAAGTATTGGGTTGAACTTTCATATACTCGATTAGGATCCGGGTGTCAAATATTTTTGATATCAGCTCATCAGGATATAAAATTTTGTCCTTATGGTCTGCTTCCCTGTCAAGATACATGTCACAGTACCTATAATAATGAGAAATGCTATTGTACAATTCGATATTTTTAAAATACCGGAAATTCCCTGAACTCCGTAATTGCTGCATGGTAACATCCTGGGATAAAAATCTCGGACTAATATTTATAAACAGCGTGTAGTAGTAGACCCGGGGCGATTGATGCTGAATATCGGATGAAATTAAAATAGATTTCAGGCTGTCTAATTTGCCTGCTTTCAGTAATTTGAAATTCTTTAAAGAATTCAAACGGGCTGTATCTGTTTTCAAATCACTGTATAGCAACTGGGCATACTTCTTTTCGCGCTGATGTTCTATATAATGTTCTCGCTGATTCTCGACAAGGAACCCTAATGTAACGGCAAGAAACAACATAAAAAATTCCCAGAAATAATGCGTCCATTTTTTTCGCTCGGTATGTGCATGATGATGAACCTCCATTTCAATCTTTTTTAAAATAGCTGTAAATAAAAGCGGCAGCAAACCCAACGATCATGTAAATGATCAACCGGATGATCCTGCTTTTTGTTTCAGGGTGCATAGAATTGATTTACTTGAAAGGTAAGAAAGAAAAGATTTTTATTTAATAAAGCCCGGGCCTTTTAAAGTAGTGCCACTTCTGACTCCTGTGTGTTTCCCATCTTCGATCACCAATTGGCCGTTTACCAAAACGTAACGAAAACCCGCAGAGAATTGATGCGGCTGTTCAAATGTTGCTTTATCAGTCACTTCATTAAGATCAAACAGAACAATATCTGCCGCCATTCCTTCTTTGATCATTCCGCGGTCTTTTAGTTGAAATTTTTGTGCCGCCAGCGATGTCATTCTCCTGATCATTTCTTCTAACGAAACCAGTTTTTCATCTCTCACATATTTTGCCAGCACTCTTGCATTGGTGCCATAGGCTCTTGGATGCGGCATGCCTTTTCCATACACAACAACACCGCCATCAGCACCGATCATATTGAAAGGGTATTTCATAAAGTGGCGAACATCATCTTCATTCATGCTATGATAAACCATTTGTGCGCCGCCTGCCATCATCATGTCCAAAATGGTTTCAGCCTCCTCTTTCATTTTTGACTTGCGGCCTTTCAGCTTATTTATCTCTGAAATATTTTTTCCATTCAACGACGAATCCGCGCTATGATTAGCAACATAGGCATAGCTATAATTTTTATACTTGTATTTATTCTGCATCTCCAGCATGTCCTTAATGATCTGCTTATGCATTCCCGGGTCACTGATCCTTTTTTTCAATGAGTCCGAACCGCCTGCCATTGCCCAATCAGGCAAACGAATACCAAGATTGGTGCTGCTGGCCGAATAAGGGTACTGGTCGATCGTAACATCATAACCTTCCTTTCTTGCAGCGTCAATCATTGGCAACGTTTCTTTGCTTCTTCCCCAGTTTGCCGGCCCGCTTACTTTGAAATGAGAAATTTGAACGGGAATGTTCGCCTGTCTTCCAATATCTATCGCTTCATTGATGGCGACCTTCACATCATTTTCTTCGTTGCGAATATGTGATGCGTAGATCCCATTGTAGGCTGCCGCCGCCTTGGCCAGCCCGATTACTTCGGCGGTATTGCTATACATTCCCGGTAAATAGATAAGTCCTGTTGATAATCCCACCGCACCATCTTTCATTGCCTGTATAACCATTTCTTCCATTTTCTTTTGCTCCTCCGCGCTGGCCAAGCGATTATTTAATCCCATCGTTAATCTTCTCACCGTATTGTGCCCCACCAAAGAAGCTACATTGATAGAAGTTTTCATACTATCGATTTGCCAGAAAAATCTTTTCAGATCATCAGCAGAACCACCGCAGTTGCCGGTGATCACAGTTGTTACTCCATCATATATATAATTACCAGCGGAAGGGTTTTCAAAAACACCATTTTCAATATGCCCATGTACATCAATAAAGCCAGGCGCCACGATCAATCCTTTTGCATTGATGACTTTTCCCGCTGTGATGTTGTTGAATTTTCCAATTGAAACGATCTTTCCATCTTTGATCGCGATGTCCCCATAATACCAGCTGTTGCCTGTGCCATCAATTATTTTTCCGTTGATAATAATGACATCATATTGCTGTGCGGCAACATTGCCATATATGAATAGAAATAGTATTAGTGTTTTTGCCATACAGATCATTTAATACGATACTCTTTTTTTATAAAATTACTCAGTTGCTTTGCCCGCGTTAATAATTTTTCCGATGTGATCAGTTGGGCCTGGTGCACTCTTTTAAAATATTGAATGCGTCCCATAAGTTCATTGATCAGGTCAGGATTCGTTGTGTATAGCGTTGGATTACCCGTTGGTCTCGCAATGGTGTCCGCTGCAATCATTCCATGAAACACGGGGGTTTTAAAAACTTTACTTGCCAATTGCCTGTACTCTCCCCTTATTTCAATTTCATCGTCCAGTTCAAACAATGCCTGTCTTATAAGCTGATCGTAAGCCATAATTTCATTGGAAATATCTTTATTTCGGATAAGACGCAGGTTGCCCGAACTTTTTAACTGCTGTATCGTCCGGTCATTTGGAAAAATATTCGTTGGAGGAGAAATACTGCGTCCAAAAAAATAGATATCGTTTCCTTTCGATTCCCACGCAGATGAGTTTAACAATGAAACCAGGGAATCCATCATTTTTATGCGCGATGTTCTTTGCCGGATATTCAATTCAAACATTGCGGAATCTGATTTCAGATCTTCGATCATCGTTATCATGTATTGTTTTTCCCTGTCTTTCTCAATCTTATGCTCCAGTTGATATTCTGCCAAAAAACCGCAGAAGACGGCGAGAAACAACATGAGAAACTCCCAGAAATAATGCGTCCATTTTTTTCTTGAAGTATGTGCATGGTGGTGGACTTCCATTTTTTGCAATTAGTTTCGGTTGGCTTAAAGTTAAGACTTACAAATTATCTTCCTTCACATTGTTATGCTAACCATTTGCCGCTACATTCTCTTATTTTCGTATTCTTTTTATGCGACAACTGGCAGCAATAATGTTTGCAGATATGGCGGGCTACACGGCCCTGATGCAGGAGAATGAGCATTTGGCAAAGGCCAAGCAAAAACATTTGAAAGATGTGCTGGATTCGACAGTCAAAAACTACCATGGACGAATTCTCCAGTACTATGGCGACGGCTCGCTAAGTATTTTTTCAAGCGCTATCGATGGAGTGAGTTGTGCTATCGAAATTCAACAACAACTCAAACAAGAGCCGACAGTTGATCTCCGCATCGGGATCCATACCGGTGATATTTCTATTGAAGATGATACTGTTTATGGCGATGGCGTTAACCTGGCATCAAGAATTGAATCGCTTGCGGTACCGGGCAGTATTTTTATCTCTGACAAGGTCGCTGATGATGTCAAGAATCAAAATAATATTACCATCCATGAGCTTGGTTATTTTGAAATGAAAAATGTGAAGGCCCCTGTTCGCATATTTGCCGTTGCCAATAAGGGTTTGATCATTCCGTCAAGAGACGAATTAAAAGGAAAAACAAAACCACCTGTTAATCGTCTTGCGGTGTTGCCTTTTGTAAACATGAGTGCCGATCCCGACAATGAGTATTTCAGCGATGGCATTACCGAAGAATTATTGAACTCGCTTACAAAAGTGGAAGGCTTGCAAGTTACTTCGCGTACATCTGCATTTGCTTTTAAAGGCAAGCTGGACGACGTTCGTGAAATTGGAATTAAATTGAATGTCGACAAGATCCTGGAGGGCAGTGTTCGCAAATCAGCCAATCGTGTAAGGATCACAGCGCAGCTTATCAATGCTGCAGATGGTTACCATATCTGGAGTGAGAATTATGATCGTGACCTCACCGATATTTTTCATGTGCAGGATGAGATCAGCTCTATCATTGCCAACCGGCTTCGCGAAAATCTTTCATTAACTCAGCAGAAGGAACATTTGGTAAAGGCACCGACCAAAAATGTAAATGCTTATACACTTTATTTAAAGGGTTTGCATTACTGGAACAAACTTACTCCTGCCGACAATTATAAGGCCATTGAATGTTTTCAACAGGCAATTGAGCTGGAGCCCGGCTACGCACAGGCATATGCCATGATGGCGATCGTGTATTCAAATCTTGGCGCGACAGGACAATTGAAACCTGAAAAAGCATTTGGTTTTGCGAATCAATACAGTGATAAAGCATTAAAGCTTGATGATACTATTGCCGAAAGTCATATCGCCAAGGCAAGGGTGTATTTGTTTTATGAAAAAAAATGGCAGGCGGCCTTTGATGCTTTGCAAAAAGCAATTCAGTTAAATCCTGCCTACACTGAATCATACCGTTTGCTGGGTTATTATTACATCGTGGTTGGAAAAAAAGAGGAAGCGGTGAAAATATTGGAGAAGGCATTGGAGATCGACCCACTTTCGGCTGTTGTCAATAACTATCTTGGCGAAGCGTATACGATGGCAGAAAGATATGATGACGCTTATCGCATGGCAGAAAAGCAACTGGAAATAAATCCAAAAATGAGGGTAGCAATAGAAATGAAAGGCTGGTGCACGGGAATGAAGGGTGATTGGGAGAAAGCAGTTGAGTACTTTATGGAAGTTCATCGACTGGCAAATCATCCATTGAAAAGTTTAGCGCCGCTTGGGCATGCTTATGCAAGGCTTGGACAAAAAGAAAAAGCACTCGAAATAATTGGTAAGCTCGAACATCGCGAATCATTAGAACCTGACATGGTCCTTGATGGCGATCTTCTGATGGTTTGGTGGGCGTTGGAGAACAAGTTCAAGATCTACAAGGACAAAGTGATTCATCACCTCAATAATTGTTTGACAAAAGGTCTTGATACAATGCATTATTATATAGAGTACCCTATGATGAATGGAATGAAAGAATATCCCGAGATCAGGGAATTGCTTGAAAAGAACATTTCAACTACAGCCGGAAATTAGTGATCGCAGGCTGGTATCGTTCATACTTACTTCAAATGATATTCTTTCTTTATCAATAAGATCAGGTTTGTTGCCTTGCTTCTTAGCTGATCAAGATAAAATAGCTCAGCCAGCTTGGTTCTTTTTACAAGGTGAATTTTTAATAAGTAATCATTTAGCTGCTGTTTATCCGTACCAAATAATTCAGGGTTTCCTTCGGGCATTATAATGTCAGGATAAGCTTTTACCATCCCGTCAAATACTTTTACATCAAAAAATTTTCCCATCATATCCCTGTACTGCATAAGGTAATCGACCTCGTTTTCCTGGATGATTATGAATTGCTGGTATACATTATCATAAGCTTGCAGGCTATCGACAACATTGGATCTGCGAATAAGCCGGAGGCCGCCTGAGTTTTTGAGTTGTCTTAGCGTGCCATCCGTCATGAAAAAAGCGTTTTTAAATGTAGAAAAATTTCTTGCGTAATAATATAATTTCGCCGTTTGTTGCTTGTAATTACCACGAATGAATGTTTGCGTAATGGAGTCGCCAAGCTTTATCATGTAGTCTTTCTCCGCAAGAGTTACTGACATATTTGCAAGATCGGTGTTAAGATCCGTGATCATTGATCGCATATACTGTCTTTCACGATTCTTTTCAATCTTATGTTCCAGTTGGTATTCCGCTAAAAATCCGCAGAACACAGCAAGAAATAACATGAGGAATTCCCAGAAATATTGTGTCCATTTTTTCCTGCCCCGATGTATATCGGGGTCTGAAGTGTGTGAGTGGTGGTGTACTTCCATGTGTAGTTTGACGTTTGAGGTTTGAGCTTTGAGCTTGCATTATCCGGTCGTAGAGACAGTGCAGGCCCTGTCTCTACGCTAATAGCTAACTGTTACAAATAGCTCAGCCATTTCTTTTCCTTATGTTTTGTTTTATAACGATCATACCATTTGCATAGCGGATACATAACAATGACGATCGCCAGCCAGATGAGAAAAACATACCTGAGCTGAAACCCTTCGCCCGGTTTTATGAATTTAA
>Ga0075428_100006468_pt1 | contig 13032 bp, 11 predicted proteins | sample RhiMetdeltSRZDD2_FD_75291 | JGI IMG/M metagenome (GOLD analysis project Ga0075428, IMG submission 75291) | Populus rhizosphere microbial communities from Tennessee, USA - Rhizosphere MetaG P. deltoides SRZDD2 | ecosystem: Host-associated > Plants > Roots > Rhizosphere > Soil | place: USA...
AACTGGTGCGCGCCAACCCTCGCACACCTAACATACTGTTTAACAAACTTGACTTGCCGACGTTGGACCTGCCCATGAAGGCTATTTCTGGCCGGCCGTCGCGGGGATAGTGCTCAGGGCTGGTTGCGCTCTTTACGAACTTGGCGCTGGTAACTTTCATAGGACCTATTTGACCTATAGGACCTATTTATTCAATTGCTTGATTTGAAGCAGGCGTGTCGGCCGCCGGCTGTTCCCAAATCGGGACCTCGGCAGTTGGTACGTCCACTTTCGAGAGCCGTTCTTCAAGTGCCAGACGCCAAACCTCATCGACGAATTCCACGGTATGAATGGTGAGCGCTTCCTTGACGTCTTCGGGCAACTCCACGAGATCCTTGGCGTTATCCTTTGGTACGATCACGGTTGTTATCCCGGCGCGATGCGCCGCAAGGAGTTTTTCCTTTATTCCGCCAACCGGCAGCACCTTTCCTCGGAGGGTGATCTCGCCGGTCATCGCGACATCGCGCCGAACGGCAGCTTCGGTCAACACCGATACAATCGCGGTCGCAATTGCGATTCCCGCCGAGGGGCCGTCCTTTGGAATTGCCCCTTCAGGCACGTGCAAATGCAAATCGTACTTCTTATGAAAATCGGGCGATATGCCAAGGCGCTTCGCGCGAGCTCGAACACAGGACAGCGCCGCGCGCGCCGACTCCTGCATGACTTCTCCAAGCTTTCCGGTCAGCGTAATGTTTCCCCGGCCCGGCATAAGCGTAGCTTCAATGTGAAGAACCTCACCGCCAACCTCGGTCCACGCCAGCCCTGTCGACAGACCAATCTCGCTGTGCTCCTCGAGCGACTGAGGGCGGAAGCGAATCGGGCCTAGCAGCTCCTTCACCAGCTCGCCTTCGACCACTCCGTGATAATTCTCGGGTTCGTCGGAGGTAAGCATGCGCCGCGCTAGTTTCCTGAGCACCGAAGCGATCTCGCGCTCGAGGCTGCGCACGCCGGCTTCGCGAGTATAGAACTGGGTGATTGTGCGTATACCGTCCTCAGTGAAATCGATTTGTTCAACCTTGAGGCCGTTCGCTTCCAGCTGTTTGAGCAACAAGTGCCTCTTGGCGATTTCCAGTTTCTCTCGCTCGGTGTATCCCGGGAGCCGGATGATCTCCAGCCTGTCCTGGAGCGCCGGCGGTATCGTGTGAAGCACGTTCGCCGTGGCTATGAACATCACATTGGACAGGTCGTATTCGACGTCAAGATAGTGGTCGTGGAACGCGAAGTTCTGTTCGGGATCGAGGACTTCGAGCAGCGCCGCGGACGGGTCGCCGCGAAAATCCATGCCCAGCTTGTCGACTTCATCGAGCATGATCAGCGGGTTGACCGTAGCCGCCTTCTTCATCATCTGAATTATCTGGCCCGGCAACGCTCCGATGTAGGTTCGTCGATGCCCGCGAATCTCGGCCTCGTCGCGTACGCCGCCAAGACTCAGCCGAACAAACTTGCGGCCAGTTGCTTTTGCAATTGAACGCCCCAGGCTGGTTTTCCCGACACCCGGCGGGCCGACGAAGCAGAGGATCGAACCCTTTGGACGCTCGACCAGTTGTCGAACAGCAAGAAACTCCAGTATTCGTTCCTTTACCTTGTCGAGACCGTAGTGATCAGTGTCCAGAACCTCGTGCGCAGCTCGGATGTCTCGCACTTCTTCGGACTTATCTTTCCACGGTACCGCGAGTAACCAGTCGAGATAGTTGCGCGAGACCGTGCTTTCGGCGGACATCGGCGGCATTTGTTCGAGACGGCGAAGCTCGGTGATCGCCTTTTCGTAGGCGTCCTTGGTCATCCCCGCAGCTTCGATCTTCTGCTTGAGCTCTTCCAGTTCGGCCTTCTCGTCCTTGCGGCCGAGTTCCTTATGGATCGCTTTGATCTTTTCGTTGAGGTAGTACTCTTTTTGCGCGCGTTCCATCTGCCGCTTGACGCGCCCGTGTATTGCGCGATCGACCTGTATCTTTTCGAGCTCGACTTCAAGCACCTCAACCAGCCGCGCAAGACGATCAGAGAGCGAGAAGATCTCGAGCAGCCCCTGTTTGTCTTCGACTGAGATCTTGAGATTTGAAGCGATCGTATCGCAGAGCCTTGCGGCGTCGTCGTTTCTCAGCGCGGAGGTCAGAGTTTCCGGATTGCTAAGCTCGGTCGATTGTCGGACATACTGATCGACGAGCGAGCCTACCCGCCCGATCAGCGAATTCAATCGCGATCGCGGCTCGGTTATCTGCTGCGCTTTTCTCAGCGTGGCAAGCCAGTACTCGCCTTCCTCTTCAACCCTCACCGAACGCGCTCGTTCGATTCCCTCGACCATGACTTTTATGTTGCCGTCGGGAAGTCGCAAGTTGTGGGTAATCCGAGCGATCGTGCCTACGGTGTAGACCTGATCAACGCTTGGTTCGTCGACTGTGGCATCGTGCTGAGTGGCGAGAAAAATCGTTTTGTCGCTGCGCAGCGCGGCTTCAAGCGCTCGCACGCTTGCAGGCCGTCCGATCACAAAGGCAACCATTGTGTAAGGAAACACCACGACGTCCCGGATCGGGACCATCGGGCACTTCACAACGTCGGTGGGTGTGCTGTCACTAAATTCGTTCATTGCTTTATTGGTTTCTGGTTTCTAGTTTCTGGTTCTTGATTCCTTAATACCGGCAAAGCCAGAACCAGAAACCAGAAACGAGAAACCAGAAACCAAATCTAACCTGCCTTTTCCAAAACCGGGAAAGTTGCGCGGCGGCTCTCAACCATTTCTCCAGTTACTACAAATTCCTTAACCTTCTTATGGGACGGGAGCATGTACATCACATCAAGCATCAACTCTTCGAGGATCATCCTCAGTCCGCGTGCGCCGACCTTTCGCTCGCACGCAAGACGGGCGACGGCGCCAAGCGCATCGTCGGTGAAGCGGAGCTTCACCCCCTCGTATTCGAACAGCTTCTGATACTGTTTCACCAGCGCGTTCTTTGGCGCGGTCAGTATCTCTACCATAGCCGACTCGTCAAGCTCGTGAAGCGTTCCGCAAACCGGGAGTCGGCCGACAAACTCAGGTATCAGGCCAAACTTGATCAGGTCTTCCGGTTCTACCTGGGAGAGAGTTTCACTGAGCCTTTGCTTGCGGGCGCTCTGGACGTTGGCATTGAAGCCAAGAGCTTTCTTGCCGGTGCGTTTCTCGATTACTTTTTCGAGACCCACAAACGCGCCGCCGCAAATGAACAGAATGTTAGTCGTGTCGACCGGGAAGAACTCCTGATGCGGATGCTTACGTCCGCCCTGAGGCGGTACATTGGCGACGGTGCCCTCGAGGATCTTCAGCAGCGCCTGCTGCACGCCTTCGCCCGAGACATCCCGGGTGATCGAGGGGTTTTCATCCTTTCGGCAGATCTTGTCGATCTCATCGATGTAAATGATCCCGTTCTGAGCGCGTTCGATGTCGCCGTTTGACGCCTGTAGCAGTTTCAGAATGATGTTCTCGACATCTTCTCCGACGTATCCGGCTTCAGTAAGCGTCGTGGCATCCACAATAGTAAACGGGACGTTGAGCATGCGCGCCAGAGTCTGAGCGAGAAGGGTTTTGCCCGTGCCAGTCGGGCCAATCAACAGGATGTTTGATTTCTGAATCTCGACTTCGGTAGCGCGCCGCTTGAGCATGTCCACGCGCTTGTAGTGCTGATAGACCGCAACAGCGAGACGCTTCTTGGTTTCTTCCTGACCTATGACGTAGTCGTCAAGGAATTCCTTGATCTCGATTGGTTTTGGAAGAGGCGGGCGCCGAGCAGCCGTTTCCTGTTGCTGATCATCAGTGATGATCTCGTTACAAATGTCGATGCACTCGTTACAGATGTAAACGGTAGGCCCGGCAATCAGCTTCTTTACCTCGTTTTGCGACTTCCCGCAAAACGAGCAGCGCAGTGTATCGTCGCCACGTCTCATCCGGTCTCCAATCTTACTGGATTCTATCGCATGGTCTTGTGCAGGGTCGTCATCCTACTCGCGGTGCGTTATCACCAAATCAATCAAACCGTATTCCTTCGCCTGTTCGGAGCTCATGATCCGGTCTCGCTCGACATCGCGCTCTATTACTTCGAGCGACTGCCCGCTGTGCTTGGCCAGTATCTCGCTGGTCAACTGGCGCATTCGCATAATCTCTTCGGCGTGAATTCGGATGTCTGTCGCCTGGCCGGAAATCCCGCCAATTGAAGGCTGGTGAATCAGGATGCGGGAATTTGGAAGCGCGAATCGCTTGCCATGCGCGCCTGCGGTCAATAACAACGCACCCATCGACGCGCATTGGCCCACACAGATTGTAGTCACGTCAGGACGGATAAACTGCATCGTATCGTAGATTGCCATGCCTGCCGTTATCGACCCGCCTGGACTATTTATGTAGAGCGATATGTCACGATCGGGATCTTCGGCTTCAAGAAACAGGAGCTGAGCGACCACGAGATTAGCGATGGTATCGTCGATCGGCGTCCCGATAAAGATGATGTTGTCCTTTAGCAGCCGCGAGTAGATGTCGAAAGCGCGCTCGCCGCGCGCCGTCTGCTCGACGACCATGGGAACTAAAGCCATTTGTGGGTCATTCACGCGACGATTGGTCACATCGTTATTATACGTTGATCTGCCCATTGTCGGAAGTTTCTTTTTTTCGATCGCTGGGGAAGCTGCTCGAAGTTGATACCATTTGTGTCGAGGGACCCGTTTGAAGGTTGTTCCTCAGGATGCGTCGCTGTCCGCGTGCTCGCCCTCGCCGGTCGCAGATTCAACCGCGCCTGGACCTTCTATTTCCTCGGTTCGAATTTCGGCGGAAGCTATTACAAGATCAAGGGCTTTGCGGTGTTTGACCTGCTCCCGAATACTATCCAGCGAGTTTTCCTTTGTCAAGCGTGCCCTCAGCGCCTCTTCGGTTTGGCCGAGGCTATCGGCGTACTCTTTGATTTCGCGAGACAGCTCCTCGTCGTCAACCTCGATCTTTTCGGTTGTGGCTATGTTTTCCAGGATAAATGATCCGCGAACTTCACGTTCCGCCCGCTCTCGTTGACCGTCACGGATGCTGGTCCAGTCGATTTTCAACAGACGCGGGTCCATGCCCTGGCCAGCCATCTGCCGGAACATCGCTTTCATTCGCGAGTCAATCTGCTTCTCGACAACATATTCGGGAACATCAAAGCGGTTTCGGTCCACGAGTTTCTCCATAATAGCGGATCGAAACTCGGCGTCAGTTTTTTGTTCCGCGTCCTTCTCCAGCTTAGAGCGAATGTCGGCCCGGAGCTCACCGATTGTCTTGAAATCCTCGCCGACGATGCGCGCGAACTCATCATCTACGGCGGGAAGCTCTTTGAACCGAACCGCGGTAACGTCGGCGGTGTAATTGACGCTCCGACCGGCGTATTTTTCCGGCTTATAGTCAGCCGGGTAAGTGATAGTAAATGTTCGGGTGTCGCCAGATTGAACCCCGGTGAGCGCGTCGGTGAACTCCTTCAAAACGCCGTCCCCTCCCAGCTCAACGTCGAGATCTTGTTGTTTGATGTCCTCAAAGGGAGCTTCCTCTTTTTGCGTTTCATCCACTGCCACGTGCCCGGTGAGATTGACGGTCACGATGTCGCCGGTTTGAGCCGGACGGTCTTCCACTGGAACCAACTCGGCGTGACCCTGACGCAAGCGCTCAATCGTGCTGTCTATATCTTCGTCACGAACTTTGTACACTCGCTTGGTCAGCGGCAGCTCTTTGTAGTTTGAAAGCGTGAACTCCGGAGCTACCTCTACATTGAATATCACGTCTATGGATTCGTCATCCTTGAATTTGAGATCTTCGACCGAAGGTTCGCCGATGACTTTTAGTTCTTTTTCTTTGATGGCATCGCCGAGCGAATGCGGGAGGAGATGCGACAGCATTTCGTCACGAAGCTCCTTTCGAAATCGCGTTTTGACGACGGATTTGGGCACGTGGCCGGGGCGGAACCCGGGTACGCTGACCTTCCGGGCCAGATCCGCGGCAATTTTATCGGTTTCAGCGCGAACGGTCTCGCCGGGTATCTCGAGCCGCAATTGTTTTTTACACTGTTCCTGATCGGTGACTGTTATGTTCAAGATTAGTTAATGCCTTTCGGAGATGGCTGTTTAGGGACGTGGCTCATCGCTTGTGGTCTCGTTCGGGATGCGAAAGGGGGGACTCGAACCCCCACACCTTACGGTACCAGATCCTAAGTCTGGCGCGTCTGCCAATTCCGCCACTTTCGCATTCAGAACATGAAAGATAGAGGATGGGTACGAGCGTTTGCAACCACGCTCCGATTCACGAAGTAAGGTCAGAGTGTGTTGCGGCACACAATGCCTGCCCGCTGTGTATGGGACGCAAAAATGGGCAGGCAATAGCGGGCCGGTTATCATGGGCCCGCCACGGAGCACTTGCGGTCGCAGCACTTGCTTGACATCGCGCGAAGCGCAAAACTAAGATGAGCGTTCTTAGGAATCAAATCCCACACCGTAGGTGAGCGATGATAGAGTTTCTTGCGTTCCTGCTCCAGGCGCCACCCAGACCAAGCGCCGCTCCAGCACCAACGAGCGGAGCAACGCCACCGATCTACGGCTACATACCGATCGTCATCTTTTTCCTGATAGCCGTGCTGCTACCCGTCGTGCTGCTGGGGGTGTCCAGGCTCGTCCAACGCCGTGTGTTCGAACGCGAAAAGCTTATGCCATATGAGTGCGGCGTCGACCCGATCGGAGATGCTCGCGATCGCTTTTCGGTGCGTTTCTACATCGTGGCGATGTTGTTTCTGATCTTTGACGTGGAGACGATTTTTTTGTTCCCCTGGGCCGTAATCTATGACCGTCTCGCGCTGTTCGGGTTGGTCGAAATGCTCCTGTTTATTGGGATACTTGTGGTCGGCTATTACTATGCCTGGCGGAAAGGCGCACTCGAGTGGGCGTGAAGGGATTTCCGATTGTCGATTGGCGATTGCCGACTTGGGTAAATAGGTGTCGATGGTTATCATGAGCTAGGAAGGGAAAATGGCAAAAGAGAGGGAAGAAATAGTTGAATCGTCGAGTGGCATAATCACCACCACCGTCGATTTCGTTTTTAACTGGGCTAGAAAGTCGGCGCTTTGGCCGATGACCTTCGGGCTCGCTTGCTGCGCGATCGAGATGATGGCTACCGGCGCTTCTCGATTTGACCTTGATCGTTTTGGCGCTGGCGTTTTTCGACCCAGCCCTCGTCAGTCCGACCTCATGATAGTTGCCGGCACTCCGACCTTGAAGATGGCTCCGATCATCAAACGCGTTTGGGATCAGATGCCCGAGCCGAAATGGTGCATTGCGATGGGTGCGTGCGCCTCGACCGGCGGTCCATTCCCGACCTACTCCACGCTCCAGGGTGTCGATCGGATTGTCCCGGTGGATGTCTATATCCCGGGCTGTCCGCCTCGCCCCGAAGCCCTTATGTACGGGCTAATGCGGCTTCAAGACAAAATCATGCAGGAGCACCCAACCGTTTTCATGTTTGGACGCGGGAGCGTTTCTCAGGAAGACGTCGAGGGCAAAGCAAGCGCGGAAGAGGCAGGCGAGAACGCTGCGGCATAAAAGAAACGACAATTGAGATATGAGGCGCAGGAGACGGTTTGCCTGCGCCTTTTCCTTTCATAAGCGATGCCTTCTGAGCCAACCCAGCTAGAAAGAAGACTAATCGAGCGTATCCGAAGGGATGGACCGATAACATTCCGCGACTTCATGCAGGCGGCGCTCTATGATACTGATCTCGGCTACTACAACACCGAGCGATTAAAGATCGGCGCACAGGGCGACTACTACACCTCCAGCAATGTTCATCCGGCCTTTGGGGCAGTGTTGGCGCAAGCGTTTGCTGAGCTGTGGGTTACAGATGAGCCGCTGGAGATCGTCGAGATGGGGGCAGGTACAGGGCAGCTGGCAAAGGATGTGCTCACAGCGTTGCGTGATGAGCACCGAACGATCTTCGACAACCTGAGTTACTTACTTGTTGAAACAAGCCCGGCGATGCGAACGCGTCAGATGGAGAAGATGACGGCCTTCGATGAACGGATTCGCTGGTGTGACGTCGAACAGCTCGAGCACGAGCCAGTTCGCGGGATCATCTTTTCCAATGAATTCGTTGACGCCTTGCCGATTCACCGCGTGCGGTGCTCAAACCACTCTTTTGAAGAGCAATATGTCATCACGGTTGATCACGACCGCCTGGAGTTCGCGTGGCGCGAGCCGTCAACCAAAGATCTCGGTGAATATGTCGAGCGGTTCGGACTTACACTCGGGGAAGGCCAGATTGTCGAGATCAACCTTGATGCGGTTGGTTGGCTTGCAAAGATGAAGCAGGCTCTCGCACACGGGTTTTTGATCACGATCGATTATGGAGACACAGTTCAGGAGCTGTGGACGCCTCACAGAAGAACCGGGACTCTCAGATCATTCCATCGACACCGGCTGGTTGACTCGCCGCTCGAACGCGTGGGTGAACAGGACATCACGGCCAGTGTGAATTTCACCGCGCTGATTGAATACGGGAGCGATTACGGGTTTGAGTTGGTAAGCTTCGAAAGACAAACCCGTGTTCTCACCCGGCTTGGTCTGATCGAAAGGATAGCGAGTCAGCTTGATCCGAGTGACTCGATCGAGGATTTGAAGGAAAGGCTTGCAGTAAAGAACCTGATTGTCCCGGGTGGCGTGAGCGATAGCTTCCGTGTGCTGATCCAGCGGCGCTGAACTTCCTAAAGCTTCGCACACAATTGTGTTATCTTCATCAGCCGATGCCTGAGATTGACTGGTTTCCACTCATTTTGTCGCTTCGAGTTGCGCTTATTGCGACAGCGTTTGTGGTCGTAATTGGTGTGGGATTGGGGTGGCTGCTGGCGCGCAGAAGGTTTTTTGGGAGGGAACTTTTGGATGCGGCAGTCACACTCCCGCTGGTTCTTCCTCCAACTGTTCTAGGGTACTACCTGCTCGTTCTGCTAGGCAGGAGGAGCCCTGTCGGTCAAGCAATCGAATCTCTGACCGGTCAGCCTCTTGTATTCACCTGGCGAGGCGCGGTTGTCGCCGCGGGAATTGGCGCCCTACCACTGGTGGTGAAGACGTCACGTACCGCTATCGCTGCAGTGGATACCAATCTGGAAGATGCTGCTCGCACGCTCGGTCAATCCGAATGGCGCGTATTCTGGCGAGTTACGATGCCGCTCGCCTCTCGTGGAATTATCGCTTCGGCTATGCTCGCGTTTGCCCGCGCCCTCGGAGATTTTGGCGCGACGCTGATGGTGGCCGGTAACATACCAGGGCGCACTCAGACCGCCGCGGTCGCAATATTTGACGCGGCTCAAGCTGGACGCGACAGGTACGCGCTGGTTCTGGTGCTCATTCTATCGGCGGTTACCCTGATTTTGGTTTATGTCACCAACAAGCTAACGGTCGGCAGATAAGTTCAACCCAGCTCGTCCAAAAATGACACTATCGGTAAGCATAAAGAAAGCGCTTGGATTGTCCGCGTGGGACGACAGAAATGAGACTTTAGGAACCACGACGGCACCTACGTTTGGAACGTTCCACCTAGACGTTGAGTTCGAAGCGCCCCCGGGGTTCACAATCCTTTTCGGTGCATCGGGTTCCGGCAAGACCACCACGCTAAAGTCGATATCCGGTATTGTGTCACCCGACTCCGGGCGCATCAGCATAAATGAAGAGCCGTTGTTTGACTCCGACCGTGGTATAGACATTCCGATTCGAAAGCGCGGCGTCGGCTATGTTTTTCAGGATCTAGCACTGTTCCCCCACCTTTCTGCGGTTGCCAACGTGGAATTCGGGATGTCCGGTCAGCCGAAACTCGAACGGCGCCGGCGTGCCGAAGCGATGATGGAGGCTCTTCACATCCCCCACACCGCTAGCCGCCGGCCTCGCGATGTGTCAGGGGGTGAGGCGCAGCGGATCGCGCTCGCCCGGGCGCTTTCATGCCGGCCGCGGCTGCTGCTGCTGGATGAACCGCTTTCGGCGATAGACGAGGCAACAAAGATCGGCATCATCTCCGACCTCAAGAGCTTAAATCGTGAAATGGGTCTGCCCATAGTCTACGTCACTCACAACCGTGAGGAAGCTGTTTCATTAGGTGAGCGAGTTGTCGTGTTCGAACGAGGCCGAGTCGTGGCTCGGGGGCTGCCGATAGAAGTTTTCGGATCGCCCATCACGAGTAGCGTGGCGAAGCTGACAGGTGTCGAGAATGTTTTCGCCGGCCGGATCGTTGGCCGAAGCGAGGCGAGCGGAACGATGACTGTGGAGATTTCGGACGGGATCGCGGTCTGTCTTATCGATGTTCCATTTGGAAACCAGGCACTGGGAGAGAGCGTGACGGTCGCGGTTCCGGCGGGTGACATTCTGCTGGCGACCGAAGAACCTCGTTCGACGACGCTGCGGAACAGGCTAGTCGGTAGTATCAGCGCAGTTGAAGAAAGAGCGAATCGCACTGTTGTTTCGGTTCAGGCGGGAGTCACTTGGCGTGCCAGCGTCACCCGGCAGTCTGTAACCGAGCTGGGGCTCACCGAGGGGCAGAACGTCTGGCTCGCGTTCAAGACTCACTCGTGCTACCTGCTGGATCAGACACTATAGAATCTGGTGTTACATCCGGGCTACCGTTGAGACGGAGGACCGAGATGTGGGGCAGGTGTCTATACCGTTGTTGGTAATCCATTCCGTACCCGACGACAAAAACGTCTGGGATTTCGAAACCGCGATACCGGATTGGGAGGTCAATCAATCTTCGGGCTGATTTGTCGAGCAAGGCGCAAATGTCGATGCTTGCGGGTTTGCGCTGCCAGAGATTGTGCAAAAGGTAGTTTGCGGTGAGTCCGGTATCAATGATGTCCTCGACGAGCAGGACCGAGCGGCCGGCGATGCCCTGGTCGAGATCCTTGGTTATCCGAACAACTCCGGAGCCAGGCTGACCAGCGTAACTAGAGATTCCCATGAAGTCGATTGAGCACTGAATTTTCATTGCGCGAAGCAAATCCGCGGCGAACACAAACGAGCCTTTTAGTATCGCAACAATAACAAGGTCTTTGGCTTCAAATGCTTGAGAGATTTCCTGGCCAAGCTCTGAAACCCGCTCCTGGAGCCGGTTCTGGGGTATCAGCACCTTTTGAAGGGCAGAATCATTCGTTAAAAAATTATTCATAAAAAATTTCGGTTATCGTCGCATTTTTTTGTTGACAAAAAAAATCCGTATGGTAGTATCACACCCGCTCGATTGGCAACAATCGGGTCCGATCCCGAGAGGTTGAAGTTGAAATTCTTCGAGTTTGCGTTTCCGTTGACGCTTCGCAAGAGGTGCTAACGAGATGCAAAACTTCAGTGTGGTGGCCGAGATCCGCAAGGGTTTCGCACGCCGAGGTCCTTTGGGCTTTGGCGACGGGGATTCGCAAGGGTTCCCAACATTGACGCTGAGGGCTTGAGGATGGAAACGGAGATCACTCGGGATCGTTATTTTTTGCAGCCTTCCTTGTTGCTCGCGGATCAAAACAGCTCGCATACAGTTCTCTTGCCGTGACGGTCGATGGATTCCCGTCATTCAGGCGACGCATCCTCCTGAAAAGTACCGCTTCCTGCAAACTTCTCGATCAGTTTGCGGTAGTCGGACGCGTAGAGAACCTTGATGTTCACTTCCGGATACAGCTCGCGGAGCCGGCGTACTTTCCGGTTCTTCTTTGTCACAAGAGGCTGCTTTGCGGTCGTGAGCTCAATGTAAAGATCGTGATTCGGTAAGTAGAAATCCGGAGTGAAGCTGCCGGCAACATTTCCGTCATCGTCCCAATCGACGGCGAACGTGCGCGGCTCGTATTGCCAGGTGATATTGTAGAAGTCGAGGATTCGCGCGAATTCCGCTTCCGACTCGTGAGCGAAGCTGATCGGATGCTGGGTTCTAGGTCCAGGCTCGTCTTCGTCTCCGAAGTTTTCCTCTAGCACAGCGACGGCGCGTTTGAGTTCGGGGAGCAACGCGGCGGGAATCTCGATGGTCTGTTCTGTCGTGGAGATCGTACCGGCAGGGTGCTGCTCTTTAATCACGATAAACTGGTGACCTTCAGGACCCGCAATCTGAATTGTAATCTCGGCGTTGGTACTGACGCTGAAACGACTTACCTCATCTGACCGCTCGTCTGAATACTTCGTGGTCATAAGCAAAACCCTTTTGCTCGAACCTAAACCCAAATCCTGCTCGTTCAACAGCGCTACGGCGTTAAAGAGCCGTTGGGGACTCGCTGCTCGGCTTCTGAGCTCGGCTGAGTGGTTGTTGGCAAAGCGGCAATGCCGAGCGAGGTCAACCTCGCCTGCCGTCCTTAAAGGACGAAACCCCCGCCTTGCGTCCAAAAGAACGCATAAAACGGGGGTCAATCACCGGCAGTCTACCCCATGACTCATTTGATTACAACTTCAATGTTCCCTGGGGTCCTGAATCGAAAAGGGATCTGCCGGCGATTTGATAAGTCATAGCGCCCGACAGAAGTTTTTGTTTGCCTTCCGGCAACCTAAGAGTATAATCGCGGCAGATGGGGGACTGAATTTGCGGTCAATGTCGGCGCGCTCGAGGATGACCCGCCGATCAACATCGAGGCGCTCCCCGCTCACGTCTGGAAGCCTCGCACTCGGAGGTAATATGAGAATTAGTCGGACTTGTTTTGCGATAGCTCTAGCCCTTTTCACCGCGGCATCGGTTTTGGCTCAGGATCGAAAGCCGCTCCCGCGCAGTGAGATGGGTAAGTACGTAATTTCCGCAAAGGCGGGCGTTGTTAATATTGTCGAAGGTGACGTACGAGTCACCCGCGCTCGCCCAATTGCGACGGAGATCTTGATTTCCGGGGACGAGCTGCAAGACGGTGATTCGGTTAAGACCGGTGCAGCGGGGCGGGCTGAAATTCTGCTGAATCCCGGTTGTTATCTGAGACTGGGGACCGAGAGCGAATTCGTCTTCTTGTTTGCCAACTTTGCCAGCGATCGGCTCAAACT
>Ga0075428_100006469_pt1 | contig 13031 bp, 11 predicted proteins | sample RhiMetdeltSRZDD2_FD_75291 | JGI IMG/M metagenome (GOLD analysis project Ga0075428, IMG submission 75291) | Populus rhizosphere microbial communities from Tennessee, USA - Rhizosphere MetaG P. deltoides SRZDD2 | ecosystem: Host-associated > Plants > Roots > Rhizosphere > Soil | place: USA...
TGGCGGTTGGCGGTTGGCGGTTGGCGGTTGACGGTAGAGAAGCATTGGCGGCGGGAATCGACTTCATCGACGTCGAATGGCACGAAGGTGTTGAGATCGTCGCGCCGCATCGAACGGTGATCTCGCATCACGACTACGAAGGCGTGACCGACGTAGAGCGGATCATGGCTGCGATGTCCGCGCTCGGATGCGCGCACACGAAGCTCGCGGCCACCCCACGCAACTTCGCGGACAACGAACGGTTGCTTGCTCTCCTGCCGGGCACGGTCATCGGCATGGGCGAGCGCGGCATCTACTCGCGCATTCTCGCGCCGTTCCGAGGCGCGGAGCTGACGTTCGTCGCGGCGACGCATGTCGCGGCGCCGGGACAGCTCACCCTCGATCGGGCGCTCGACATCTTTGGCAGCGGCGCGCTTCGCGCGGACAAAGTCTTCGCGGTGGTCGGCAATCCCGCGGGGCACAGCCTCTCGCCGTCGATTCACAACCGGCTCTTTCGCGAGAAGGGCGTGCCCGCGGCGTACACGATTGCGTCGATCGAGCGATTCGACGAGATCGCCGATGCCTTTCGGCGCGGCGAGCCGTGCGGGCTCAGTGTCACGACTCCGTTCAAAGAGGAAGCGATGATGCTCGCGACGCAGCTCGGCGAGAACGCGCGTCGCGCCGGTGCGGTGAATACGCTCGTGAATCTGAATGGACAGATTCTCGGCGACAACACGGATGTCGATGGATTCGCTGCGTTGATTCGCGGCACGAAAGCCGCCGTCCTCGGTGCAGGTCCGACGGCGCGCGCGGCGCTCGTCGCGCTCGAAGACGCGCGCATCCCCGCCACGGTGTACAAGCGCACAAACATGAGCGACCTGCGAGACTTCGACGGCGATCTGATCATCAATACACTGCCGCCCCAAGCAGAGGTCGCGATTCCGCGATGCCGCACGTACATCGAGGCGGCGTACAGCGGTCCGCCGCGCGAAGTCGAGTGCGACGTCCGCATCGGCGGCCTCGAGCTGCTGCACGCCCAGGCGGTGCGGCAGCATCAATTGTTCATGAAGGTGTTCGATGTGGAGCGCCGCCGTCCCGGCGGCTGATGTGGCGGCGTCCCGCGCCGCCACCCGGGCGGGAGCGCGGGACGCTCCCGCATCAGCCGGCGAGGACGCCGGCGTTCCGATAGGTAAGGTGTTCGATGGATTCTGACTTCGATGTCATTCCGGTCGTGCGCGAGATGAGCGCCGACACGCTCACGCCCCTCGTCGCGTTCGCGGCGCTTGCCGCCGACGGCGAGGAGGCATTCCTTTTCGAAAGCGTCGAGCGCGGCGAGAACCTCGGCCGTTATTCGTTCGTCGGGTTCGAGCCGCGACGCAATCTGCGCTTCGACGCGTCGATCGCCGATCCGGTGCGCGTCCTCAACGACGAGCTCGTGCCGCTGCGCGTGAAAGGCGAGGAGTCGCTCCCGCCATTCTTCGGAGGCGCGGTCGGCTACTTCGGCTACAACGTCGCCGGCTGGTCGGAGCGCATCCCCGACTCGCATCCGGACGTCTACGGCATCCCGGACGCGAAGCTGCTCTTCTTCGACAACGTGGTCGTCTTCGATCACGTGCGCCAGCGGCTCTACGTCGTCGCGAACGTGTTCACGCGCGACGGGAGCATCGAGAACGCGAACGCGCGTCTCGATCGTGCGGTCGAGCGCTTGCGCCGCGCGAGCGTCGCGCCGATCGAGTTCCCGCGCGCGGTCGCGCCGGTCGAGTTTCGCGCGAATCACACGCGAGCTTCGTTCGAGCAGATGGTACGCGATGGCAAGGAAGAGATTGCGGCCGGCGAGATTTTTCAGATCGTGCTCTCGCAGCGATGGGAGACCGATTTCCCGACCAACGACGCGCTGACCCTCTATCGCGCGCTGCGCACGATCAATCCGTCGCCTTACATGTTTCTGCTGCGCACCGCCGAGTGCACGCTCGTCGGTGCGTCGCCGGAGATGCTCGTGCGCGTCACCGATGGTCATGTCGAGATGCGGCCCATCGCCGGCACGCGTCCGCGCGGCGCGACGCACGAAGACGACCTCGCGCACGAGAAATCGCTGCGCGAAGATCCGAAAGAGAATGCCGAGCATCTGATGCTCGTCGACCTCGGGCGCAACGACGTCGGCCGCATCTCCGCGAGCGGCAGCGTCGAGGTCACCGACTTCTGCCACGTCGAGCGCTACAGCCATGTCATGCACCTCGTCACCGACGTGCACGGCACGCTGCGCGAAGACCACACACCCGTCGATGCGTTTCTCTCGTGCTTTCCCGCGGGCACCGTCAGCGGCGCGCCGAAGATCCGCGCGATGGAGCTCATCGATCGATTCGAGTCGACTCGGCGCGGACCTTACGCGGGCGCAGTTGCGTACTTCAGCTTCAACGGAAATCTCGATTCGTGCATCACCATCCGCACGATCATCCTCGCCAACGATCGCGCCTACGTGCAAGCCGGCGCCGGCATCGTGTTCGATTCGGATCCGGGCAAGGAGTACGAAGAGACGGAGAGCAAGAGTGCGGCGTTGAAGAGGGCGATTGCGGTGGCGAAAGCCGTGCTCGCGTAACGGTTGCGGGTTGCGAGTTGCGAGGGCTGTCTCGCGAGCCGCAAACGCACTCGCAACACGCAACTCTCAACGCAACTGCGGCGCGCCCGCGCTCACGAAACGGATCTTCTCGAATCCCAACGTCCGCATCAGCTCCGCCATTTTCTTCTCGCCGTTGGTCTGCGCCATCGGGAGAATGCCGCGCCGCAGTGCTTCCGCGCGGATGTTGCGCTCCGCGTTCTGGCGTGCGCGCGTTTCGAGATCGACGTCCGCGCGGCGGAGCACGCCGGTCTTGCGATTGAGCACGCGCGACCTCTGATTGTCGACGCGCGTGACCAAAATCATCGGCGGGGGGAGTCGCAGATTCAGCGTGCCGTCCGGCGAGTGCCACACGTCGCTCTGCTGCAGGCGCGCGAGATCGACGCCCGCGATCACGTCGCCTTCCGCGAGGAAAGTGATCTCGTCGCCCGCCAGCGCGTTCGGCACGAGCTTGTACGACTGCGATACCGTTCCGATGTGCATCACGTGCATGGACGCGGTCTCGAGGCGATTGAGCTCGCGCACCTGAGTGACGAGCGTCGTCAGATCGATCGTTTTTTCCCGCGGTGTGAGGATTTCTTCGACGACCGCGCGCTTGGTCATCCGCCAGACGATCATCGCGGTCGTGAGCGCGATCACCGCGGCAATGGCGAGGCCGCCAAGGGCAATCAAAATCTTACGCTGCGTCGGGTTCATCAGTAGTGGCACTTCCACCAGAGATTGTGCTAGGCTACGCGCCTCCCGGTAAGGTTCAAGGAAGCGTCCAAGCGGCCTCTCTATCCTCGGCACGCCTAGTGCCAATTCTCATACCTGCAGCTCTTCCCCTGTCAACACGCGATACGCTTCGAGATACTTCTCTCGCGTTTTCTCCACGACCTCCGCAGGCAGCTCCGGCGCGGGCGGATTCTTGTCCCAGCCCGTCGTCTCCAGCCAGTCCCGCACGAACTGTTTGTCGTACGACGGCGGATTCTTTCCGACCACGTACTGATCCGCGGGCCAGAAGCGCGACGAATCGGGCGTGAGCGCCTCATCGATCCACACGATGCGATCGTTCATGAGACCGAACTCGAATTTCGTGTCGGCGATGATGATCCCGCGCGAGCGCGCGTACTCCGCGGCTTGTTCGTAGATCGACAACGTCAGGTCGCGCAGCTCGAGCGCGAGATCTTCGCCGACGATCTCCGCCATCCGCTCGAACGAGATGTTGATGTCATGGCCGGTCTCCTCTTTCGTCGCCGGCGTGAAGATCGGCGTCGGCAGCTGGCTGGCGGTTGTTAGGCCGGGATCGAGCTCGATGCCGCAGACTTTTCCCGTCTCCTTGTATTCCTTCAGTCCGGAGCCGACGAGATATCCGCGCGCGACGCACTCCACCGGCACGACCTCGCACTTCTTCACGATCACACTGCGGCCGCGCAACTCTTCGTGCCTGCGGATGTCATCGGGAAAGCGATCGAAGTCGCTCTCGAGAAGATGATTCTCGATGTGGGAAAAACGGCGGAACCAGAAGTTCGAGATCTGCGTGAGGATCGTGCCCTTGTCGGGAACGCCCGGCGAGAGCACGACGTCGAACGCGGAGATGCGGTCGGTGGCCACGAACAGGTAGCGGTCGCCGAGGTCGTAGACATCGCGGACCTTGCCGCGGCGGGCGAGCGGAAAAGGGAGGTTCGTCTGCGAGATCGCTGCTCTCATGCGCAGCGGATTATAGGAGTGCGGCGGCGTTTCGCCGCCGCTTGCCCTAACGAACGAGCGCGCTGCAGCCGCTTCCGGAACTGCAGGCGATGACCGGCTGCCGGACGGTCTCGATCCTTTCCGGAATGATGATGCTCACGTCGTTCGTCGCGTTGTCGGTTTCGGCGAGAAAGACGATCGCTCCGCTGACCCAATCCAGCTGCCCGTTGCGCGCGACGAAGAAGAGAATGTTGTCGCCCGGTTGCTGCTGATCGCCGAACCATGAGCCCAGTGGGGACTGTTCGTAGAATTCGGCTGCGTAGCTTCGCTCGACGCGCGCACGCTCGGTTCCGTCCGCTGTCAGCAATATCGCGGTGACGGTCACGGGATCGGCGAGCGTGCGGATGCCAACGGCAAACCGTTTGTTGCGCGGCGGCTCGACGAGGAATCGCGCGGTGCCAAACACTGCGCCCTCATAACCGCTGGTCGACGTCACGACCGGCAGACGCGCGGAGTACTCGCCGCCGTTACGCGCGAGGCTGAGGACCTCGGCGCGAACGATGGGCGCGGGATAGGACCCGGACTCGGTGACGTCCGGAAGAATGTCCAGACTTCCGAGTCCGCTCGCGTGCAGCGATTCGACGACGTCGTCGTAGGCGAGGAAGGCTCCCGCCGCGAGCGAATAGGACAAGCTCGGATCGCTCGAAGACCCCGAAGCTCCCGCGGGATGAAACATGACCTTTCCGGTGATCGGATGGCTCCAGCGGTTCTCGAGCACCACCCGAGTCTTGAAGATGCTGTTGTTCGCGCCGCGCGCCGATCCCGCCACCGGAACGATCATGCGCGTGGCGTTCCGCGATAGCGCGGCATCGCGCTCGACGAGCACCTGGAAATCCTGTGCGCAGAGATACTGCGAGCCATTGTGTGCGGTGACCACGATGTAAACCGACTGCACGTCCGCGGTCGCGTAGAGCGTTTCGCGAATGATGGGCACCGCATTCGGCGAGCGGAATGAGCGATGGAGGATGGTGCCCCGAAGATGAAACGTCTCGCCGGAGACCACATCCCAGGTGTTGGCGATCTGGACCTCGTAATCCAGTGCATTGGGCACGCTCACCACGGGTAGCAGCAGCGCATCGCCCGATTGCGTCGTTAGGACTTGGAAGTCATGGCCGGCGCAACGAGGTATCGCACTCAGTTGGCCGGCCACGATCAGGGAGAAGGCAAGGACCAGAAGCTTGAATCGCAAGCGTTACTCCACCGTCCACCCACGCTGTGTGTGCTTCAAGTTCACCTTGCCCAGGTGCTGGACCTTGTCGCGCACTTTGCGCGCGTACGAGGAGTCGATTTTCTTTCCGAGCTGCGACATGTCGCCGCCCTTCTTGCCGTAGAGCACACCCGGGGACGCGAGCAGCGTCGGCGACTGGTACTTCGGATCGCCGGAGAGATCGTCGATCGTCGACGTGTACGGGAACACGACCGCGAAGAGTTGATCGTCGTTCCAGCACGGATCCTCGACGAAGAATTCGATCGATCCGCCTTCGACCTGCACCGGGAGAAGCTGCTGCATGTGCCCCATCGGCGGCACGCCGAAGGGCGCCTGATTGAGGATCTTGTCGCCGTCGGCGTTGTAGACGTTCACGCGGATCGTGACGTTGCAGCGGCCGAGGTTCACGGCGCCGACGTTGGTGCGGTACTTGAGGCGCGAGCTGTTGTCGATGCCGTGCGAAACGGAGCTGATCCCGTCGTAGTCGTAGTCGAGAAGGCCGGTCCAGATGCCGGGAATGGTTTGGCCGTACGTGCCGCTCGCGGAGTTGTTGAACGTCTGGCTCGTGACGAGGAACGAGCGCGACAGGATGTCGTTCGGAACGCCGGGATTGTCTTCCGCGAAGGTCGCGAGCAGGATCGCGCCGCTGCCGGTGCGGCCGAAGACATCGCCGAGAACGTTGTCGGTGAGGAACGTCGAGTTCGCGGGAAGATCGATCAGCTTCTCGACGCCGGTCGTGCCGCCGCTGGGCAGGAACGTGACGCTGATGGTGAGCGGATAGTCGAGCTGCGGATTGAAGAGGCTGAGCTGCGTCAGCCAGCGCGTGTTGTTGGCGCCGCCGAGGTTCGCGGCAGCGGCGACGACGTACGTGTCATTGACCTGCGCGGACGCGGAAAGCGACGCGAGGCAGATGAGTGTGGCGAGGAGCAGTTTGGAGGTTCTCACAGGACCCATTTTCCTTTCGTCGCGCTCGGTTGCAGTCGCAATGCCGAGTATTCCGCACTGAAAACAAACGACTTACTCCTGCCGACTGCCGGCTGCCGACTGCCGACCGTCATGCTCACGCTACACTACGTCCATGAATCAGATCAGCGCTATGCAGATCAGCGAACGTCTGCGCGGACTCGTGCAGTCCGACATCCGCCGCATGTCTCGCGAGTGCGAGCGCGTCGGCGGCATCAACCTCGGCCAGGGCATCTGCGACCTGCCGACGATTCCCGAGCTCGTCGAAGGCGCGTGCGACGCGATTGCGTCGTCGAAGGCGACGTATTCGAAATTCGAAGGCATCGATCTTTTGCGCGAGCGCATCGCGAAGAAGATCGAGCACTTCAACGGATTCCGTGTCGATCCCGCGAGCGAGATCGTCGTAACGGTCGGATCGACGGGTGGGTTTGCCGCCGCGGCGATGGCGACGCTCAACGCGGGCGATGAGGTGATTCTCTTCGAGCCGTACTACGGCTATCACCTCAACACGCTGAAGGTTCTCGGCATCGAAACGAAGTTCGTCCCGCTGCAGCCTGCCCTGAGCGGAGTCGAAGGGCCCGACTGGTCGATCGACTTCGACGCGCTCCGCGCCGCGTTCGGTCCGAAGACGCGTGGCATCGTCGTCTGCACGCCGTGCAATCCGTGCGGCAAGGTGTTCACGCGCGACGAGCTGGAGAAGATCGCGGCGCTTTGCCGCGAGTTCGGCGCGTGGTGCTTCACCGACGAGATCTACGAATACATCGTCTTCGACGGGCGCAGGCATCTGTCGATGGCGTCGGTCGATCGCGACGTGACCATCACGATCAGCGGCTTCTCGAAAACGTTCTCCGTCACCGGGTGGCGCATCGGATACGTTGCCGCGGACAAGCGCATCGCGGCGTCGATCGGACTGGTGAACGATCTCTTCTACGTCTGCGCGCCGACGCCGCTGCAGTGGGGCATCGCCCGCGCGCTCGAGATCGGCGAGGACTACTACCGCAATCTCGCGTCGGACTATCAGAAGAAACGCGACATGCTCGCCGAGGCGCTCGAGGAAAGCGGCTTCCGCGCGTTCGTACCCGCCGGCGCCTACTACATGCTCGCCGAGATCCCCGACGGCTTCGCAGACAGCCGCGAAGCCGCGATGGCGCTCATCGAAGAAGCAGGAGTTGCGTCGGTGCCCGGCCCGTCGTTCTACGCGAGCGATCGCGGAGACCGGCTGCTGCGGTTCTGTTTTGCGAAGGATTTCGCGGCGCTCGAAGAAGCGTGTCGCCGTTTGCGCGCTTATAAGACGTCCTACGACGTCGTAGGACGTCGTACGACGTCCTAGGATTTCTTATGCGCCGCGCGCAGGTCCGCGAGAATCTCATCCGCGTGCTGTTCGGCTTTGACCTTCTTGTAGATCTTCCGAATGCGCCCATCCGGTCCGATCCAGTACGTCGTGCGGGCCACGCCCCAGGTGCGGCGGCCGTACATATTTTTCTCTTTCCACGCGCCGTACATCTTCGCCACGTCCGCGGTCTGATCGGACAGCAGCGGAAAATTGAGATTGTGCTTGCCGCGAAACTTTTCGTGGCTCTCCATCGAGTCCGCGGACACGCCTAACACGACCGCGTGCTCCTTCGCCATGTCCGATTCGTGATCGCGGAACGAGCACGCTTCCGCGGTACAGCCGGGCGTGTCGTCTTTCGGATAGAAGTAGAGGATCACGTCCTTGCCGCGAAACTCTTTCAACGTCACTTCTTTTCCGCGCGTGGAGGGGAGACGGAAGTCGGGCGCCATGTCGCCGACTTTCGGTTCGTAGAAATCCTGCATGTGTTCTCCTAGTTGGTCGCGCCGGCGCCGAACAGCAGCTTCTCCGCGACGAGTACGGCGTTGAGCGCCGAGCTGCGGCGGAGATTATCGCAAACGGCCCACACCCAGAATCCGCCGCGGATCGACGGATCCGGTCGCACTTCGGCGATGAGCACTTCGTCTTTTCCTGCCGCGTCGATGGTCCCGAATTGCTGATCTCCTTCGGGCAGGACCAGCGCGGGATTCGCCTTCAGCGCGTCGATGATCTTGTCGACCGCGACCTCCTCGCGCGTCTTCACGAAAAGCGAAAACGTGTGGCTGTGGAAGATCGTCCCCTGGGTGATGAGCAGCGCCATCTGCGTGCGCGGATCGGTCACGGAACGGATCTGCATGACGATGAACTCTTCGTTGTGCTCGGGCGCGGGATAGAGATTGAACGCGAGCTGGCGATCAAAGACTTTTTGCGGGACGGAGTGAATGTTCAGCACACTGACGGTCTGCTGCGCGAGCTCTTCGACGCCCACCTGCTCGAACTCGGATGCAGGCTGCACGACGGTCGCCGTGCAGGTCTCGATCGGGCTGACGGTGCGGATCTGATGCAGGATCAGCGCGATGGGAATCGCCACCGGATGCGGCGACACGAGCAGACCGTCGCCTTCGCCGATGTCCTCGAGATTCACGCCCGCGATGGCGAGCTTTCCTTCGTCGGAGGTCGTCGGCTGCGAGAGGTCGATGGCGATGAAGTCGTCTTCCTCATGCCGCGCAATCCACTCGCGGTTCGGCGCCGGCGGTCCGCAGAAAAACACGAGATCGAGATCGTCGAGACCTTCCTGCGAGACCGGCGCGACCATGGCCGGCTCGTCGCCGACCTCCGTCAGCGCACCGGCCGCCTGTCCGCTCGCGTCGAGCAGCGCCGCCTTCGTGAACGGAAACGCGCGCTCGCGCAGAATCGTCTTGATCTCGTTGCCGACCAGCGTCAGCGGATTGATGATGCCGAGGCGATAGCCCGCCTCCGATTTGGGATGTGCCATGGTGCGGCGCCTTTTACCACGAGTCGTCAACTCGCAGCGGGAGGCGGAGCGGGCTCACTCGTCGGCTCGTCGACTTGTAGACTCGCCGGCTCGCTGCTCGATGGGAACGCGATCGACCACAACTTCACCAGCGGACCCGAGACGAGATAGCAGATCGCGCCCGCGAACCCGAATTCGCGCGGCCATTTGAACGCGATGCCGAGCATCGCGGCAAGCATCAGAAAGTACATCAGCGAGCGCTCTTTCTGTAGCGACAGTCCCTTCTGACTGCGATAGCGCACCGGCGACACCATCGCGAACGCGGTGAAGACCGTCAGGCCCATGACGATCAGCGCGAAGCGGCGATCGGTCACCGGCGCGGGCGCGTAGAAGATCATCGATGCGAGCGTGAGCGCGCCTGCGGGACTGGGCAGGCCCACGAAGTACCGATAGTCGGTCTTGCCGGTCTGCACGTTGAATCGCGCGAGGCGCAGCGAGACCGCGGCGAGAAACAGAAACGCGATTCCGCCGCCTAACTTCTCGAACACATGCAGTCCCCACGCGTACACGAGCACCGCCGGCGCTGCGCCGAACGTGACCACGTCGGCGAGCGAGTCGTACTCCTTGCCGAAGTCGCTCGTGGCGTTGAGTTGCCGCGCAATCAGTCCGTCGAACGTGTCGAACACGGCGGCGAAGAGCAGCGAGAGACACGCGGTTTCGAAGCACTGGACGGCGACGCTCGTGTTGCCGAGGGTCATGGCCTCGATCGCGCGGGTCGCGTAGATGATCGCGCGGAAGCCGAAGAAGATGTTCAGGATCGTCAGCGACGTCGGGATGACGAACACGCCGCGGCGAAAGTTCGGTCTCTTCATCGCATTAACACGAATCCTGTGCTGTAGGACCTGGAGGTCCTATCAGTTTTGGAGATCCTATCGTTCTCTCTGCCTACGCGACTGCGTGTGATGACTCGTACGAGCGAATGCGGTCGGCCATCTGGTCCTTCAGGTGGAGCTTCCGCTTCTTCAACGTCTTCTCTTCGAATTCCTCCTCGCTCGTGATCTCGCGCTTGGACGTGAGCTCACTGAGGCGGCTCTCACAACGGCGGTGTTCCTCGGCCAGGTGACGGAACTCGGGATCTTCGCTGCTGAGAATCTGTTGAACGTCGGCGGCACGATTCGACATCGATTTTCCTCCTCGAAGTACCTGTTCGCTGACCGTGATTCTAGCACTCCGTCTGCCAGCGGGTTGCGCGGGGATAACTCCTGAGATTGCAATCGCTTCACGTACAATCCGCGCCGCAATGCAACGCGTCGCCGGGATCGCGCTTGCGGTCGTTCTCCTCTCCGTCGTGCTCTCACCGCTACAGCGCGAGCTCTACGTCGGAGACGAAACGAAGTACAGCCAGGTCGTGCGCGAGATGCGTGCGGGATCCTTTTTTCTTCCGACCCTCGAGGGCTCGCCGTTCACGCACAAACCGCCGCTGCATTTCTGGATGATCGATCTGCTGACGTATGCGTTCGGCGTGTATTCGATCTGGCCGTTCGTGATTCCGTCGCTGATCGCGTTCGCGTTGCTCGCTTGGCTCATGTGGAAGTTAGGCGGACCGATGGCGGCGTTCGTGTGTTGCACGTCGCTCTTGATGTGGGGATCGGCGCAGACCGCGCGGATGGATGTCGCCTTCGCGGCGCTGCTCGCGCTTGCGGCGTGGATGCTCCAGCGCTACTTCGATGGCCAGCGCACGCTGATGATCGCGTCGATCGCGGCGGGCATGGCCTTTCTCGTCAAAGGTCCGATGGCGCCGGTGATCGCGATTGCGCTGTTCGCGTTCGAATCGATTCGACGGCGGCGGAGACCGCGCTCTTCCGAGGCGCTGGCGCTGGTTCCGCTGGTCGTGCTTCCGCTGCTGTGGCTCGTGCCGGCGATCGCAATCGGCGGCGAGGCGTTCTGGCGCGAGATCTTCTACAAGCAGACCGTCGGCCGCGCGGTGGGCGCGTGGGTCCACAAATCGCCGCCGTGGTTCTACATCGTGCGCGCGCCGTTCACACTGATGCCGTGGTTCTTTCTGACCGTTGCCGCGGTCGTCGCGGCGTACCGTCGCAACGACGAGCGCGCGAAGTTCGCGGTCAGTTGGATGCTCGCGGTGCTCGTGCCGTACACGCTGCTCTCGTCGAAGCTCGACGTCTACATGATCGCGATGCTGCCCGCGGTCGCGCTCGTGATCGCGCGCTATGTCGATGACCGGTTGGCGGTTGGCAGTTGGCGGTTGGCGGGAGAGGCCGTTTCACCGCCAACCGCCAACCGCCAACCGTCAACCGAACAATGGGGACGCCACGCGAACCTCGTCATGCTCGCGTTGTTCGCGCTGATCGGAATGGCCGGGCTGGTGGTGAAGCCGGAGCACATCAAAGAGCAGGAGGGCGCGTTCATCGCGCGCACGGATGTGCGCCTGCTGTTTCTGATCCTGCTCGTCGCGGCGATCGTCGCGGTGATCGTGACGCTGCGCGGGCGTCTCGTGACCTCGACGATTGCGACCGGATTCGTTGCCATCGCGGCGCTCGCGTATGCCGCTCTCGTGCTCGTTCCGACGGCGAACGAGCTCGCGTCGGTCCGGCCGCTCGTGCACGCGCTCGAGAAGCAGCGCGCTGCGCCGGAGGAGATCGGGTTGTATGTCTGCCCGCATTTGTGGGTGCGGGGGATGAATCCCGCGCTCGCGAACGCGCGGCACTTCGATGCGGACGCGTTGCGTGCTGCGCGTCCGCGATTCATCGTTGCGCGGCGGAAGAATGCGCAGGAGATCGAGGACGTGCTGCGCGGCTACGAGCGCGTCGATGAGTTGCGCATGATCGGGAAATGGTTCGATGTCTATCGAAGGTAAGCGTCGCTACGCAGCCGCCGCTTTCATCGCGCTGCTCGTTCTCTCGGTGTTCTGGCCGTCGCCGATCGTGACCATCAATCGACTGTGGATCGGTGAGGAGCTCGACATCGACGAGCTCTCGTTCCTCGGCCGCGAGGCGCCGTCGTGGGACGTCGTCTTCTGGTGCCTCGCCGGAATCCTGCTGCTCGTCATCCTTCACACCGCGGATCCCGCGGCGAATCCGCGCGAACCGCTCGAGCAGTTGCGCGCGTTGCGCGTTGATCGCTCGTTGTGGCGGCGCGCGGCGATCGGACTCGTCGCCGGCGCCGCAATCACCACGCTCACCTGGCTGCTCTTCGATCAGCCGGTGCTCGCATGGGCGGAGGACATTCAATCGCCGGCAACACAAAACGTGATTCGCATCGTCAATCGCTTCGGCGGCGGCATGAACCCCGCGATGATCGTCGTGTTCTTCCTCGTCGCCGGGATCGCCTACGTCGAGCGGCGATGGGTGTCCTACGCGATCGCGATGGGCATGGCCGGCCTCGGCGCCGGCATCCTCGCGCAGATCGTCAAACACCTCATCGGCCGCGCGCGCCCCGAGCTCTGGCTCGGTCCCGCTCATTACGCGCCCGGATCGTCGACGTCGTTCCCCAGCGGCCACACCGTCGGCGCCTTCGCCCTCGCCGGCGTCCTCGTCTTCGCCTCGCGCAGCATCACCCTGCGCGTGATTGCATTCGCCCTCGCCGCCGCAGTCGGTCTCGCGCGCGTGCTCGCGTTCCGGCATTGGACGAGTGACGTGGTGGCGTCGGCGGCGATCGGGTTGGTGGTGGCGTGGGTGGTGGTGGAGGCGGTGAGCTTCCGCGTGCCGTCACGCCGAGA
>Ga0075428_100006470_pt1 | contig 13030 bp, 13 predicted proteins | sample RhiMetdeltSRZDD2_FD_75291 | JGI IMG/M metagenome (GOLD analysis project Ga0075428, IMG submission 75291) | Populus rhizosphere microbial communities from Tennessee, USA - Rhizosphere MetaG P. deltoides SRZDD2 | ecosystem: Host-associated > Plants > Roots > Rhizosphere > Soil | place: USA...
GTAATGAGACGACCTCGATCTCGCAGTATGAGGACTGGTAGATCTCGATGACCGAGACGGTCAACGACATCGTCATCGCTCGATCGCGCCGGCACGAGTCGTTCACGCCGATGCTGCTTGCGTCGCTGGCGGCGCACGCCGCGACCGTGGCGCTGCTGCTCCTGCTGCCGTCCGTGACGCCGGCTGATGAGCCGTCGGAGAACGTGTTCAAAGTGAGCTTTGGGGGCGCCCCTGGACCAAAGACCGGCGGCCTGGAGCAAATCGGCGGCAAGGCGATCCAGGAGGTGGCGCCTCCTCAGCCGCCGAAACGAGAAGAGACGGCGCCGGCGCCAATCCAGCCAAAGATGACGCTCCCCAACCCGAAAACGCGGTCCAAGCCGACAAAGGAAAAGGCACCTGATGACGCGGCAGGGCGCGCACCGGTGACTGGTGAGCGAGTCCAGGATGGGAATGCCCCTGTGGAGACGCAGGCGCGGGGCGTCGGCTTCGGTCTGAGCAGCGCGGGCGGTCTCGGGGGGCAGCTCCAGCTCGACGTGCGTGAGTTCTGCTGCCCGAAGTACCTGGAGATGATTATCGAGCAGATCACGCGCAACTGGCATCCGGACCAGGGCAGGCCGGGATTGAGGACTATCGTGAAGTTCACGATTCGCCGGGACGGGACGGTTGATGCGGTCACGGTCGATCGCCCCAGCGGAGTCCCTGACCTCGATCTGTCAGCGCGCCGGGCCGTACAGCTCGCGACGCTCGAGAGGCTGCCGGGCGAGTTCCCCAACCCGACGCTCACAGTACGCATGACGTTCGAGTACGAGCACTAGCAACATCACAGAGAAGCATCCATGCACACAGTCAACTCACGCGGATTCATGCGCCGGTCGGGGATGAGCGCCATTGTCGCGGCGATAGCGCTTGCCACAATCGATGCCCGTGCGCTGCGGCCAGATTCCCCTGCGGCCGATCACGAGCAGCAGAAGGATGTCGTCGAACTGACGATCACGACCACTGGCGCTCAGACCAGGTACGCGGTGCCCGATTTCGTCGCCATCAATGCCGACGCTGCCGCGGAGGGCAAGACCCTGGCGCAGGTGCTCTACGACGATCTCGCCTTCGAGCGGGAGTTCTATCTGATTCCACGCGATACCTCGGCCTCGATTGGCGCCCTGAGACCGGGCGCTGCGTTTCCGTTCACTGCGTGGCAAGAGCTCGGCGCCGATGGCGTCGTGGCGGGTACCGTTCAACGGACCGGCGATTCGCTGCACATCGACGTGCGCCTCTATGATGTGCGCAGGCAGCAGGCGGTGTTTTCCGCGGGCTATGACGGCCCGGCCAGAAGCGTCCGCCAGATTGCCCACACCATCTCGGACGCCATTCTCCTGCAGCAGGCCAAGCTGCGCGGTGTCGCGCGCACCAAGCTGGCATTCATCTCGGATCGCGACCGCGAGCGCCTCGATGGCACCTTCGAGAAGCGCGACGTGAAGCACGTCTACATCGTCGATTACGACGGTTTCAACCCGCGCCGCATCACGGTCAATCGCTACCTGAACCTGAATCCCTCGTGGTCGCCCGACGGGCGTACGCTGGCGTACACCGCCTACAGTCCCACTGGTGCCGATATCGTGCTCTCTCGCATTTACGAGGGGCTGCCGCTGCAGCGGCCCGCGAAGGGACTCGGGAACAACTATCTTCCGGTCTTCTCGCCGGACGGCACGCGCATCGCCTTCATGTCGACGCGAGACGGCCAGGCCGAGATCTACGTGATGAACGTCGATGGATCCAATCTTCGCCGTCTCACCAACCACCCGCAGGACGACGTCACACCGACATGGTCACCCTCGGGAGCGCAGGTCGCGTTCACGTCGACGCGCAGCGGCCGACCGCTGATCTACGTGATGAACGCCGCCGACGGTTCCGACGTACGGCTGATCACGCCCGACGAGAGCGAAGCCGATCGCCCGACCTGGTCGCCCGCGCCGTACAATGAGATCGCGTTCACGGCCCGTACAGGCAATTGGTACGACATCAAGGTGTACGACGTGGCGACTGGCCGAATCCGATTGATCACCCACGGTGAAGGGTCGAACGAGAGTCCCGCATTCTCCCCGACAGGGCGCCACCTGGCGTTTACGTCAACTCGAACCGGCACCAGTCAGATTTTCACGATCGGTCGCGATGGTAACGGGATCAAACAGATCACGCGCGAAGGCAACAACCAGACCGTGGCGTGGTCGTCCAATTAGCCGCTGTCATCGTTCGGTCCAGCGAAAAGGAAGCATGAGCATGTTGAACGTGATTCGAATCGTCACCGTCGTTCTGCTGGTCGGGTTTACGGTATCGTGCGCCAAGCGTCCGCCGGCCACGACACCTCCCCCGCCGACGACAGCCGCGCCACCCGTAACAGAGGCGGCCCCGCCCGCCCCTCCGCCAGCGCCGACTCCGACGACGACGGTCGTCGAAGACCGCACGGTCGTCCCGGTGGTCCCTGACGAGGGTGTGTCCAACAGGCCGCTCGAGGAACTGAACAAGCTCCTCAAGCCTGCATTCTTTCAGCTCAACAGCGCCGAGCTCGACGACGCCGGCCGGGCCGTGGTGACGTCGAACGCCGATCTCATGCGAAAGAATCAGACGTGGGCGATCACCATCGAGGGTCATGCCGACGAGCGCGGCACGGCTGAGTACAACCTGGCTCTTGGCGAGCGCCGCGCCCTGGCGGTGAAGACCTACCTGGTGTCGCTGGGAGTAGCCGCAGATCGCCTGAGGACCGTCAGCTATGGCAAGGAGTTTCCATTCGATCCAGGGCACAACGAGAGCGCCTGGTCGAAGAATCGCCGCGCGCACTTTCAAATCACGTCGAAGTGAGAGCCATCTCTCGTAGTGTCCGGCTCCAGCCGGACCAAAGGCGCGGCGTCAACCGGAGCAGCCGGTCAGGCCAGGTGTTACTTTGAGGGACATCATGAAGAGCACTCTCACGTCCGTTGGCATCGGCCTCCTCCTGGTGTCACTGGCCCCAAGCAGCGCCCACGGCCAGAATCGCGAGCATCAGCAGATGGCGGCTGACGTCCGGATGCTTCAGGAGCAGACTCAGCTGCTGGCGCAGTCGCTGACGCAGTTGATGACGCGCCTGGGCGAGCTCAACGACGGCGTCAAGAGGCTCGAGACCCGTCTCGATGCCGCCGACGCGGCGAGCCGCAAGACGGCTGCGGATCAGAAACTGAGCCTCGACTCGCTATCGACCGACGTTCGCGTCGTACGCGAGCGGACGCAGGACGTCAACACACGAATCGGAACGCTGACCGAGGAGGTAGAGGCGCTGCGAACCTCGCTGCCGTCGATCGCTGCGCAAGCCGCCGCGGCGCCCGCCGATGGCCAGACGGCCGTGGCGCCCCCGGCCGAGACGCCCGGAACCGCGCCGTCACAGCCCCGCAGCGGGCTATCGCCCAACAGGCTCTTCCAGACGGCGATGGCCGACTACACGTCGGGGAAGTACAGCCTCGCTATCAGCGGTTTTCAGACGCTGTTGAGCGAGTGGCCGAAGTCCGAGCAGGCCGACGACGCGCTGTACTACATCGGGTACAGCTACGCCCAGGAGAAGAAGTACGCGGAGGCGGCAAAAGCATTCAGCGACGTCATCCAGACCTACCCCACCGGCGACAAGGTGGCCGAAGCGTACGTCGACCTTGGAACTGCGCAGCGAGCCCTCGGCCAGGTGGACGCGGCGCGTACCACCTGGCAGACCGTGATTGCCAAGTACCCCGGGAGCAGTTCGGCGATAATCGCCAAGCAGCGCCTCGACGGGCTCCCGCAATCGGCCACTCCGCTCAAACCGTGACCTTCCCTGTCACGGGGAAGCCGCATACTGCACCCACGGGGCGACAACCGTTGCAGATCTAACTTCAGTACGGTCGCGGGAATCGCGACCGCCGGGGTTCTCCGTACCGGAGAGCCCGAAAGGAACGACATGGGCAGCGTCAACAAAGTCATTCTGGTGGGGAACCTGGGACGAGACGCCGAACTGCGCTACACCCCGGGAGGCGCAGCGGTCGCAACGCTCAACCTCGCCACCACGGAGGTCTGGAACGACCGGAACAATCAGCGCCAGGAAAAGACGGAGTGGCATCGCGTCATCCTCTGGGGCAAGCAGGCCGAAAGCCTTCAGGAGTACCTGACGAAGGGCAAACAGATCTACGTGGAAGGCCGCCTGCAGACGCGGCAGTGGGACGACAAGGACGGCAACAAACGCTACACCACGGAGATCAAGGCGGATCGCGTCACCCTGCTCGGCGGCGCCGGCCGTGGTTCCGGGGCTGGAACGATGGAGCGTGCGACAGCGCCCATGGGAATGGCCGACGAAGCGCCGATGGAGCCGATCACGGAGGACGATATCCCGTTCTGACTACGTCCTCGTGGCATCAAACCGGGGGCGCCTCGTGCGGCGCTCTCGCGTGCCTCTCGACGACCCCACACCGCTCACCGCTTGCGTGAGCGCCGGCTCGATGCTCAGCGTGTCGGAACCTCGCTGATCGGCTTGTCGAACGCGTCGTGCAGAAACGCTTCGATCTCCTCGACTGTCCCGAGTGTCAGCACTCGCGCGGCAACCCTCGCCATCTCACGCGCGCTCGTCTCGCGGACGATCCGGCGCGCCGTCGCCAACGCGCCCGGCGTCATGCTGAATTCGGTCAGCCCGCAGCCGATGAGCAGCCGGAGCAGGAGCGGATCCGACGCCATCTCGCCGCAGACGGCAACGGGGATGCCTCGCCGCACGGCCCCGCGTCGAACCTGGCGGAGCAGACGAAGAACCGCGGGATGCAGCGGCTCGTACCGATTCGAGACCCGCTCGTCGGTGCGGTCGACGGCAAGCGTGTACTGAATGAGGTCGTTCGTGCCGATCGTGAAGAAATCGACTTCACGAGCGAGCAGCGACGCGGTGAAGGCCGCTGACGGCACCTCGATCATGATGCCGAGCGGCACCTCCGGGGTGGCCAGACCGCGCGACCGCAGTTCGCTCCGCGCCGCCTCGACCAGCGCCCGGGCGCTGCGGACCTCGTGCACCGACGACACGAACGGAAACAGGATACGGAGCGCGCCATGCTGTGCCGCGCGCAACAGCGCCCGCAGCTGGGTCTTGAAGATGGCCGGCTGGGCCAGCCCGAACCGGATGCCGCGCAGCCCCGCGTGGCCTGAGCGCTCATGATCGGGAAACCAGCGCGCGTCGAGCGCCGCGTCGACGAGCGGCCGCGCCAGCTGGCGCTCGTCGATGTCGAAGGTGCGGATCGTGACCGGCGCCGGGGCCATGCGCTCGACGAGTTGTCGATACAGGTGGTACTGCTCGTCCTCCCCGGCCATGTCTGGCGGTCCGCCGACCAGCATGAACTCCGACCGGTACAGGCCGATGCCTTCGGCCCCGGCTGCCGTCGCCTGCGCCACGTCGTCGAGTCGCTCGATGTTGGCCTGCAACACGATCCGGGTGCCGTCGGTCGTTTCCAGGGGACCGGGCGTTTCGTGCACGGCTGGCGCCGGCACCCTCATCAGACGAACGCGCGATTCCGCTTCCTGACGCAGCGGCGGCGTGGGATCGATCACGACCTCACCGGTCTCGCCGTCGACGATCACCGAGGCACCAGGCGGCACACGAAGGCTGACGTCGTGCAGCCCGACGACCGCCGGCACGCCGAGCGAACGGGCGAGGATGGCTGTGTGGTACGTGCGGCTGCCCGCGTCGGTCGCAAAGCCGAGGATCCGCGTCCAGTCCAGCTGCGCCACCACCGACGGGGTGAGCTCGTCGGCAATCAGGACGCACGGCGTGTCGAGGTCCTGCAGCAGATCGCGCGTGGTGCCCTTGCCCTCACGCAGGTTCATCCGCAGCCGGCCGGCCACGTCGTGGAGATCGCCTTTGCGCTCGTGCAGATACGGATCCTCGACGTCATCGAAGACCTGCGCGATCTCGTCCAGCGCGCGCTGCACCGCCCATTCGGCGTTGACTCGCTCCTCGCACAGGATCGTCGCCGCCCGTCCGAGCAACATCGGGTCGTCCAGAATGAGCAGCTGGGCGTCGAAGATGGCGGCGAGGTCCGCGCCTTTCAGTTCGGCGATGCGCGTGCGGATCTGACGCAACTGCTCTTGCGATCGGCTGCGCGCGCGGTCGAGAGCCGACAGCTCCCGCGCGACGCGGTCTGGCGCGATCGGGAAGCGGATGACCTGCGTGCGCTGGATAGCGACCAGCGCCGGTCCGACGGCGACGCCGCTCGACACGCCGATGCCTGTCAGGCGTTCCACGCTTCTTCTCCGAATCCGGTCTCGACCAGCTGCGCGAGCGCCGCCGCCGCTTCCTGCTCGTCCGGGCCGTCCGCGCTGATCGTGATGGCGCTGCCACGCGGCGCCGCGAGCAGCAGAATCCCCATGATGCTCTTTCCGTCCATGACTTTTGTGTGATGCCCCACCTGGATGTGCGCCTGAAAGCGCGTCGCCAGATGCACGAACCTCGCCGCCGCCCGTGCGTGCAGCCCCAGCTGGTTCACGACGGTGACCGTGCGCGACACCATCAGGGTGTTCCGGCAGGCGACCGAAGGTGAAGGATGCTCACGTCGTCTTGTCTCCGCGAAGCAAGTCCGACGCCACCCAGATCGCGTTGCGACCGTCCTCGCGCATCTCGCGCGCCACCGCCAGCAGGTCCGCCTGCTCCGTGACCCCGGCGATCTTGATGAGCATGGGCAGGTTGACGCCGGTGACCACCTCGACCGCCCCCTCCGCGAGGAACGTCAGTGCCAGGTTGGACGGCGTACCGCCGAACATGTCCGTGAGGATCAGCACACCTTGATCCTGTTTGACGCGGGCGATCGCCTGAGCGATCTCTTCGCGGGCGTCCTGCGTGTCCTCGTGCCACCCGATCGAGACGGCGGCAAACCGCGGCAGGTCGCCGACGATGGCTTCAGCGCCGTTCACCAGCTCGGTTGCCAGCTGTCCGTGCGTCACCACGACCACGCCGATCATCAGCCTACGCTACTCCCTGCCCGGACGAATCACGAATCGCGGTGCTTCACCCGCAGCCGCACTCCTTTGACGGCCGCGAGCGACTTCCTGAGCGCCTCCGCGATCATGACCGAGCGATGGCGTCCACCGGTGCAGCCGATCGCCACCGTCAGATAGCTCTTGCCTTCGCGCACGTAGTGCGGCAGCGCGAACGCCAGAAACGCCGTGAGCCGATCGATGAACTCGTTCGACGCCGCGTTCTTGCGCATGAACCGGACGACCGCCTGATCGCGGCCGGTCAGGTCGCGGAGGCGATCGACGAAGTGAGGGTTCGGCAGACAGCGGACGTCGAACACCAGATCGGCGTCCTCGGGGACGCCGTTCTTGTATCCGAAGCTGACCAGATTCACCACCATGTCCGCCCGCGCGGTATTGCCGCGCGACATCTGCATGAAGATGTCGCGCAGCTCGTGCACCGTGAGGTTGGAGGTGTCGAGAATGAGGTCGGCCATCGAGCGTATCGGGTTGAGCTTGCCGCGCTCCTCGGTGATCCCTTCGGCAACCGACCGATCGGGCGCCAGCGGGTGCGGCCGCCGCGTCTCGCTGAACCGGCGCACGAGCGCCGAATGACTCGCCTCGAGGAAGATGAGCGTCGGCTTCAACCCGGGCAGGGCCTGGAGTCGCCGGTACGTGCGGGGGAACTGCCGGAGGAATCCACCCTCGCGAACGTCCACCACGATGGCCACCTTGTCCAGCCCGGCGTCTTCGCGCATCGAGAGCTCCGCCATCGTCGGCAGGAGCTGGGTCGGCAGGTTGTCGACACAGAAGTAGCCGAGATCCTCGAGCGCGCGAATCGCGTGCGTCTTGCCCGAGCCCGACAGCCCCGTCAGGATCACGAACCGCCGCCGGCCGCGCCGCACCACCTTGCGCTCGCCCGCCCGAGCCGCGTCACGAGCGGTCACGGCGGTCACGACGGCCCTCCCCCGCTGCTCCCGGGGGCGTCTTCGGGGTCGGCCTCGTCTTCCTCCGCCTCACGGAGCTCGCGCTCCAGCCGTCCGGCCAGGTCGCGCGCCGCGTTCAGGCCACGCGACCGCAGCAGCTGATTCCGGGCAGCGACCTCCACGAGGATCGCCAGGCTCCGGCCCGGGGCGACCGGCATGTGAATGATCGGCACCTTGATTCCGAACAGCTCGTAGGTGGTCTCGTCGAGTCCCAGGCGATCGTATTCGCGCGACGGGTCCCATCGTTCCAGCTGCACGACGAGCTCGACGCGTTTCGAAAAACGCGTCGAGGCGACCCCGAACAGATCGCGGATATTGATCACGCCAAGACCGCGGAGCTCCATGTGATGCCGCGTGAGCTCGGGGCAGGTTCCGATCAGCTCGTGATCGCCACGCCGGCGGACCTCCACCGTGTCGTCGGCCACCAGTCGGTGGCCGCGGACAACGAGATCGAGCGCGCATTCGCTCTTGCCGATACCGCTTTCGCCGGTGATGAGCACGCCAAGGCCGAGGATGTCGAGCAGCACCCCGTGGATCACCTTCCGCACCGCCAGCGCGTCGTCCAGGATCGCGCCGACTCTCGAGATAGCCAGCGGCGTCGCTACTGCAGTGCGGAGCAGCGGCACCCCACAACGTTCCGACGCCACCAGCACCTCGATTGGCGGCTCCCAGCCACCGGTAATCAGCACGCAAGGGATGTCATGGCCGAACACGGCGCCGATCACCTGCAGGCGGGTCTCCCGATCGAGGCTCTCCAGGTAGCGCACCTCGCTCTCGCCGAAGACGAGGATGCGCGCCGGCTGGAGATACTCGTGGAAGCCGGCGAGGGCAAGACCGGTCTTCTGGATGTGAGGGCTGCCGATCGTACGATTGACGCCCGCGCTGCCGCTGAGCAGCTCGAACGACAAGCCGGGCGCGTCCGGCCGCCGTCTGAGGAGGTCCGCGACGGTCACCGACGGAGCGGTCATGGGATCAGCGTGGATCGCTCGGTTCATACTGCTCGACGGCCAGGCATTTCGTCTCGATGCCTCGCAGGGTCCGTCGGAGCATGCGCCTGCGGCGCGCGGCTACACATCCGGCTCGATGAGTCCGAGGTGCCCGTCCGGCCGGCGAAACAACACCGTCACCGCGTCGGTCCTCGTGTTGCGGAAGACCAGGAACGCGGCCGGCGTACTGCCTACCTCCAGCGCCGCCTCGTCGATCGACAGCGGCTTGACCGCATAGCGGCGGGCACGAATGATACGCACCACCTGCGTGTCGTCGGCCGGGGCCGCGGAGGTGCCGGCCTCCGTCGGGACGCGCTTGCGCTTCCGCGCTTCCCACTTTCCCTTCACCCGCTGCGCCTGACGATCGATCTTGCCGATCGCGATGCCCAGGGATGCGGCCACGTCCGGACCAGTGCCGTTCCCATGGAGGAAATGCTCGCCCCGCGCGTGCAGGGTGACCTCCGCATGGTGCCGCGAGCGTTCGCGTGCGAGCACCACCTGTGCCGACACGGCATTGTCGTTGAGCATGCGCAGCGTCGGCGCGAGCTGACGCTCCACCAGCTTCCTCATGGCAGGGGTGATCGTGAGATGTCGGGCGGTGAGTTCGAGGCGCATGGGGGTGGTGTGGACGCAACCGCGGACCGGCTGTGCCAGCAGCCAGCGGCCGCTAGTACAGGACCTTGCGCTGGTTGGACGTCGGAATCTTGAGCTCCTCGCGGTATTTCGCGATCGTCCGTCGCGCGAGCTCGAGCCCCTCGCGCTGCAGGATGTTGACGATCTTCGAATCGCTCAGCGGCTTGCGCGGATCCTCCTGTTCGATGATCTTCCGGATCCGCTGCTTGATCGTGACCGAGGACACCGCCTCGCCGTACGAGCTGGCAATGCCGCTGTGGAAGAAGTACTTCATCTCGAACACGCCTTGCGGCGTGTGCATGTACTTGTTCGTGACGACACGGCTGACGGTGGACTCGTGCATGCCGATGTCGTTGGCGACGTCGCGGAGCACCAGCGGCCGCAGGTACTCGATGCCGTGATCGAGGAAGTCGCGCTGGAAATTGATGATGCTCGTCGCCACCTTGTGGATCGTCTTCTGCCGCTGCTCCACCGACTTGATCAGCCAGAGCGCCGAACGGAACTTGTCCTTGACGTAGGCGCGCGTCTCGTCGGTGTTCTCCGACCCCTTCTCGAGGAGCCGCCGGTAGACGGGGCTGATCCGCAGCTGCGGCAGCCCTTCCTCGTTCAGCACGGCCACGTACTGGTCTTCCACCTTGACGACGTAGACGTCGGGGATGACGTACTGCGACTGTGACGGGTTGAGCCGGCTTCCCGGCTTCGGATCGAGCTGGCGAATGAGCTCGATGTGCTGCTTCAGCTCGTCGATCGAAATGCCCAGCTTCCGCGCGAGCTCCGGCACCTGATGATTCTGCAGGAGCCGCATGTGCTCGGTGACGATGCGCTCGGCCGGTGTATCGCCGTTGCCGTGGTGACGCAGCTGCAGCAGCAGGCATTCCTGCAGATCGCGCGCCGCGACGCCGACCGGATCGAAGCTGTGAATCAGGTCGAGCGCCCGCTCCACGTCCTCCATCGACCACGGCCCCATGGCCGCCAGCTCGTCGACGGTCGCCACCAGGTAGCCGTCGTCGTCTAGATTGCCGATGATCGCCTCACCGATGTCGCGGACGACCGGATCGTCGGTCTGCATCGAGAGCTGCCACAGCAGGTGGTCGGCGAGCGAGGCCGAGCTCGACAGCGTGTTCTCGATCGGCGGCAGTTCCTTGATTTCGGTGGGCGTGCGCGGACGATAGCCGTCGTCGAGATAGTCGCCGAAGAAGTATTCGTAGTCCTGGTCGTCCCAGGTGTCGCCCTTCTCCGCGTCGGGCTTCTTCTCCTCCGGCTTCTCCTGCGCGGCCTCTGCGGGCTGGAGCTCTTCCGTCGGCACCTCCTCGAGCATCGGGTTCTCGACCATCTCCTGGTTGAGGAGCTCCGACAGCTCGAGTGTCGACATCGGCAGCAGCTTGATCGCCTGCTGCAGCGACGGCGTCAGGATGAGCTTTTGAACGAGCTTGGTGTGCAGCTTCTGTGAGATCGCCATGTGCCTAGTCGTGTGTGCCGGCGAACTCGCGACGCCCATCCGTCGCGGCGCAAACCATCGCGTTCATCCGCTCCACGTTGTGACGCTTCATTGGTCGATTCGGTCCCACTGGCGTTGCACCGGCTCCTCCGCAGCCTCGAAGCATCTTAGTCCAAGCGGAAGTCGGTCCCCAGATAAATCCGGCGCACATCCTCGTCACCGGCAAGTGTCGCCGGCGTGCCTCGCCGGAACAGTACACCATCGTGCACGATATATGCCCGGTCGGTGATCCTCAGAGTCTCCCGGACGTTGTGGTCCGTGATCAAGACGCCAATCCCGCGCGCCTTCAAGTGAAAAATGATCCCCTGGATGTCCGTGACCGCGATCGGATCGATCCCCGCGAAGGGCTCGTCGAGCAGGATGAAGCGCGGCGCGATGACCAGCGCACGCGTGATCTCCACGCGTCGCCGCTCTCCGCCCGACAGCGTGTGCGCTGGCGCGCGCGCCAGCCGCGTGAGCTTCAACTCCTCGAGCAGCTCGCTGACCCGCTGCCGCCTCACCGAGCGCGGCACCTTCAACGTTTCGACGATCGCCAGGATGTTCTGCTCGACCGTCAGCCCGCGGAAGATCGACGGCTCCTGCGGCAGGTAGCCGATCCCCTTGCGTGCCCGGACGTACATCGGGTCGTCGGTGACATCCTCGTCGTCGAGGATCACGCGCCCCGAGTCGGGGGACGTCAGCCCCACGGTCATGTAAAACGTCGTGGTCTTGCCGGCGCCGTTCGGCCCGAGCAATCCCACGATCTCCCCCGACCCCACCTCGATGCTGACCCCGCGCACGACGGTGCGGCCGCCGTACGACTTGGTCAGCTCGTGCGTGCGCAGCGTGGACATGGAGTCGCGTCAGATCGAGCAATCCCGTTCCGTGGTCAACGGGACGCCGGCTGCCGACACGTGTCCCTCTGGTTCCCTCGGCGAACGGCCTGGCCGTCGATGATCATCGTATCGGCCGATCTGTCGAAGGTCAACGCGCTGCCCACGGCTTCCTTGCATGACTCCCGACGGACCACCACGGGCCTCGCCGGCGTTCCATTCACCCGGTAGCGCTCCTCGCCGGCGTAATAGGTGAGGTGCTGTCCTTCGATCGTCTTGCCGTCCACCTGCGCTGTCACAAGAGCGTCGGCCTCGATGCTTTCGACCCGGCTCTCGGTCTTGGCGAGGAACACCTCGATCTGCCTGGCGTCCAGGTCGCCCTGCGGACCGCTCAGGTGCGACTCCGGCTTGCCAGCGGCCGCCGCCGGCTTTTGCAGGGCGTACGTAATCACGCGTTTCGCATCGACGTATCGGATCTCGGGCGCCTGTCCCTCAGATGTGCCGCTCTCGAACACGAGCCGTGATCGGGCCCCGCCCAGTGCCAGCAGGTCACCGGTCGTCTGATTCAGGTCGATACGCTCGCCGCGGATCTCGTTCTCTCCCTGCCACAGCCAGGCACTTCCCGAATAGCGGGCCGTGCCTGCGTCGCCGTCGTAGTCGAGGCGCGCGGCGGTCACGTTGGCGTCCTGATTCTGGGAGAACAGGCCGGGCAGACGCGACGCCTGGGCCTGCGTTCCGCCTCGAGACGCGCGAGATCCGGTCCCGCCCCCGGACCGCAGAAACGTCTTCACTTTTCCGACGGCGACAATCGCCCGCTTCTCCAGCCCGATGTCGATCGCTTGCGCCTCCACCCGGAGCCGTTCGTCGGACACCGTCGGCACGCCGCCCGAGTCCAGCGTCTTCAGTCGAAGGCTGTCGGCCTCCGGCAGGTATCGTGCTTCGGGAGCACTCGCCTTGAGGTCGTCCTCCTCGAAGGTCGCAGCCCCGGTGAACACGGCGCTCGAGACCGCGTCTCCCGACAGATCGAGGGTCAGGACGCGCGAGCGCGCCACGCGTGGCTGCCCTCCAGCGCCTGCAGCCTCACGGAAGACCACCTGGCCGGAATTGTTGGTGAAGCGCGCCTCTTTCAACGATCCTCCG
>Ga0075428_100006474_pt1 | contig 13028 bp, 17 predicted proteins | sample RhiMetdeltSRZDD2_FD_75291 | JGI IMG/M metagenome (GOLD analysis project Ga0075428, IMG submission 75291) | Populus rhizosphere microbial communities from Tennessee, USA - Rhizosphere MetaG P. deltoides SRZDD2 | ecosystem: Host-associated > Plants > Roots > Rhizosphere > Soil | place: USA...
GCCCCACCCGTCCCGCCACGACGATCCCTAACTGACGGTATTTGTTTGCCGGTTGGCGTGGCACAGACGTTGCCTTACTCACACTCGGTGAGCAACCACGACCATGCATCGGGAGGAGAGGCGATGAACCTCGAGATGATCCTTGTTCCACTCGACGGCTCGGTGGTCGCCGAGGCGGCACTGGCGCCGGCCGTGGACCTGGCGCGGCAGGCCCGCGCCAAGCTCGTCCTGCTGCGCGCCGCCGAAGCGCATACCCGACCACTGGCCGATCCCATCGAGGACCAGGTGGACGTCATGCGTGAGACCACGACGTATCTCGAGGCCACCCGTGCGCGAGTCATGGCGGCCGGTGTCGCCGACGTGGAGGTTGCAGCGTGGTACGGGCCTGCGGTGAAGGCAATCGTGGATACCGCGCGATATCGCGGTGCGGACCTCATCGTGATGTCGAGCCACGGCCGTAGCGGGGTGGCTCGACTGGTCATGGGCAGCGTCACCGAACGCGTGCGACGCGGAACGTCGGTGCCCGTTCTCGTGATCCGCCCCGACGGCGCTCCAATCGACACGCCGTCCATGGGCGTCCCGCCCGCGAAGGAAGTGTCCCATGCCTAGCTACAGGCGCGTGCTGGTCGCGCTCGACGGTTCGACGGCTTGTGAGGCGGTACTGCGCTTCCTGATGGACATCGCGGGGCCGCTCGACATGACGGTCATGCTACTGCACGTCCTGGAGCCGATCACGCCATCGGTCATCGACGGCACCGTCGTCGACGACGTCGAGGCCCGGCGGCAGGAAGCCGAGGAGTATCTGGCGCCCATCTCGGCTGCGCTACGGTCGCAGGACGTGAATACCGCCTGGGCGATCCGGCGCGGTCGTCCGGCCGACGAGATCCTCGCCGCCGCGCAGGAAGGCGGCGTTGACCTCATCGCCATGGCGACGCACGGGCGCACGGGTCTCGGGCGCCTGCTGTTCGGCTCGGTGGCCGAGGCCGTCCTCCGCCGCGCGCCAGTACCGGTCTTCATGATCCGCGAACCTCACACCGTGGAGGCGGCGCCGGCCGCCAGAGAGAGATCCGTCCGATGAGCCGTCGTGTGCTCCACCCCACTGACTTCTCGAAAGCGTCGAGCGCCGCGTTCGCCCGGAGCCTCGCCGAGGCGCGTGAGAAGCGGAGCCAGCTCGTGCTCGTTCACGTGCTGTCGCCGGTGATCCCGATGGCCGGGGCCGGCGATGCGTATCTGTCTCCGTCGGTGTATGACCAGATGAGCAAATCGGCCCAGGCGTGGGCGCAGAAGCAGATGGATCGCCTGCTCGCCAAGGCCAAGGCGGCGCGGGTGCGGGCGCGCGGCCTCCTGCTCGAGGGTGTGGCGCACGAGCAGATCGTCCGGGCGGCCAAGCGGCAACAGGCCGGCATGATCATCATGGGCACGCACGGCCGCACCGGCATGGTCCGATTCTTCCTCGGCAGCGTGGCGGCGCGCGTGGCGGCGATGGCGCCCTGCCCGGTGCTGACGGTGCGAGGGCGCGGGTGATGAGCCTCGCCCTCGACACGGCCCGGCTCGACGAGTATCTGGCCAGCCTGTTCGGCGAGCCGATCGAGATCGTCGCCCTGCGCTCGCTCGGGGGCGAGGTGCTCGACGATCCCAAGGGCTTCGGCTACGGCAAGCCGTTCGAGATCGAGTGCCGGGTGGCCGGTCGTCCGCGGAAGCTCGTCGTGAGCCGCACGCGTCCGGCGCAGGGCTTCAGTCACGACTACCCGGCCGACCGAGCCTGGCAAGCGCTCTACGGCCACGCGGCCTACAACGACTTCCCGTGCCACGTCCGCAGCCTCGACGTCGGCTTCCTGCGCCCGTCGGGCGAGCTCGTCTCGGCCGCCGACGCCATCGATTTCTTCCAGCTCGTCGAGAAGGCCGACGGGCATCTCTACTGGCTCGATCTGGATCGGTTGCTGGAAGGGAGGCTCGATCCGCTCGACACGCAACGCACGCAGGCGCTCGCCCGATTCCTGGCTGACGCGCATGCGACTAAACGCGACGAGCCGACGCTGTACGCGCGCCGGATCCGCGAGCTGGTCGGCCACGGCGAGTGCGTGATGGGTATTCTCGACAGCTATCCCCACCCCTCGTCCGTGTTGCCGCCGGCGGCGTGCGAGGCGCTCGAAGTCGCGATGGTGCGCTGGCGCTGGCGCCTGCGTGACCGCGCCCACCGTCTGTCGCGGACGCACGGCGATTTCCACCCCTGGAACATCCTGTTCCGGGAAGGGACCGACTTCAGCATTCTCGACCGCAGCAGAGGCGAGTGGGGCGAGCCGGCCGACGACGTGGCCGCGCTGGCCATCAACTACCTCTTCTTCGGCATGCGGAAGGCCGATCGGCACGGCGAGCGCGGCGTGGCCGAACCATTCCGCAGTCTCTTCCACGACTTCCTGAATACCTACATCCAGGTCAGTCAAGACTACGAGCTGCTCGAGACGCTGCCCCCGTTCCTCGCCTTTCGCGCGCTGGTCCTCGCCCATCCGCGCTGGTACCCGGATCTCTCCGGCTCCGTGCGCTCCAACCTCACCCATCTGGCGAACTCGCTCACGCGGCTGACCCGGTTCGACCCCGCCGACGTGTCGTGGCTGTGCGGAGTCGCCCGGTGAGCTGGGCAATCTGGGTCACGGGCCTGCCCGGCAGCGGCAAGTCGACCATCGCGCGCGCGGCAGCAACACGGCTGGCGCAAGCGGGAACGCCGGTCGCAGTCCTCGAGCTCGACCGGATGCGCGCGGTCGTCACGCCGCATCCGACCTACTCCGAGGGGGAACGTGAAATCGTGTATCGATCGCTCGTCTTCGCGGCGGTCTCGCTGACCGAGGCTGGCGTGCCGGTCATCGTCGATGCCACCGCCCATCGCCGCGCCTGGCGCGATCTGGCCCGCGCATCGATCAAGCGCTTCGCCGAGGTCCAGATCGACTGCCCGCTCGAGGTGGCCCGCTCCCGTGAGGGCGCCCGTACGAGAGGCGCCGCGCCCCGCGACATCTACGCCAGCGCCGGCGCGCCGGGTGCCACCGTGCCGGGAGTCAACGTACCCTACGAGCGCGCCGTGGCGCCCGAGCTGACCGTCGACACCGTCGCCCAGGACGCGGCGGCGGCCGGCCAGCGGATCGCGGCGCTGGGGCTGTCGCTCGGGCCGGTTGGGCGCCGGCCCGAGGCGGCCGGCGGCGTCGTGCTCTGGCTCACGGGCCCGCCCGGCAGCGGCAAGACGACGCTGGCGTCGCTCATGGCCGAACGGCTGATGGCCCACAGGGTGACGGTGTCGATCCTCGAGTGGGCGGCGCTGCGTACCCTCGTCCTCACCGAACCCTGGTTCGGCGAGCACGACGAGGAGATCGCGCACCGTACCCTGGCCTACACCGCCAAGCTGCTCGCCGATGCCGGCCTCGTGATCCTGATCGATGCCACGGCGCCCCGCCGGGCATGGCGCGCCCTGGCCCGGGAGATCATCGGCCCCTTCGCCGAGGTCCAGCTCCGGTGCCGGTCCGAGGTATGTCTCGATCGGGAACGCGCGGTACGGTGGCACTCGCACCACGGAGCCACGAAGGCGGCGCCTGATCTCGCGATCGAGTACGAGTACTCGCTCAATCCCGATCTGCTGCTCGACACCGAGACGCGCAGCGAGTGGACAGCCGCCGAGGATCTCGTTGGTTTCGCGCGTCGGCTGCTCACTCGCGTCGCCAATTGATGGGTCGGTGTGGGAGATGAACTACTTGCTGTCGCAGGTTACCGTCGGCGGTGTCATGACGACGTCGGTGATCGTCGTGGATCCTGACCATCCGATCGCCGAGTCCGCCGGGATCATGTTGGATCACAAGATCGGGGCGCTCCCGGTCGTCGAGGAAGGCCGCCTCGTGGGCATCGTCACCGAGTCGGACTTCGTGCGGGCGATAGCCGAGCCGAGCCACGCCGCATGATCGGGACGATTCTCGTCGTCGATGACGAGCGGGACCTGGCCGCGACCTGCGAGCGGCTGCTACGCCGTCGCGGATGGAACGTGGTGACCGCAGGCACCCGCGAGGCGGCGCTGGCCATGCTTGCCGCTCACCCTCGGCCGGTGCTGGCCATCGTCGATCGGCAGCTCCCCGACGGCGATGGCGTCGACGTGCTCCGAGCGGCGCTGGCCGTCGACACGCCCGTGATCGTCGTCACCGGTTACGGGTCAGAGGCGACGCGCCGGCTCACGCTCGAGGAAGGCGCCGCTGGCTTCCTCGCCAAACCCTTCTCGGCGCACGATCTGCTCCGGCTGGTGCGAGAGATCGTCGGCGACGCCTCCGGACCGGCGACCGCGCGCACGAACCGGACGCCGGTTCCCGACCCACCATGCCCGGGCGTACGCTGTTGAGTGCGCAGTGATCCGTCCCGGCCTGGGCCCGTTCTTCGATGCGCGCACGGTCGCCGTGATCGGCGCGTCGGCCGATCCCTCGAAGGTGGGCGGCAGCGTCCTCGCCAACCTCAAGGCCGCCGGCTTTTCCGGCCGGCTCATCGCGATCAACGCGGTCCGCCCGGTGGTCCAGGGGCTGCCCGCGATGGCCTCGATCCTCGACGTGAGCGAGCCGGTCGATTTGGCCGTGCTGGCGGTGCCGGCCCTTACGGTGCTGCCCACGCTCAAGCAGTGCGTCACCAAGGGGGTGCCGGCCGCCGTCGTGATCAGCGCGGGGTTCCGCGAGGCGGGTGACGAGGGCCGTGCCCGCGAGGCCGAGCTGCGCGCCTGGGTCCGGGAGGCGCCGCTCCGGCTGATCGGGCCCAACTGCCTGGGCTGGATTCGCCCCGCGCAACGGCTCAACCTGACGTTCGCGCCCGGTATGCCGCTGGCCGGGTCGCTGGGGTTCTTCTCGCACTCCGGCGCGCTCGCCACCGCGATCCTCGACTGGTCGCGCGGGCACCATCTCGGCTTCTCTCTCCTCGCCAGCCTCGGCAATCAGGCCGACGTGAACGAGACGGACCTTCTCGGCGCGCTCGCCGACGATCCTGAGACGCACGTGATCCTCGGATACCTCGAGGGCGTGGCGGACGGCCGCGCGTTCTTCGCGGCGCTGGCGGCGGCGGCGGCCCGCAAGCCATGCGTGCTGATGAAAGCCGGCCGCTCCGCCGAGGGCGCCCGCGCCGTGTCCTCGCACACTGGCGCGCTGGCCGGCTCGGATCGAGCGTTCGACGCCGCCGTGTGCCAGGCCGGCGCCTTGCGCGTGACGACGCTCGAAGAACTGTTCGACCTCGCTCGGGCGCTCGTCGCCGGACGCACGCCGCCGGGCCGGCGCGTGATCCTCGTCACCAACGGTGGCGGCCTGGGTATCCTGGCGACCGACGCCGCGCGCGACGCGGGGCTCGACGTGGCGCCGTTGCCGGCGGCGGCCCAGGCACGGTTGACCGCCGTGCTCCCACCCCACGCGGCCACCACGAACCCGGTGGACCTCATTGGCGACGCGACGCCTTCGCGCTACGGGGACGCGCTGCATTCGCTGGCCGGAGAATCGGCCTCACTCGTCGTCATGCTCGCCCCGCAGGCGGCGACGGATGCGGCCGGCGTGGCCCGCGCAGTACTGGGCGCCACCGGCGATTGGCCGGCTCCGGTCTTGGGCGTGTTTGCCGGCGGCGCCCGGGTGCAGGCCGGCATCACAGCGCTCGAAGAGGGCGGCGTCCCGTGCTATCCGTTCCCCGAGCGAGCGGTACGCGCCCTGGCCCACGCGGTGATCCTCCGGGAGCGACGGCGCCCGACGTCGCCGGCTCTCCCAGCACGGCTCGATCTCACGCGGTTGTCCGCGGCCGTCGTCAGCGCCCGGACGTCCGGCAGCTTCGGCCTGCTCGAGGGCGCACCACTCCTCGAGGCCTGCGGCATCGACGTCGTCCCGGCCCGACTGGCCCACTCACCCGCTGAAGCCGCGGAGGTCGCGCGCACCTTGGCCGCGCCGGTCGCCATCAAGATCGTCTCGCCGGACATCACGCACAAGACCGACGTTGGTGGCGTGGTTCTCGGGCTCGCCACGCCCGAAGCGGTCGCCGCCGCGGCCGAGATCATGCTCGATCGGGTCGCCCGTGCGCGCCCGCAGGCACGGCTCGACGGCGTGCTGGTCCAGGCGATGGCCGGCGGTGACGCGGTCGAGCTTTTGCTGGGCATGGTGCAAGATCCGCAGTTCGGGCCGCTCGTCATGGTCGGCTTCGGCGGCATCTTCGTGGAGATCCTCGGGGACATCGCGACGCGACTGGCGCCTGTCGATCCGCCCGAAGCGCGAACGATGCTGACCGAGCTGCGGATGGCGCCGGCCCTGCGCGGTTTCCGCGGCCGCCCGGCCGCCGACCTCGACGCGCTCGCCGACACCGTCAGCCGATTCTCGTATCTCGCGTATGCCGTGTCCGATCTCGAAGAACTCGAGATCAACCCGCTCCTGGCCACGTCGACGGGCGCCCGTGCGCTCGATGTTCGAGGCCGGATATCGACAGAGGAGGAACCATGAAGTCCATCGTCATCACCGTCGCGCTGCTGGCCGTCGCCGGCCTGGCAGCAGCCCAGTCGCCGAGCGACTCCGTGGTCGAGCGCGGCCAGGCTGCGTTCAAGAAGAACGGCTGCTACGGCTGCCACCTCATTGGCAAGTTCGGAACGCCCATCGGGCCCGATCTCTCGCACGTGGGCCAGAAATACCAGCCAGACTACCTGACCCGCTGGCTTCGGGACCCAGCCGAGCAGCGGCCGAACGCGCACATGCCGGCCCTCGAGCTGACCGAGGCCGACGTACGAGCGCTGGCCGCCTACCTCGGATCGCTGCGCTGACGGCGGCACTCGGGCCGTCTCGACGAGCCGTCAAAGCATCGCTTGACAGCGACGGTGCGTCCGGAGCGATAGTCGAGGACCGTGAACGACAGGCCGAAGCCGAGCGCGCCGAGCGATACCGAGGTTGACCGGTTGCGTCGCCGCGTGGCCGAGCTGGACGCCGCTGCTGCCGAGCATCAGCGGGCCGAACACCAGCTGGAGCATGACGCGCGGCTCAAGCAGGCGGAGCTCCAGCTAAGCCAGGACACCGCGCGCGCGGTCCTGGAGTCCGCCTCCGAGGGCATCATCCTGATCGACACGACCGGGCGAATCATGCTCGTCAACACGGCCGCCGAGCGGATGTTTGGCCATTCGCGCGCGGAGCTTCTGGGGAAACCCCTCGAGATCCTGCTGCCGGAACGGATTCGCCGGGACCACGTGGGACATCGTACGGGCTACTTCGCTGAGCCCCGGATCCGCCCGATGGGCATCGGCCTCGATCTATCCGGCCGGCGCAGGGACGGCACGGAGTTCCCGGTGGAAATCAGCCTCAGCCACGTGAAGTCCGTAGAAGGCGGAATCGCAATCGCCTTCATCACCGACATCACCGAGCGCAAGCGTGTCGAAATGCAGCTGCAGCGGCAGCGCGAGGTGCTCTACCAGAACGAAAAGCTGGCCGCCCTCGGCACCATGGCCGCGGGCATCGCGCACGAGATGAACAACCCGCTGGGCATCATCACCACTCGCATCGAGGTCATGCTGCTCGATGCCGAGCAGCAGCAGCTCCCTCCGCAGGTGCTGGAGGACCTGCAGGTGCTCCACCGCGCCAGTCAGCGCGTGGCGCGGATCGCGGCCAGCCTGCGCTCGTTCGCGCGTCACGCACCGGGCGATCGAATCCCGCTCGACCTCAACACGGTCGTGGACGAGAGTCTGCAGCTCATGCAAAAGCCGCTGGCGGCGGACAACGTGCAGATCGTCACCAGTCTCGACCGGGGACTGGCGCCAATCCTCGGCGACGCCACCACCCTTCATCAAGTGCTTATGAACCTGCTGACCAACGCTCGGGAGGCGATGCCGACGGGCGGCCAGGTCCGCATCGAGACGGGACCAGCCGAGCGGCCGGGCTGGGTTCGGCTCCTGGTAGCCGACACCGGCCCCGGCATCCCGGCCGAGGAGGTGTCCAAGATCTTCGATCCGTTCTTCACGACGAAGCGCACCGGGACCGGCCTCGGACTCTCCGTGACCTACGGCATCATCCAGGAGCACGGCGGCACCGTCGACGTGCAGTCCCGGCCCGGCACCGGCACCACGTTCATCCTCAGCTTCCCGACGACCTCTCCGGCCGCGCTGTAAAGCTCAGCTCGACCACACCCTGGTCAATCGAGCGCCGGCTCACCTCGCCCAACCGGGCGATGAGGTCGAGCATACGCCGGTTGTCGGCGAGGACCCAGGCACTGAACCGCCGGATACCATTCAGGCGTGCCGCGGCCAGCAGTTCGTTGAACAGCACGGTGCCGAGCCCGCGATCCTGCCAGCCATCCTGCACGACGAACGCGACCTCGGCTACTCCAGGCTCGCCGGCCGGCTCGTACCGCGCCACCGCGATGAGCGTATCGGGATCTTCGGACGACTCGATGACGAGGGCCAGCCGCGACTCGTAGTCGACGTCGGCGTGGAAGCGCGCCCAGTCGGGCGGCAGCCGCTGCATTACCGAGAAGAAGCGGCCGTAGCGGCTGTCGCGGCTCAGGTGATCGTAGAGCGCCACGAGCCGCGCTGCGTCGTCCGCCCGAATCGGGCGCATGCGGACGAGGGTTCCGTCGCGCAACGAGATCGTCCGGTCGAATCGCTGCAGGCGCTCAGCAGCGTCACTCACAGCCTCGGCGATATCACGTTTCGCGGCCGGCCGTCCAGAGAGCTCTCGGCGTCCTCCGCCCCGTTCGCCGGACGGGACGTCCAATCGCAGCGTCGCCCGGCCCCTGCACTTGCGGCAATCCATCGATCGTTTGCGTCTTGTGCAAACGCGCCAATGATGTAAGGCTCAACGAGTCCGTCCGCGACCCACGATTCGAGGCGCTGGCCGGCCGCTCACGTCGTCGGCGTGGCTTCAGCGTAAGCCCGACGGAGGCGGGACCCGCGATGACCATCGAAGATGTCATGACCCGGGATGTAATCACGGTGGGCCCCACGATGCCCATCCACAAGGCCGCGCAGCTGATGGTGGAGCACGGGGTAAGCGGGTTGCCCGTCGTCAACGACGACGGGCAGCTCGTCGGCATCATCAGCGAAGGCGACCTCATTCTTCGTCAGACGCGGCGGAGCGAGAGGCCCTGGTGGCGCCGTTTCTTCGAGGACGGCGAGCAGCTTGCGCGTGAGTACCTGAGGGCGACGGGCACCACGGTCGGCGAGGTGATGACCCACCCGGTAATCTCGATCAGTCCTGTGTGGGGGATCGAGACGGCCGCCACGATCCTACAGACCAGGGGGATCCGCCGTCTGCCGGTCGTGCTCGATGGCCGGCTCGTCGGCATCGTGACCCGGGCCGATCTCATCAAGGCGCTGGCAATCGAAGGCGGCCGGTGTCCCAAGTGCGGTCATAGATCTTCGACGACATGACTTCCGGCCCAGGCTGATCGCGTTGGCCGGCACTCGCCCCGCTGCCGCGATGGTTGCCGGGGGCGAGGCGGGCGCTCGTTCCCCGTATGGGGCGATGCTGCCTCAGCCCACGCACAGCGGTTGCGCGCGAAGCCAGCGACATCGCGTCGATCCGTCGTGGCACCTACCTTGCTCAATACGGGTGCGTCCATCACGCGCGAAACGCGTGGGGACGGAGGATTGACGGATGCCGGAGCACTCGAAGGGCGCGACGACCCCGTTCGACAATCCTGGAAACGCGAGTGTGGTGATGGAACGCACGTGTGATCGCCTGAGTCTGGACCAATTGCGGCGGCACCTGACCACCGAGGTCGTGGGCCATCATGTGTACGTCTTCGACCGCCTCGACTCGACCAACCGCGCGCTGGCTCGGCTGGCCGACCGCGGCGCCACCGAAGGAACCGTGGTGCTGGCGGAAGCGCAGACGGCGGGTCGCGGGCGGCACGGCAGCGAGTGGTTCTCGCCGGAAGGCGCGAATCTCTACGTTTCCGTCCTCTTCCATCCGCGCATCGCGCCGCGCGAGCTGCCGAGTTTCGCGCCGATCGCCTCACTGGCGTTGGCCGAAGCCGTGTGGCTGGAGGGCGCGCCGGCCAGCATCAAGTGGCCGAACGACGTCGTCGTGCGCGGGCGCAAGCTGGGTGGCGTGCTCGTTGAGGCCCCGGTGATCAGTGGCCGCGTCGCCTACGTAATCCTCGGCATCGGCGTGAACCTCAACGTCCACGCCGCCGAGCTCACGACCTCGCTGGGCGACAAGGCCGAAGGGGCGCTGTCCCTCCACGATGTGCTGGGCCGCGAGGTGGATCGCAACGTCTTTGCCGCCTCACTCCTGAGCCGGCTCGAGAAGTGGCATCACACCTTCTTGACGCGGGGCCCAGACGCTGTGCACACGGCCTGGCTAGCTCGTGACGCCTTGCACGGGCGCCGCCTCCAAGCGCAGACCGAGGGTGCGACCTTCGAGGGCTGGGGCCGCGGCATTGGCAGCGACGGCAGCCTGATTCTCGAGGATGACGACGGGCAGACGCGACACATCTACGCCGGCGCCGTTCGGCTTCTCGACAACAAGCCCGGGGAGGATGACTGACGCGCCGCACGAAGTTGGATCACGGCGCAGGAGGTCGCGATGGGCATGAGGGACCAGAGGCCTTGAACGGCGAGACAGACGATCGTCTGGTCGACGTTCCGGCGCACGGCAATAGCGCCCGAGGAGTCCAAGCGGACGACGCCGCACAGGAGCGCTATCTCCAGCTCCGCACGGACTTCGACAACCTCCGCCGACGAGCGGCGCGCGAGCGGGAGGCCGGGGAGCTCGAGGGCCGTCGCGCGGCGCTCACTCCGCTGCTGCCGGTGCTCGACACGCTCGAGCACGCGCTGCAGGCCGGTTCCACCGACCCCGCCTTCTACGAGGGCGTGGCCGCTACCCATCGCCTCTTTGTCCGCGGACTTCGTGACGCGGGCGCCGACCCGATCGAGTCAGTTGGCCGCCCGTTCGATCCCTACGTGCACGAGGCCGTCGCCATGATGCCGGCCAGCGCCGGGCGGCCAGGAACCGTGGCGCGTGAGGTCCGGCGGGGCTGGCGGCTTGGCGACACGCTGCTGCGCCCGGCCCACGTGGCGGTCATCGCGCCGCCGGAGGCGGTCGATCCGTGGCGGTGAAGTTCCGAGACAGCCATGAAGTGCTCGGCGCGCCGCGCACCGCGACGGCCGATACGACTGGAGTCGGGGAGCTGGCGCCTCACTCGGGCGGCTCCGCCCCAGTCGAGCGGTAGACCTCCAATGCGTTCCCCCGGTAACTAGCTGGAATGTTGCGCTGATTCCTAAGCCAGGTACGGCACCCGCCTTGCAATTTCAGTCGTCGACCGAGCAGCCACTTGTGTGGCGATTCGAGCGCGAAGGAGAACGGGAGCCATGAAAGCACGCACCTTGTACTCGCGGGTGAGCATCGAGGCGGACATCGATTCTCTGGAAGACTCGCGCGAGGCGACCGCAGCGGTGCTACGCGCGCTTCGTGATCGACTCACGCCGGAGGAGGCGGATCACGCCGCCGCGCAGCTGCCGCAGGAGCTGAAACGCCTGTGGGCCAGCGGGCGCCCACCGCTGCATCAGCCGCTGAAGATGCACCGACGCGAGTTCCTGCAGCGCGTGCGGCTCGACGCCGGCCTGAAGTCGCTGAGCCAGGCCGAACTGGTGACCGACGCCGTGTTCGCCGGACTCAAGGAACAGCTGTCCCCCGGCGAAGCCGGTGACATCGTCGCGCAGCTGCCGCGAGACCTGAAGGGCCAGTGGGCGCGGGCATGAAGCGCATCGTATGCCCGACCGACTTCTCCGAAAGCGCGGCGCGGGCCGAGCGGGAAGCCGTGCAACTGGCCAGGCGCTCGGCGCCGAGCTCATTCTGGCGCACGTCGGGACGGATGCGACACTCTGGCGCGAGGGCATCTACACGCCCGAGATGCGCACTCTGATCGAGGGCCAGCACAAGTGGGCGGCCGAATCCCTCTCGGCGCGAGCCGCAGCTCTGGCCGTGGAAGGCGTGACCACCCGTGCCGTCGTGAAGGCCGGCGTGGCGTGGGAGGAAATCGTGTGCCTGGCCACCGAAGAGCACGCCGACATGATCGTGATCGGCACGCAGGGGCGGACCGGCCTCGAGCGCCTGATCCTCGGCAGCGTGGCCGAGCGTGTCCTCCGGCATGCCCCGTGCCCGGTGCTCACCGTCCGTCCTGACATCGACAGCAAGGAGTGATCGTCATGATGAAGGTGAATGCGCTGATGACCGGCAATGTCGTCACCATCGGCGCGGAGGCATCGGGCCACGACGCCGTCGAGCTGATGGTTCGCAAGAGGATCCGCCACCTGCCGGTGGTGGATGGCGCTGGCCTGCTGTGCGGTATCGTCACCGACCGCGACCTTCGCCATCGGCTCTTCGGTGCGGACGTGTTCCGCTCCATCGGCACCGTGCCGGTCGAGCGGCTGCTCTCCGAGATCCGCCTGCGCGACGTGATGTCGAAGCCGGCAACCTCCGTCGGTCTCGACACCGAGCTGGCGGAGGCGGCGAGCCTGATGGCCCAGAAGAAGCTCGGTTCACTTCCCGTCGTGGACTGCGGCCGAGTCGTCGGGATGATCACCGAGACCGATCTGCTCCGTCATATCGTCGGTGCCAACGCCTGCTGCGCCGATGTCGAGGCGATCGTAGTGTCGTACCCTTGATGACCCAGGTAGACGTGTCCGGACTCTCCCTGCGCCGGCGGTGAGACTTGACGCCGAGGCACGGGTGGCAGCGGCGTGTGGGATCGACGCTGCGCGATCACCGTGAGCCTGCGCCGCCGGCGGCGGTTCCACGTGGGGGGTGGCTAAGATGCCTCGGCCAGCCCTGGACGAGGCGCTCGCCAAGCTGGAGCTGCGTGTGCTACTCACGAGAAAGTCAATCGAGACAACCGGCGTCGGCCTAAGAAGTACTACGCAGCGGCGCGACTGGCCGGCAGGAGGGTGTGACGATGCGTATCGTACTCGCCACCGACGGCTCCGAGGACGCCAGCACGGCGACCGCGTGGCTGGCACGATTCCCGATTCCGGCCAACAGCCACCTGCGGGTCGTGAGCGCGGTCAGTATCCC
>Ga0075428_100006475_pt1 | contig 13023 bp, 10 predicted proteins | sample RhiMetdeltSRZDD2_FD_75291 | JGI IMG/M metagenome (GOLD analysis project Ga0075428, IMG submission 75291) | Populus rhizosphere microbial communities from Tennessee, USA - Rhizosphere MetaG P. deltoides SRZDD2 | ecosystem: Host-associated > Plants > Roots > Rhizosphere > Soil | place: USA...
AGGGCGACGCCTGCGACGACGACGACGGCGACGGGATCGCCACGCCCTTCGACAACTGCCCGACGGTCGCGAATCCGCTCCAGACCAACATCGACGGCGACGTCTTCGTCGCGGGCGTCAGCGGGGGCGACGACTGCGACCCGAACGACGACAACGACACGGTCCCCGACAGCGATGGCGACGGAGTCAGCGACCCGTGCGTGGGCGGCGCGACGCTCAACTGCGACGACAACTGCCGCATCGTCGTGAACTCGAACCAGTCCGACACCGACAACGACGGAGTCGGCCAGAGCTGCGACAACTGCGGCATCACCCCGAACGCCGACCAGAGCAACTCCGACACCGACATCACCGGCGACGCCTGCGACGCCGACGACGACAACGACGGCATCCTCGACAGCGATGGCGACGCGGTGCTGCCGGGGGGGCAGGACGACTGCACCGACGGCCAGACGACGCTCTGCGACGACAACTGCCCCACCGTCGCGAACCCCGACCAGGCCGACCTCGACGACCACGACCGGGTCGGTACCGCCTGCGACAACTGCCGCAGCGTCCCGAACGGACCGGCCGAGGCGGGACAGCCTGCGGGCGACCAGCGCGACGACGACGGCGACGGCTTCGGCAACGCCTGCGACAACTGCCCCGCGATCGCGAACGACCAGCGCGACGACGACGGCGACGGGCTCGGGAACCTCTGCGACGCCGGCGCCGACGCCGACGCCGACGGCGTCCCCGACAGCCTCGACAACTGCCTCGAGGCGAAGAACGCGAGCCAGCTCGACAGCAACGGCGACGGCTTCGGCAACGCCTGCGACGCCGACTACGACGACTCCGGCGTGGTCGGCTTCCCCGACTTCCTCGTGCTCGGCATGGCCTACGGGAGCCAGGTCGGGACGGAGACCGAGCCGCGCTACGACCCCGACGTCGACGTCCAGGGCGACGGCGCGATCGGGCTCAACGACTACCTCTTCTTCGGCATGAGCTTCGGCCGCCCGCCGGGGCCCTGAGAGCCCGCGCCGCTCAGGGCACCGCCGTCGCGTCCTCGAGGTAGCCGTCGACGAGCACCGCGCGGCGCCCGAGCCGCGCCGCGAGCTCGGGGCTGTGCGTCACGACGACGAGCGCGGTCCCGTGCAGGCGGTTCATCTCGAGCAGGAGCTCGAGCACCTGGTCGCCGGTCTTCGGGTCGAGGTTCCCGGTCGGCTCGTCGGCGAGCACGAGCGAGGGCTCGAGCACCAGCGCGCGCGCGACCGCGACGCGCTGCCGCTCGCCGCCGGAGAGCTTCCCCACCGGGTGGACGACGCGGTGCCCGAGCCCGACCTCGTGCAGCAGGCGCTCCGCGCGCGGCCGCATCTCGGCGAAGCCGCGCCCGCCGAGGAGCCCCGGCATCATCACGTTCTCGACCGCGTTGAACTCGGGCAGCAGGTGGTGGAACTGGAAGATGAAGCCGAGCTCGCGGTTGCGGAAGCGCGCGAGCTCCCGGGGCGTGCGCTGGAAGAGGTCCTCGCCGCGGAACTCGACCGTGCCGGCGCTCGGGTGGTCGAGCGTGCCGAGCACGTGGAGCAGCGTCGACTTGCCGACGCCCGAGTTGCCGACGATCGCGAGCCGCTCGCCGCGGTGCACGTCGAGGTCGACGCCGCGCAGCACCTCGATCGAGCCGTCCCCCATCGGGAAGGAGCGGCGCAGCCCGCGCGCGCACACCAGCGGGCTACTCATAGCGGAGCGCCTCGACGGGATCGAGCCGCGCCGCCTGCCGGCTCGGCAAGAGCGTCGCCCCCAGCGAGAGCACCATCGCCATGCCGACGGCGATGCCGATCTGGCCGAGGTCGAGCTGCGCCGGGAGCGTCGAGAACTGGTAGACGCTCGCGGGCAGCGTGTCGATGCCGGTGACCGCCTCGATCTGGGTCTGCACCCAGTCGATGCGCGCGGTCACGGAGATCCCCGCGATCACGCCGAGCGCGGTCCCGACCAGGCCGATCAGCGTGCCCTCGATCGCGAAGATGCGCTCGATGCCGTCGTCCTCGGCGCCCATCGCCTTCAGGATCGCGATGTCGCTCGACTTCTCCATGATCATCATCACGAGCGTCGCGACGATCGAGAACGCCGCCACCACCATGATCATCGCCAGCAGCACGAACATCATCACGCGCTCGCTCTTCAGCGCCTGGAAGAAGGCCGGGAAGAACTCCTTCCAGTCGCGGGTGTAGTACGGGAAGCCGAGCGCGTCCTTCACCGCCTGGCCCACCGCGAGCGAGCGGTAGAAGTCGGTGGTGCGCACCTCGATGCCGTCGGCGACGTCCGGGGCGCGGCGGAAGGCCTGCGCCGCCGGCAGGCCCACGTAGGTGAAGATCTCGTCGTACTGGAAGAAGCTGGTCTGGAACACGCCGGCGACGCGGAAGCGCTGCAGCCGCGGCGCCGGGCCGAGCGGCGTCTGCGGGCCGCCGAAGGGCGAGATCAGCACCAGCGGGTCGCCGACGCGCACGCCGAGCGAGGTCGCGAGCTGGCTCCCGATCAGGATCCCGGGCGCGGGCTCGCGGTCGTCGGGGGCGGCGCCCTCGGGCGGCGGCAGCGGCGCCGCCAGCGCGTCGACGCTGCCCTCGACGATGTCCTTCGCGAGGTCGGTGACGCGCACGACGCGCTCGGGGTCGACGCCGCGCACGCGCACGCCGACGATCTCGCCGCCCTGCCCGCGCACCATCCCCTCGGCGTCGAGGTAGGGCGACGCGGCGATCACGCCCGGCACCGCCTCCACGCGCGCCACCGCGTCGCGGTAGCCCTCGAAGGGGCCGAAGCCGTGGTGGACGGTGAGGTGGGCGCGGTTGCCGATGATCTCGTCGCGCCACACGCGCTCGAAGCCGTTCATCACCGAGAGCACGACGATGATCAGCCACACGCCGGCCGCGATGCCGACGACGCAGATGCCGGTGATCACCGAGATGAAGGTCTGGCGCCGCTTGGCGACGAGATAGCGGCGCGCGATGAACCACTCGGCGTTGCGGCGCGCGTCGAGCAGGCCCGCCGCGGCGAGCGGCACGAGGCCGAGGAACACCGCCCAGGCGACCGCCGCGAGCAGCCCGCCGCCCGCGGCCGCGAGCTCGGGCCGGGGCTCCGCGAGGAAGAGCGCCGGCGCCGCACCGGCGGCGAGCGCCACGCCGAGCACGCGCAGCATGCGCTCGGACTCGCCGGCGGCGAGGCGCCGGCGCAGGCGCCGCGCCGCGAGCGCCGCCGTCGCGAGGCCCGTCACCGCGACCGGCGCCAGCGCGATGCCGGGGCGCGCGCTCGCGCCGAGGGCGAGGCCGAATCCCGCGCCGAGGATCGCGAGCGTCGCGACCGCGAGGTGCGCCGGGGTCACGCGGGTCACGACGAGGCGCATCGCGAGCACGGCGGCCGCCACCATCGCGAGCGCCACGGCGGCGACGCGCAGGAAGGCGGGGAGGCCCTGCGCGCCCGCCGCGGCCTCCTCCGGCGCGAGGCGCACCAGGAAGCCCGCGCCGAGGCACAGCGACCAGACGAGCGAGACGACCGCGAGCGTGCGCAGGCTCCTCGAGACGCGCGCGAAGCTCTCGAGCGCGACCACGGCCGAGCCGACGAAGAGCAGCGTCAGCGCCGCGATCCCGACCGCGATCGCGAGGATCAGCGCCAGCGCGAGGCTGCCCCCCGCCGCCGTCAGCAGCTGCCAGAAGAGCTCCGCGAGACCGCTCACTCGCCACCCCCCTCGGGCCGCAGGTGCGGGAAGAGCACCACCTCGCGGATGTGCGGCGCGTCGGCGAGCAGCATCACGAGCCGGTCGACGCCCACGCCGAGGCCCCCCGTCGGCGGCATCCCGTACTCGAGCGCCTGCAGGTAGTCCTCGTCCAGGGGATGGGCCTCCTCGTCGCCCCGGGCCTTCGCCCCCGCCTGCTCCACGAGGCGCTCCCTCTGATCGTCCGGATCGTTGAGCTCGCTGAAGGCATTTGCGATCTCCATGCCCGCGACGAAGCCCTCGAAGCGCTCGACGAGCCGCGGGTCCGCGGCCGAGCGCTTCGCCAGCGGCGAGAGCTCGCGCGGGTAGTCGACGACGAGCGTCGGCTGCACGAGGCGCGGCTCGACGTGGGCGCTGAAGAGGGCGTCGACGAGCGTCGCCCAGGTGGGGGCGTCGCCCGGGTCGAGGCCGCGGCCGCGCACGGCCTCGCGCAGGGCGCCGAGGTCGGCCGCCGCGAGCACGTCGATGCCGGTCGCCTCGGCGATCGCGTCCCGGAGCGAGACGCGCGGCCAGGGCGCCGCGAGGTCGAGCTTCTCGCCGCGCACCTCGATCCGCGCACTCCCGTGCGCGCGCTCCGCGGTCTCGCGCACGAGCCCCTGCACGAGCTCCATCATGTCGCGGTAGTCGGCGTAGGCCTGGTAGCACTCCATCATCGTGAACTCGGGGTTGTGCTTGCGCGACACGCCCTCGTTGCGGAAGTTGTGCGCGATCTCGTAGACGCGATCGAGGCCCCCGACGATCAGGCGCTTCAGGTACAGCTCGTCCGAGATGCGCAGGTAGAGCTTCTGGTCGTAGAGCGCATGGTGGGTCTCGAAGGGCCGCGCCGCGGCGCCGCCGTAGAGCGGCTGCAGCGCCGGGGTCTCGACCTCGAGGAAGCCGCGCGCGTCGAGCGCCGCGCGCAGGGCCGTCGTGGCGCGGCTGCGCACCAGCGCGATCCGGCGCGCGTCCTCGTTCACGAGCAGGTCGAGGTAGCGGCGGCGGAAGCGCAGCTCGACGTCGGCGAGACCGTGCCACTTCTCGGGCAGCGGCCGCAGGCTCTTCGCGAGCAGGTCGACCTCGCGCGCGTCGACGGTGAGCTCGCCGGTGCGCGTGCGCCAGAGCGGGCCCTCGACGCGGACGAAGTCGCCGACGTCGAGCCCGCGCACGAACTCGAAGGCCGCCGGGTCCATCTCCTTCGCGCGCGCGCTGGCCTGGACCCTTGCGCCGTCCTCGACGAGCGAGAGGAAGAGCAGCTTCCCGAAGCTCCGCAGCGCGACGATGCGCCCCGCGACCGCGACCCGCTCGGGGTGCGCCTCGAGCCAGGCGGCGTCGTGCTCGTCGTGGCGGCGGCGCAGCGCCGCGACCGGCTCGCGCGGACCGACCCGGGCCGGGTAGGGGTCGACGCCCGCCGCGCGCAGCGCCGCGAGGCGCTCGCGGCGCGCCGCCCGCTCCTGCTCGCTCACGAGGCCGCCCCGGCCGCCTTCTCGACCAGCATCGCGCGCACGAAGCGGTCGAGGTCGCCGTCGAGGACGGCGTCGACGTTGCCGATCTCGAGGTCGGTGCGGTGGTCCTTCACGCGCTGCTGCGGGTGCAGCGTGTAGGAGCGGATCTGCGAGCCGAAGCCGATCTCGCGCTGCTCGCCGCGCAGCTTCGCGACCTCCTGGTCGCGCTTGGCGCGCTCGTGCTCGTAGAGGCGCGCGCGCAGCAGCTTCATCGCGGTGGCGCGGTTCTTGTGCTGCGAGCGCTCGTTCTGGCACTGCACGACGATGCCGGTGGGGAGGTGCGTCATGCGCACCGCCGAGTCGGTCTTGTTGACGTGCTGGCCGCCGGCGCCGCTGGCGCGGAAGGTGTCGATGCGCAGCTCCTTCTCGTCGATCTCGACCTCGATCGCGTCGTCGAGCTCGGGCATCACCGCGACGCTCGCGAAGGCGGTCTGGCGGCGGGCGTTCGAGTCGAAGGGCGAGATGCGGACCAGCCGGTGCACGCCCTCCTCGGTCTTCAGGTAGCCGTACGCGTACTCGCCCGTGACCGTGAAGGTGGCGCCGCGGATCCCGGCCTCGTCGCCCTCCTGGCGGTCGACCACCTCGCAGGACCAGCCGCGGCGCTCCGCCCAGCGCAGGTACATGCGCAGCAGGATCTCCGCCCAGTCGCAGGCGTCGGTGCCGCCGGCGCCGGCGTTGATCGAGACGATGGCGTTGCTCGCGTCGTGCTCGCCGCCGAGCAGCCGCCGCAGCTCGGCGTCCTCGAGGTCGCGCGCCGCGGCGGCGAGCTTCTCGGCGGCCTCGCCCCGCGTGGCGGCGTCGTCGGCCTCGTCGGCGAGGTCGAGGAGCACGCCGGTGTCGTCGAGCTCCCGGCCGAGGCGGTCGAAGAGCCCGAGCTCGCGCTCGAGGCGCGCCTTGTCGCGCAGCAGATCCTCGGCCTTCTCGCGCTCGTTCCAGAGATCGGGGCGCGCGGCCTCGCGCTCGAGGGCGAGCAGGCGCTCGCGCAGGCGAGGGAGGTCAAAGACGCCCCCGGAGCTCGTCGAGCCGCTGGCGCAGGTCGCGCAGCCGCTCGCGCAGCTCGGTTCCGTCTCCGCCCGCCGCCCTGCCCTCAACCATGGCTCCGCCTCGCCCCCCGGATCGCGTGGCCCAGCACCAGCGCGGCGCAGAGCGCCGGGAGCCAGTCGCCGTGGCGCACGTAGAAGGTCTCGCCCTGCGCGGCCTCCCGCCTCGGCACCTCCGCGACGAGCCAGGCGCGCTCGAAGATCGGCGTCTGCTCGCGCACCCGCCCGCGGCCGTCGATGATCGCCGAGACCCCCGTGTTCGCCGCCCGCGCCGTCCAGAGCCCGGTCTCCGCCGCGCGCAGCGCGGTGATCGCCAGGAACTGGTAGGGCGCGCCGGTGCGCCCGTACCACGCGTCGTTCGTGATCGCGAGGAGCAGCTCCGCCCCGCCGCGCGCGAAGCGACGCACGAGGTCCGGGAAGAGCAGTTCATAGCAGATCGGCACGCCGGCGCTCAGGCTGCGCGTCCCCGGGCCGGGGAGCGGGATCGCGAGCGCGCGGGGCGCCTCGCCCGGGGTGACCCCCATCGACGCGATGCCGCGCGCGACCGCCGAGAGCAGGCGGCCGAGCAGGTCCTGGAGGGGGATGAACTCGCCGAAGGGCACGAGGTGGGTCTTGTCGTAGCGCTCGGTCACGCGGCCGTCCGGCGCGAAGACGAAGGCGCTGTCGAAGACGCGCGGCGAGCCGCCCGAGAGGCCCGGCTCGACCCCCGCCGCGCCGACCACGAGCGCGACGTCCGCCTCGCGCGCGAGCCCGGCGAGGAGCGAGCGCACGGCGCCTTCGAGCTCGAGGGCGAGCGGCACCGCGCTCTCCGGCCAGACGACGACCTCGGCGCCGGCGGCGGCCGCCTCGCGGGTGAGGCCCTGGTAGATCCGCAGCGTCTCGCCGACCCACTCGGGGCTCCACTTGACGCCCTGGTCGATGTTGCCCTGGACGACGGCGATGCGGACGCCGGGACCTTCGGCCTGGGGCAGCGCCGCGCTCGACGCGAGGCCGGCGGCGGCGAGCAGCGCGACCCCGGCGAGCGCCGCCAGGCCGGCGCGGCCCGGCGGTGCGCCGCGGCGCCGCTCGCACCAGAGCGACCAGGCGCCTGCGGCGCCGAGCGCGGTCGCGAAGGAGAGCCCGTAGACGCCCGTCCAGGGCGCGAGGCCGAGCAGGGCCGGGTTCGCGTGCTGGGCGTAGCCGAGCGTCGCCCACGGGAAGCCCGTGAGCGCGACCGAGCGCAGCCAGTCGAGCGCGGTCCAGAGCGCCGCGACCGCGAGGGGTCCCGCCGCGCCGCGCGCCGCGAGCCAGGCGTAGGCGGCGCCGAAGGCCGCGGTGAAGGCCGCGACGTAGGCGGCGAGCGCCACCGGGGCGAGCACGCCCACCACCACCGGCGCGTGGCCGTAGTGCACGGTGACGACGTAGATCCAGTGCAGGATCGCCGCGTGCGCGGCGAGGCCCGCGAGGAAGCCGCGGCGCGCGGCCGCGCGGGGCGGGAGGCCCTCGAGCGCGGCGAAGAGCGCCAGCGGCGAGAGCCACGCGAAGCCGAGGCCGAGGTCGAGCACGCGGCCGGCGACCGGGTGCGGGAACGCGAGGAAGGTCGCCGCCGCATACGCGCCGACGCCGAGCCAGGCCGGGAGCGCGCGCCCCGGGCTAGCCACCGACCGACTTTGCCACGCGCAGCACGCGGCGCTCCGCGGCACGCATGCGCCGGGCGTCGCGCGCGCGGACGTGGTCGTAGCCCACGAGGTGGAGCGCGCCGTGCACGAGCAGGCGCAAGAGCTCGTCGTCGAGGCTGCGCCGCCGCGCGCGCGCCTGCCTGGCTGCGGTCTCGAGGCCGATCACGACGTCGCCGAGCAGCGCGCCGCGGCGCTCCGGGTGCGGCCCCTCCTCGAGCGAGAAGGCGAGCACGTCGGTGGCGCGGTCGCGCCCGCGCCAGGCGGCGTTCAGCGCGCGGATCTCGGGGTCGCCGACCAGCGAGATCGCGAGCTCGCGGTCCGCGCGCTCGATCTCGCGCAGCACCACGCGCGCGCGGGCGCGCAGCAGCCCGCGGTCGACCCGCGGGAGCCCGCGCCGGCGCGCGGGCCCGAGGAGGCGGACGGTCATGCGTCGCGCGGCCCGTTCGGGCCCCGCTCGCCCTCGGCGCGCTGCGCCTCGTGGGTCTCGTAGGCGCGCACGATCGCCTGCACGAGCGGGTGGCGCACGACGTCGGCGTCGGTGAAGCGCTGGAAGGCGATGCCCTCGACGTCGGCGAGGATCTCCATCGCCTCGATCAGCCCGCTCTTCTTCTCGGTCGGGAGGTCGATCTGGGTGATGTCGCCGGTCACCACCGCCTTCGAGTCGAAGCCGAGGCGCGTGAGGAACATCTTCATCTGCTCGGGCGTCGTGTTCTGCGCCTCGTCGAGGATCACGAAGGAGTCGTTCAGGGTGCGCCCGCGCATGAAGGCGAGCGGCGCCACCTCGATCACGCCGCGCTCGAGCAGCCGCCCGACCTTCTCGATCGGCACCATGTCGTTCAGCGCGTCGTAGAGCGGGCGCAGGTAGGGGTTCACCTTCTCCGCCATCGAGCCGGGCAGGAAGCCGAGCTTCTCGCCCGCCTCGACCGCGGGGCGCGTCAGCACCACGCGCGAGACCTCGTGGCGGTGCAGCGCCGCGATCGCCATCGCCATCGCGAGGTAGGTCTTGCCCGTGCCCGCCGGACCGATCGAGATCACGATGTCGTGGCTCGCGATCAGGTCGATGTAGCGCCGCTGCGAGGGATTCTTCGCCGCGATGCGGTGGCGCACGCCGACGTTCGCGAGCAGGTCCTGCGGCAGCTCGGCCTGCGGCTCCTGCGTCGCCATGCGCACGGCGCTGCGCACGTCGCGCGGGTGCACGGGGCTGCCGGCGCGCACCGCCGCGTAGAGCTCCTCGAGCACGCGGCGCGCCGCGGCGACGTCGCCGGTCGCGCCGACGAGGCGCACCTCGTTGCCGCGCGCGTGCGCGTCGATGCCGAGCTCCTCCTCGAGGATCCGCAGCGTGCGATCGCCCTCGCCGTAGAGATGGGCGGCCGTCTGGTTGTCTTCGAAGATGAGCGTCTGACGCGTGGTGGTGGCTGCGTTCCGGGCCAGGAGCGATCCCCGCGCGCCTCAGCGCTCCGGCGCCAGGAGCACGACGCCGTCGTCGCGACGCGCGTAATAGTAGGGAGCCCCTCCGGAGGCCGCCATCGCGGCGCCGGCCCCGGGCACGACGTCGAGCGAGCGCGGCCACTCGCCCGAGGCAAAATGCAGCGCGTCGACTGCGTGCGCGAGACCGCGCGCGGCGTACTCGGCGCGGGCCGCGGCCCAGGGGTCGCGCGGGATCGGGAGGCCGGGCAGCGCGGCGGCGGGCGCGCGCCGGCCGAGCGCGACGAGCGCGGCGGCGAAGAGCAGGAGCAGCGGGACGGCGGTCGCCACGGCGCCGCGCAGCGAGAGGCGCCGCGAGGCGCCGCCGAGCGCCGGCGGGCTCGCGCGCCGCGCACGCTCGGCGATCGCGACGAGGCCCGCCCGGCGCAGCTCGGCGAGGGCGCGCACCGCGTCGAAGGTGCCGAGGCGCGAGCGGTCGATCACCTGGCGCACGCTCGCGCCGCCGTCGACGAGCCGGAAGATGCGCTCGAGCGTCGCGGCCGCGACGGCACCCTCGCTCGCGAGGGCATCCCAGTCCGCGAGCTCGCCGGTCGGCGCGAAGACGAGCTCCTCCGAGGGCACCGACGGCGCGAAGCTCTGCCACTCGTCGAGCATGCGCAGGCCGTCCATCAGGATCTGCTCGGCGCCGTGCAGCGACTCGAAGGGGCGGTCGTGCGGGACGTTCTGCGCGCGGAAGTCGAAGGCGCCGCTGCGCCAGCGCAGGATCGCGAAGAAGGTCTCGCGCGTCAGCAGCCCGTCGATCTCCGCGAGCGTCGCCGCGTCGACCCAGCCGCGCTCCGCCGCGAGCACGGGGATGCTCTGCGCCGCCGCCGCACTCTCGCGCCGCAGCGCGTCGAGGCGCTCGGGCGCGAGCAGCTCGCAGCGGACGAGCATCTCGCCGAGCGCCTCGTGCGCGAGCTCGCGCACGGGCGCCGCGGAGACGACCCGCCCACGGTCGAAGCGCAGCTCGACCTGGCCGCCCTCGCCGCGCAGCTCGAGGATTCCCGTCTTGCGCTGCTGGCCGATCAGCTGGAAGACGTCGGCGATGCCGAAGTCCTCGAGGTTGCCGCGCAGCGCGACCGACACGGCTAGGCGCTCCGCCGCGCCGAGAGCGACGAGGCGACGAGGAAGAGGTAGGCGGCGCTCGCCGCGACGGCGACCGTGAGCAGGGCCGCCGGGCCGGCGGCGCCGGCGACCCACGGATCGGGCACGACGCCGCGTCGCCCGACGAGCGCGCCGAGCGCGATCGCGAAGCTGACGCAGGCGGCGAGCGCGCGCAGCGGACGGCCGGCCGCGAGGCCGGCGGCGCCCGGCACGAGCAGCGCGGCCAGCGTCGCCGTGCGGTCGAGGCGGCGCCGGCGCTCCTCGAGCGCCGCGACGCGCGCGACGCGCAGCTCGCGCTGCGTCTGGTCGGGCTCGAAGAAGAGGCGGTGGCAGCTGCCGCAGAGCTCGGCGTCGCGTGCGGCGCCGTCGCAGCGCGGGCAGCTGCGCCGGCCGCAGCGCGCGCACCAGCGCGAGCGGTCGATGCGCGCGCCGCCGATCGATCCGAGCAGCACCGGGGCGGCCAGCGCGGCGAGCGCCAGCGCCGGCTCGGCGCCGAGGCGCCCGGGCGCGATCGGCCGGCGCAGCTCGGCGGCGAACGCGCGCCCGTCGCCAGCGCGCGCGAGCCGCTCCCAGAGCAGGCGGGCGGGCAGCGGCAGATCGACGACGAAGTCCCCCGCGACCGAGACGCCCTGCACGCTCGTGAGCTCGGCGACGAGCTCGGCGTCGAGCGCCTGCGCGCGTTCGAGGGTTCGCGTGAGGGCCTCCACCTCGAAGGAGCGCGCGTGCGCCTGCGAGAGGTTGAAGAGCACCGCCGGCTGCGCCGCGCCCTGGATCGAGCGCTCGTAGAGGTCGAGCGCAGCGTCGAGGTGCCCGAGGCGCAGGCGCACGTTCGCCGCGTCGTTCAGCAGCGCGGGGTCGGCCGTGGCGCCGAGCAGGGGCTGGTAGCGGGCGTCGGCCTCGCCGAGCCGCGCCTCGCGCCGCGCGAGCTTCGCCAGCACGCGCGCGGCGAGCGGATCGTCGGACGTCGCGGCGCCGGCCTCGGCCGCCGCGCGCAGCCGCGCCATCTCGACCCGGCCCGCGCTGCCGCGGTCCGCGGCGGCGGCGGCCGCGGCGACCGGGTCGGCTGCCAGGGCCTCGAGGCAGCGGCCGGCCGAGTGCGCGGCGGGGAAGAGGCCGACCCAGATCGCGGCGGCGGCCGCGGCGAGGGCCACGCGCTCGCGCCGCGTGCCGTAGAGAGCGCCGAGGGCGAAGATCCCGAGCGCGACCCCGAGCATGCCCTCGCCGAGCAGGCCGGGTACACCGACGAGCGTCGCGACCAGCGCCATGCGCGCGAAGGCCGGGGCGTCGCCGCCCAGCGCATCGCCGAGGTCGTGGGCGGCGTGGGGGGCGGCGATCGCGCCGGCCGAGAGCGCGCAGGCGAGCCCGCCCGCGACCAGCCCGAGCGCCAGGAGTGCGAGCGCCGAGGCCGCGAGCCAGAGCCCCGCCTCGAGATGGCGCGCGAAGGCCGCGAGCGCGGCGAGCGCCTCGCGGAAAGCCGCGAAGGGAGCGTCGCCGCGGCGCCAGAGGGCGAGCGCGTTGGCCATGCGTGCGGCCGGGAGGTCCGGGGCGAGCTGCGCCGCGGCGGCGGCGCGCTCCTCCGCGCTCTCCTCGCCGCCGCTGAGGAGCACGCGCGCCGCGGGGTCGAGGCTCCAGACGCCGGCCTCGAGCGCGGCGCGGCGCGTGCGCAGCGTGCGCTCGGAGAGGGACGCGGCCGGCGCGAGCCAGGCGCGCTCGATCAGGTCGGGTGCGTCCGCCGCCGCAGTCGCGCCCGCGGTGGCGGGCGGAGCGGGGTCCGGCGTCGGCGCGGGAACGTCCGCCGCGCTGGCGCGAGGCGGCGCGGCCAGCGCGACGAGGCACGCCGCGAGCGCCGCCGCGGCGGCCCTGCGGCCCCCGGCTCCGCCCACGACTCGTCGTCGCTCCACCACTCGGCGTCCCTCGGCGACACGCATCCAGAGGGAGCTATCGGCGCAGGTTGCCGGCCGCTGTACCCCCGTCGACACCCGGCAGCGACGGGACTACTCTCCGGCGCCCTGCGACCCGGAGGAGCCCCCGTTGGCGACCCACAAGTCCGCCGAGAAGCGCGCGCGCCAGGCGCTGCGCCGCCGCGCCCGCAACCGCCAGGTGCGCAGCCGCGTGCGCAGCGCCGTCAAGGACGCCCACGGCGCCGTCGCGAGCGGTCCGGCGCCGCAGGCCCAGGAGGCGGTGCGCGCCGCCGAGGGCACGCTGCGCCGCGCGGCCAGCAAGGGCGTGATCCCGAAGAAGCGCGCCTCCCGGCAGGTCTCGAGGATGGCGAAGGCGCTGGCCCGCAAGCCGGTCTGAGTCCGCCGGCCCGGCACCCGGCCGCAGCGGCCCGGAGCGGGGCGGGGACGGTCTTAAGATCTTAAGGAAATTCAGATTCACCCCGCGGGGTGTATCTGAATTTCCTTAAGATCTTAAGACCGTCCCCGCTCCGCTTCGGATCTTAAGACCGTCCCCGCCCCGCTCCGGGCCGCTGCGGCCGGGTGCCGGGCCGGCGGACTCAGACCGGCTTGCGGGCCAGCGCCTTCGCCATCCTC